>Ga0153956_1000041_pt1 | contig 170809 bp, 154 predicted proteins | sample TSFL040MetaG_FD_104704 | JGI IMG/M metagenome (GOLD analysis project Ga0153956, IMG submission 104704) | Attine ant fungus gardens microbial communities from Florida, USA - TSFL040 MetaG | ecosystem: Host-associated > Fungi > Mycelium > Unclassified | place: USA: Florida, Wekiwa Springs... | reverse complement strand
CGACCGCACGCATCAAATATAGTAAGGTCGCCGTGATCGCTCCGTATCGCGGCGGCGAAGCACTGATGTTCCGCCTCGTCAACGGACGCAGCAATCAACTCATCGAGGTGAATGTAAAGGTTATGTTCGCACGATTTGTCGATGACGGTAAGGGAAATGCGGTCAGACGCTTTGATTTCCTACAACTCGAACGCGAACGCGTCACATTCTTTCCGCTTTCGTGGACAGTTGTGCACCCTATCGATGAACGATCACCGCTGTACGGCCTCTCGGGCAGCGATTTTACACGGACCGACGCCGAGATACTTATCCTGATCTCGGGCATCGATGAGACATTTTCACAGACCGTACATTCACGGTCGTCGTACAAACCCGACGAACTTCATTGCGGATATAAGTTCGTCAGCATCTATAATGAGGTCGAAGATGGCGAACCTATCTCGATAGATATTCGTAAACTATCCAAGATCGAAAAAGCCGAGCACTGATCTCGACACAAAAGGTAAAAATATATGCAGACCCAATATGTAACTTGTCCAAATTGCCATTCGCAGAACACTGCGGGCATGGGCCTTTGCTCTACCTGCGGTTCGATGCTGCCGCCGCCACCTATGCCGATGCAGCCCGTCGGCGGCCCCGGACTTTCACCGCCGGGAGCTGATAAAAGAGTCCTTGCGGGCATCTTAGGCATCATACTCGGCGGCTTAGGAGTGCATAAGTTCATACTCGGTTACAACACCGAGGGAGCGATCATGCTCGGTGTTTCGGTCGTCGGTTGGTTCTTATGCGGAATACCGTCGATCATCGTTGCGATAATCGGCATCGTCGAGGGCATTATGTACCTCACAAAATCCGATGAGGAGTTTTCGCAAACCTATATTCTCAACAAAAAACCCTGGCTCTGATCCGTCATCTAACCTGAAATGTTTACCGGTCTAATAGAAGAACTCGGCACCGTCTCTTCGGTCGAACCGATCGACGGCGGTGTCCGTATCGCGATCGACGCCTCGCTGGTCACGTCTGACATCGGAAATGGCGACTCGATCGCCGTCAACGGTGTTTGCCTCACGGCACTCGACACGTCCGCAGAACGATTCTATGCCGACGTCTCGCCTGAGACGCTTGCAAGGACGACCATCGGCCGCCTCGCACCCGGTACGCGGGTCAATCTCGAAAGGGCCGTCACGCCCTCAACACGTCTCGGCGGCCATATCGTCCAAGGCCACGTGGACACTCGCGGCACATTTATCTCTGCGGTCTCTGACGGCGAATTTTGGACCGTCAAGATCGGCTTTCCGCCTGAGTTCGCGCGTTATCTGATCTTTAAAGGTTCTGTCGCCGTCGAGGGCATCTCGCTCACTGTCGCCGCACTCAACGAAAGGGATTTCGATATTGCCGTTATTCCAAAAACATGGCAATTGACCGATCTCTCGACGCTAAAAAATGGCGATGAGGTCAACCTTGAGGCCGATCTCATCGTCAAATATGTCGAACGCCTCGTTGCTACCTCGGCAGATACGCCGCGGTGACCGGCTGGTCATTCGTCACCCCAAATTGATATGCTGCAAAGCCGTTCTGGCTCTGCATAATGTACCAAACGCCATTTGAGGGGCGAAACACAGTCACGTCGGCTTTACCGTCACCGTCAAAGTCGCCTGTTGCCGGCAAGTCGCCCGGCAGCCCGAATGAGATCGCTCTAAAACCGGCCGATGACTGGTTCAGATACCAATATCCGTTACGATAAACAGCCTGATCAGCCTTGCCGTCGCCGTCATAATCGCCCTGAGCGGGCAGGTCTGACAAGAGGCCGAAACCGATCGCATTCATTTGCTGATCAGAACTGCGATAGATGTACCAAACACCGTTTGACGGACGCCAGACAGCAATATCCGTTTTACCGTCGCCGTCGTAGTCGCCCGGGACCGGTTTATCTCCCGCCTGTCCAAATTGAATGAATGTATAGGTCTCTTGACTGTCGCTGTTGGCAATGTACCAGACACCGTTTGACGGACGCCAGACGGCAATGTCCGTCTTACCGTCGCCATTATAATCGGCCGGTACAGGCACATCACCGGTCGAGCCAAATTGACGTGTCGAATAAATACCGCCTTTCGTAAGCATGTGCCAAATACCGTCGGCGGGCCGAAATATAGCATTATCGGTCTTGCCGTCGCCGTCATAATCACCCGGAGCAATGATGTCTGTCGCGTTTCCAAATCCAGTGCCGGACAGCGTTGACGTCGAACTGAGATATACATACCAAGTACCGGTATCAGGGCGATAGACACTCAGATCCGAGCGTCCGTCACCGTCAAAATCGGCATTGCGATTCTTAAGTATCGCCGTCCCGGCAACAGGCCCGTCAGAGTTGTTGCCGTCAATGTTAAATGTCACGCCGCCCCACGTCTCGTTGTGAGGTGCCTGCCATTGCTTGATACGCTGATGAGCAGCCCATTCGGTGGTCGGAAATGTGGGAAACGACAGATAGTTCCAAACAGACGGTATGTTGTCCCAGCGGGCCATCCAGATCGCATCCATTTTGCTCGACGGTGCAAGGCCTGCCCAATCTTCCTGCGCGTTCTTTGGCGAGCCGTAGGTTCCCGATCTGTACCCAAGCTCGTGTATGCGTTCGGTCCATCCTTTCAGAAATGAAACTGTTGCCGCACGACATCCGAGAGTATCGGGTGACGGCGGATCATATCGCTCCATATCATAATAGAGTATCGAGCCTGCGGTCAGGCCGAGATTTGAGGCATCACTTACCGCAATATCGGCCTCGCCGCGGCCCTGAGTTTCGGCTGTCGCAACGTCGTAGCTGAGTTTGGCCGTCGTCGTCGATGCGGTACACGGCGATTGATATCCGACAACTGTCGGTATCAGTCCCCAGCCCATCGCCGTTACCTGATCTACCCATGTTGCCGATAGATTCGGCTGAGCAGAACATCCGCGATTGCGGCCGCTTATATAGATGTTGCTGTCGTAGAGCGGCGAATTATTCCACCACGTCCGCATTGCCGTCGATGTCGGAGCATTGCATTGGTCAAAACCGCGATTCAGGCTTATCCGCATAGTGCCGCCGGGCGGCATCAGTGACGGAGACGCTTTTTGCTCGGCACGCTGCCGTGCCTCATCAGCTTTTGCCCTAATTGGCTGCGGCGTGATGTCATCACCGACGGCATTGATGAGCCGTGTCGTCTGAAAACACGTCTCTTTACCCGAAACACATTTGCCTTCGGTTCTGACGATCCAGCCATTGGAACTTACGTCGTCAGGTTCCCGATCCGTGCGCGGTTCGACAACACGCGTACCCGTGTCCCAATCTTCGCCGTCCGTCGAATGAAAAGTGATCTTACCGTCAAAATTCGAACTCGTCTCAAGCCTGAATCTGAGTGACATTATTCCGCCCGAATTTTCGATCAAAGCTGACGATGTATCAATCTCACCGGCTGTTAGGTCTATGTCGGCATGATGCGTAGTCCAGGTTGCTCCGCCGTCGCTCGTTGCCGCGATGATCACAAGCTCCGGCCCGGCAAGCACTGCCCAGCCGTTGGATGCGTCATTAAATGTTACGCCCGCGATCTTGAGCTGCAGCCCGACCGGAAGACTGAGCGCGGCCCAACTCCTACCGCCTGAGTCCGTGCGAAAGAGTGCGGCTTCGCTATAAACGAAACCTGTCCTGCCGTCAATGGATCTGACCCCGAGGATCTTGCCCTCGTCAATTGCCGCCGGTTGGCGAATGTCGATCTGTCCAAAAGCCGCTGCGGCCAGTGCCGCCGGGAGAAAGATACAGCTAAATACACGAAATACGTCAAGAATTTTCATTTCCACCCCCCCCTTAGTTTGCTGATGCTTAATCCAATTCCTATAACAGATCTATATGATACAACTATTTTAGTGCAGCTGTTAAGATCATCTTCCTTTGCCGTACAAGTCGTTTAAGGTAAGTTATTTAAGGGTCTGACTAAGCATCTGATATGTTACTTTCGATATTCTTGATCGTGCTGCTGTCGGTCGGTTCGTTGCCGCTGACGTTCCTTTTTGCAAGAGATCGCGGCCTTTTGTGGCGCCTTGCCGTTGGAAACGTCCTCGGGTCGGCGATCTGCGGTACATCGGCGCTTGTGCTCGCGACGGCTTTCGGCCTAAGCGTCGCGGTCGCGGCAATATCGATCGTTTTAGCGTGTCTGCCGCTGGTACTGCTCGTTTTGCCGAACATACGCGGCAAAGCCCTCTCAGTATGGACAAACGCAAAAACTCAGCTTAGCGGCGGCGAAACGCGCTTTGGCGGTTTTGTCTTTTATACTTTCTTTTTCGTCCTTTTTTGCCTGTTCTTTTCACAGGCGATGTATCAGACATCGCAGGGCATCTACACCGGCGGATCGCAAAATCTCGGTGATCTGCCGTTTCATCTCGGAGCGATCTTCAGCTTTACTGACGGCGGCAACTTTCCACCGCAAAATCCGTCGTGGTCCGGGGCAAAATTCTCTTATCCCTTTATCGCCGATCTGATATCTGCGGTTTTTGTACGGCTCGGAGCAGGCGTGAGCGACGCGATGGTCACACAGGATGTCGGCTGGGCATTTTCGCTGCTGGCGATATTACAGGCTCTGATCGCAAGGATAACCGGCAGCCGCATTGCCGGATATATCGCTCCACTCCTGCTTTTCTTTAGCGGCGGCCTGGGGTTTTTGTGGTTCGGAAAAGATTATCTCGCACAGGGCAAAGGGCTTTTTGACCTGATCTGGGCATTGCCGACCGATTATACGATCGGTGAGAAATTTCGCTGGGGCAACTCGCTTGTCGTGCTGTTTATCACACAGCGAAGCCTTTTGCTCGGTATGCCGCTGACACTCGCCGTCATCGGTTGGATCTGGAATGTATTCTCATTCGACAACAACGACATTGACGCGGCACAAGATCCGAATAACGTAACTCACCGACGCTCCCTCATCTCAGCCGCCGCGATCGGCATCATCGCGGGCACTCTGCCGCTGATACATTTGCACAGCCTCGCGGTACTGTTCGTGCTGACCGCCTTTTGTTTCGCACTGCGTCCAAAGGAATGGCGTGAGTGGGTCACATTCGGTGTCGGCGTGTGCATCATCGCCATCCCAGAACTCGTCTGGTCTGTCACAGGCACCGCGAGCGAAACGGCAAAATTCTTCGAACTTCATTTCGGCTGGGACAAGGGCGATGCACATATCATTTGGTTCTGGCTTAAAAATACGGGCCTCGTGATACCGCTGATCGTCGGCGGCATCTTTTTGCTGATGTCCGAAAAGGACAGTGACGCCGCTCGCCGCAACAGGACGATATTGTTGTTCTACATCCCGTTCGCATTTCTCTTTGTCCTCTCCAACTCGGCAAAATTGGCACCGTGGGAATGGGACAATATCAAGGTGCTGATATATTGGTTTGTCGGTTCGCTGCCGCTGATCACGCTGCTGTTGGCCAAACTATGGCATGGCAAATTGCCGCTGAGGCTTGTCGGAGCCGCTTTGGTTATCATTCTTATATTCGCGGGCGGCCTCGATGTTTTGAGGACGGTCTCGTCACAGAACAAGATTCAGGTCTTTGACGCCGACGCCGTAAAGATCGCCGAACAGATAAAGGCGAAAACCTCGCCTGATGCGTTATTTATGAATGCTCCGACCTATAATTCGGCTGTTGTGCTGAGCGGGCGGCGTTCATTTATGCGATATTCGGGCCATCTTGCCTCGCATGGTATCGATCCCGGCCCACGCGAAGATGCAGAAAGAACAATGTACGCCGGCGGCGGCGTTTCGGATATGCTGCTCAAAAAGAACGGCATCGAATATGTGCTGATCTCGCCCGCCGAATCTGAAATGCGGCCTAATATAACATTCTTTAGTAAATATCCTGTCATCGCCGAAAGCGGCGACTATAAGGTTTATCAGATCAGGTGATCGAAAATAGATGGTCGAGGAAACAACAGAGATAAAAGAGATTTCGAGTGCAGAGAGCGGGTTCGATCCCGTCTGGGCCGCCGGCGCGGTGCTGATCACGGTCACGGCGACATTGTTCCGCTTTTTATTCCTGACGCTCAAACCGCTGCATCATGATGAGGGCGTCAACGGATTTTTTCTTACCACGCTTTTTCGCGACGGCGTTTATAAATACGACCCGGCAAATTATCACGGGCCGACACTTTATTTTATCTCGCTTTTCTTTGCAAAGATCGGCGGGCTTAATACGTGGTCGATCCGGTCGAGCGTCGCCGTCTTTGGCGTGCTGACGGTCGTGCTCACTTTTTTTCTCAAACGCTATCTTGGCAAGATCGGCAGCCTCGCCGCCGGGCTTTTTATCGCGATATCGCCCGGAATGGTGTACATCTCGCGGTACTTTATACACGAGATATTTTTTGTCTTCTGCAGCCTGAGTATTGTTGTCGCGGCCGTTTATTTTATCGAAAAACGTAAGGCCGGCCCATTTGCGATCGCATGGGCAGTGCTTTTATTGTTCATCGCATTTTTGCCGTCGGGCATACAGATCTCATCTTATGTCGGGCCAATAGTCGCAGATCTGGTCGGCGGCAGTAATGACGTTTGGATCTGGATCTTTAGATCGGCACTCTTTCTCGTCGAGGCGGTGCTCGTCTATTTCGTCGTCAGAATGCTGCTGGATTGGGACAACGGACGCCCGATATATCTGTTACTCACGACCGCATCGACCGCACTGCTTTTTGCGACAAAAGAGACCGCGTTCATAACACTCGGCACAATGCTGATCTCGTGTCTTTCGGTATATATATGGCGAGGCATATATGAATCAGATCAAATACGCGGAATGCGTTGGATGCTCATCATTGCGGCTCACGCTCTCGTGCTCATCGCCGCCGTCATCTGTTCAAGCGACCTTAAGGACGGCATTAAATGGGTATATGACAATTTTCTAGGCGATGGCCGGGTGCAGGAACCCTTTGCCTTTTACACGATCGTAGTGCTCACATTAGCCGTTGCCGCCGCATGGATCGCATTCCTCATCTCTTACCGTAGAGAAAATGAGCCGAGCTTTACCGAACCTGCCGCTCTTACGCCAAAAAACCTCATTGCCGCCATCGGCGAGGGCAACAGCCGATGGCTCGCACTCGCTGCGGTCGCGGCGACGTTCGTTTACCTGATAGTTATATTCTTCTCTTCGTTCTTTACCTACGCCGAGGGCGTGCAAAAGGCGGTCGAGGCTTACACGCTCTGGACCAAGACCGGCACCAAAGAGCATACGCAGAACGGCATCTGGGCTTATGTTAAATGGGGAATAAAGGTCGAGACACCGCTGCTGCTGCTCTCGGCTTTGGGTTCCGGCATCGCTCTGCTGAAGACGCGGCACAGATTTGCGATGTTTACGGCATTTTGGGCTTTCGGTATGTTTGCGGCCTATACGATCATTCCGTACAAAACGCCGTGGCTCGCACTGAGCTTTTATCTGCCAATGTGTCTGATCGCCGGTTACGGCATTGGCCAACTTGTCACGTCGCGATCCATCATCTCTAAGACGACGGGCATCGCTGTACTGATCGCGGCGATTTCTCTGCTCGGCTATCAGGCATACGATCTCAATTTCGTCCGCTACGATGACGAAGAAATGGGCTACGTCTATGCTCACTCAAAACGCGGTATGCTCGATCTCGTGGCACAGATCGAACACTATGCGACAAAGAGCGAGAGAGGTTATGACACGACCGTCGAGATCGTGTCGCCCGACTATTGGCCGCTCACCTGGTATCTGAATGATTTTAAGAACGCCAGATTTGACGGTGCTCTCGTCGATGCCAACACCGCCGAACTCATCATCGCCAAAAAGAACGATCAGGACATCGAAGCGGTAAAAAGATACTCGGCTCATTACAAATTTGTCGGCGTATATCCGCTGCGGCCGGGCGTCGATCTGATGCTGCTCGTGCGAAAGGACATCGCCGACCCAGACACACAGGACCTTTACAAGATATACGAGTACACTGATAAGATCGCACTCGCCGCACCGTCTCGCGACGGCGAAATGGCGTCATTTATTGCCCCGTCTCACTGACCGGAACCTTTTATCGGTCATTTGCGTATAAGTCCGCAGATCTGACCAAAAACAGGAGGCAACAATGATGAGATCTATTGCGATATTGATCACGGCGTTGGCATTTGCCGCCGGAGCATTTGCGGCCGAACCGCGCTCGGGCGAAGAGTTGATCGCGGCAATGCATAAAAAGTACGACGGCAAGTGGTACAAGACGCTGACCTTTGTACAAAAGACCACCAACTACAAACCCGACGGCACATCTGAGTCATCGACCTGGTACGAGGCGATGAGCGTGCCGGGACAGCTGCGCATCGATTTTGCACCGATCGAAAAAGGCGACGGCATTCTCTTTGCCGGCGGCAAGATATATTCGTTCGCCGACGGCAAAACCAAGGGCGGACGTACTTTTATGCATCCGCTGCTCGTGCTCGGATTTGATGTTTACATTCAGCCGGTTGCTGCGACTGTAGATCAGGTCAAGTCCATGGGCATCGATCTGTCGGTCATTTCACGATCTAAATGGCAGGGCCAGGACGTGTACATCGTCGGAGCAAAAGACGGCGACCTTGCTACGCCGCAATTTTGGGTTACAAAAAAAGATCTGCTCTTTGTCCGTCTGTTTCAAAAAGGCGGCAAGGACAAAAATATCGTTAACGAAACTCAATTTAATAATTACGTCAAGGTAAAAAAAGGCTGGGTCTCGGCCGAGGTGCAATTCTATTCAGACGGCAAACACGTAACCACTGAGGAGTACAGCGACATCCAAACTGACATCCCGCTGTCATCGGATCTCTGGGATCCGGAAAAATGGATGACGGCCGACCGCACTTATTACAAAAAGAAATAGAGGCATCTCAGTTGATGGCCTTATCTTGAAATATTGTTTCCTGCGGGCGGGCGAACGGTCGTACCGCCCGTATTACTTGCACCGGCACCGCGAAATAGAGGCGTAAAGATCCATTTAGATTCTTTCTCGATGCCGTAGTAGGTGATCACGGACTTTGCCTTGTTCTGGCTGGCAACGCCGATGAATGGCGTATTTTCTGTCGCGACATCCATATCGTCGTCATCAGCGGCACCGCTGTCAGACTCGCTTCCCGTATTGAGCGAGTTGACGATGACAATGGCATACCGGTCAAATACCTGACTCGGATTGGCGGGCAAGAGGCCGCCGTTATATTCCTGCACGCTCTTGGCAAATGGGCCGAGAGATCTGATATCTGCTTTTATAAGCCGCCATTTGCCATCCTCACTCAGCGGGTCTATCGCCGCTGACGCACGTAGGATCTGACGCTTTTTCGTCCCCTGCGGCAGTCCGTCGAGAAGGTCGTCTATCGACTGAGGCAGCTTTGCTCCCTGATAAAATATGACGTACTGTTTGATCGCGTCGGCAACCTCTTCGCCGCGGCGAATTGCCTCAAGCTCACGCTCGCGCTGAACTTCCAACTGTATCGACGGAGCGACGGCAAGCAGCGAAACGGCAAAGATGGCCATAACGGCGAGCACCGCCATTAGCGTCATCCCGCTTTCACTTTTGCGTTCAGTTATTTTCGTCATTGTCGTCAACGTCCTCTTTTTGCCCCTTTTGACGGACCGCTCCCGGCGGCGGCTGGCCGGGCTGAGGCTGAATACGAGGCTGTTGGCACGGTATGCCCGCCGGACAGTTGCCCGGATCGAGCTGCTGCTGTGGCTGATAATTCTGTGACGGATCGATCTGCGGCCCCAGCCGATTAGGCAGCGGCGGCCCCGACGTACTCACACCGGTCGATTGCTCGATCGGGACACGATGTTTGAACCCTAGCGTCGAATCCTCAAAAACGGCCTCGCCGGGCGTTAATTTTATCAGCCTAAATCTTCCGCCGACGACATCATTTAGCCGTGCACCAAATGGCGTCGCCGCCGATTTTGCCGGATCTATAAAGTAGCCCGTGTCGTTGTTAAAACGCTTGCGGCCGATCATACCGATATATTTGAAAGCCGGTTTTGGCGGAGCTTGTACGGCGATCATAAATTGCGTCGAGTATTTTTTGCCGTCAGGTGACTGTACGATGACCTGCCGCTGGCCCTCGGTCGATATCTGTGCCGCCGGAATGTCGGCGATCAGTTTCGTCGCATTTATAAATGACGTCGGCATCTCGACCTGGTTGAAATAAATATGTGCATCCTGATCGAAATTAACGCCGTTGACCTCGATCCTGATGCCGTTAGTGCCCGCATAGGTCATCTGCGGATTGATAAATGACGCTTCATAGTACGGCTTTGGTGTCGGGACAGGTGTCGATCTATCGATCGTCGGCGTGGGTATCGGCGTCGGGCTGTACGGCGTCGGTGCAGGCGGTTCGTAGAATGCAAAGATGTTGCGGCCCGGGTCCGGAGCATTCGAACCATTTGGACTGTAAGAGACGAGTGTCGTCGTATCTTCGAGATTTTGCTGTGCCGCTGTGGGCACGCTCAGATCAGCGGCGTTTCGGCTCGGCGAAACACTTGGTTTCGGTGTCGGGCTGGATGCCGCTGTCGGTGCCTTGCTGGTAAAAAGCCCTCGCCCGAAAGCAAAATACAGAGCTATAAGAGCCAACAGGCCTAAGACGATCGCTGCGATCATCTTGTTTCTCTCAACTGCGGGATTTATTGCCTGCGTCGCCATTACTGCGTCACCTCCGACGTAGCGGCGGGCTGAGCGGCCCGTCTAAAATATGCGGCCATCTCAAGCCTCAGTGAAACTATCTCACCATGCACCTTGCCCTTGCGTGATTGTCCGCCCGGAGCGGCTGTTTCTGAAACCGCTGACGGCACATTAGGATCAGCCGGGATAAATTTAGATCCGCCGATCGGATTTGGACCGATGCCCATTGGCGGCTGCTGTGCTGCGGCATTCTGCTGCTGCAGCGGAGGCTTGGTCAGATCCGGTTTTTGCTCGGTATCTGACGGAGCAAGCTCGACCGAACTGACGATCACAAACTCGTTGCTTGTTTCGAGATCGCGGATAAAGCGGCGTAGATTCTGATATGTGCCCTCGACGGTCATCGTAACGTAAACGCCCGGAAATAAGCTTCTAAATCGTTCGCGGCCGCGCTCAGCCTCTGACTGGTTATTTGACGTTTTGTCGATGGTCTCGAGCGGCTGATAGTCAGGGCCGGTCGTGTTTACAAGCCCATAACCGGCGATCAGCCCGTTCAGCCGCTGATATAGGTCGGTGCGGCCCGTTGACTCGATCGGCAGATAATTAGATTCAAACGTGTCCGCGCTCGATACGAGCTTTTGTATCTGCTCTTTTGTCGAAGTGATCTCGCCGTATTTCGAGTTCATCGTCTTCTGCTCGGCTTCGAGGCGGTCGGCCTCGGCACGATTCTTGACGACCTCGCGATCCGACGGCACCACAAACAAAAAGTACAGTACCACAGCACCTAAGAGGCAGATCGCTCCTAAACTGACAGCGGCGATCTCGATCGGGCCCCACATTCCCTGATAAACCTTGCGCGGACGGCGGGTGCTGAGGGCCGGGTCGGCCTGTAACTCGTTCACGGTCTGCTCGGTCGGCTGAGGTGTTTCGATCTGGCTCATCAGCGTTGCCCTCCGTCAATGTTTTGGGCCACGTCAGAGCCTGACGATATCGAATATGTCGGCGAGTATATCAGCCTAAGCGTATATTCAGTAAAAGTAGATCGATCTGTTTTCTGCAGATCCTGGCCTTTCAGTTCGGCGAGGAACATACCCGAGTTCTGCATATTTTGGATCATTGTCGAGACCGATGAGTAATCGTGGCTCAGTACACTGAACTCAAGCTCGGCCTTGATCTTGTCGCCGCTCGTATATATGTTTTGAACGGCGATCCGCGATGCGGACACATCGTTAGGCAATACGGCCTCGAGGTCGGCAAAGAGGCGTGACCAGCCAAATCTCTTATTTGCTATGAGCCTGTGCGCCGCGGCAAGCTGTGCACGCTGCGGCGGAGTCATTTCCTGTTGAATGGCCTCGCCCTGAGATTTAAGCTCAGCGATCTGCGAATTTGCAAGCTGTATGCGTTCGGCCTGTATCTTGTTGTCATTGCTGTTGCGTCTGAGCCATGCCAAAAAGACTACCGTCGAGACCAGTGCGACAAATAACATCGCCGCTGTCGCCATATACGGGAGAACGCGATTTTTGAATGGCCTCGTTGAAAGATTTAATTCTGTGATCAATGACAAATTGGTATTCCTGCCGAACATTATCGCCCCGCTAAAACTGTCTGTCTATCTGCGGGCGAACGTGCAGTTTAACACGAAATGGCCGCGAAAGTCTTTCACGACGGACAGCTCTAAATAGTTGCAAATGCGCATACTTAAGGCTGCTCATAATAATATTTGCGACATACGGCCGCTCTTTACTGCGGTTGGCCGACCTTTAGCAGTACTTTGCGTTTGGATTGTACGATCAGGCCGGGGCGTTTAGACGTCACCTCGATATTTCGCTCGGCGATGCCGCGCGTCGGCGTTACGGGGATCTTTGGCATATATGTTACGACGTATGACGAGTCGATCATACTTGCGACGAGTCCCGCTTTTGTCTCCATCTCATCAGGCGACAACGGCAGTATGAACTCGCCGTTAGTGCTTTCAGCCAATTTCTCGAGCTGTTCCTGACTCGCATCCAGATCCGCCTTGCGCAATTTTATTTTGCGTATGAGCGTCCGATCGAGGTTGATCGTCTTCATCTTGGGCGCGGTCGCTGTATCGCGTGCTCCGTTAGGCAGTTGTGCCGCGACCTCGTCGGGCAGTACTTTTTTTGGCGGAGTATTGGTGACGGTCTTGGTTCGCGGCTCGATATCATCCGATTCCATTTGCGTATAACTCAAGACGTGGACAGTAATGTCCGTCGTCAGCAAAGCCTGCATCGCGTCATATTTGGCGGAGCTGCCGGCCGTGCTGTCCGTGCCGTCGGTGATAAGCACGAGATGCTTATTATCAACACCGCTACGGGCAAAAAAGTCCTTAGCAAGCTTTAACGCATCGACAAATGCCGAGCTTCTGCCAAAATTAGAACGCTTGATCGCCGTCAGCATTGCGGTCCGGTCATTTGTCCATTCGAGCAGCATCTCAGGTTTGTCCGCATAGGTCATAATCGCGACCGAATCGTCTCCGCGAAGCCCCGCGATCAGCGACCGAGCGACCGCTCGAGTTTTATCGAGGCTCTTGACCGCACGCATCTCGCCGCCGGTGTCCATCACGATCAGCACATTTGCGGGCAAACGTCTGACGCTCGACGGCGGCTGGATGACGTTATCCTCTCTGACGATCAGGTCGTGATCAGTCACATCTTTAACGAACGCCCCTTGCTCGTCAAAGGCAAGCACGTTGAGCTTAACTTCTTCGGTCGAGACACGCACTATCTCATCATCCGGCGTCGGAGTAGGTGTCTGCTGTACACGGCCGCTCTGTGCCGCCGCCGTTATGGCAAATACGGCATATAACATCGACAATGGTACAAAAGCCCTGATAAAACTTACTTTCATCAATCTATTGGATGTCTAATAGCCGATGCGCTTTGCATCTAAGCAGCTTATAACTCAGGAAATTCTGCAACAAAATCCAAAAGGCTGCCTACATATTCACTAAATCGGGGACATTCGATATTTGCCTGTTTGAGCAGGCCGTCGGCGATCGACGTGTCGTACGACTGTGAAATAAAGAAATACGGAACGCCATATCGCGGCAAGCCCGTGATCGGCGGCGAGACAGGCGTATTCAGGAACCACTCGACCAGACGCGGCGACGGCGTAAACTCTGACCGGCGGCCTGTCAGGTCGTAGGCGATAGCGTTAAAAAGCTCTGACGTCGTCATCGGCGACCGATCGGCGATCGCAAGCGTCTTTCCGGCCGCCGCGGGGTTAGCCGATAATTCTGCGATCGCGTCAACGACAAAATCGACCGGAACAAGATTTAGACGCACGCGGTCATTGCCAACATTGATTACACGCAGTAATGTCGGCGCCTTTCGCAGATAGTTAATTAGATAGTAAATACCGTCGTACTTGACCGTCTCGCCGGTTTCCGAGTCACCGACCACGACCGATGGCCGATAGATGGTCAGCGGCACATCGGCCTTTATTTTTTCGACCTCTGCCTCGGCCAGATACTTCGATTCTTCGTAAAAGTTCTTAAAGCCCGAGTTGTGTTCGAGTTCGGTTTCGAGCACTGTACCCTCGCGGCGGCCTGCGACATAACAGGTCGAGACGTAATTGTAACGCTCAAGATCCCTTATTGTTCGCACGAGCGCGTTGACGTTGCGTGTGCCCTCAAGATTGACCGCCATCGCCGTACTCCGATCGATCGCAAGATCATAGACGGCCGCAAGATGAAATACGCGTTTCGTCTCAAAACGTATCGTCTCGAGATCGTCAGCGGCGATGCCCAGATCAGGCTGCGTTATATCGCCCTCGACCAGCGAAAAACACTCAAGCGGCACATCTGCCCTTCTGGCGATCTCGTCAACATCGGACATTGCCTGTTCGATAAGCTGCGGCTGAACAAGCAATATGAACTGACGATCGCTCCGCGCAAGCCTCTCGACCAACCGCCCCGCAATAAAACCCGGAAAACCCGTTAAAAAGACAGTGTCACGAAACAACATCACTCCTATTTTACCAGAACCAAATAGTGATGAGATATCAGTGATCAGTGATGAGAGCCTAAGGCAGAAACACGACCGGCAGGGAGTGTGCCCTACGGCGGACAAGACAACGGGAGTCGAGAGCGAAAGAGTGAGTTGAGCTAATCAGTACGCAGGAATGGCAAACTAAAAGATAAAGCATCAGCGGATCTTTTACTTTACCCTTTATCCCTTATACTTTATTCTTTCTAAAAGGCGCTTTGGGTATGTTGATACAGGAAATGCGTTCGGGTTTGGCTCATTTGGCCAAAAGGACCGATGATATAGACATCGACGAGATCTTTCGGATGGTTTCCGCATCCGAGGCGTTTGAGCGTGTCCAGCCTGTTTCCGAACTCGAAGAATCCCGCTGGTCCGTCATCTCCGCATCACAGATCGAGGCTGGCGGCCTTACATATCGTCAGGCTTCGTCGCTGATCGACGAACTCATCCTGCACGGCATCGACGGCCTCTGTCTCGTCACTGACGAATCCGCCGCACGCCTTGGCCTTTAAAATTTGACGACGATCTTACCAAAACTTTCGTTAGATGCGAGATATTTATAGGCATCGACGATGCTGTCTGCCCCATAGACCTTGTCGATGTTAGGCTTGATCGCCCCTTTTGCGATCAGCGGCAATATGTCGGCCGCAAAAGCTGCGGTCGCTGCCGCTTTTTCGTCTGTCGGCCTCGCCCTCAGAAACGTACTGCGGATATTTGCACGCTTGCGCAGCACCAGCCCGAGGTCTATTTGTGAGACGCTGCCGCCGGTAAGTCCGACCACGATCATACGGCCTTTCATAGAGAGAGCACGCACATTCTCCTCAAAATACGAACCGCCGACAAGGTCGAGAATGACATTGGCTCCGCCGTTTGCCAACTCGGACGCCTGATCGGCAAATGCTGCGGGCGAACCGACAACGATGCCGTGATCCAGCCCGAGATCAATACATTTTTCGAGTTTATCTGCTGTACGCGAGGTGCCGATCGTCTTTGCCCCGACAGCTTTGGCGATCTGAAGTGCCGCCAGTCCGACGCCCGAACCGACGGCGTGGATCAATATTGTCTCGCCCGCCGACAGGCCGCATTGCGTGACGACAGCATCATGCGCGGTAATAAAAACCTCGGGTATCGCAGCGGCTTGTTCATAGCTGAGGCTTTCAGGTATCGGCATCAGCAGTTCCGCGTGCGAAACCAGGAATTCAGCCTGGCTTTCACCCGACGTAATGCCAAAAACACGGTCACCCGGCTCAACATTAGTAACGCCCGGATCTGTCTCGACAACTTCGCCTGCAAATTCAAGCCCCGGCATATTCGGCGAATAACCCGGAGGCGGCGGATATTTGCCGAGCACTTGTAAAAGGTCGGCACGGTTAAGCCCAAAAGCCGCAACGCGGACCAGCACCTCACCTTTTTCAGGTTGGGGCCGAACCGCGTCTCTAAGCTCGACACTGTCGATATTGCCAAATTCGCCTATGTTGACGGCTTTCATTTTTTTGTCGTCGGCTGTATGTTATTTGCCGCGAGAGCGTTGCCGGTCGCACGCTGAAGGTCTGCGATCGCCTTATTCAGGTCGGTGCGTGCCCGCAGCTCAGCACTCTTTGCCGCCGTCAATGCGGTCTGACGGTCGAGCACTTTATAGATATCAGACTGGCCTTCGTCGAGCTTTCGCTGCTCTGAGTCGTATTGCTTCTGCGAATTTTCGCGGGCGATCGCCGCCGCACGCAGCCTTGCCTCGCCTGTACGGACCGCCTGCAGCGAGTTTCGCACATCGACCTGTATGCTCTGTTCGAGCTGCTCACGCTGAAGGTCGATCTTTTCGGCCTCGATCTTTGATTTGCCGAGCAAAGCACGATCTGTCTTATCACCAAAGAGCGGAATGCCGATATTCACACCGATGCGAAACGTCGGGTATCTGTTCTTGAGCATATCGGTGTACGCCGTTGCCGAACCGCCGATGTATTGTAAAAATTGACGCTGCTGTACGGCGAGAGCGAGACACTCAGGAGCATTGGGATCAGAACAAGCAAACCCGGAGAACGGATTTTGAAAATTCGGATTAAGGCTGCCGCCGATGCCCGCTGTCGTATAGTTTGCGACAAGGTCGATCTGAGGTTTTTTCAGCTCGCGGTAATATTTTTGGTCGATACCGTTGATGTCCTTTTGTATCTTATTGACCTCAAGCTCCGGACGATTTTTTAACGCAAGGTCGATCGCATCCGTAAGCATCGGATTCGGAACCTCTTTGGCAACCGACTCGACCGGCATTATCGCCTCGCTCCAGATCTCGCTGCCTCGATTTGGCGAGATGAGATTCTTAAGCGTATTTTCGGCGATATTGACGTTATTCAGAGCGTCATACACCGCTTGCTCATAATTTGCGACCTGTGTATCCGCTGCGACGACGTCGATCGGTGCCAGTTGGCCCTCCTTAACAAGCCGCTTGTTATGCTCGAGCTGATCCTTGGCATCACGAACGGCGTCACGCTGCACCTGCAGATTTCGCAATGCAAAAACGAGATCCCAATAAGCTCTTTCGGTCGATGTAACAATATCGATCGTCTTTTGCTCAAATTGAATGTCAGACAGCTCGTAATTGCGTTTCGCGACCTCAAGATTGCGGCGTCCCGCATCAAATCTCAGCCCGCGAAGCAGCGGCTGTGTGATGCCAAAATTCAGGCTCGTGTTGAACTGCGGACTCAAGATATTGATCGGGTTATCAGACGTGACGCGCGAGTTATTGAGCGAACCGGTCAGCACGGTGCCAAACTGCGGCACATATCCGTTCAGAGCGCCGTTAGCGACAAAACTGCCTTGCGTCGATGTTTTGTTAGTGCTGAAAACACTCGTATTCGGCACTGTGCTGTGGTCGTAATAGACCTGGCTGTTAAATCTCGGTTCCCAAAAACCCTTTGCCGCCTTGATATCAAATTCTGCCGATCTTGATGTTCGTCGAGTGATCTCGATGTCCTTATTATTCGATAGTGCAAGTTCGATCGACTCAGACAGCGTCAGCGGATGCTCTTTTGTCACATCGACGCCGACACGATCGAGTTCAGGCAGACTGCGGTCGTCAGACCTGTAGTTAGGTGCGACCTGTTGCACCCCCTTGAGATCATCCGGCAATTTCACGTCCGACGGCGTAGGTGTCGGCGTCGGCGTCGGATCTGACACAGTCGTCTGTGCTCCGGCGACAGCCGCGGATGCTAGTAATAAAAATGTTATGAAAACCCGTTTCATATATGTATAAAATTCCGTACCGCGTTATTAATGCTTTGAAATAAGCGAACTAGCGGCAGTTGCTGCGCGGCGTTTTGCACCGCCAAAAATGTTCGACACCAACCCGCTGATGCGCCTAAAGATCTTAAATTCGGATATATCGTCAAATATCGAGTAAAAAACCGGAACGGCCAGCAGCGTCAGCAGCAGACACAACGACTGTCCGCCGACGACCAGCACACCGATCGAACGGTTAGTACCCGCACCGGCTCCGGTCCCGAGGACGAGCGGCAGCATACCCGCAACGAGTGCGATCGTCGTCATCAGGATCGGACGCAGACGGTCTCGGTTAGCCTGTATGATCGCGTCGTATCGGCTCATACCCTGCGAACGCAGATGATTTGTATGATCGATCTGCAGAATGGCGTTCTTTTTAACCACGCCAAAGAGCAGCAGCAATCCGAGGCCCGAAAAGATATTTACCGTCTGTCCCGTCACCAGCAAACTAAAGATGCCGAATGGTATCGACAGCGGCAGCGTCAGCAGGATCGTCACCGGATGGATGAACGACTCGAACTGCGCGGCCAGCACGATATACATAAAGACGAACGACAGCCCGAACGCGAGCAGGAAGTAAAATCCCGCCTTACCCTGCTCTTTTGACTGGCCGATATAACCCGTCGTGTAACCCGCAGGCAGGTTGAGCTGTTTTACATACGCGTCGATGCCGTCAATGATATTCTGAGCCGAACCGTTTGGCCTTGTGTTGGCGAGCAGCGTGACCTGACGCTGTCGGTTAACACGATCGACCGAACTCGGGCCTGTACCGGTGATCTGTTTGACCACGCGGTCGAGTGTGACCGGCCCGCCTTTTGACGACGGCACAACGAGACGGCTCAGGCCCTCGGTACTGGTCCTGTATTGATTGATCGCACGGACACGGACCTCATATTGATCCTTGCCTTCGTTAAAGGTCGTTGCCTCTTGGCCGGCGACGAGTGTATTCAGAGCACCTGACACGTCGCCGATCTTAACGCCGAGGTCAGCCGCCGTGGCACGATCGACCTTTAGCTGTATCTCGGGTTTACCGTTGATCAGCGTCGAATCGACGTCAACCGCGTCCGGTATCTCTTTCATCTTGGCGTAGATCTTGTCAGAGATATCGCTTAATTCTTTGAGATCCGGCCCGGCGACCATGAACTGTACGTTGGCGTTGCGAAAACCGCCGCCCGAAAATGCCTGTACAGGCTGCACACCTGTCCTCAGATCCGGAAACTGCTTGAGCATCTCACGGGTGTCGGCCATCAGGTCTTCCTGAGATTTGGTTCGTTCGCCGATGTCTGAAAGTTTGACGTAGATCGTACCGTTATTTACGACCTGCTGCTGATCGCCGCCGATCGTCGCTAGCGTATCGGTCACACCCGGCTGTTCGCGTATCTGACGTGCGATGCGCTCAAATATCTGCGATGTCTTTGAAAGACTCGTGCCCTCGGGTGCTCGTATCGAGACCTCGTACTGCGACTGATCGTCAACCGGCAAAAAGTTCTTGCCGACGAACATAAATAGCGGAATGATCGCCAAAAATACCAAGATACAGACCACAATGATCACCCATCGGTGAGCCATCGAAAATCTGAGCATCGACGCATACAGCCGGTCGATAATACTGAACCAGCCTGTGTAATGCGTCTCTTTATTATGCTCTTCGATCATCCCGTCGCCCTTGATCTGATCGATCTCTTTTTCGGGATCGTGTTTTACGGGCTTGATGAGGCGGGCCGCAAGCATCGGTGTCAGCGTGAACGAAACTATCAGCGAAACGGCGACGGCGAACGCTGCCGTCAATCCGAATGAAGACATGAATCGTCCGACGATGCCCTGCATAAAGCCGATCGGTACGAACACCGCCATCAGCGACAGCGACGTTGCCAACACAGCCATACCGATCTCACGCGTGCCCTCGATCGCCGCCTGGAAAGGGTTCATTCCCTTTTCCTCGACAAATCGATAGATGTTTTCGAGTACAACGATGGCGTCGTCGATCACGATACCGACCATCAGCGTCAGGCTGAGCATCGTGATCGAATTGAGCGTATAGCCCATCACGTACATTAGCGCAAAGGTCGCGACGATCGACGTCGGGATCGCAAGCCCCGCGATAAATGTCGATCGGAAACTCCATAAGAAAAGAAAAACGACGACAGCCGCCAGGATCGATCCGATGATCAAATGCTCTTCGATCGAGTGGAGCGAGTTTTCGATAAAGATCGAGTTATCGCCGATGATCCTCATCTGAAAATCTTTCGGCAGCGATGCCTGTATCTCGGTCAGGCGTTCCTTGATGTCGCGGGCAACGGCGACGGTATTCTGGCCTGATTGCTTGGCGACGATCAGCGTAACTGCGGGCTGTCCGTTGAGACGCGCCTCTGAACGTGCTTCTTCCGCACCGTCCTCGACATAGCCGAGATCTTTGACCTTTACCTGATATGTGCCGCGTGTCGCGACGACCACGTCATTAAAGCCTTCGGGTTTAGTGATCTTGCCGAGCGTGCGAAGTGCGGTCTCTTTTTGTCCCTCGTCGATACGGCCGCTCGGAAATTCGACGTTCTGTATCTTAAGCCCGGCGGAGACCTCGGCCGGCGAAACACCGTACGAGCGCATCTTATCCGGATCGACCCAGACATTTATCTGACGTTCGACACCGCCGATGATCGAGATCTGTCCGACGCCGTTAACAGACTCGATGCGCTCCTTGACCTGATGCTTTGCGATCTCGGTAACGTCGCGGATCGAGCGCGGAGCCGAGATCGAGATACGCAGAACAGGCGCCGCGTCTGTATCGAGTTTTTGAACCGTCGGCTGTTTGGCCGTGTCCGGCAGATCCGGAATGACCGTCTGTACCCGGTTCTCAACCTCTTGAGCGGCGACGTTCACATCCTTTTCGAGTACGAACTGGATAAAGACCTGTGTCACGCCCTCGAGCGATGTTGAGCGAAGCTCATCGATACCGCTGATCGTGTTTACGGCCTCTTCGACCTTTTCGGTGACCTCGGTTTCCATCTCGGTCGGCGAAGCTCCGGGGTTGCTGACCGTGACCGTGATCGTCGGAAAATCGATCTTAGGAAACAGATCGACGCCCAAGCTAAAGAACGAAAAGGCGCCCACAACCACCAGCGACATGATCAACATCGTCGCAAAGACAGGTCGTTTAACACATACTTCGGCTAGCCACTGCATAATAAAAAAATGTCCAAAGTCTAACGTCCGGGTCCTAATGCCGATCTTGGCGGCATCTCATCGCCTGGACCTACTGCCTTTCAATTCCCCGAAATGCAAAGCCACCGGCAAGGTTGCTCTGCACACTCAAATGACTAGCTTGCCCTTACAAGTATCCCGTCATTCAATTTGTCGATATTCGACGTTGCTATCACATCGCCTTCGCCGATGCCCTGTTTGATCTGGATAAGATCATTCTCAAGCAGGCCGAGCTGTACGATGACCTCGCGGGCCGCACCGTCCTTGACGACATAAACTTTGCTGACATCGCCGTCGGTCTTAACCGCCGCCGCGGGCACCATCACCGCATTCTCCGGCTGAGGCTGTGTCAGACGCACAACAGCGAACTGTCCCGGCTTTAAAAGATTGTCGCCATTAGATACCTCGGCCTCGATCGTCAGCGTACGCGCCGTTGCATTAAGACTCGGCAGGATGCGCACGACCTTTCCGTTAAAATTGCGGTCCGGGTATGCACTCGTCTGCATCGAGATATTTTGACCGACAGCGATCCTGCCTAACTGCTGCTCAGGAATATCGATGCGCAGCCGTAATATCGAGGTGCGCATGATCGTCGCGATCTTGGTATTTGGAGCACTCGGGCTGATATATTCGCCCGGATCAGCGACACGCTCGGACACATATCCGCTGATCGGCGAGAGTACTTCGGTATCCGTAACGCCCTTGCGAGCCGACGCGACCTGTGTCTCGCTCGCGGCGACAGCGGCACGTGCCGACGCGACCTGAGCCTCAGCGGCATTGATCGCTTTAACAGCGACCGCAGCTGTCGAACGCGCTTCGTCAAGTGTGCCTAAAAGCGCATCACGCGACGCTCGACGCTGATCGAGTATCGATCTTGAGATGTCGCCGGTGGCATACAGCCTTTCGGCACGCTGCAGCTCGATCTCGGCAAGCGTCAGATTTGCCTTGGTCGTCTTTACCTGTGAGAACGTCTCTATGTCAAAGGTCTCGCCGTCCTTGATGCCCAATCGCACCTGCGCCTGGCGAAGTGCGGCGACAGCCTGATCGACGCCTTTCTTTTGCTGTTCGAGTTGTGCCTGACTCTGTTCGAGACGGATCTGAGCGTCACGCGGGTCGAGCCGTATAAGTACGCTGCCCTTTGCGACATAGCTGCCGACATCAAAATTTACCTGACTGATCTTGCCGGAGACCGCAGGTGCTACATCGGTTGACTCGTCGCTCGCGAGATTACCTGTCGCTTCAAAATACGACGGGATCTGCTTGACCACCGCTTTAGTGGTCTGGACATCGATCGTCGTCGGCTGATTATTAGCGGCATTTGCATTTGCCGCCGACTTTGAACCGCACGCCGAAACCAGCAGCGAGGAGAGTGCCAAAGCCAGCAGTGATGCGGTCATCACTTTTGGTTTATTTCTTAGATCCATCTTGGTTAGTCGTTTCGAACCTTAAGTCCGTTCAATAGAATATTTGTAAAGCTTTCTGCCGCCTCTTCGTCGCTGACATTAAGCAGCCGGCGTTTTTTATCCCAGAGTATGTTGTGCAGTGAGTGATTGATCAGCATTCCCAAAAATGCCCGCACGACCAGTCTCGGCTTAACATCTCTGAACGCTCCGTCTCTCTGCCGAGTTTCGATATATCCGCTGAAAAAGGCGTAAACCTGCTCGATAAACTCCAAAAAGAACTTCTCGGCGAGTTCGTGTTCCTCAAGAGCCGAGTAAAATAACAGCCGCATAAAACCGATATCCGATCTATGCTTGGTCATCGAACTGATGGCGACCTCGTAAAAGACCCTGAAATCGTTCTTTTCCTCGATCGCTTTTATGAGGTCCTGATTTGTCTCCCAAACGTGAACGCCCTTGCCCTGTGACGAACGCTTAAGATCGATGATCGCCTTGTAAAGGGCGTCCTTGTTTTCAAAATGGCGAAATATCATCGCCTCGGAAATGCCCGACGCCTTTGCGATCTCTTTCGTCGTCGTTCCCTTAAATCCGCGATGCGAGAACACCTCGATCGCCGCTTTTAATATCTGGTCGCGGCGCTCGTCTCCGGACATTCGTCCGTGGTGATCACATTTGAAAAAGTTCTTGATAACTCTATCTCCCAAAACTTAAAGTAAGTGCTTACTTACTTTTGATAGAGTCTCATTTTGTAAAAGGCGTTGTCAACCCCTTTTTAGAGTTATGTCCCGATACTAGCCGCCTGCCGCCTAATGTCCGGCATTATCCGCCGTGATGTCGGGCTGAAATGTACATTTTGCAACAAACTTATATATCTTTTCGTTTCATCTATATAGGCGGCCGCGCGCAGATCGCGTTGCTTTTTGAGAATAGATCACGAATATTACGTAAAAGAGGAGACGAAATATGTCGGAATTTGAAGCAGAAGTTAATAAAGCCAAACAAGACCTTGAAAAAGGACTTGTACCTACTAATAACACATTTGATAAAGCTGCGGATGACGAGTTTTTAGGAGAATTAAAGATGCAGGCACAAGAATACGGTCAAAAGATATCAGATGCTGCCGATAAGGCACGCGATTACGCCAGCGAGAAATTTTCGAAGGCAAGCGATAAGTTCAAGGAACTCTCGGATAAGGATCCGCGCGAATTCGTTGAGGACGCAAAAGAGTTTGCACGCCAAAAACCGGGTCAAACCATCCTCATCTCAGCCGCCGTCGGCTTGCTCCTCGGCCTCGTCCTGCGCGGCCGTAAATAGCCATTGCCATTAGGCAACCGCCCTTAGGTAACTGATAATGGACAACCTGCCCATTATCAGTTACCCGGCACCGCAAAAACTCATCCTTGCAAATGCTTCACCGTTGGCACTAGCCATGTGTCATTACCCACCTACGGTGGGGGTGGTACTGATACGCCGTACTTGACTGTCAACACTCATCACTCATATCTCATCACTTCCTGACCTACTTTCGCTTTTTTTGCATTCTTTTCGATTGTGGCGATGATGCGGGTGGCGTGATTGCGGGCGATCAGCGGAAGGCGTTCGTCGTTGGCGATCTGGTTCAAAAATGGGATCAGGTGCGGCGGGTCTGAGATCTCATTGCGTTGTATGTACGAAGCAAAACCGTCCATTATACGCGGCGACTCGAGCGGTTGGTTCTCGCGAGATATGCTCATTTCAAATTTCCAGATCGCCTCGTTGCTGATCCGGCGATACTCATCCATCAGAAATTTTGCGGCCTTATTCTCCGTCCAATTGTACTTTGCAGTGCGCGAGCGCCCATCGCGTTTGAGCGTGATCTCGATATTGCCCAAGTGCGAATAATCTTTTTCGTATTGATAATTCTCATTCGAGTCGAGAAAGTTAAGCTCTGCAAACGCCTCATTCAGGCCTTTGAGCATCGGTGCCGAAAGCTCGATCGGATCATCGATGACCTCATCCGAACCGTTCTTTTTAAAATAGATACGGCCGCGGCCATTTTCGTCATGTTCGACCCTAATGTCGGTATATAAAAATCCGGGCCGCGAATATTTATAGATATGATCGGGCACGAGCGCCGCCGCGTTCGTCATCGGACCGCTGCCGGTCGGGCGTTCGTTACGTTTGCCGGGCGTAGGCTGAGATGCAGGTGTTGCCGACGGAATGGCGTCGGCGGCCGGCCTCGGTGTCTTTTTGACGGGTGCGGTACCTTGGGCAGATACAGCGATACAAGCCGAGATCGTCAGCAGTAAAATGCAAAGTGATCTGATCGTAAGGGTCATCGAGACATTTGATGCGCTCGGCTCGGCCGCCGGTTGGCACGCGAGGCTTATTCAAATTTGACCGAAACCACCTTAGAAACGCCCGGTTCCTGCATCGTGACACCGTAAAGTGCCTTTGCGGCCTCCATGGTTCGCTTGTTGTGAGTGATGACGATGAACTGCGTCTTTTCGGCCATTTCGGCGATCTTGTTCACAAATCGGCCGACGTTAGCTTCGTCAAGCGGAGCGTCAACCTCGTCGAGCAAACAGAATGGCGACGGGCGATATCTAAAGATCGCCATCACTAGAGCGATCGCGGTCATTGCCTTTTCGCCGCCCGACAACAGCAGAATGTTCTGCAGACGCTTGCCTGGCGGTTGTGCGACGACCTCGATACCCGCTTCGAGAATGTCCTCATTCTCGAGCAGCGTCATCTGTCCTTGTCCGCCGCCGAACAGCTCTTGGAAAAACTCGGTAAAATTTGCGTTGATAACCTCAAAAGCCTGCTTGAACCGCTCACGCGAACGCTGTTTGATCTCTTTCAGCGCCTCTTCGGTCGCAGCGATGCTGTCGATCACATCCTGCTGCTGCGTCGTGAGAAATATCTGACGCTCCTCAGCCTCGGCAAGTTCATCGAGAGCAAGCATATTTATCGCACCAAAGGCATCGAGCTTTTCGCGAAGTCGGTCAACCTCGTCACGCGCCGCGTCAAGCACGAACTCCTCGGGCAGCTCGGTCGTCGCAACGATCTCGCCCAACGGCGTGTTCAATTCCTGCAGACAGTTCTCGCCCGCATTCTTCAATTCTGTGACGGTCTCGGCCTGTCTGACCTCGATCTCGGCACGCTTATTGAGTATCTCGCCCGCAAGCCTGTTAAGTTCGGCAAGTTCTTCGCTCGCCTTATCGGCGTCGGCTCTCGCGGTCGCAAGTATGTTAATTGCGGCGGTCAGAGCCTCATTTTCACCCGCGATCGCGTCGGGCGCTGACGAAATGCGGTCCGTGATCTGGTCGATCGAGCTGTGAAGGTCGCGGATCTTGCTTTCGGCTTCGGTAAGTTCGAGTTGTTGTGCAGCGTGTCTCGCGGTGACCTCTTTGCCCTCATTCTCAACTCTGCGAAGCGACGACTGTGCCGAGCGTCTGCGTTCGCCTGACGTCGCGGCGGCCATACGCTTTTCGTTCAAAACGACATTTGCGGCCTCAAGCTCAGCACGAACGGCGGTCATTCCGCCCGAGATCTCGTCAAGGGACGCGCGAGCCTCCTCGCGTGCCTGTTCGGCGGCGGTTCGGTTCATTGCGGCGTCGGCGATGCGTTCGTTAAGGTCGCCGATCTCGGTCAGCGTCTGCTGTGTCTCGTCGGCGACGACCTTTCGGTGACGCACGGCACGCTCGATCTCTTCGCGTGCGGAATGCAGTTGGATCTGCAATCCGTGAATGCCGCGATCGACCTTGATCATCAGCGACTGAAGGTCAACGGTCTTACTTTCGAGTTCGACGAGTTCGACACGTGTTCTTTCGACCTTTTCGCGTGCCTTTTCGATCGAGTCGGCAAGCTCGGCAACATCGGCACCGAGCGTGCTCAGCTCACGTTTAAAGGCAAGCAGCGAGTCATTGGTGCCCTCACCGGCCTTGCCGCCGCCGATCAGCATACGACCGCCGAGCAGAATGTCACCGTCATAGTTGATCGCGATCGAACCGGCACCGACCGACGCACTTTCGAGATCATTGACAAGTTTTGCCGACATTTCACGCGGAAAGGCGTCACGCAGTATCGCGGCAAGTTCGTCGCTGACACCCAAGTGTTTTTCGATCGAATCAGTCCCGGCGGCTGACGGCTGTCCGCTGCCGCCTCTCGGGGCGATCAGCATCGCCGTGCGGCCTATATTATTTGCCCGCAGCCAGTCCGACACCTTGCGGGCGTCGGCGATAGAGTTGACGATCACGGCCTCGAGATAATTGCCGAATAACGTCTCGACCGCAAGCTCTGCTTTTTCGCTCACCTTTAAACGGTCAGCAAGCACGCCGTCAAATTTAACGCCGATCGCCGATTCCTCGGCAAAAAGTTTCTGCACCTGCGGCGTGTAAACGGCACGTTTTTCTTCGAGTTCGTTGAGCGTTGCTAGACGATGGCGCTTTGCAGAGTGCCGGTCGGTGAGAGTTTCGAGCTCGCTCTCTTCCGAACGCAGTTTTTCGCGAATGGCGGTCGTGCGTGACAGCAGTTCGTCCTTTTCGGAGTTAAGCCCGAGCAGCTTTGCCTCATCGGCAGCAAGCGCCGCAGAGAATTCCTCTGCCTGACGTTCATGATCGGCCAGCGTCTGCTCAGCACGCGAACCTTCTTTGTTCAGACCCTCAGAACGCTGTTTTACGCGATCTAGATTTAGCTCAAGCTGGCGTCCGATCTCGTCAAAACGCTCTGCTGCGGCAGTGTGCTGCAGCAGCTCGGCTCGCGAGGTCTCAAGCGAACGCTCGATCTCATTGAGTACGGCAAGTCTGGATGCGTGTGCCTCCTCAGCAGAACGCAGTTCGCTCTCAGCGCTTTCAAATTCGGCTGCGATCTCACGATCTTCGTTCTGAAGCCGTCCAAGTTCGCCCTCGAGCAAGGCCAGCCTTGAGGTGCTCGTCTCGATCTCGGCCCGCAGCGTTTCGATGCGGGCATTGAGACTGACGACCTGTTCGCTTTTATAAATGTGTTCACGCTCGGCGCGGTCGCGTTCGAGTGCGTTGTCGGCGTGTATCTTTCTAAGCTCGGCGAGCGACTCCTCGGCGTTGCGTGCGGCGATGGTCGATTCGCGCGAGGCATTTTCCTTTGCCGCAACCTGCGTCTGCACCTCTGTTTCGCGAGCGGCGGCATCTTTGAGTTCGGCATCGAGCACGGCGGACAACTCGGTCAGATGACGGCCCTCAGCCGCATAGAGCTGACGCAACAGCACACGAAACTCTTCCTGCAATATCTTGAAACGCCGCGTTTTTGCAGCCTGTCGGCGAAGGGAATTGACGCGTGTATCGACCTCGCTGACGATGTCATTGATACGGTTGAGATTAGATCGTGCTGAGTCGAGCCTCGACTCAGCGGCTCGTTGACGAGTGCGAAATTTTGATATGCCCGCTGCTTCTTCGATAAGATTACGGCGATCGGCGGGCTTTGCCGATAGAATTTGTCCGATGCGGCCCTGTTCGATGATCGCGTAATGCGACCCAGACAGCCCTGTGCCCGCAAAAAGGTCTGAAATATCACGCAGACGGCACGTCTTGCCGTTAAGCTGATATTCGCTCTCGCCCGACAGATAAAGCCTGCGCGTGACCGAAACAGCCTCGCCCGGAGCAAAATCCAATGCAAAAGAACGCGGACGCCAATGACGCTTTGTCTTGACGCGCGACTCGACAACCTGGGTCGATCCGACCTGAGCTGCCTTAACGGTCTCGACCTCGACTGCGTCGCTGACCTCACCGGCTTCGCCAATATTCAGCGGTTCAGTTCCCGGCACCTCGACGACTCTGGCCGCACCCTCATTGTCGCCCGATCCTATGGCTTCGACAGCTATTGCCTCGCCATCGGCATCGTCGGGCTGACGGCCCTCGATCGCGTCCATATCGACCGCGGCCTCGTCGATGCCCGACAGTGCCTCGTCGATGTCCTCGAGATCGGTCTCGTCGCTGACGGCGACCGTGTCGTCTCTGACAAGATGCAGTACGACCTCGGCCATGCCGCCCGGTTTGCGGTTGCGGGTGCCTGCAAAGACGACGTCCTTCATCTCGGCTCCGCGAAGGCTCTTAGCGCGCTGTTCGCCGAGGACCCACGAGATCGCGTCGGACACGTTAGATTTACCGCAGCCGTTTGGCCCCACAACGGCCGTTATGCCGCTGCCGGTAAATATTATCTCCGTGTAGTCCGCAAAAGACTTGAAACCGCTGATCTCGAGGCGCGCTAATCTAAACATCCTATAGTGCTCTAACTGTCTTAGAGCACTATATTTTGTTGTATTTGAAGGGTGAAGTCAAACAATCCGCGAGCTATTTTTAAGCTGTAAATACGGTGGTTATAGCTCGTTGGAGACATTTCTGAGGCATTGCTTTTCGGCCCTCTCGTTGTCAAGTTCAGTAAGCACGTCCAGAAGGAAATTTGTGTTGCTGGACACATTTATCACCACCGGAAATTGATTTGCCGTTAATGAGAACTCAAATGTGCCGCCGTTGATCTCGATTATCTCTCGAAATGCCATTACGCCATTCTTGCCGCCGCACTCGGCATCGACTATCTTTCCGTCATTAAATGACACATTTGCGAGGTGCATATCTGAGCGCACGACCAACAAACCTGTCATCTTAGAACTTTCGATGACCTGTACCGCGTCAAATATCGACACATGCGCCAGATCGCCCGCAAATGTCACATCGGTGCGGACATTTGATGTCATTTTTTCGCGTTCAACAGTAAACTCGGGCCGCCGTGCTCGCCTGATCGCCTCTAAACCCGGTGCGACAGAGATACGCGGATCGAGCAGCTTTGCCTCCTGCAGACGGTCGTATGCGAGATCAAAATCTTCGCGGCCGATGTACAGGCTGACAAGTGCGAGACACTGACGCGCGGCTTCGTTCAGATTCTTTTGCTTGACGCAGATGTCGCGCATCTTTTCGCGCAGCCCGATCGAACGCGGGCTGCGATCGATCGCGTCCTTTAACAGATCGAACGCCTTTTCCGGCGAGCTGTATTTGATAAAAAGGTCGGCATCCAACAACACCGATTCGATCGAACTCTCTGTAAACGGTATCGAAACCTCTGCAACGCTCATAGAACCACCCGTGCATTTAACCATTGAACAAAAATGTTCAACATTAATATAACACTCTCAATCGTCCCAAAAAGCAAATTTTTTTCTCTGCAAAATTACCGCTGTAAAGTGTGTTTGATCAGGAAGAAGGTTAGACAGATCCGATGTATGGCAAAAAAGCGGTTGTTTTAGCTTAGCCTCGCCGTAAATGCCGAGGCTAAACTAAAATAAATAACGTTGATAACTATGCACTAGATCCGAAACCGTTCCGGGCAATAGTTTCACAGTATAAGACTTCGAGCTAAAGCTGACGGCAATGATATTTATCCGCACTTTTCGGGCTGACGCTTGTTGTAAGTATCGTCATCGCACACCTTTATTTAAAAGTCGAATCTCACCGTGAGCCTTATATCTCTCGGCCTGTATGTGCGTGTCGGGACGAGAAACGAACTCATCTGAAGTGCGGTCGGTGTTTTGTCGAAATCGATATATTCCGAACCATAGCTAAAGACGGCCATGTTGAGGATGTTTCCGAATTCGACCGCCGGACGCAGCCGAAAATGCTCTTTGAATTTGAATTCGCGCGTGACCGAGAGATCAAAAACGTACAGTTTCGGGCCATTGCCGGCGTTTCGCGACAAATTGCCGCCGGCTGAACCGATCGTCGGCAGTGAAAGCTGCGCGGCAAGCGATGCGGGATATGCCGAACCCGGTTCACGCCACTTAATATCTTTAACATCACCCGAAAAATCAGGCCTGTCGGTGCTGACATCATTCAGATTGCGGTCCGTGCCTGTACCGAGAGCGAACGGAGCCGAGGTGCCAAATCTGAACATCGGCGAAAATCGCAGCCTGCCAAGCCACCACGGCGTCTGCATTGTGCCAACGACTGTGATCCTGTGCAGCCTGTCCTGCGTTGCTCGTGCCCACTCACGCGAAAAATCGCTGTTCCTCTCGGCATTGGTCGTATTGTTAAGGCCATCATCCATCAGCCTGGACAGCGTGTACGCAAATCGCATCGAGCCGCTAAAACCATATCCGATCTTGCGAAAACGGCTTCGCAGTTCGAGAACCAGGCCGTGATATCTCGAGTTGCCGATCGAGGCGACACGCTCCATTTCGTCAAAGGCAGGGTTGATCGGCCGCAGGCTTCGGACCGCCTCCAACGCAATGCCGACGGGGCCGCCGATAGAGTTGCTTGCGACGCCGTCGCTGAGATTGGTACTCGGCCCGGTCGTCGTAGAGCTTGACGAGTTGAGATCGACGTAGCAGATACCGCCCGCCGTAAATATGCTCATACCGCCCGATGTCGGACACGCCGAGCTGCCGTTCCTTGTCGTGGTCAGCCCCGATGCGATAGGGCTAGTGCCGTCGCCTCGATAAAAGATGTACTGTCTGATCGTCGTATTTGCGTTCTGAAACAGCAGCGGATGACTGATGAGCCAATCCGCAAGATCGGCATATCCTGCGGGAGCGACGGGCGCGTTTATGTTGTATTCGCGCCAGAGGTCGGCCGTCCTGTTAAATGTATAGTTCGCCTCAAAGACCCAGCCTTTTGCGATCTCGCGTTCAAAACCTACATTAAAGTTGTAGCTCTCAGGTATCTTCAGGTTCGGATCGACAGAGCGCAGCGGATTTCCCAAATTGCCGTTATTCTGTATGAATCCGAGCGTCGGCGAACACGCCGCCGCGCCGCACGTCGCACGGCTCACGGCGGCCTTTATCTGATCGATCGAGCTGTAGCCGTTAGGAAAATCCTGCGCGATAACATTTAGAATGTTGTTGCGTATATTATCCGTCGTCGGGATCGTGTTCGTATCAAATGACTGTACGCTGCCGCTGATATTCTGAATAAAATCGCCGACGGTACGCAGCAGCACACGGTTATAGACTATCGCTCCGCCAAACCTTATGACGCCTTTTCTATCATTAAATGGCGACCATGCGAACCCGAGCCGCGGACCGAGATTATTCTTGTCCTTGACCGCGGTCTCACGCTCGTAGCGAAGCCCGTAGCTGAGAGTTGCACTGCTGCCGAAACGGATCTCGTCATTGAAAAAGACCGCCCAATAGCTATTTGTCACATCAGAAAAATTGCCGAAATTTTGCCGAAAACGAGTGACAATATTATTCGAGTAGTTATAGACGTTAGAAAAATTATAAGTTCCGGTACCATCGGTCAGGTCGAGTGAACTCGATCTGACGTGCTGATAATCAAATCCGGCCTTAAAGATATGCTTTCCGCGAATATATGTCAGCGAGTCTTTGAACTGATACCTCTTTTCGACGCGGCTGTCGGGGTACGCAACACTCGAACTGGATGACGAGTTACCCGCGATCAGCGTCTGAAGTGAGTTGGTACGCGGATTTCTATACCCGATCAGCACGACCGCATCATTCGGGTTATCGGTCTGATAGTTTGGCGAATATATCGAGTATTGAAAGCCAGCCTCATTGATCACACTGCTGCCGAAACGCTGTGTATCGCGAAAGTTATATGCGTCAGTATCGATATTTTTGACCTGGAGAGTGTCGTCGAGCCGCGTCACCGCCGAATAACCGGGCGTGCGGCGGTTTACCTTTCTGCCGTATTGCCAACCAAAGTTAAAGTCGTTAGAACTCGTAAGTTTGTGATCGACGCGAGCCGTAACGATGTTGGCGAGATTTGGCGTGGCAACCAGTGATGTAAAACCCTGTATCGTACCGGTCTGAGCCGGACACGGAACTGTCGGCGTCGGTATCGGCGAACCTGTCGAGTCACAGTAGATGATCGTATCGGTCGGCGCCGGCAGAGTATATTTCGGATTTGCCGTCGTCGGCAGATATGTATCGATAAATGTCGTATCGCGAAAATTCTGATTTTCGTAAGCGACGAAAAAGAATGTCCTATTCTTTAGTATCGGCCCGCCAAACGATCCGCCCGGATTGTACTGTTTAAATGGCAGCCGATCATAACCGTGATTATTGTTATACCAGGTGTTCGCATTCAGATCGTCGCCCTTATAGGTGAAAAAGGCGCGTCCGCGAAATTTATTTGTACCCGAGCGTATCGTCAGATTAACGCGGCCGCCCGACGCACGGCCATACTCGGCCGAAAATTGATTGCGTACCACCTGCACCTCACCGACAGCGTCGATCGACGGCTGAAAGCGGTCACGTGCCGAGCGGTCGTCGTTGTTGTCAAAACCGTCGATGGTGATGTTGTTCGAGTATGACGCTCCGCCTGAGATCGTAAAGTTTCCTTGTTCGAGAGGCGTTCGGCTGGGGCTTGAGTTTCGGTCCTCGGCGAGGTCGCTCGTCGAGAGAGCTTCTTCGGACGTACCGCCCAGAGCGAGCACCAGATCGAGCGGATTACGCGAGTTGCTCGGTATCTCTTCGATCTCGCGTTCGGTCAGCGTGCTTGAGACGACCGTCCGCGTCGTATCGACATCCAACGCCGATTCGCTGTCGGCGGTCACGGTCTGCTCTACACGCAGGCCGCCAGGCCGTAATGTAATATCCTTTTGTATTCGCCGGCCCGCCACTACGGGCATCGGTTCGGTCTCAACAACACCAAAGCCTGAACCTTCGAAAGTGAGCCTGTAACTTCCCGGCCCAAGATTAAAAAAGCGGTAACGGCCATTCTCATCGGTGGTCGCCGTCAGTTCGCTGCCATTCGCAGCGTCCTTTACCTTGACGGAAACACCGACGACCGCAAGGCCGTTGGGGTCAGTGACAGTGCCGGTTATAGCGGCGTGATCGAGATCTTGTGCCCGAGTAATAACAGCACACATTGATACTAAGGCAACGAACAGCAGGCACACCGCCGCAATTCTATTTAACATTCGTGTCTCCGGAAATGAGTTGTTAATTGAGTTTTATGCAATATATATCAAAATTTTGCATAAATCAATTTAGCCTATTTCCGAGACGGTAATGCTGTAGGGAAAGTGGATCTATTCGCTGTCGGTCGTGGTGCGCTTGACGCGTGTGACACGCAGTCGGGAAACGGGAATAAGTGCATTTGACGTCGAGGTGCCGTCGTCGCCTCTGGCAAACTCACCGGCGTGACTGCGCAGATACTCAAAAAAGCGTTCGAACTCACGCTGCATCTCGTCCATCTTTTCGCGCATATTAAGTATTATCTCAACACCGGCGAGATTAACGCCGAGTTCGCGGGTCAGCGAGAGTATGACCTCGAGCCGCTCAAGATCGGCATCTTCGTAAAGGCGCGTATTGCCTATTGACCGCGACGGCTTTAGCAGGCCCTCGCGTTCGTACAGCCTCAGCGTCTGCGGATGTATCTCATACAGCTCAGCCACCGCACTGATCGTATAGGTTTTTACGCGCTTTTTCATGTTTTTTCACCGCAGAGACGCTAAGGCGCAAAGGTTTTAAACGCTAAAGCTAACTAGGCAGAATTTTTTTCTTTGTTCGTCAGCGTCTCTTCGGTTCACAATATATCCTATTCCAATCCCATCACTTTTCGCGGGCTTTCGGCATTGAGTTTTTCAAACTCTCTCAACAGCTCTTTTGTTTCTTCGGAGATGACCTTAGGCAATGCGATCTTGACCTCGATGAACTGATCTCCGCGTAAGCTCGGATTTCGCAGGCTCGGAAAGCCGCGTTCTCTCAAACGAAACTTTTGTCCCGATTCGGTACCGGCCGGTATGCGAAGCTGCGCCTTGCCCTCGACCGTCGGCACTTCGATCTTAGAACCAAGTGCAGCCTCCGGCACCGTGATCGGAACCGTTATATATACATTGTCGCCTTTTCGCTCAAGAAACTTGTGCTTGCCGACATTCGTCACGATAAAAAGGTCGCCCGGCTCGGCACCGAGACGGCCGCCGTGGCCTTTTTTGGGAACCCGCACACGCGAGCCCGTATCGACGCCCGCCGGTATCTTTACCTTGACCTGTTCGGTCTTTGGCGTGACGCCTTTACCGTGACATTGGCTGCACGGTTCACGGCGACGGCCTGTGCCTTCGCAATCAGAGCACGGCTGAGAAAATTGCAGTCGGCCGCCGGTCTTCATGACCTGGCCTGTACCCTTGCAGGTCGGACACGTAACTACCGGCCCGCCGGTATCGCCCGCTCCCTGACATCGTGAACATTGCTCGCTGCGGTTGACCGTGATATTGGTCGTCATGCCTGAGAATGCCTCTTCGAAACTCATCGCCAGCGGTATCTCGATGTCACGCCCTTTCTTAGGCATCGCTCGCGGAGGCTCGGGCTGAGCTCTCTGCGAAGCGCCGCCGCCACCGCCGAAGAGATCCGAAAAGATATCCCTAAAACTCGATCCGCCGCTCGATTGGCTGCCCGAAAAATCAAATCCCGAAAAATCGAATCCGCCCGCATTCGGCCTCGCTCCGCCGCCGGCCGCACCTGCAAATGGCGAATCAGGATCGAGATTATCCGCGTAATAGCCGAATCGGTCAAAGACCTTTCGCTTCTTATCGTCGGACAAGATGTCGTAAGCCTCTTGGACCTCTTTGAACTTGTCCTCGGCGGCCTTGTCGTTAGGGTTAACGTCAGGATGATATTTGCGCGCCAGCTTGCGATAAGACTTTTTGATCTCATCCGCCGCCGCGCCCTTCTTGACGCCTAAAATTTCGTAGTAATCCTTCTTTGCCACTTAAATCTCTTCGAAACCTAATGCAAATCTAATTGCCCTAAACACTTCGTCAAGCGTCTCATCTGACAGATGCGTGATATAGCCTGACAACTGGCCTTTCGGCAGGGTCTGGATCCAATCGACATTGGCAACGCAATCATTCATCATTCCGCCTTCCGTAGTTAAGAGAGCTTGTGACGGAATATCCCTTATGGCGGACGTTATCGGTATCACCGTAAGAGCGTTCAATTCTAAGATCGCCCCGTCTCGAGTCATTATCAAAACGGGGCGCTTCTTGTCAGGTGGATCAAATTTATGTCAGACGACATCTCCACGCCTCATATGTCTTTCCAAACCTCAGCCAACTGCTCATTTGCAACATAAAATTCGTCCGGCTTTACCGGCTGATCGCCATAGGCCTTTCGATACTGCAAAGCAATTTGTGCCTCGCGTTTTGCCTTGGCAGCAAGATCCTTGATGCCCTGACGAAAAAAATCTTCGCGGTCCTGATGAAGAATGTTAAGACTCTCGTCAACATCCGCCAGGGTCTCTTCATCAATGTCTATCTGTAAGGTCATATGATCTGAATGAGCGGTGAAGTAACTCACCGCTCATTAGTTTATAACACAAAGACGTTAGTCCTTCTTCTCGTCTTCGACATCGACGTATTCGGCGTCGATGACGTTGTCATCGGCAGACGAGCCGCCGTCGGCATCGCCGCTTGCTGAGGCTGACGAAGCCTGTTCCTGAGCACCGTCGTCGGCCGCACCGGACTGAGAATAAAGCACCTCAGCCAGCTTGTGCGACGCGGTCTGCAGCGAGTCAAAAGCGTTATTCATCGCATCGACATCATCGCCGCCGAGAGCTGTCTTGGCAGATGCCAACGCATTCTCGATCTCGCCTGCGGCTGCGGCGTCAAGCTTGTCCTTGTTCTCGGACATCGTTTTTTCGACGCTAAAGACAAGGCCGTCGAGTCGATTGCGTGCTTCGACAGCGGTCTTTTTCTTTTCGTCCTCGCCAGCGTGCGACTCGGCATCTTTGATCATCTTATCGATCTCTTCCTTTGAGAGGCCGGATGATGCGGTGATCGTGATCTTTTGCTCGCGGCCCGTACCTACGTCCTTAGCTGAGACGTTGACGATACCGTTAGCATCGATGTCAAAGGTGACCTCGACCTGCGGCACTCCACGCGGTGCCGGCGGAATGCCGACCAGGTGAAATTTGCCCAGCGTCTTGTTGTCGCCCGCCATCGGACGCTCGCCCTGCAGCACATGGACCTCGACCGACGTCTGATTGTCCGATGCCGTCGAAAAAATCTCTGACTTTCGCGTCGGGATCGTCGTATTCTTTTGGATCATCGGCGTCATTACGCCGCCGAGTGTCTCGATGCCGAGGCTCAGCGGGGTCACGTCGAGCAATAGAATGTCGGTCTTTTCGCCGCCGAGCACACCTGCCTGAACGGCCGCACCGAGAGCAACGACCTCATCGGGGTTGACCGACTTGTTCGGATCCTTGCCAAAGAATTCCTTGACCATCTCCTGAACCTTCGGAATACGGGTCGAACCGCCGACCAGCACAACTTCCTGAATGTCCTTTGGCTCAAGGCCCGCGTCTTTGATCGCCTGTTGTACCGGCGGCATCAGACGCTTGAGAACCGGCTCGACAAGCTGCTCGAACTTGGCACGTGTGAGCTTCATTACAAGGTGCTTGGGGCCGGACGCGTCAGCTGTGATAAAGGGCAGGTTGATCTCGGTCTCCATCGCACTCGAAAGTTCGACCTTGACCTTTTCGCCTGCTTCTTTCAGACGCTGGAGCGCCATCTTGTCATTGTGCAGGTCGATGCCCTGATCCTTTTTAAACTCGTCGATGATCCACGCAACGAGAACTTCGTCCACATCATCGCCGCCGAGGTGCGTGTCGCCGTTGGTCGATTTAACCTCGACAACGCCTTCGCCAACCTCAAGCACAGAAATATCAAATGTACCGCCGCCAAAGTCGAATACGGCGATGATCTCATCTTTTTTCTTATCGAGGCCGTAAGCAAGGGCGGCCGCGGTCGGTTCGTTGACGATACGCAGCACTTCGAGGCCCGCGATCTTGCCCGCGTCCTTGGTTGCCTGACGCTGAGCGTCATTAAAATATGCCGGAACGGTGATGACGGCCTGATCGACCTTTGAACCGAGATAATCTTCGGCTGACTGCTTTAACTTTTGCAGCACCATCGCCGCGATCTCGGGCGGGCTGTACTGTTTGCCCTCGGCATCAATGCGTACATCGCCATTCGACGCCTTTTCAACTTTATAAGGAACCTGTTTGATCTCGTCGCCGACCTCGTCAAACTTGCGTCCCATAAAACGCTTGATCGAGTACAGCGTGTTCTCAGGATTGGTCACGGCTTGACGCTTTGCGACTTGGCCGACCAGGCGATTGCCATCCTTAGTAAACGCAACGACAGACGGCGTTGTACGGCCGCCTTCGCTGTTAGTGATAACGACCGGTTCACCACCTTCCATAACGGCGACAACCGAGTTGGTCGTACCCAGGTCAATACCAATGATCTTTCCCATATCTATCTTTCTCCCAAAAAAATTATGTATGATCGCATGCTAAAAAGCGGCGTCTATTTAATATAAAGAAAACACGCGCTTTCGCCGCTCGTTGTTGCATTCTGTTGACATAGGTCACGGCACGCAATCTTGAGCATTGTCTAAATATAATACTTGAGTGTATTATTGTCAAATTTTATTTACTAACTCTTTGACATCTATTGCCCCTTTGTTCTGACCGTTGCAACACAAGCGTTACGGTGTCAGTTCTATCGCAAAGTTCGCCATGCAGAGACGCCTAGAGCCGCAAATGATCATCTATACGCACCCATAATTTTCGCTTCTTTGCGAACCTCTGCGTTAGATCTTATTTATGATCGGTTATATTCAGAAAGCCGAGAATTAGACGATAATGATCCAGAGTACGGCGCAAAATGCCCCAAAGCGGAAACCGGGTCATTTCCGAATGCCTGATCCGGCATAACGCTGTGCAAATGTATTGTTTTTATGAAGAGCGGCGATCGATATTAGCCTTGTTTATCGGCCTCGGACTCGCGCATCAGGCGGGCGACCTGAAAAATGTAGTGAACGCCCGACGCGAACGCAAAAAAGGCAACGGTGATATAAACGGTCGGAAGATAAAAACCTCCGAGTTGTGGAAATACTGCGGCGACAAGGATCATCATTACGCCGATGACCTGAACAAAAGTGCTTGCTTTGCCGAGCCACGACGGCCGAAATCCGCGAAAGCCCGTCATCACATTGATCGCACCGGCAACTGCGATGATGAGTACATCGCGGCCGATCACAACGACCGAGACATACGGTTCGACCGGCAGATGTCTCGGCGGATTTGGCCCAAAGACCGCAGGTATCGACAAAATGATGAATGCCGTCGTCATCAGCAGTTTATCGGCGATCGGATCGATGATGGTGCCGAGTTCGGTTTCCTGACCGAGACGACGTGCGATCGTGCCGTCGATGCCGTCTGAGATGCCTGCGACCGTAAAGGCGATGAGCGCCCAGCCCTCATGGCCATAGATCATCAGCATCGCAAAGAACGGCACGAGTGCCATGCGAAGAAATGTCAGCAGATTAGGTATCGTCAGTATCGAAGACATCAATCGTTAGGACAGCGTAATTCAATAAAAGATATCTCCGGCGGGCACTGATAGCGTACCGGCAGCACGACCGTGCCGATGCCGCGCGTTATATATATCTGCGAACGCCTGCGTGTATGCAGCCCGCTGCTGAGCTTTCGCCGCGGCAGCAGACGCTTTTCGTCATCGCGAAATTTCACCTGGCCACCGTGCGTATGGCCGCTTAGCGTAAGGTCGATGCGGGACGTGACCGATTGCCTGAACACGATCGGATTATGCGCGAGCATTATTTTCATCTCATCCGGAAATGACCCTTTCAATGCCGCGGCGACATCAGTTTTGCCGACCATATAATCGTCAACTCCGCATAGCCAAAATGATGCACCGTCGGCCTCGAACCTAAATCCCTCATTGACAAGCATCTGTATGCCTTCGCCGCGAAACAGGTCTGTCACGAGATCGGCATCTGTCCAATGGTCGTGATTGCCGAGACACGCAAATGTACCGAAACGCGAACTCAGCTTTGCAAGTTCGGCGGCGACAGGCCCGATATATTCGCGTTCGTGCGAGACATAATCGCCCGTTAAGATGAACATATCAGGCTTGAGCCGATTGGCGATGCGTACGGTTCTGCATATATGTTTAAGGTCGGTTAACGGACTGTGATGTATGTCAGACAGGTGCACGACCTTGAACCCGTCGAGCCGTTTCGGCAGCCGCTCGAGTGTGATCGGCACGCGCTCGAGCGAAAGCGTATTTGCCTCGTCCATAGCCTCTTTAGCGCGTTTTGACCACGTGCCCGCGATCTTGCGGATCGGCCTCTCGGACGTAACATATGCATTGATCCGATCAGATAGTTTTTTGCGTTTTAGGCCGTGGCCATCCATTATCACTTATCTCGATTATACTGCGGCACGCCAAAAGGCTACAATGCGAACACCTTTAAGAAACGGCGTTTCCCGACCTGAAACACGACTCCGTCAGTGTCGATCTCGACCTCCCCATTCGCCGCGGATGCCTTTTCGCCGTTGATCTTTACTCCGCCCTGCTCGACAAGGCGGCGGGCCTCGCCCTTAGATGCGGCTAATCCGACGTTTGCGATGAGTTCGGCCAGTTTGTATTTACCGGCCTCGATCTGTTTTTCCTCGATCTCATCGGGCACTTCTTTTTGGACAAAGCGTTTGATGAAATCATCCTCGGCCGCGTCGGCGTCAGCCTGCGAGTGGAAATCTTTGATTATGAGCTTTGCAAGAGCGACCTTGAGATCGCGCGGATTTTTTCCGTTCGCCATCTCGGTTTTGAGTTCTGAGATCTCAGCCGGCGAGAGGTCGGTCAGCAGTTCATAGTATTTCCACATCAGCTCGTCAGAGATCGACATCACCTTACCAAACATCTCGTTTGCCGGTTCGTCGATGCCGATATAGTTATTGAGCGACTTTGACATCTTATTGACGCCGTCGAGGCCCTCGAGCAGCGGCGTCGTCAAGATGACCTGCGGTTCCTGTCCAAACTCACGCTGAAGATTGCGGCCCATCAAAAGGTTAAATTTCTGATCGGTACCGCCGAGTTCGACATCTGCCTCTAACGCGACCGAGTCATAACCCTGTACGAGCGGATAGAGCAGCTCATGGAGCGAGATCGGACGCTCTTCCTTCATACGCTTGTCAAAATCGTCGCGTTCGAGGATCTGTTTTACGGTCGTCTTCGCCGTAAGTTTGATAAAGTCGGCCGAGGTGAATTTATCCATCCACTCGCCGTTGAAACGCAGCTCGGTCTTGTCCGGATCGAGCAGCTTGAACATCTGCCGCTTATAAGTTTCGGCATTTGCGTTGATCTCTTCGCGAGAGAGCGGCGGACGCGTGACATTCTTGCCCGACGGGTCGCCGATCATTCCGGTAAAATCACCGATAAGAAAGATGACCGTATGCCCGAGATCCTGAAATGCCTTGAGCTTGCGGATGACGACCGTATGGCCGAGATGTATATCGGGCGCAGTCGGGTCAAGCCCGAGCTTGACTCGCAGCGGTTTGCCGGTCTTGGCCGAGCGTTCGAGTTTAGCCTTTAGATCCTCTTCGCGGATCACATCGACCGTGCCTTTTTTTAAAAATTCCAATTGTTCGTCGATCGTCATAGTAAAACGGCAATTATAGCCTACGCGCGGCCAGCTCGGCACTAGCGGCGGCACGACTTGGCATTAGATGCCGATCTTAAGCTATTTCGATGACAAGTTGATCAGTACGTCCGACAGGCGGTAAAGGTGCTCTTTAGCAACAAAGCCCCTGGCGCCGGCGCCGAGGGCTTCGATCATCAGTTCTTCATGATCAAAAGCGGTGACCATGCAGATATTTGCGTTCGGAAAAAAGTTAAGGATCCTGGCGGTAGCGGTGAGGCCGTCAACTGATGGCATTTCCTGATCCATCAGGACCCAGTCCGGACGCAGCTCACTGAAAAGGGTTAAAGCATCAGCTCCGTCCGCACATTCAAATATTTCGGTGGCCGAACTCGGAAGGTACTCTCGCAATACCTGACGCGAGTCCTCATTGTCATCGACTATTAAGACTCTCATCCTGAACCATTCGGGGATCACTCACACGACCACCAACAAGATGATACAAACTTTGTCATCGCCGATGGAATACGCGAATATACGAAAATTTCATACGTACACCTACGTATTTCCGCAGATCTTTGTCCGATTTAGCATCGCGTATCTTAAAAGTGCGTTGCTGCCCTGCAGATCAAGCTTTTGAGCAATATTTTCCCTGTGCTTTTCGACGGTGCGTGGACTGATAAAAAGTAACTCGGCGATCGCTTTTGTCGTGAGTTCGTCAGCGATGAGCTGTAGGACCTTTAGCTCGGCAGGTGTCAGGGCATCGAGCTTTGACCGCGATGTTGTCACAGACCCGGCACGATTCATCCGATTCACAAGGAACGTCGTCACCGAGTGGCTCGTAAAATACTCGCCCGCCGCGACCGTTCTTATACAGGCGATGATATCGACAAGCGCCGAATCTTTAAGCACAAAGCCGCGTGCTCCGATGTCGATCGCTTCGTTAAACAGATCCTCGTCCCGGTGCATCGTCAAAAAGACGATCGACGACCGCGCATCTGCAGCTTTAAGCGCTTTTGCGACATCAAAACCATTCTTGCCCGGCATGTCGATGTCCAGAATGGCAATGTCCGGCCGCTCACTGAGAATTGCTTTGAGAGCCTCATCGCCGTCACCGGCCTCGCCGATCACAGACAGCGACTCGTCCTCTTCGATAGCCTGCATCAGGCCTTGACGAACTATCGGATGATCGTCGGCAATGATAATTGTGATCTTTTCCTGCATTTCTTGTGTCTTGTGCAACGGTCGCCTGATATGAGGATATGGCTCTCTAGTCTCTCGGCATGGGCACCTTGACCTCGACAACGGTCCCGCCGCCGACCGTCGATGTGATCGTCAGTTCACCCTTTAAGAGCGTCGCTCTCTCCTGTAAACCGACCAGTCCAAGCCCGAGCCGTGTCCGGCTCAAACCTGTTGTATCAAATCCCTTGCCGTTGTCCTCGATCCTGACGGTCACACGATTTTCGCCGCGCTTTATCCGAACGGTCACGTGCGTTGCACCGGCATGTTTGAGCACATTATTCAGCGACTCCTGAATGATACGGTAAAGGCCGATCTCCTCATTCTCATCAAACAGCAGATCGATGTGATCGACCTCGCTCGTGACATCGACCATGCCCGCCAGCTTTTTGATCATCGAGGTTATCGCCTTTGTCAGCCCGAGGCGATCAAGCAGCTGCGGCCGAAGATTGTTGGTTATCTCGCGCACCTCCTCGAGAGCATTCGATGCCGAATCAGAGATGCTCTTAAGCTCACGCTCGACACGGCTGCGGTCATCGCCTTTCGTAAGGCCGAGCACGGCACGATTCTTAATAACGACGAGGCTCTGGCCCAATCCGTCATGAAGCTCTGACGCGATGCGCTTGCGTTCGGCCTCTTGCGAACGGATCAGATCCTGAGTGAACTGCGCCCTGCGCACATTCTCTTTGCGAATGCGTTTTTCTCTGAATCTTATCAGCATCATTGCCGCGATGATCGCGATAAACAGATAACTGAGATACGCCCACCAACGCTTCCATGGCGGCGACGAAACGGTGACATTGACCGCAAGCTCTCTTTCGCTCCAGACACCGATCTCGTCCATTACCTTTACACGAAAGACGTAAGAGCCGCCGGGCAGATTGGTATATGCCGCTGAGCGCTCCTGGCCATAGATCCAGTCCTGATCGTAGCCGTCCATTTTCCAAGCGTATTTTGCTGCCTGCGGCGAATGCAGCCCGAGAGCCGCAAAATCAAAAGCGAAAAGCCCGTCATGCCATGTAAAATCAAAATCCTTTATCGTCTCGACCGCGCGTCCGAACTTTACAGGCTTTTCAAAGATCCTGACGCCCGTGATAACCAGATCGACATCCGAACCGACAGATTCGATCTCGGCAGGATAAAAATGTACAAGTCCGCGGCTCGTGACAAAGAACATCTCGCCCCATGACGACGCACACGCAACAGGGTCAAAAAATCTGTTGCCCGGCAATCCGTCGGCGACCGTATATGATTTGATCGTGCCGTTTGCGGGGTCGATGCTGTTAAGCCCGTGCAGCGTGCCGATCCAGATAATGCCGTTCGGAGCTATGACCAGCGAACGTATCGAGTTGTTGCTCAGGCCGTCGGTGGTGGTGTATCGCTTAAATGTCCCTGTCGTCGGGTCAAATCGGTTCACGCCGTTAGATGTACCGATCCAGATATTCCCTTTGTCATCGGCCTTAGCCGCGAATACCTGATCGTCACTGATGCCCGTCGGGTCCTGGTCATTGTGTTTATACTGTCTCCAGTCGCCGCTCACCGGATCAAAAACAGCAAGCCCGTTGAACCTCATACCGAAATAGATCTTGCCGTCCGGGCCCGTGACCGTCGCCCGCGAAGAACCTGTCCACAACTCGACCGGCACCTTGTTAAGATAAGGCTCGAACTTGTCGGTCGTCGTATTTAAGACATGAAAACCGCCCAGCCAGTTCGTCACGATCAGCCGCCCGTCAGGCATATCGGCCGCGCCCCAAACTTCCATATCGCGGCCCTCTTTATCCTTGATCGCATAGGTCTTAAAACCGCGACGCTGTTTGTCCATCAGACAGTAATAACCGTCTTCCGTGCTGATCCAGATATCTCCGTTATTACGCTGAAAGATCGTCGAGACCGCACCCGACGCAATAGATGATGCGTCTTTTGGATCATGCTTGTACTCTCGCCGCAGGTTGGTTTTCGGATCGTATGTGATCAATCCGTCAGCCATACCGAACCACAGAATGCCGTCTGATGTCTCGCTGATGCTGCGTATCTGATTCAGCCGCTGAGGCTCGATGTCAAAAGGCTCATAGCTTGTCAAAAAGTTTGCCGCCTTTCGGTCGTACTTACACAACCCGTTGTGCGTACCGATCCAGATCCTGCCCGTCCGATCCTCAAAAAAAGCATTCACACTGTCATCCGGAAGCGCGTTCGGGTCTGTAAAATCAGCCTTTGAATGAATGAATTTTCCTGTTGTCCGGTCGTATCGGTCGAGGCCTATCGATCGCGGGTTATTGTAATAACCGAACCAGACCGTATCACGGCTGTCAACCAAAATGATCGCGACCTGCGATCCGCCGGGCGAACCCGCATCCTCCGGCGAGTAGCGAAACACTTTGACCGCCAGCGTTGCCTCGTCAATGGCAAAGATGGTGCCGTCTAGCGTTCCCGCCCAGACCGTTCCGCTTTTATCTTCGACAACATCGTAGATGACCGCACCGGCGGGCGTTCTCATCTCGTTTTTCGGGATCACATGCTGAAATTTCCCGGTCACCGGATCGAGTATGTCGAGGCCGCCGGCAGTTCCGACCCAATGGCGTCCCGACCTGTCCTGAAAGCCTCTGTAAACATTGTCCGACGCAATAGAGTCAGGATCATTGTCGTCGTGGCAAAAGCGTATAAATTTGCCTGTCGCCGGATCTAACCGATCGAGGCCGCCCTGTCGCGTGCCGACCCAGATCATTCCGTTAGCGTCCTGCCAAATGCCGCGAATGGTGTTATGACTGATCGAAGTACTGTCATTCGGGTCATGTTTATAATGAATAAATCCGTCGATCGACGGATCGTATCTTTCGAGGCCGCCGCCGTCCAGCCCGACCCACAATCGTCCTTCACGGTCGCAGAACAGCCAAAATGCTTCGTTTCGTGTGAGCGAATTTGGGTTATCAGAGTCGTGTGTGTAATATGTCGTGCGGTAACCGTCATACTTAAAAAGCCCCGCCGGTGCCGCGACCCACAAAAATCCCTGCTGATCTTGTACGATCCCCGATGTCTCGATCTCGTTAAGCATCGTGTCCTGTGCCACTCGCTGAAAGGTCAGCCGCGGCTGCTGCGGCATATCGGCACGTGCGTCGGCAAACGCCGCCGCGATCACGATCAGCGCAGTCAGCAGGAGACATTCGATGGATCTTATTCGGATCAGAGGACTCGATTCCAAACTTGGCTTTAAGAGCTGTAAGGGCCGACCGGCAAGACGCTCGAGGACACGCGCACGACAACCGATCAGAAACAGCGTTTCGCTATTCTAATTTAAACCGCGAAACTTATCGACTCGCGGCGGCACACTGCGGCCAAAGTTAAGATCTATTTGTTATCATCTGATCTTGTGCGGTACCCTGCCCGGCCGCAACTGCATCTTTTTCAGTCTGCTGACGCTATTGAAATGCTGCTTAAGATCATCTCAAAAATATGGAAAATGCTGCCGCGTGACGGGCGCATCTTTCTTGCACGGCTGACGCAGCAAAAGTTTACCGTCTCGGTCGCGGCCGTCATCTCGAACGAAAAAGGCGAGGTGCTGGTGCTCGACCACGTCCTGCGTCCGGCATCCGGCTGGGGTTTGCCCGGCGGCTTTATGCAGCACTTCGAACAGCCTGACGAAGCCATTCGCCGCGAACTGCTTGAGGAGACCGGTCTCGAGCTCACGGATGTTGAGATCTATCGCATCCGCACGTTAAAACGGCACGTCGAGATCATCTTTACCGCCCGATCGAACGGCACCGGCAACGTGTTAAGCCGCGAGATCACCGACATCAAATGGTTCGCCCCTGACGGCCTGCCGCCCGAGATGAATATCGCTCAACAATTCCTTATCCGTAAAGTTTTCCGGCTCGATGATTGATAAATGACACTTACGGAATTAAAATCAACTATTAAATTCCATTTAAAGGAGTCATAAAGATGGTTAATCTTATACCGCCGCCGGAATCAGTTATGAAGATCTTGACCGACACCGGTGCATATCGACGCGGTCATTTTATCTACCCTAACGGCAAGCATGCCTCACATTATTTTCAGATGCCGCTGGCATTTCGCTATTACGACAATGCCCGTATCCTGTCCGTTGCTCTAAGCCGAATGTTCCGTATGGAAAAGGCGATCGCGAGCGCGTTGCCTAAGGTTTCGGTCATCAGCCCGAGTCCGGGCGGCATCATGGTCGCTTTCGGCGTTCGCGAAGCTCTCGGCGCACAACAGATCTATTGGGCCGAAATGGAGAATGGTTCGCGTCAGTTTCGCCAATATATGTCCGACTATGAGGTCTATCCGGCGATCATCGTCGATGACATCAACCGCTCGGGCAAGGCGATCGAGGAAACCATCCAACTCGTAAAAGAACTCGGCACAGATGTCATCGGCATCGGTACGATCGCTAAATTTGATGATGCTCCGGGCGAATTTAACGGCATCACCGCAAAATCGCTGCTTAGCTTTGACGTCAACTTTTACGAATCCGAAGAAGAATGGCGCTCATCCCGCAGTGCCAGCGAAGCCGAGGAGCAAAAGGTCCGATTCTAATTCTTGTCATCTCTATCGAACAAAAAAAGAGGCAGCCGCTGTGGCCGCCTCTTTTTTGTTTACCTTGTCGTCCTTTCGCCGCCTACATCGCGTGCCTGTTAGCTAATGCTTTATCCATCGTGACCTCATCGACAAATTCGAGATCCGAACCGACGGGCATTCCCATTGCGATGCGTGTAACGTTGACGCCGAGCGGTTTTAGCAGACGCGCAATGTAGTTTGCGGTTGCTTCGCCCTCGGTTGTCGGGTTTGTCGCGACGATGATCTCGGCCACCTCGACGCCGTCATTATTCTCCGGCCTCAGCCGAGGTAAAAGGTTGTTGAGCATCAGCTCATCAGGCCCGATACCGCGCAGCGGCGACAGTGAGCCGTGTAGAATGTGATACAGCCCTTTATACGAACGCGTTTTTTCGATCGCGACGAGGTTGTATGGTTCCTCGACGATGCAGATCTGTGAGCGGTCGCGTCTCGGGTTAGAGCAGTAAAGGCACGGATCGACGTCTGTCAGATTATTGCACGTCGAACAAAAGACTATCCGCTCCTTGACCTCACGCAGGGCGTTGGCAAAATTATCGACCTCAGTCTGCGGGCGCCGCAAAATATAGAACGCCAACCGCTGCGCCGACTTACCGCCAATGCCCGGCAGACGTTTAAATTCGTCGATCAGCTTCGCGACCGGCTCGGAATAATCAAGCATAAAGCAGTGAATAGTGAACGGTAAATAGTGAATGGTGAATGGGAAAAAGTTAATGATGAATAATTATGGTGAAAGAAAAAAGTACAACACAGAAAGCTGAACAATACGGCTTATCTTCCACTATTCACTATTTACTTTCTACATCATCCCCGGCGGGAGCATTCCGCCGAGGCGGCCTTTTAGTGATTCCTCGACCTTACGGCGGCCTTCGTTGAGGGCTGCGACGGTCAGATCCTGGATCATTTCGACATCGCCGTCCTTGACCAGATCGGGCGAGATCGTCACGCTGATGACCTCAAAATCGCCGCGCATCTTGACCGAGACCGCACCGCCGCCGGCTGCCGCCTCGACGGTCAGATTTTTCATTTCCTTGCCCATCTGCTCCTGCATTTGCTGAGCTTGCCGCATCATCGAACCAAGGTCCATTCCACCCGGAAATTTCATATATTGCCTCACTTAAGCTCTGATCGAGCTGTTTTTTAATATTCTAACATTCGGTGCCTCAGTTCGCATCGGCGATCGAGATCAATGAACGATCTTTGATGGCCGTATGCGTATAAAAAACTGCCAGCCGCCGTGCGTTGTGCCGCCATAAACGGGGCTGAGAGCGTTCGGGTTGTTGTTAAGCATCACCTTTCCGCCGATGCCCGCATCGATGCCTTTGCCGTGTACTATATCGCGAACGTATCCAGCCGACAGCGAACCGACCCAATAGATATCGTGATCTAACGGATGATCGAGCACGAGTTCGTGGCCGCTTTTCTGCACGCGTTCAAATCTGCCGAATATCGAATTTTTACCGATGTCGATATTACTTTCGATCAAAAAAGCATTTGTCCGCTCGCCATTGCCGTAGTTCTGTCCCCAAATAATACTCGATGCCCAGTTACTGTCGCTGCCGAGATCGCGGTTGTAGATCATCGACGCGCTCGTCTTGTGCATAAATTTAAGCTCAGGCTCAGACCGCTCAGGGTCGCGGACATACGCGTGCGAAAATTGCAGTGCAATATTCTTGAACGGATTTACCGAAATGCGTCCGGAGAACGAATTGAGTTTCGGCCGGTCAAACGCCCATCGGTTCTCGTCAGGCTCTGTCCCGTTAAATGCGCTCGCCTCAAACTTTGCCTTGCCAAATGAGATCCCGCCAGTGAGCACGCCCCACGTAATATGCGTTACGTCCTGCCAATGGTGTCCGATCGGAGCATCGGGATCGTTAGATGCCGAGATCCTGTGCATAAATGTCGGCGGGCCGAATGCCGGTTCGCCAGGCAAACCTGCGTAGATGTACGCCGAAACATTTTTATCGAATCGATGCGAAAATACGGCCGCAAGTTCGGTTACGAGGTCGTGCGGATGCTGGCGGTCGTGTATCGGCTTTCCGTGAAACATCTCGCCGCTCTGATACAGTAGCGGATAGCCGTAACCCCGTTCGGTCAGTGCATCGAGGCTCGCCATTGCACGAAACCCGAGCTGCGAATCTTTCCCGACCGGCCGCGAGTACATCGCCATCAGCATATTCGGCGCGTCCGCTTTATCTCTGCCGCCTTTTCCGGCAACAGACAGATCGCGCGACGACCCGACATTGGTATATCTGACAAATGCCGATCCCATCAACATCAACATTCCGCCGTCCTTTAACATCTTCATACGGCCGTATGAGGGCGACGAGTCCGGCACCCATGCCGTACCTGAACCTTCGCGGCTCATCGGGTCGGCAATGTTTGTAACAGATGCCATCTGCATTCCGCGAGCGGCATTGCCCATATCCATACCGCTCATATCTCCCATGCCCGGCATATTGTGGCCGTCGTGCGAATGGTCCATTTTGCCCGCCGGTCGCTCCTTTGCAGGCGGTTCGGCATCGGGCTGTACTCCGACCGCGATCGTGCCCCACATACCACCTTTGGCGTGGCCGCGTACCGAACAAAAATATTTAAATACTCCATTACTCGCGGCTTTCAGCACCAGTTCCTGCGCTTGATATTTTTCGTCATCGCCGGCGTGCGCGAGACGTTCGGAACCGGCCGCATCATCGATTGCCGGTACTGAAGCAAATTCTCCGTCCGTCCTTGCAAATCTCAGATCGTGCACCATATCACCGTCCTTATTTACAAAAAGGATCTTCATTACTGCCCCGCTCGGAATGACGACCGTCGGGTTTCGCATTCCCTGTATGCGGTATGAAAGCATATCGTCCTCGGGGCCGGTGACGATGACCAGACGTATCTCATTCTCTGTAAATATCAGCCGTAAGCCGTCTTTTTTGCCGAGTGTGCGTTCTTTTTCGATGCGGATCAGATCGTCGATCGTTACCGTCCTTTTTTCGCTGCCGACAAGCGTAAATGCCTGTTGAGCATAAACCGCGACACCGCATATAAGCAGCATCGTCAAGGCCAAAATTATGTTCTTCACTATATTTACTCCCTGTAAACTTTGCGTGTGCGGCGATCTTTGCCGCGCAGATGCCGACGCCGGCAATGCCCTATTAAAAAGCACAGCCTAACCCTCGAAATTAGTTATTTTGTAGTTTTAAGCTTAAGGAAGTGGCGGTCCCCGCTGCGATCTCGTATCAAAAGGCCTTTCCGCAAAGCCGTCGAGACGCGCTGCTGACGCAGCCGTTGTTTCAGCGATCGCGATGAACTGAGGTTCGGCAATATCAGCCACTGCGGCTGCGGCTACCGAATATTGTATGAGTTTAACTGAACTTGCCTTGTCGGCGATCGGCTGCTCTCCAAGCGAACAGATACAGTCCTGTTCGACAGACGTCGCCTCATGATCGGCGGTATGAGATGTGTGGTTTGCCGTCTGCGGATGACATAACGGCATCGCCTCGGCATTTTGCGGCGGCTCATTGTGATGAGAGCACGTACACGCCGATGCCGCAGACGCGAACATCGCCGACGCCAAGATCGCGGCCGCGATGACACGTATTGCTTTACCGATCGATAACGGCTTCATCATTAACAGTGTATCAGAGAGATTTGACGTATTTAACGACCGCCGAGATCTGTGCCGCCGTCAATTTGCGAAAGCTCGGCATATCGCCTTTGCCATTTTTAATGATGCTTGCCATTCGTGCAGCACTCATCGATCTCACCGACGATGACGTAAGGTCGTCAGCTCCGACCTCGCGGCCCTTGGGTGTGTTTGCTTTGCCGTCACGTCCGTGACACGTTGCACAATTCTGAAGATAGACCGACCGTTGTTCGATCATCGCAACCGCAGGTTCGCCCGCTGCTTCGGTCAGAACCGCTCGCCCAAGTCCGGCCGTGATAAAAATGATGGCCGCCGCCACAATGGCGATATATTTGAATTTAGTCTGCATCAACAAAACCTCTGTTTAGTATTTGATGCAAAACCCGCAAAAATTTCAACCCCTAAATGATGCAAATAAATGCTCTTTTTTTCTGCCTCGTTATGTAAGGCAAAATACTATTGCCATTTTTTAAAGCGTTTATCATACTTAGGTAAGACGATGTCCTACATATCGTGCTGTATGCATTATGTATGGGCGTCAGACCGCTCATTTGCCCTTTGAGTTGAGTTTGATAAGGGACGATAACGCTACCGTCACTGGATCGTTATCGAATAAGAATTATGCAAAGCAGTACCGCCACCGAAAGATCTCAACCGTCAGATCCGATTCAGATATCACCCGATCCTTTAAGCCGCCGATTGGCAACCGGAATGATCTTTTTTGTACTTTGGATAGTAAATCTTATAGTCATCGCATTGGTCTCGCCTTTTCTTTTATATCTTTTGGTCAAACGCCTTGTGACGCGTACGCACAATGTCGCCGTACCAGCCGTTGGTGCGAGCTTGGTCATTATTTTTAATTCGTGGGATGCCGTGTTATAAATGAAACGTGGCCCGATATGTAATTAAACGCGACCGCGCGGCCGTACCCGAACGTCTGACCCGCTATCGCTCTGAGCTTAACGAAGAACAGTTTCGCGTCGTAACCGCTAAACCGCAGGCAGCACTCGTCGTCGCCGGTGCAGGCAGCGGTAAAACACGCGCGATCACATATCGCGTCGCTTATCTGCTCGAACACGGTGTTGCCCCGCAGCGCATTCTGCTTGCGACCTTTACGAACCGTGCCGCACGCGAAATGCTCAGGCGCGTCGAGTCTCTGACAGGCTCGCAAAATGTCCATCGCGTCTGGGGCGGCACATTTCACCGCATTGCGAATATGATCCTTCGCCGTCATGCCGAGAGCATCGGCTTTGACTCAAATTACTCGATCATCGATACCGAAGACGCCCGCGACCTGATCGCCGCCTGTATCGACGATGCGGTCATCGACACAAAAAAACAGCGCTTTCCCAAGGCCGAGGTGCTCCAATCGGTAATGTCCTTTTGCAGCAATACTGATCAGCCGATCAATGAGGTCATCATTGATAAATATCCGTATTTCGAACCGCTCACCTCACAGATCAGGCGTGTTGACGAGATCTATCAGATACGCAAACAAGAGCGCAACGTAATGGATTATGACGATCTGCTGCTCAATTGGAAACGCCTTTTGCACGAAAAAAAGGACATTGCGGATAAATACGCCGAGCAATTTCAGCATATTTTGGTGGACGAGTATCAGGACACCAATCGTCTGCAAGCCGAGATCATCGACCTGCTCGCCGCCAAACATCGAAACGTAATGGTCGTAGGCGACGATGCTCAGTCGATATTTGCATGGCGCGGAGCCGAGTTTACCAATATATATGAGTTTCCGAAACGCTATCCGGAATCTCAGCTCTTTAAGCTCGAAACCAACTATCGCTCGACGCCCGAGATACTTGCTCTCGCCAACACATCGATCTCGTGCAACCGCAAACAATTCGCAAAGATGCTTACTGCCGTAAAACGTCCGCGTGAGACAAAACCTGCTCTCGTGCCGTGTTCTGATGTCGAACAGCAGTCGGCATTCATCGCCTCTCGCATACTCGAACTCCGCGATGAGAGCATCGATCTCGAGGATATCGCCGTCATATATCGCTCACATTATCATTCGATCGAACTGCAATTAGAGCTTTCGCGCCGCGGCATACCGTATCGCGTTCGGTCGGGCATACGCTTTTTTGAGCAGGCACATATAAAGGACGTCGTCTCGTATCTAAGGGTCATCGTCAACCCTCGAGACGAACTCGCCTGGAAGCGTATTCTAAAAATGATACCCGGCATCGGCACCGTCACCGCAAACCGCGTTTATGAGCTGATCGCCGCCCGTAGCGAACCCAACGAACTCACGGCCGGCCGCGATGCCTCAACGGCGCTAGTAAGCGGCCGGGCTTCGCTCACGGCAGGGCTGATCGAGGCAACTCCGCTTGTTCGGGGTAAAGAGGCATGGCGAAAGTTCATCGTCCTTCTCGAACTGCTCTCCGGCGACGAGAACCGCGGCGACCCCGCAAAACAGATCGAGCTTGTAATGACGCACGGTTACGAACATCATCTGCGGGAAAATTACGAAAATGCCGAAACGCGCATCGAGGATATAAAGGGCCTCGCGACATTTGCCGGACGCTATAACTCGGCCGAGACCTTTCTCTCAGAGCTTGCACTGCTTTCGACTGAGCGCTTTACCGAGCCTCAACCGCTCGTCGGCGAAGAGGTCGTCGCCGGTGCTGACGACGATGAGATGCTCACACTCACATCGGTACATCAGGCAAAGGGCCTCGAGTGGAAAGCCGTTTTTATCATCTGGGCCGCCGAGGGCAAATTTCCCAGCCCGCGTTCGCTGCGCGAGATCGACAGCGAAGAGGAAGAACGTCGTCTCTGGTATGTCGCTCTGACACGCGCCAAAGACGAGCTTTATATCACTTATCCGCTACTGATGACCGACTATAGCCGTCAAACGGTGCTTCAAAAACCTTCGCGATTCGTCACCGAGTGCCCGGCGGTGCTTTTTGATATTTGGGAACTCGAAGAGGAAAGCTCGTCAGGCGATCTGACGCTCCGCACGATCGAGGCTCCGCACGAATTTATAAACTGACCCGTTAATAACGATACGAAATTCGTGTTAATATTTCGATTGATAATTTATCCTGCTCGCGGTCAACGATAATTATGAAATATTGCCCGGTTTGCGACGAACGCTACGACGAAGACGTTATCAGATTTTGTACCAAGGACGGTACTCCGCTCGTTGACGACGAACAGCCCAAATTTGACGCTATCCCAAGCGAAAGCATACCGCCGCCCGCATCAACTGTCTCTGACGACGACGATGATATCGGCGAGGTTACGGTGATCCGCCGACGCGAGGATATACCGATGCCGCCGCCGTCGATCGAGGAGCTTAACGCCGCACTGCCAAAACCGCAGGCAGACCGCATCACGATCCCGACACAAAATGACATCGCACGCGAACAGCAGGTCCGTGCCCGAAACGCTGCGGCATATTATCCGCCGCCCCCGCCGCCAAACACCGCAAAGACCGTCGTCCTGACCGTGATCGGCACACTCTTTGTACTCGGTGTCGGCGCCGGACTCTTTTGGCTGATGTCCAAGGACAAGCCCTCGCCCAACAGCAATGCAAATTCGCTGATCTCTAATCAGAATACGAATATCAACGCCAATGTCGGTTTTGATTCGAACTTTAACTTCAACGCGGCACCGATGCCTAACGTCAACTACAACACTAATTTCAACGTCAACGCTAATATCAAAACACCGACGCCGACACCCAAACCAAGCCCGAGCATAACGCCGACACCGACGCCGTCAGACTCAGATCTGCCGACACCGACGCCCAAGCCCAGTCCAAGCGGCACGCCGCACGTCTCGATATCACCTGTCAGGCCAAATCCGTCACCGACACCGCGCATCGGCCCGCGGCCGACCGCAAATCCGGTACAGACGCCATAAGGCCGCGACAACACAACTCATATTGAGGCTGCCTAAAAAGTGCGCGTAGTACACATTGCCGCCTGTTTTAGCTGACGGTTTCACAGTAAAATGCTGCTTTCTTACAGCCTCATTATTTGTTTAAATCGGATAATTAAGATCAGTTCGGCGGGTCGGAGAGATCGGCGGGGCCATCTCCGTAATTCAGGGCCATCTCGACGGCATGGCGAGCATCTATAACGCCCCATCCTTGCCTGTCCACCTCATAATGCGGTAAGCGTTCGGCAGTTGTGATAAGGATACGTTTTACGTCAGACGGCGTCAGATTCGGATTTGCCTCGATCATCTGGGCCGCGACCGACGACACGATCGGTGCAGCAAATGAGGTACCGTCCACATATTTATAATGTGCCGTGATCACATTTTCGCGGCGGATCTTGAGCGTTATGATCTGGCGGATACTGTGAACCTCGCGGTCGATGGCTGCGTCAAGCTCCGGATCGACACCTTTATATCCCCTTATTATTCGATGCAGGTCGCCATCTTTTGCATTGTCGAGTTTTGACAGCAGATCGGCTTGAGCGGCGGTCGGTGTATTTGGCAGGATCGGAGCCGGAACCCATATAGACGACGCGATCACCTCGGGTTTTTGCAGCCCGTCTATCGTCGGCCCGTATGACGAACGATACATCCCTCTGCGGGCACGGTTGATCGAATTGTGATCGTCAAGGCCGCCGATCGCGATACACGACGGCGCACTCGCGGGCGGCACGACCGGATGCGTCGGCATATGTCCCGCATTGCCAACCGCACATACAACGACGATGCCCGCCGCCGAACATTCCTCGACAGCGTGCGACAGCGGATCATGAAGATAGCTCGACACCTGATCGCCGCCCGCCGAAATATTTACGACACGTATGTCATATTTACCTCGGTTCTCAAGTACCCAAACGAGGCCTTCGAGAATATTTTCGTCAGTTATCCTACCGGTCTCAGCGAGTTTGACGAGTACGACATCAGCATCAGGAGCGATGCCGCGATAAAAGCCGTTGGACAGCGAACCGTTGCCTGCCGCAACAACCGATGTCATCATACCGTGCCAACTTGCGACATCGGGCTGAAAGAGTGACGAAAGATCGCCATCCTCATGCAGCATATTTCGATATGCGATAATACGATTGCGAGGTGTCGTCAGATCGACGTGCGGATAAAACCCCGAGTCAAGAAAAGCGATCGTTACGCCGCGGCCTGTAAATCTTTCGTCGGCATCGAGCCGCAGCGGCGTTGACAGCACATGCGAGCCGTCCTTTTGCATCGCGGCATCTTTGATGATCTGATCCTTTGCCCGCTCGAACAATCGTACACAGCGAGAGCACACGGCATCAAAATTACCGATGTCCGGCGCATTGGCTCTTATCAGGCTTTCGAGATCGGCAGGCAGCTCACTTAGCCTCACAAATTCGTCACGGCCGTCACGTGCGCAGACCGGACACGAGTGTTTGCCCGCCGCGACATCTGCGATGGTCGAGGGCCTTGCGATCGTACTTGATTCAGAAATGGGCATCTTAGGGCTTTAAGTTTTTCATAGTCAATAGTTAAAATCAATCATCATCTATGGTGAATAAGATCGGATTAGCGCTTTCAGGCGGCGGGGCACGCGGTTTTTCGCATGTCGGCGCGCTGCAGGTATTTGCCGAGAACGGGATCACGTTCGATCTGATCGCCGGCACCTCAGCCGGATCGATCATCGGCGGAGCTCTCGCGGCCGGCCTCAACGCCGATCAGATCACCGAACTCGCGAACAGTATCAGCTTTACAAAGGTGCTCGGCCCGACGCTGCCGCTCAGGGGTGTGGTATCTAACGCTCCGCTCGGACGCCTTATAAAAAAGAACTTTCCCGTCACCAGATTTGAGGATCTCGAGATCCCGCTCGCGACCGTGGCATTCGATCTTGGCCTGGGCGAAAAGGTCGTCAGCACAAGCGGAGATCTGATCACGGCGATACGTGCGAGTTGTGCGGTTCCGGGCGTCTTTACGCCTGTCCGCGACGAACTCGGCCGCACACTCGTCGATGGCGGCGTTGTCTCGCCGCTGCCGACCGAGGTCGCCCGCGAAATGGGCGCGGATATTGTCATTGCCGTTGACCTCAACGCTCACGGCTCATCGTTTCGTCTTAACTCTTATTTTGGGGCAGGAATAATGATGCAGTCGGTGATGGCGATGGTCCAAGCTCTGGGCATCGGCCAACATCACTTTGCCGATGTCGTCATATCGCCAAATATCGCTCATCTGCGAATGGATCAGATCAGTAAGCGTGACGAATTTATCCGCTTAGGTCGCGAGGCTGCGGCTGAAAAGCTTGACGAGATCAAAGCTCTTATCGCAAAAAGCTAACGGCGTCCGGCGGGCAATTTTTCGCCGAGATTAACCGTCGTGTTATCCGTCACCGAACGAAACGCCATCGACTCGGCACTTGGCTCAGGCAATCCGAGTCCGCCCGTTGTTGCGTCTAATTCACGCTGGCTGTCGGCATCGCTTGAGTTGTCGGCAATGCTCTTTTTAGGAACCGTCGAAAAATAACCGTTAAGCACGAATGCCATTCCGATAAAGAATGTCACCGCGCCCAATGCAGCCAAAAAGATATAATCTTCTTTGCTCGACACGAGCGAGACCGACGCCATCGCAAGCGCGGCCCCCATGCCGATCATTGAGATGATAGTGCCGATCCTGATCCGCCTCAGACGTTTTTCTTCGGGCGACTCGAGAAATTTTTCGATCTCAGGCAGCACGTTCTCGGCAACCTGCTTTAGCTCATAGACATTTTGCGTTTCGCGTATCTTTGCGGCGACGGCACGGCCGATCTCTTCGCGGGCGTTGACGGCCGACGCTGTTACGCTGTCGGGCCTTGCAAATGCGTGAGCGATCGGCGCAAGGTTGGTACCGCACGCGCGACAAAACTGATTAGGCTGTTTCTCATCCAATCCACAGTTCGGGCAAAACATCAGCTACACCTCATTTCTCTATATAACCTTATCACGAAAACTATACGGCAGCGGCGGCCCGCAGGTTCGCCGCAACTGTCTGTTTAGCACATTTTCGCCTTTAGCGAGTTGCCGTCGGCGCCGCTAAAGTGCATCATTGAACACGTTACTTCCTTCTCTCGCGCATCAACGGTGATGCGTCGGATCTGACAGAGATCTAATACGACGGCGTTTTAGGATAGTTCGAGGGTTGGTTTTTTATAGGCACCAGAAGTTGCTCTACCTTTGAGCGTCCGAAATTTCGATCCCCTTGGGGCAGACCGTTTCCCCGAAGTTCATTTCAGGTTTCGAAGCTTCTTTTAGATCACTCACTTTTTTTGTGAGAAAGGATATTCTTTTTTTATGTCAATGAAACTGTATGTAGGTAATCTTTCGTTCAAGACCTCGAGCCTCGATCTCGAAGACATCTTTGCTGCCGTCGGCACCGTCGAGTCAGCTACCGTTGTCGAAGATCGCGAGACCGGCCGCTCACGCGGATTCGGCTTTGTCGAAATGGCTTCGCAAGAGGACGGCGAAAGGGCTATCGCCGAATTTGACGGCAAAGAAGTCGCCGGACGCAACATCAAGGTCAACGAGGCTAAACCCCGCGAAGACCGCGCCCGCGGCGCCCATGGCGGCGGCCGTTCCAACCGCTGGTAAAGATCACCTGCGAATCAACATCGATATGGCCGTCTGAAATGACGGCCTCTTTTTTTATTACCACCACCCGCCACATGATCGCCGATCATCAATTGATAATGTGGTAATAGATAAAAAACCAACCTCACATCCAAATAACCGGCCAATGTCTCTACGACTCGTTGACCTTGAGGACGGCGAGAAATGCTTCTTGAGGGATCTCGACGCGGCCGACCTTTTTCATTCGCCGTTTGCCTTCCTTTTGTTTTTCGAGGAGTTTGCGTTTGCGCGAGATGTCGCCGCCGTAGCATTTGGCGATAACATTCTTGCCCATAGCCTTGACGGTTTCGCGGGCGATGACCTTATTGCCGATGGCGGCCTGGATCGGCACCTCAAAGAGTTGGCGCGGGATAAGCTCTTTCATCTTTGCGGTCAAAATGCGGCCTTTTGCAGCGGCGGTGTCGCCGTGCATGATGAGCGAAAGCGCATCGACGGGTTCGCCCGAGACGAGTATGTCGAGTTTGACGAGCTTTGATGCCTGATAGCCTGATAAGTGATAATCGAGCGACGCGTAACCTCTCGAAACGCTCTTTAGCCTGTCGTAAAAATCAAGCACGATCTCATTCAGCGGCAGTTCATAGACAAGCATCACGCGATCTTTTGTCACATACTCGAACTTTTTCTGTACGCCGCGTTTTTCGTCAAGCAGCGGTAAGATGCCGCCTAGAAAGCTGTCACTCGTCAGTATCGTCGCCTCGATAAAAGGTTCTTCGATCTTGACGATGCGTCCAGGATCCGGCATCTGCGAAGGGCTGTCGATCTCGTGTACAACATTGTCGGTCGTCGTCACGCGATAGCGCACACCGGGCGCCGTCGTGATCAGATCGAGATTAAATTCGCGCTCGAGCCGCTCCTGTATGATCTCCATATGGAGCAGGCCGAGAAAGCCGCAACGGAATCCGAAACCGAGTGCCGTCGATGATTCGGGTTCGTAAAAGAATGACGCGTCGTTGAGCCGCAGCTTGTCCATCGCATCGCGAAGGTCCTCATACTGCGCAGAGTCCGTCGGGTAAAGCCCGGCAAAGACCATCGGCTTTACTTCCTGAAACCCCGGCAGCGGTTCGCCCGCCGGCCGTGCGGCCTCGGTTATCGTGTCGCCGATCTGTACGTCGGCGACGGTCTTGATCGATGCGGTCAAAAATCCGACCTCGCCCGGCCCGAGTTCCGCAATGGGCGTCGGACGCGGACGGTTAACGCCGAGCGTCTCAACCAGATACTCGCGGCCCGTATTAAAAAATTTGATCTTTGTGCCTTTTTTCAGCGTGCCCTCGACGACGCGAAATAACACGATCACGCCGCGATAGCTGTCATACCAGCTGTCAAAGATAAGTGCCTTGACCGGTGCATTCGGGTCGCCCTTTGGCGGCGGCACCTTATGGACGATGGCTTCGAGCACGTCTTCGACACCGACGCCGGTCTTTGCCGATGTCAGCGCGGCATCGCTTGTGTCGAGGCCGATTATATTTTCGATCTGCTCCTTGATGCGGTCAGGTTCCGCCGACGGCAGGTCGATCTTATTAAGTACGGGAACGAGTTCGAGATCATTCTCGATCGCGAGGTATGTATTTGCCAGCGTCTGTGCCTCGACGCCCTGCGAAGCATCGACTACCAGCAGCGCGCCCTCACATGCCGACAGCGAACGCGACACCTCATATGTAAAATCAACGTGGCCCGGCGTGTCGATCAGATTCAGAACGTAACTCTTGCCGTCCTTTGCCTTATAATCGAGACGAACCGCATGTGCCTTGATCGTAATGCCGCGTTCGCGCTCGAGATCCATGTCGTCGAGCAGCTGATCTTCCATATCGCGATCGGCAACCGCACCCGTCAGTTGCAGGATGCGATCGGCAAGCGTCGATTTGCCATGATCGATATGGGCGATGATCGAAAAATTTCTGATAAGAGACGAATCCATACAATACGGCCCAACAACTCAGGCCAAACCATTAAAGATAGCAAAACCACGGTCGAATCTCACCCGTGAACACACGCTTGCGAAAAAACTTTGCTCTAAATATTAACTCTTTGTTATAGTTAACTCATCGAAGAGTTGTATCGTAGAGGCGCCATTTTAAAAGCGCCGAGGAGAATATGCATTTATGAGACGCGAATATGAAAGTGAAGATTCGAGCGTATCGACCAAGCTGACCTACCTTCTGATCGGCGGTGGTATCGGTGCGATAATTGCACTGCTTTTTGCTCCAAAATCGGGCGAAGAGCTGCGTGGCGACATTGCCGATGCGACCCGCAAAGGTATCGAACGCGGTAAAGAGGCTGCGTCGCAGATACAGGACAAGGCGGGCGAGTACTATGAGGTCTCGCGTGACAAGGCCGCTGAGTACTATCAGACCGCTCAGGACAAGGCTTCTGAGTTTGGCGACAAGGCAAAGGCCGCTGCCGCCCGCACGGCTAACCCTTTCTCGGCCGCTATCGAAGCCGGTAAGGAAGCCTACACCGCTGAAAAGCGTAAGAATGAATCAAGTGCGATCACCGAGGGCCGCGCAAGCTATCCTGTTGATAAAAAGGACTAAACTCTAAATTATGAATACCAACGACCCGCAGTTTTGGCAGATGATCTCATCGATAGTTATCGCGGTCTGCTTCGTCATTATGGCGATCGCATTTATTTGGATCGCCTTGACCATAAGGCGTGTCGTTGCAACAGTTAAGCGGGTCGAGGAAAGGGTCGATCCTTTGATCACAAAGTTCGATCCGCTTATGACAAAGGTCGATCAGATCGGTGTACAGGGGCGCGAGATCTCGGTTCATTTCAACGAGATCTCGGCCAACCTCTCGACCGCCACCAAGCACCTTGCCGAGTCGACCGAACTCATTAAGGAGGAGGTCGCCGAGCTTAAACTATTGGTGAGCGAAACCGCGATCACCGCCAAGGACAAGGTCGAGCTAGTCAGCCACACCATCGACCGCACCCAGCTTAAGGTCATGGACACGACCGATTTCGTACAGGAAAAGATCGTCGTCCCCGCCCGGGAGATCGCCGCCGTCATGGCAGGCGTCCGCAAGGGCCTCGAGGTCCTCTTCGCCCCCGCCCCCAAACAGATCGATCGCGTTTATATGGACGACGAGATGTTCATCGGGTAAGGGAATTTTATACAGCAATATTATTACCACCGCCTGCATTTTGCAGGCGGTTTTTTTGATTCTCGTAACGAAAACTTAAGTGTTCAAGAAGTTGACTAAGCATCTAATGAGGTATAGATTAAACGACGACCTAGATACTTTCACTAATTCTTTTAATCAAGCGTGTTTGAAGAGCTCTGCCCGAGCTCGGTTCTAACACGAAATCTGGAGACTTCTACAAATGCTAAATAAAAGCTTGCCCATGCGTTATAAGGCGATTTCCACCTTATTTTTTATCGCGTTGCTGTTAGTGCTGGGAACAGCAGCGACTATGGCCGCAACACTCAATGTGCCGTCTACCTCTTACCCCACGATTCAGTCTGCTGTAAATGCCGCAAACCCAGGCGATACGATTGTGTTGCAGGCTGGGACGACATTTTCGGAAGAGGTAGTCTTAAAATACAAATCCGGTTCAAGTTATATAACCATTCAAAGTTCGCAGATCGCGAACCTTCCCGCTGACGGCATTCGTGTCTCACCGTCCGATGCTCAGTATATGGCAAAGATTGTTGTGCCTACGAGCGCCGATAGTGCCATAAAAACGGAAATAACTACGAATGGGCCCGCCCACAATTACCGGATAATAGGCGTCGAATTTGCTCCGACAAATTCGTCTCAGTTGGTTTACAACCTAGTGCAACTTGGCAGTTCGGATACCGACCAAAACTCTTTAACCAAAGTTGCGCACGACTTTGATATTCAGCGCTGCTATTTCCACGGAGCTACCGACAGCGAACTGCGTCGCGGCATCGCGCTCAATAGTTCGAACACCTCTATCGTGGATTCGTATTTTAGCGAGATCCATCAGACTGGAAGTGATGCTCAGGCGATTGCGGGTTGGAATGGTCCCGGTCCCTACACGATTCGGAATAACTATCTAGAGGCTTCTGGCGAAAATATTCTTTTTGGTGGTAGTGATCCGAAAATTGCCAATCTAATTCCGTCGGACATTGCGATTAGCCACAATTATTTCTCTAAGAAACTTTCGTGGTATCCGAGAAGCCCGAGCTGGAGTATCAAAAACCTTTTCGAGTTGAAGAACGCGAAACGCGTTAATGTTACCGAAAATTACTTTGAGAATAATTGGGCGCAATCCCAAAACGGTTTCGCTCTTCTGATAACTGTCAGAAATCAAGATGGTACGGCTCCGTGGAGTACTGTGGAAGATGTGACTTTCACGCGCAATGTCCTCAAAGATACTCCTCGAGCATTCAATATTCTCGGTCAAGATTCGACCGGCAGTACGACAACAAGCGACAACGCAAAGAATATCTCGATTACGAACAACTTGCTTGTGAGCATTAGTACGCTCCAAGCTTCGGACGGAAAATGTTTCCAAATTCCAAATGTTCCGAGTTCTAGCATCGGTGTACAAAACCTAACCATTGAGCATAACACCTGTATCGGACTTGGAAGTTATCCCTATTTTATCGCGGGTGACTCGTCCACTAGCGTTGCGGGATTTACGATTCGAAACAACATAGGTATGGGCGTAACCACCAATACAGACGCCTCAATTGCCGGAAATGACCAGTTTGGAACTACGGCGCTAAATCTAATGTCGGGAAGCAATTGGGCACTACAGAAAAATGTGCTTATGTTGCCAAATGGGAGTTCTAATTACCCGAATAGCGGAACGAATCTTAATTACTACGTAAACGGTCCAAGCTCCGTCGGCTTTGTTGATTTCGCGAATGGGAACTATGCCCTAAGTTCGAGCTCAACCTATCATAATGCCGCAACCGATGGTACAGATATCGGTGCCGATATCCCATTGTTAAACTCAAAAACTTCCTGCATTCAGAGCGGAAATTGGTCGACGTGTGGCGGAACCATACAGTCCCCTTATCCGAGCACCGCGCCAACGATTCCGGCAACTGTTGAAGCGGAGAACTTCGATCGCGGTGGTGCTGAGATTGCTTACCATGAGGTTTTTGGAACAACTGGGAGTTCGGTTTATCGGAGTTCCCCGGTTGAGTCTGTAAGCATTCAGTCTAGTGCAAATGCGAGCAACGGATATGCCGTTTTCGAAGCGGCCGCGGGCGAGTGGATGGAATACTCTGTGAATGTTCCCACGACAGGTTTATACAACTTTAAGGTCCGATATGCATCCGGGTATTCACAGCAATATAGCCACGGAAAATTCCGAATCGAGGCTTGCGAAGGAACATCTGCAGGCGGTGTTACTAATTGTGTAAGCTCGGCTACTGTGACTCTAAACGCGACAGGAGGTTGGGGAACCTTCAATTCCACCACGGTCCCTCTGTATTTACCCGTTTCAGGTAGCAGAGTTCTCAGACTAATAATGGTGACGAACGCGCCGGGTGATACGAGTTGTAATTGCGTTGTAGGAAACTTCGACTCAATCTCAATTGCAAAAAGCAAAGGAATGTTTGACTACGACAATGATCAAAAGTCTGACGTTTCGGTCTATAGACCGTCAAATGGGAATTGGTATCTCAATCAGTCCACCGCTGGGTTAGTCACGTTGGGCTTGGGAAATTCAACCGATATTATCACTCCAGGCGATTTTGACGGAGATGGGAAAACAGATGTCGCGATCTACAGACCCTCACTCGGCCAATGGCAGATTTACAACTCATCGACTTCAACTACAACGACAGTTAACTTCGGATTGAGTGGCGATATTCCAGTCCAGGCGGATTATGACGGAGACGGAAAAGCAGATATTGCTGTTTGGCGTCCTTCCGATGGTTATTGGTACATACTGAATAGTTCCAACAGTAACGTTACTTATTATCAATTCGGACAAAGCGGTGATCGACCTGCGGTAGGAGATTACGACGGCGATGGTAAGAACGACTATGCCGTGTTTCGGCCATCGACAGGTGTTTGGTATCTTCAAATGTCTTCCTATGGATTTTTCGGTGCACAATTCGGGATGTCGACTGATAAGATTGTTCCTGGAGATTTTGACGGGGACGGGCGTACCGAGATGGCAATATGGAGGACAACCTCGCCGAACAACGGTATGTGGGCTACCTATAACGTTACTAATGGTAGTGAAACATACTACACGTTTGGAGGTACTGGCGATGTTCCCGTTCCGGCAGATTATGACGGCGACGGAAAAACCGACTACGCTATATTTAGGCCGTCGGACAATACATGGTACATGCAACGGTCTACGTTAGGTTACGGTACGTTTACGTTCGGTGCCTCGACGGATATTCCGACGCCAACCACCTACGTTAGGTAATTTACCGAATAGGCACTGCCTGTGTAATTATTTTTGCAGAATTCTATGACTTTAAGCTGTAAGTTGGTGGCAGTATCTGACGTAGAGCACTTACAACAAATCTACACTGGCCTTTCTCAACTAGCTCACGACGGTAGGATTAAACTTAATCAGGCCGTCGTGACATTAAAGAATCCTGAAATCCTCGCAAGAGGTAAATGGACTGATTACCGCTATTTCAATACCTTTCTTGAGATCGACGGTCGAATAAAGATCGTATTCGATCTGCACGATTGGAGTTATATCGACCCGGAGATACTCGCGGAGTGTGACGTTTATTTTAAGCGAAGTTTTGATGAAGCATATGTGAACGGACTCTCGGGGGGGGGTAAGGTATTTCGTCTCGGGTTGAACTTTCCGGTGACATCAGACCGTTTCGACCGGTTTCGCGTGGGGCGAAGTTCATTTTACCGTGGTAAGGAAAGGGCGGCGTTCCTGCTCAAGGCTCTTTCGCTGGACCGGTTTCTCCACAGGCGAGAGGCTGAGAAACTGCAGAATCTGCATTCCGGCCCGAATGTCGGACTCGAGCCGAAGATACTATTCATGGCAAGGCTTTGGGATCCCGGCAGGCTGGAGTCCAGGCAGCAAAAGCAGGCGGTCGAGGAGCTAAATGCGTCGCGTGCCGAGTGCGTGCTGAGGATGAGAAGGGAATTCGGAGATCGATTCTTCGGCGGAGTTTCACACGACGATTATTCGAAAAAATATTTTCCCGAGGCGCTCCTCGTGGATCCTGACGCATCGGTCAAACGTAATTATCTTCAGATACTTAAAAATTATCCGATCTGCGTCGCAACCGTCGGACTTAATGGCTCAAACGGATGGAAACTGGCCGAGTACGTCGCAAATTCCAAGGCGATCTTGACCGAGCCGCTCAGATATTCGGTTCCCGGCGAGTTTCTTGACGGTTCAAACTTTATGACCTTCGCATCACCTGATGAGATGGTGTCAAAAGCTCAACATCTGATCGATAATGATGAACTTCGCATCGGTATGATGCAAAATAACTATCGATACTACAACGAGTTTGTCCGCCCCGACAGCATGGTCAGATACGCGATCAAAACCGCTTTGCGTTATACCGGCTCAAGCAACACCCTGTGCAGTTCGTAGATCTTTCTTTGCGTACCTTTGCGTCTTCACTCAGTGCTCCTCTGCGGTTATTCTTTACCCGAATATAGGTGATCCAAGAACAAAAGAGTAACCGCAAGTGCCCTCAATTCATCATTTAACCCCACATTCTTTGTCCCTTAGTCTGCCCTTACTGCGTGCGGGCTTCTGTAGTAGTGGGCAAAATAACCGGGCGTCACGCTTTCGCTTGACGCCCGGTTATTTTGCGACTCTTCTGACCGCCCATTTTATTTTGAGCTGTTGCCCGGGTGGGGTTACCAGATCAGGCAGGCGTTTTGGCGTACCATTTTGGCCGGGGCTTTGCAGCCGAAAGCCTTTGCGAACTCGGGCATATTTGACAGCGGGCCGTTGACGCGATACTTAGCGTTAGAGTGCGGGTCGGTCAGCACCTGACGGCGTTCGAACTCGGGCGTCGATCTTGTGGCCCAGACCTGTGCCCAGCCCAGAAAAAATCGCTGCTCGGGTGTAAATCCGTCGATATTTGCCGGACGCGGTTTACCGTTCATCGCATCCTGCAAGGCAGTATATGCGATCGCGAGGCCGCCAAGGTCGCCGATGTTCTCACCGAGCGTCAGCTTGCCCTGAATGTGCAGCCCCGGAGCGATCTCGTAACCGTCAAACTGCTTAACGACGCAATCGGCACGCTCCTCAAATTTCTTTCGGTCGTCGTCGGTCCACCACGATCTCAAGTTGCCGTCCGCGCCAAATTTGCTGCCCGAGTCGTCAAACCCGTGCGAGATCTCGTGGCCGATGACAGCTCCGATGCCGCCGTAGTTGATGGCATCATCCGCCTGAAAATTAAAGAATGGCGGCTGGAGTATGCCCGCCGGAAACGTGATGTCGTTGTTGGTCGGCGAGTAGCTCGCATTGACCGTCGGCGGCGTAAAATTCCAACGCGTCTTGTCTGTCGGTTTGCCGAGATCGTTGATATTTCGCTTGATCTGAAACGCGCTCACACGACGGTTATTGTCGGCAAACGACTTTCGGTCGATCTTTAATCCGGCGTAACCTCGCGGATGCTCGTTATAACCGATCTTGCGTTTATACGATGCAAGTTTTGCGAGAGCCTTTTCTTTGGTCGTCTCGCTCATCCAGTCGAGGCCGTTGATGTGACTCTTCATCCCTGCAAAGAGGTTCGTGATCATCGCGTCCATCTTTGCCTTGGCCTCGGGCGTGAATTTGGTCTTGATGTACTCGGCACCGAGAGCTTCGCCGAGCGTGCCGTCGGTCGCCAAGACACAACGCTTCCAACGCGGCTCCTGTTCTTTTGTACCGGTCAGATAACGGCTAAAGAAATCAAAATTCTCATCGACAAATGCCTTTGACAGCGAACCGGCCGACGCGTCGAGCACCATCCATTTAAAATACGTCTTCCAGTCATTGACCGAGACATCGGTCAGCATCGTATTAACCGCCTTAAAAAAATCGGGCTGGCCAAAATTGATCTCAGTCGGCACAGGTATCTGACGCGCCTTCATATAGCCGGTCAGCGAAAAATTTGGAATGATCGCCTGAGCATCGGCAAGTTTGATCTTGTTATAGTTCTTGTCAGGGTCGCGCATCTCGATCGGTGCTTTTGACGCCATCGCAAGCCGCATCTGTATCGCCATCACGGTCTTTGCATTAGCGGCGGCCGTATCTGCGCTGTCGCCCGCGAGTTTGAACATATTCGTCATATAGGCAACGAACTTCTCCCGCGTCTCGACGCTCTTTGCATCACTCTTGGTGTAATAGTCCTTGTTGGGAAGTGTCAGCCCCGATTGGCCCGTACTGATGATGATCGTGTTCGAATCTTTAGCATCCGGCCCGGCCCCGAGACGAAAAACCGCCGGAAAGCCGTTGGAGTGCAGCTTGGCGATCTCTTTCTTAACATCGTTTGTGGTCTTGATGGCCGCGATATCTTTGAAGTACGGTTCGAGCGGTTTTAAACCTGCGGCCTCGATGCCCGCTTCGTCCATGCACGATGCGTAATAGTCGGCGATCAGCTTTGTATTGCCGGTAGGCGACTTTAACTTTACCGAGTTCTCGAGGATCGTGTGCAGTACATCGCGATTGCTCTCGGCAAGGATATTAAAGCTGCCCCAACGCGGCTGTGACGGCGGAATGGGCGTATTCTTTACCCAGTTGCCGTTAGCATATTGAAAAAAATCGTCGCAGGCATCCGCCGAGCGGTCCATACGCGAAAGGTCAAAACCGGAGCTTTGCGCCATCGTGCAAGTGAAAAGCGACAGCAAAACGACACAGCCCGCAAAGGTTCGAAATATATCAGAACGCATAATTTACTCCTATATTAATATCTTGACAGTACAAACATAAAAAGGCCGCACACACCCTAAAGCACAGGCTCAAATGCGTCGGAAACACGATCATGCAGCATCCTCGCAAGCTCTTTGCGGTCAGGATCAGAGATCGGTTCCGGGCCGAACGTAATGACCGCCGTGTAGCTCAGCGTGTGAAACAATCTGAAAATATGTGCAAAAAAACTGATATCTTCCCACCAGCAAACGGCGTTATGAGCCTCAGTCTCGCCCGGCGGGGTGGTGTAGGTCAGCGTCGCATACGAGACCGGCAGGCCGCGGCCGGCGGCAAACTGTAAAAATGACGAGTTAAAATGCAGCACCTCCTCGCCCTTGGTGCTCGTGCCCTCGGGAAAGACCATTACGCCCTCTCCGGCGTCGATCCGTTCGAGTATAAGGTGGCCTGCCCGCGGTATGTCACGCCGATTCGAACGATCGATAAATATCGTTCCCATATCTTTAACGATGCGTCCCGCAAGCGGCCACGTCAGTATCTCGGCCTTTGCGACAAAAACACCTTTAACCGCATATCTGAGCGCAGCGATGTCCGTATAACTAAGATGATTGCATACCAAAAAGAAAGGCGGTTTTGGCGGCGTACCTTTAACGACGACCTTCATATTTGATATATGGACAAAACTCGCTGTCCAGGCACCAAATGCTACCTGTCGCCAATATGTCTTATTTGGAATAACAAAGTCGAGAATGAACCAAAAGGCGTATATCGAAAGTGTCGAAACGACAAAGGCGATCATTCTCAAGACCGCAATGATTGACCGCATATTTCAGGGGACAGCGTGTTATAGCTTTTTGAAATTATATCTCAGCAGGACGCGCATCGGTAACGGCGTCGGCCCGCGATACGCCGGACGCCAGTTCATCGACCGCACCGCCTTTTCGACAGACTCGTCAAGGCCAAAGCCGGCCCAACGTGTGATCTCGGTGCGTGTGACGGCTCCTGCCGCGTCGAGATCGACCGTTATCTCGACCGTCGCCGCGATCGCAAAATGCTCGGCTAAGTCAGTGTATAGCGGCTTGATCCGCCGAAACGGTATCGGTGCCTGAAAGCCTTTTTCGGGCTTAAGCGGCAACTCTTCGATACGCGGCGGCGGCTTTTCGTCTAACTCTGTGCGGCGCGTCTGCTGAATTATAGGTTCGATCTCGCTGACGGTCTTAGCCGCTGACGATATCAATTTTTTTTCGGCATCATCTGCGGCAGCCGATTCGACAAGCGCGAGGCGCCAAGCGGCTAAGCGGCCCGTATGCGAACTCACGACAAATACCGGCGCGTATGCCTCGTAATATTCTTCCTTTTCAAACGAACTGCGGCGGATCGTCTCGCCCCCGATCAAAATGAAAAGATCGCAGCCCATCGCACTTCCCGCGGCCGCAGCCTCTTCGCCGGTCAGATTTGCCGCCGATGCGAATTTGAAAGATCCGAAAGCCGCTGCCGCCGCGTCGCTGTCAACCAGCGTGAACCGCTTTTCCACGGCCTCGGTGAACGCGTTGATATATGGGTCGCCCGAGCTTCGCTTATCTATCGGGATGACGGCCACACGCTGAGCGCTGACGCCCGAAATGACGAACAACATCAAGAGCACTGTCAGCAGAAACTTCATCGAACGGCTAATTTTGGTGATACAGATCCTCGATCTCGACCCGCATCTCAGACGGAAAGCATACGCGATGAACCCGATAACCTTCCTGCAAACCGCGCACGGCAGCACTTACCTCCGATATCTCGCGTATCTGCGGATGCGCGTATCCATGTTCGATATAAATGAGATCTTTAGGCTTGGCAGGCTCGCGAGTGTAGAAATAATAATCCGCGTGTGCGGCGGCATCTTCGATCAGATAATATGCCGGGTCATAGCCGCGTTCGATCATCAGCGAGCGGGCATCGGTGAGAAACTGCTCTTTGCTTGCCGCATCCATATCAAGATCGAACGCCTTAAACAGCCGTCGCGATATGAACCGTCGTGAAAGGTCGGCAAGTATCGCGTCGCCGCTCGTCTGCCACTGTTTGATGTGAAAGATGACATCCGCATCGTCGGTCGCAAGATGCTCGTCAAGCAAAAGTTTTTTGCCGCTCAATATCTTGGCAAACGGACTGTCGGCAATGTGCCAAACATCGCCGCCCTCTCTGTAAACCGACATCGCACGATCGAGCATACTTTTTAGCATCGACTCGGCAGCACGCAATGTTCTGTGAAAATAGACCTGCCGAAACATATAGTATCGTGCCTGCAGATAATCTTCGACAGCGGCAACGCCCGGAGCTGAGACATAGAGATGATCGTCAGCCTCGTTGATGCGGATCGATTTGATGATCCACTCGATATCGTAAACGCCGTATTTGGCACCGGTCATCAGACTGTCCCGCAGCAGATAATCCATACGGTCAACATCCAACTGCGATGACACAAGCTGCGCGAGCGAACGCCGCCTGAAACTGCCGGCGATAATGGCGGCAACATCATTTGCGATCTCTGACGAATATGCGTTAAGAACCCCGTTGATCGCCGTGCCCTGCGTTGTGATCGTCGCGATCGAATAATCTTCGTGATGAAAGCCCAGGATCGACTCGATCACGTGCGAAAAGGCTCCGTGGCCGACATCATGCAGCAGTGCCGCCGCTCTGACCGCCGCCCGATCATCGTCGCTGATCTTGCTCTCGCTCGACAGGCGGCCCAAGATCCTCGTCGCAAGGTGAAACGCGCCTAGGCTGTGTGTAAATCGCGAGTGCTCTGCCGACTGATATGCAAAATATGCCAGTCCCAACTGCCTCACCCGCCTCAGCCGCTGAAACTCCGTCGTGTCGATCAGCCCCGCGATCATCTGCCCCTCGCGGCCGGCCGTATCTATCTTAATAATGTTATGCACCGCATCGCGGTAAAAACGTTCGGACATTCTATTTTTTGGAACAGGTATCGTCGGGCTAATCCAAGTATCACTTATTTGATCGGCAGATTCCATTATTCAATATCAGAATGTTATGAACAAAAAAAAGAGGCTGCCCTTTCAGGCAGCCTCTACATGAACCAAAAGGCTCAGGCTTAGAAGGTGAATCGGAAACCGAAACGGATGTTGCGGCGAGCCTGGAAAGAGCTCGGCAGTCCGTAAAGAAGGTTCTTGTTCGATCCACCTACGACATTCGAATTACTGAAACTATCGAGCCCATCATATAGCGATCCCATCTGACCCTTGATGACAGCATTTTCAAATGCTACATCATCAGTTTGGAAATCAAGAGTGACATCAGGCCCATCTTGGATCCAACGTCTTGGGTTCAGAGAAGTAACCGCGTGCTGATTCCAAACATTGTTGACAGTGATATCACCAGTAAGTTTGAAACGGCCGTCACGACCGAACTTGTACGAGTGTGACAAGTTAAGATCGGTCTGGCTCAGCATCGGTGTACGACCCATGTCTCCACGCTTGCTGAAGACAATATACATCGATGAACCGTTAGTCGCATTCACAGCGGTCGTCTGCGGAGTACCGCTTTCGATCGTCTGGAAGAACGAGAGGAAGGTTTCATTCGACTTGCTCTTGAACCAATCAAATGAGTATCCGCCGTATGCCTTAAAGACATGGGTACGGTCAGTAGCAAGAACGCCATTGTCCGGACCGCCATGAGCAGTATATCCCGCAAGTGACCAGTCGTAGAAACGGTTAACGCCTGGATCTGCTCGAGTTGCTGAAGTACCGTTTACACTTGAACCCGAATCAAAGTAGTCCGAGTTGGCCAAGCCTGAGTAGTTACCCCACAGACGGCTTAGTGTGTAGTTAGCACTGAAGTAGTAGTGGCCGGTCATACGCTTGGTAAATTCGACCTCCAGAGCATTGTACAAACGCTGCGGTTTGACTGTCGGAGCGTATCCAAGCTGCAGACGTTGTGCCTCGGTAAGTCCCTCACCGGGGTTACCGATAGTGTAGTAAGCGTCCCTACCAACGCCGGTGTCTTCAATTGTATGAAGAACATCCTTGCGGGTATAGTGAGCTCCAATAACGTAGTTCTTCCACATCTCCGATTCAAAACCAACAGTGAATTCCTGTTGCTGAAACGGCTTCATGTTCGGATCTACGCCCTTGAGGGTGATACCGTTAACGCCAAGATCGGAGCAGCTGCCTGTCGACTCGACATAATCGTCATCGGTATCGTAGCAGCCGTCGGTGCTTGAGTCAGGACGGTAGTTATAGTGGGTCGTGGAAATACCTCCTTGAAGCGACGGATTACCACTACGGAGCGGATCCCACGATCCATAAAGAAGATCACGAGTATAGTAGTTATACGTTGCGTGAGCACTCGTTATAGGAAAGTAGTCAACATAATAAAGACCACCACCGAATGAACCGATCGGCATTTCAAACTTCATACGGTCTGAAAAGATGCCGTAGCTGGCGAAAAGACGGGTCTTTCCGTTGCCAAACAGATCGAATGAACCACCAAGCCTAGGCACTGTCTTACGGCCCCAGGGGATCTTGATAGCATCGGTCTTTGAAGCAAGTGTCGAGAACGACGGCAGATTTTCTGTCTCAGAACGAACACCGATGTTGAGTGTCAAACGGCTGCCGATCTGCCATTTGTCTTGAAGGTAAAGGGCCTGAGTTTTATTCGAACCTGCTCCTCCCTCACCGTAAAGAACTGCAAGGCCATAACCCACACAAGTCTGACCTGCTGGACATGGAGCCAATCCTGTATTCTGACCATATGTGAGCCTGATGTAGTTCGTTGAAGCTTCCAGATCATCAACAAAGATCTTTGAAAATTCGTATCCGCCCTTCAGATTATGACGTCCAAGCCCATTAAAGAAGAACGTAGCGTCTCCATTAAAGGTTTTGTGCTTCGATATGTCTTTAATAATAGCACCAGCTCCTAATTCACTGGCGAAATTTGATTGACATCCAGCTGCACCAGACACATATGCGGGTGCCGTCACGGCTCCACGGCACTGGTACAAAACTCCGCCGGGAACATCATAGTTGCTTGGCTTACCATTCTGATAGCCGTAACCATAACGTCCTGACAGGGCAACCCAGCTCTTCGGGGCCCAGTTCAACTGTGTGTTGAAAACATTCGAAGGACTGTATCCGCCTTTCTGTGAGTATCTTGACTGCGGATCAGCAAAACCCGGATGGGGCGGCTCAATAGCATTAATAGCTGTAGCTCCATACGGCAAAAGGCCATTCTGCACGAACGGATTCCACAAAAATGATGTGAAACCATTGAGGTTATTCAGGATCGAGTAGTCCAACTTGCCCTGTGCAAACTCGTAGGTCTCGCGTGATTTATACGTTTCTGCATTTGTCGGCGGATATAACGAACCGCTACCGACACGCGGGTCAGCGATAAGATTACCGTACCGGTCAATCGAGTAATAGTTGGTCGTACGGGTTACGTTATACTTCTGGGGCGAATATACGCCGAAGAACCAGAGGTGCTTTTTAATGATCGGGCCGCCAAGAGAGAGGCTCGGATCAAACTCCAAATAGTGGTCCTTTGCAGATGGAGGCAGCGAGTACAACCCCTGAAGGATCTCAGTTGAAGTCGGGGCAATTGTAATACCTAGATCATAGGTATTCGATGCTGGCCCCCAAATGGTGCCAGGCTGCAGTGAAGAAGGTGTAAATTGTGCACCCACTTCACCATGGAACTGATCTGTACCTGACTTAGTAACAACTTGGATCACACCGCCGCTGGCTCCGCCATGCTCAGCCTCAAAACCGCTGGTCTTGATCTGAACTTCTTTAACAAGAGCGGTCGGGATGTTCTGGCTGTTTACGCCGGTGCCGTTGTCGTCAAGCGTACCGTGACGAACGTTGGTAACATCCTGTCCATCAATGCTGAAGGTGTTCTCAGCCTTACTGGCTCCGTCCACGCTAAAGCCGCCTGTGAGCGACTCTGAACGGGTTGCCGGCGAAAGCTTGAGTACCGACGAGAAGCTGGTTCCTGCAGGAACCTTGCTGATCAGGTCGGACGTGATGTTGGTCTGAACCTTGCTGTCGCTGGTATCAACAACGATACCGAGGGGATCGTTGGTAACGGTGACGTTAACGTCACCACCTTGGATACCCAATACAACGTCAGCCCTCGTTGTTTTTTCCAAAACGACGAGAGCATCGGCTTTAGTTTCTGCAAAGCCGTTGATCGCTGCGACCGTGACTGTATATTGTCCGGTCGGCAGGCGGTCGATGCGGTAGTCTCCGTTACTGTCGGCGACGACCGTGCGGTTAAAACCGACGTTCGTACCTTTGACGGTAACTGAAGCTCCCGGGACGACTGCGCCCGATGAGTCTTTGACCGTACCTTCGATCGAACCGTTGGTCGTCTGGCCAAAAGCTAAAGCTGATGCCAGAAAGAGCAACGAAATGACCGAGGTGATCAATTTCAGTTTATTTCTCATTATCATCTCCTCGAAAAAATTAAGGGTTTCTTTCAAAAAACATTGCTCTCACCAATTGGCTTAAGAGCGCTGTATTGTTTTTGTAAGCAATTTGGAAGCCAATTGTAGGACGATATGAGATCTATCTAACCCCTTGAAAATAAAGGGGTTAAAAATGGGAGAATAAAAGGCCGTCAGCTCGGTATGTCAGAACTATTCAATAATTTGGATTTTTGTTCACAAATTTATTTGGATTTTGCATTTCGGAGCTTATCGATCGTCTCCTTATAGCCTTGCTTTTCTTCTTTTGACAGATCGGGCATTGCCTTTACATAACTTTCGAGAGCTTTTGCCGCATCCTCGTTTCGATCCATCTTGTTATATAGCAGCGACAGCTCCATATAGATATCCGGGTCAGGCTCTTTAAAAAGCGACTTTGCGGCAAGCAGTTCTTTTTCGGCCCGAGGCAGGTCGTCCGCCTTTAGCCTCAACGCCATGCCGAGCAGAAAATGATATTCAGGCGATTGCGGCTGAAGCTGGGTTGCCGCCTCGGCCGATAAGACCGCCGACGGATATTCTTTCAATTTATAGAATGCCAATCCGAGACTGTAAAAACAGTCGGGGCACTTTCTGTTGATGTCAACTGCACGAATTAATAACGGATATCCTTTATCGTAATTCTTAAGGATCACGTGCATTTTTCCCAGAGCCGTCAGAGCGTCAAAGTATGTAGGAAATATCTCGATCGCCTTTTGAAGCTCGCTCATTCCCTTGTCATTTCTTTTCGCGTCGATATCCTCTAAGGACAGTTTGTACTGATCTCGTGCCTCGGCCGGCACATCCTGAGCGAAAACAGTGCCGACAAGCACAGGTTTTTTAACGACAAAACGCTTATCTACCCGCAGGCGAAAGTCTAAAAAGACATTGTTGTTTCCCAATCTCGGGTCTGTGACCACAACACTTTGAGATTCACCCAACAGATTTGTGCCAAACGGTTTTACCACAACAACATATCGCCCGTTCTCCATTCCGCGGAAGATATATCTACCCGAGTTCGTTGACCGCTGACGGTCGATCATCCTGTCGATCTCATCATACAGCTCAACATACGCGTTATAGACCGGCACGCGATTCTCGTCATAAATGAACCCTTCGATCGATGCTACCCTCAACTGCGCATGCGCAATGGCTGAGAACATTAACAAAGAAACGACCGCTACCACCAAAACCCTGACTTTCATTTCGACCTAAACTCCTAAAATATCTGCAAAACCTGCCATCGCAAGTTATCGGGTAATTAATAAATTTTAGTGCTCTAAAAACAATATACAATGTTTTGGTCATCATACCAGCGTTTTTTTTATTACGTCATCCATGGACATCAAGCATCGCACCCGGATCGATCAGAAATACTTTTTACTGACGTTTCTTTACGATTCCTTACAAAATATCCGTAAAAAATCCAAATATGTGGACTATCACCTCATCTTCACGTGATCGGGTTACGGTAAATCCATCTCCGCATAGGCTTTAGCCTTGTAAATTAGGGCATATCGGTATTTTATGGCTATCGACGGTTTGTGGCACGGACTTTGTACAGCTTTTAGTCACAGGTATCTAGGGATGGGCGATCGTGCTCAACAAAGAGACCTCCCTCTACGACATTAGTTAGGAGAAAAATAGTAATGAAACAATGTTTGAAGTATTTCGCCGGGGTCTTGGTCCTAGCGGTATCGCTGTGCATTAGTGTTAGTGCTCAGCAGACCGCCGGATCGATCCAGGGAACTGTCGCCGATGCTAACGGCGCTGTCCTTCCCGGTGCGTCGATCACCGTAACGGGTGTCAACGTTGGATTTAATCGAACGGTAACATCCGATAAGAATGGTTCATATCAGCTTCAGAATGTGCCCGTCGGTACATACAAGATCACGATTGCTGCCATTCAGGGTTTTGCTGCCCAAACCAAGCAAAATGTTCAGGTGGGTCTTAATAACCTGACAACAGTTGACTTTACAATGTCAACTCAGGCAACTGCCATTGTTGACGTTAACGGCGGCGACAATATCATTGACGTCACCGACACCAAAGCTCAGGCTAACCTTTCGGCTCGCACGATCGAGGAACTTCCCAAGGGCACCGGTTTTACCAGTCTCTTGAAAACGACAGTTTCTGTTCGTAACGAACCGTTAGGCGGTCAGTTCTCGATCAACGGAGCTACCGGTCCTGAGAACAGCTTTATCGTTGACGGCCAGGAAACGCAGAACTTTGCTACCGGCCTTATCAATGCTAACAGCGATATTCCTTATCAGGCGGTTTCTGAGATCCAGGTCAAGACCAGCGGATTCGAAGCCGAGTTCGGCGGTGCCACCGGTGGTGTGGTCAACGCTGTTACCAAGAGCGGATCTAACACGTTCCACGGTGAATTTGGTATCAATATCAACACACCGAGATTGAATGCCGGCCCGCGTCCGATCCCGACACTTACGACAGGCCTGTCGTCAATGTCCGGTGAAACCGTTCCGGGAAGCGGACAGGGACTCGAAGTTCGTCGTCTCGATCGTGACGGCGGCACCAACTTCTACCCGACAGCATTGATGAGCGGTCCGATCATCAAAGATAGACTGTGGTTTTTTGCTATCCACAGCCCGCGATATGTTCATCAGACAAGGACCACTACATACTACACAGGATTTGGCCCTTACCGCACGCTTACGCCATTCGACTCGAGGCTGACGGCTCTTAATGCGGACCACACACAGACATTTTCTCAGGATACTAACTATCAGTATTCACAGATCAGGCTTGATGGATCGCCGACATCGAAACTGCGTCTTTCGTCGAGCTTTGTTTGGAACCCGATCGAACAGGTCGGTGCACTGCCGGGCGGAACGATCTCGATCGGTTCCCCCTCGACCCTGACGATCGGTAACCAGACCTATCAGGGTGCTGACGCTGCTCGTTTCCAGGGCGGCCGTCAGAATGCAAGCAACATCCGTGTCGAAGGTGTTTACACCCCCACGAGCCATCTCGTCCTGTTGGGCCGTTACACACGCGGCTTTCAGAATGAGAAACTTGGAGCATACGGCATTCCTGTCGGAACTCCTCGGTATGTCTGCCAACAGGTACCCCCAGGGGTAGCTGCAACTGCAGGCTGTACCCAAGGTATTGCAAATGTTGCATCCAACTCAGGTGTATCAAAGAACGTTTCGTTGCGTGACACCTATGATGCTCAGGCAACATTCCTTTTCCGCGGCCTTGGTTCACATGAACTAAAGGGCGGTTTTCAGCACAGCAAGATCTTTAATGATGTTGCAAGTGGTAACGCTGGTGTTGGCCAAACATATCTATATTACGCCAACCCCGCAAATCCGTCCGACCCTTACCGCTGTTTTGTTCCTACAACGGTTTACGTTCAATGGAGTATCACCAGCGGCAACACATATGCATGCCCTGCTGATTCGATCGGTACTGGTGTCACATACCAGTTTGCTACCTTTGGTTTTGCCACCAATAAAGCTGACAATTTCTTTGTTCAGGATAAGTGGCAGATCGGCGGACGTTTTACCTTGAACATCGGTATTCGTGACGAAAAAGAAGACATTCCGTCATTCGCAGGAAACTCGATCAACCTCAAGTTTCCTTTCAGCTCGAAATTTGCTCCGCGTATCGGCGGCGCCTTTGCTTTGACGAAAGATGGCAAAACAAAGATCTCGGCTTTCTATGGCCAGTTCTATGATCGCCTGAAATTCGCATTGCCGCAGGGATCATTCGGCGGCCAGTTCTATCACGTCAGCTACTTCTACATCCATTCAGGTACTCCTGGCTACTCCAACTATACCGTTGGCAGCTTGCAGGGTAGCTACACTTTCCCGTCGGGTGGACAATGTCCGAGCCCTGCCGGTTCGCAGTATCTCTGTGATCAGGATTATCGTATTCCTTCGAATGCAGCCGCACAGGATATCTTTAACACCGGTGGTGTTGACCAGAACGTCAAACCTTATCGCCAGAGCGAGTACACCGTTGAGTTCCAGCGTGAACTTATGCGTTCATCGATCTTGACCGCTCGATTCCTCTACAGGAATCTTGATCAGACGATCGAGGATATCGGTATCCCTGCTCCTGCCGGCGAAGCTTATATCATCGGTAACCCGGGATCGGGTCTGGCTGCTGACCTTTATTCTCAGCTCCACTACAACAAGATCCCTAAGGCTGTCCGTAAGTATAAAGCTGTTCAGGTTGAGTATGATACACGTTTCATCCGCAACTTCAGCCTCAATCTTAACTACACTCTTAGCCGTCTCTCGGGTAACTACTCAGGACTCGCAAGTCCTGACGAGGTCAGCGTCGCAACCGGTGTCGGTCGTACAACAACGCCTAACACAAACCGTGACTTTGACGAACCGTGGGTAGGTTATACCGCAAGTGGCCAAGAGGCCATCGGCGTTCTTCCTTTGGATCGCACCCATGTCTTTAAGGCATCGGGAACCTACAGCTATGACTGGTGGCACAGCAAGTCTAATACGACCGACCTGTCCTTCTTTACCACAGCTGAGTCAGGAACACCGTTCACCACATTTGTTAACATCATGGGTATTCCTATCCCTGAGACCAAACGTGGCGACCTCGGCCGTGCACCTATGTTCACACAGACCGACCTTAACTTTACCCACAGGTACAGGTTCGGACGTGATAACAGATTTACGGCTGCTGTTGATTTCAATGTCATCAACGTTTTCAATGAGAACAGCGTGATCGCGATCAATCAGAATAAGACCGGTGGTTCGCTCAATTTGGATGAAACATCGATAAATGGCTGCACATCAGTTCTTTGTGCAACTAATTATCTCACCAGCAATGGTGTGTTGAGCCAGTATTCTGCTTTTGAAGCTGCGAACGGAGCTACGGCAAGAAACATTGCCTTTGGCCAGCCGATCGCTAATCAGGAAACTCGTCAGGTCCGTTTCGGATTCCGATTCCTGTTCTAAAAACTGTCACCTTTGGTGAAATTAAAGAGGCTGTCTGAAAAGGCAGCCTCTTTTTTTAGATACCATCCCAACCTTCATTTAACTCACACTGTCAGTACTCCAGTCTCAGCCAAAATATAAAGCTACTTGAATTTGGCCACCATTATATATCCCGACACTCTCGCCACTTCCATCATTTAAACGCTTCCGGTGCTAGTCATTCATAAAGTTCAGTTACCTGTTCGTTACTGCTCTATACTTTTAATATCTTTATCCATTCGCTAATTATCAAATAAATAACGGCTGCCTGGATCTGATCTCAGACAGCCGATATTTATTTGATGATCTGCGAGTCTTTCAATACCGTTCAGTTCGACTGACCGGATATTTTATTGGATGGTCTTACCTTGTCTTCTTCTTAATATCGAGATCATTCGATCTCTTTCTTAAGATTAGTGATCAGATCCTGTATCTCTTTTTTATTTTGAGCCCCCGGAGCCTCTTTAAGATAGGTCTCTAGTTCGGTAACGGCTTCTTTATTACGGCCGGTCTTGTTATATAAAAGAGCGAGCTGCATATGCATCTCCGGCAGCGTTGCACCCTTATTAAGCTCTTTCGCCTGTAATAATACTTTTTCGGCTTTTTCAAGATCACCGTTAATGCGTAATAGCGTTCCATAAATAAGTTGAGCATTTATCGAGGTTGGCTGTAGCATAACCGCTCCTCTTGCAGCCTCAGCCCCTTCAGGCCAATGCTTTAACTGGTAGCAAGAATATGCCAAAGCATAAAAACTCGAAAAACTGCGTTGGTTTACGTCTATCGCCTTAATTAGATATGGCAGAGCAAGTTCATATTCCTTACGCTGCACATGCTGTGTGCCGGCCAAGTTCAGCGCCGCAAAATAGGTCGGAAATACCTCAAGAGCACTATCAAGCTTTTCAAAGCCCTCGACCTTGCCGTTTTGCAGGTCAGCGGCCCCTGCGTCAAATAATTTTTTAGCCTGATCTGGAACATCCTGTGCGAATACAGCCTCTGTAATGCCCTGTGTACCAGTATTTATCTTTCTTTTATCGAACTTCAAATAAATATCTACAAAGACCTGATCTGAGGAATTTCTAGTTACGTCGACGATCTCTACGGACTCTGATGCATCCAAAAAATTAGTCCCGCTTGCTATCACTTTGACAACATAATTCCCGGCATTGGCAACAGTAAATGAAAATCGCCCACTCGATGTCGTGCGGATCCGATTTAAACTCATGAACATCTCATTTTGAAGTTCAACATACACGTCACCAACCGGATGCCTGTATGGATCCCATACAATGCCTTCGATCCTGTTTATATACGGGGTATCAGCCGTCGATGCAGATGTGTTATTAGCGAATGCACCAGCTGAATATATAAACAATATGAGGGCACCGATGCTTATGATTTTAGTAAAAATTGAGATCATAGTTAGCCTCCGGGATCAGGATAAAAGGTGGCCGAGTTTTTCTTTTTTTGTGCGCATGTAGTGGGCGGCGGGTTGTTCGGCAGGGACCTCGATCGGGATGCGTTCGACGACCTTTAGGCCTGCATCTTCGAGAGCCTGGAGCTTATCGGGGTTATTCGAGATGACCCTGACGCGGCAGAGGCCGAGGTCAAAAAGTATCTCGGCGCATTGTTTGTAATCGCGCAGATCGATGGCAAAGCCGAGTTTCTCGTTAGCCTCGACGGTGTCGGCTCCTTCGTCCTGAAGCGAATATGCTCGGATCTTGTTTAAAATGCCGATACCGCGGCCTTCCTGTTGTTGGTAAACTATCGCTCCGGTGCCCTCGGCCTCGATCATTTCCATCGCACGATGAAGCTGCGGCCCGCAGTCGCATTTGATCGAGCCAAAGACGTCGCCCGTCAGACATTGTGAATGGATGCGTACCAAGGTCGGTGTTTCGCGTTCCATCTTACCTTTATATATAACGACAAATTCCTCTTCGCTGATCAGCGACCGATATCCTGCGATTCGAAAATCGCCGCGTTTCGTCGGTAAATGTGCGTCAGCCACGCGCTCGACGGTCAGCGAACTCGTTTGCCAGGGACATTCGCCGACGGGGTCAGCTGCAGCTTGTGTATCTAGTGTGTTCACGTTACGTAAATTATAACGCCTTAGTACGCGCAATTTCCATACGTTCGTGCATGGCAGACGTTAAAAAGAATGGCGCCGTACACTGACCGCCTCGATCCGGCAATACAAAAGGCCGCCGATGATGGCAGCCTTTCGTGTCAATAATTGCGAAAAAAAAAAGTTACTTTTCCTCTGTATCGTCTTTTTCGTCCGTGCCGTTCTCGTCGTGTTTTTCTGAGCCCTCAGGTTCGCCGTGGGCAAAAACGCCCGCCTCGGTCGCGCCAAAGAGTTTTGCGAACCAGCTGCTGATAGTCTCAGCAAGCCCAGCCGGTTCGGCAGCTGTCTCGACCGCATACTCGACATTGATGTCAGCTAAGGCCAGATCCAGCCGCACGAGTTCGGCGGTTATATTGCGACAGTAACCGCAATCGGCAAGATGCGTCACCGCGGGCGTCATTTCCCGCTGTGTCAGTGTACCCTCGGCAAACGCGTTAAGCGTATCCTCATCAAGATGAGAAGAATTACGTTCCGGCACGGGTTCAGACGAGTAAGTGCGCAGATAACCGGCCAACAGGTCCTGAAAATTCTTATCTATATTATTTATATGCTCGGTTGTAGCCATTTCGGTTCTGAACCTCCCGATAGTTAGACGCAGCCCTTTGAGAGATTTTGCCTAACTTTTTCGTTGTGATATCTATTTGTTGATATCCGGACGAAGCGAGGTTCGCTATTTTGCCGCCAAATTCTTATAAATATCAGGGCCGGCGAGGTCGCCGACGGCTAGTCCCTGACATATCTCTATTTCTTCTGTGCCGAGGCCGTGCTTTTCGGCAAGCTCGGCCCTAAAATTTTTGAGCACTATCGCGTAGCTTTTTTCGAGCCAGCGCATAACGGTCGATTCGTGAATACGCGATCCCGGATCGGCGGCTCGCGTCTGCGAACGCCTCTGAAACCAGCCTCTGAGCGGCGAATCTTCGTTCTCGACGAGCCGCGAGATCTCACGCAATTTGAGATCGTCAACGTGATAAAGTTTGAGCAAAAGGCGTTCGTGCGGTTCGAGCGCATCAATTGCGGCACCTATCGCCGCTGCGGTCGCTGCGGCATATCTCGCACGAGTGACATCGGCGACCATTGCCCCCTCGCCGCCTGCGGGCTGGGTCGCAAAGTTCGAATGTGCCGCTCCTTCGCCGATGTTCTCGGTCATTTCGTCGAGCGAGACCTCGTCATGGCTTGCTCGATGCTGATCGACAAGCGAATGCCAGATGATCGTACGCAGCCATCCGCGAATGCTCCCGCGTCCCGAGTACGAGGCAAATTTCGAAACCCTTTCGCCATCGACTATCCGTGTGCCGTAAAGCTCGACGTAAACACTGCCGATGACCTCGTCGGCATCTATCTCGGTGCGTGCCAGATGACGTGCGACGCGCTCCATATATGAGCGGTGCGTCTGGTCAAATTCCCACCATGCGCGTTCGTTGCCCGCGGCACATCCGAGGGCCATCATCAGATCCGCGGCCTGCAGGTTGGCAAAGAACTCTCTCAGGTCCGCTTCGCTCAGCGGTTCATCTGACGACGACAACAGATATTTGTCGATCGTACGGCTGACCGAGGCCGTAAATTCGGCGGCCGTCACCCCAAAATTCGGCGCGTCGGCGTATGCACGATCAAAGGCTTCGTTTATGAGTTCAGCTCTGAGATTGTCGATATGCTGATCCATCGCGGTTTATCGATAAGTGGTGATTATAATCTAAAGCGCCAAAATCAGCTATATCAAACTGCGTTCTCGGCCAGCGGCAGGTCAGTAATATTGCCGGGCTGTGAGATATGCAGCTTTTCGTCAGAATATTGCAGTTGGTACAGACGCCAATAAAGCCCGCGCATCGCGAGCAGCTCGTTGTGCGTTCCGATCTCGCGAAGCTCGCCGTGATGCAGCACGATAATGCGGTCGCATTTTTGTATCGTTGACAGCCGGTGTGCGACGACCAGCGAAGTGCGGCCGTCCATCACGCGTTCGACGGCACGTTGTATGAGCTGTTCGGTCTCAGTGTCGATCGAGCTTGTCGCCTCGTCGAGTATCAGTATCGTCGGGTCAAACGCCAACGCTCGTGCAAATGATACAAGCTGTTTTTGTCCGACCGACAGGCCGGCACCGCGTTCTTTTACGATCGAGTCGTAACCGTCGGGCAGCTCGCATATAAACTCATCCGCGTGAACCTCTTTAGCCGCCCAGCGTACGCGTTCGTCGTCGATCTCGGACTTGCCGAGCCGAATGTTGTCCTCGATCGAACCGCTGAACAGAAATACATCCTGCAGCACGACGGCAAAGTTAGACCTCAGATAGTGAAGGTTCCACTCGCGGACATCGACGCCATCGACGAGTATTCGTCCGCGCTGTACGTCGTAGAACCGCATTATCAGATTTGTGATCGTCGTCTTGCCCGAACCCGTGTGTCCGACGAGCGCGATGCTCTCGCCGAGTTGGAGCTTAAAGCTTACGTCCTTTAGCACCCATTCGCCGGTCTTATAGGCGAACCACACATTCTCAAATTCGATCGTGCCTTTGGCTTTGCCTTCGATCTTTGGCGTTTCGGGCGAAGTGATCTCGATGTCGCGATCGAGCAGGATAAAGATCCTGTGCGAAGCCACGATCGCCGCCTGCAGCACGTTAAACTTGTCCGACAGATCGCGTATCGGCTGAAAGAGCTGCAGCGAATATTGTATAAATGAAGCCAGCACACCGACCGTCAGCATCTGTTCGCCGACAGACAGACCGCGCAGCGTTTCAACCCCGAAAGCAAAGATGACAAAGGCGATGCCGACCGTGCCGATAAGATCGACCAGCGGGTAAAAGATCGCGTAATAATATATCGTTTCGAGATTGGCCCGGCGATACTCGTCGTTGATCTCGCTAAAACGCAGACGCGCCTTTCTCTCGGCGTTAAAAAGCTGTACGGTCTGCGCGCCCGAGATATACTCCTGCAAAAAGGCGTTGAGCCGCGCGTTGCGCGTCCTCACCATATCGAACCCGTTGCGTGCATGTTTGCGAAACCAGTTCGTCGCCGTGAACAGCAGCGGCACCGTCACCAGCGAGACCACGGCAAGCTTCCAGTTGATATAGAACATCTGGCCGACGATCGCAAGTATGATGACCAGATCACCGAGCACATCGATCACGCCCGACGTGAACAGTTCATTGAGCGAATCGACATCACCCGTCAGACGCGTCATTATCCGCCCGACCGGGTAATGATCGTAATACGCCACCTCCTGCTTTTGCAGCTTTGTATAAAGCTCAGTGCGCAGGTCGAACATCACTCGTTGGCCGATGTTGTTGAGCAGGATCTCTTGCAGATACGAAAAAATAAAGCGGAGCAGAAACACCCCAAAGAACAGAAATGCAAATAACCAGATACCGTCGGTTCGTTTTGGAACGATGTAATCGTCTATCGCCGCCTGTGTAAAATGAGCCTGCGTACTAAATACGATGCTCGCCAACAGCGTCAGCACCAACGCCCCGACCGCCGTCAGCCAATACGGCCTCAGATACCCCAATAACCGCCTCGCCACCCGAAAGTCATACGTCTTCCCGATAGCATCTTCCTCATGATACTTACGAACCTCTTCCGACACCCACCTAGTTTACCAACTCTTCCGAACGCCCGAAAACCTGTGAGACCAACCACCCGCTTGTCCTCTTTCGAAGGTAATGGGTTGTAGCTACATCAGTCCTTCACGACAACTTATTCTCTGCGATCGAGAATACAAACTTAGACTACCATAAACGTTCGAAGTAGCGGTTATTTATGCTTTTGGAAATTTTTATTGAAGAATAACTTTCCGACTTCAACCAGCTGAGCGAGACTCATAGTTAAAAGGATATTGGCGTCGAGACCGATATCCTGATAGTACTTCTGTAAGAGTTGAGTAAGTTCCTCAGATTTATCTTTACCACTTTCAGTAATCTCGATTTTTTCGTACGGCTTGTACTCTTTAGGAACAGCAATGAGTTCGCGCCCATTCGCGTCAGATAGTGTAAAAAGTCCATCATTGACATCGATCGGCTCCATGGACAGTTGAGCATCAACGAGCGAGTAGAAAAATTCGACGTTTAAGTCTTCCGCGCGAATAATTATAGGCAACTTCATATGCAAATTTTTAGAAGCGGTTCCCGAATAATTTGTCATCCGCTTTAGTGTCCCAAGGTCGATGTCTATCAAGTCCTTGACCTCTTGGAACTCGCCCTTTGGAATCAAATCTTCGACGGTGATAATGAGGGAATTTTCCTGTCGGGTGGCCTGTTCTATTTCCTAATGGAGCAATACGAAAATTCGGTCCAAATGACAACTCTTTACCCGATAGATCGTAAAGTGCTGCGTTTATACGACACCCTAACGGACTTCTAGCAAACCGCAGACCCGGATACCCTAACGCAGTAAAGAGAGATGATGCACGAGTGACATCCATTGCGACAAAAGCAGCTCTGCCATATCCATTCTCATCCTCGTCATAGAGGGCATGGCCTAGGCCGTCGCCTACTCTGAGCATATCAGCAGAACCTCTTGCGAGATCCGCCACTGTATCGACGGTTCCGTTCCAACCCCAATACTGAGGATTCACCTGATAAAAATCACGGGCGTAATTGATATTCTCATCTAACTCGTCGGCGAGATCATTTCCCCAACCATCAAACCCCATCGGATCGGTAAAGGCTATTGGATTATTCCAAACGTACCCATAAAGGTTAATATCTCCACCACCAAAACCAATCGGGTCTTCTGATATAAAACGACCAATGAACGGGTCGTACCAGCGGGCACGGGAGTATTGCAGACGAATCGCGGCATCTTTCACGGCCGATAAAATAGTACCGGGACGAAAATGTCTTCTTTTTTTATTATATCTGAAGTGAATGCTGCGTAAAATAATTTTTTCAGACATCATGCGTCAGAGATGATGAAACGAGTGGAAAATTTTATTTAATATTTGTGCTATCTGTAATACAATATATTGACTATGACCGTTGTGAGAGACATTTTTGGGGAGGTGAGGTGGACGGTGTCCGGACAAAAATGAGCATTTGCGAAATAACTTATATATTCAAAACCGGACGATCTTTGGCTGTAAACAGTCTGTACAAGAGGCTTAAACTGTCCGGATCTCAGCGGATATCCGGACAATATCAGGACGATATCTGTAATTTTGCCTCCGAATGGCCCGTTACGGCGGACTGCAAAAATGAGCAAGATCTAACACGCAAGGCGGTGAGAGGACAGCTCTATGCCATATAATGTTGCGATACTTAAAATGAACCGCTTTCTCGATCAGAATAAGGACAACTGGCAGAGGCTCGAGGATCTTTTGGAGATGCAAAAGGGACGCGGGCTTAGAGGTTTGTCACGTTTAGAGGTGCGTGAGTTTGGCGAACTGTATCGCAGGGCCGCTTCGGATCTGGCGATCGCCCGTGCCGAGACAGGCGACCCCAAACTTATAAGCTATCTCAACAGCCTCGTGATACGCTCACACGGCCGCATCTATCGTGCCGAGAGTCAGGGCGTCGGGCTGATCGGACGATTTTTTAAGGCCGAACTGCCGCGCACATTCAGAGCGAACTGGCGATACTTTGCAACGGCATTCTGCATCTTTGCGGGCTGTGCTCTGATGGGCTTTATATGGACATATAACAACACCGACTTTACCCAATTTGTCGCTCTCGACGGCATCACCTCACAGATTAGATCGGGCGATCAGTGGTGGAAAAGCCTCAACGAGGGCAACCAGATGGGCGCGAGCTTTATAATGTCCAACAATATCATCGTCACGATACGCGCCTTTGCCCTCGGTGCGATATTCGGCGTCGGAGCGGTGTTTGACCTCGCTTTTGAGGGGCTGAGGTTCGGCAGCATCTTTGGTGCTTGCTACAGGATCGACCCGCTCTTTGGCAATGCACTCGGTAACTTTGTCGTCGGCCACGGCGTGATCGAGCTGTCGTGCATCATATTTTGTGCCGCCGCGGGTATGATGATCGGCTATTCGCTGATAGATCCGGGCGATATGACACGCGGACAGGCACTAAAGAAAAAGGGCATTGAGGCGGCACGGATCGTGATCGGCTGCGCATGCTTTTTAGTGGTCGCCGGTACGATCGAGGGCTTTATTTCACCATCGTCAATGCCCGCACCTTTCAAGATAGCGATCGGCGTCGGCACGGGTACGCTGCTGTATTCATACCTCTTATTTGCCGGCAGACGAGCATCTGAGGACGAGACGAATTAGGCGATGACGACACGCTTTACGGCCTTAAGGCTGATGCCGAACGCATTCTTTGCCGCGGCTTTCATCGCATTAGGGTCGCCGGTAGTGAGAAATTGGTCGCCGTCGGCGGGAGCGATCTTCCAGCGTGAAACGATCTTGACAAGCTCCGATGCCGGATCGATGAACCGCGTACCGGCCGATACGAGCGTCCGCAGCACAGGCTCGATCGCAGGATAATGCGTACACGCAAGCAATATATGCGAAGAATTTCGGATCGGCCCGATGATCGGCTTTGCCGTTTGCCGAAGATGCTCAGACGACGTATCGCCGCTCTCGATGATCGCTGACAAGGGCTGAGCGATGCGCTGCTCAACAGCGATGCCATGGGCGGCAAATGCCCTGCGGTACACGCCGGAGAGGACAGTTCGACGGCCGCCGATCAGCCCGAGTTGCGAGGGCTTGAGCCGAACAGCCATCGCCGTCGCGGGTTCGATCATACCGACGACATTCAGCCCTTGCCGATCGATATCGCCAATTGCAGTGCTGGCCGCGTTACACCCGATAACGAGATGTGTAACACCTCGAGCTTTGAGAAATGAAATAACAGCGTTGAGCCGCCCCGCAAGCTCGTCGCGGGACATCTTGCCGTAGGGCGTTGCTCCTGTATCGGACAGATACGTCACACCGATCCCAAACCGCTCGCGTATCGGTCCATAAACGCTCAATCCGCCAATACCCCAATCAATGATGGCTAATTTCTTGTCAGACATGATCTAAGGATAGGTCAGCTTAGCTTCGACATAGTTGTCGAAAGGGCCGCTGTCAAAAGCAACGATGCGAGAGTTCCAGCCCATGTTGAGAGTGACCATCTTGTGGCCGGGGAAACGGCTCTCGAGATACCATTTCATCTCGTGCTCAGAGCGAATGGGATTGTACTCGACCATCTTTTTCCAATCAGGATGCGAAACGAGACGGCTGAGAGCTTCGTCGAACAGCTTGTTATTCTTTTGGCCGCTGATCGTGCGAAGTTTGTCTTTTAAAACACGCGGATACTCGCCGAGCTTTACCGGAACCGTGACCATGTCGATCACGAGAAACTTGCCCGTCGGCCGGAGGACACGCCTTATCTCGGCAAACAGCGGATCCCAATCAAGATATCTGAACGACATCAGCGATGTAACTATGTCAAACGATGCGTCCGGAAACGGCAGCACGGGGCCATTGATCTTTTGAAAATTGAGATGGGCGTGGTCCGCATTCTTCAGTTTTGCACGCTCGATGATGCCTGCTGACTCATCGACGCCCTCACCGCGAGATACGCGGCCGGCCAGTGCATTGAGCAATGCTCCGTTGCCGCAGCCGATGTCAAGCATGTCAAACTTGCCGCTCGGCAGATGCTCGTTAAGCCATTTCCACTCATCCTTGCGAACGCGTATGTCAACAAAAGCTGCATCGTACAGCTCGGCAACGCGGTCATACGACGTATCGCCGTCAGGTGGTTGAGGCTCAAATGACTTCATCTCCTCAGCCGGCATCATTCCCGCACGCTTTTGGGCCGACGCGAGCAGGCCGTGCGATTTGCGGCCTTTACAGCCGATCGTATAGAGCGGTGCCTCTGTGCTGTCACCGGCCGAGACATACTTTTCGCGGCTTCGTGAAAATGTCGTGTACCAAAAAAAGCCTTTTGCCGTCACGTTGTGTGTACGAGCAAAAAAAGGTGCGAACCAGCGTGCCGATCGACAGCAATAGAATGCCGCCGAGGCTTCGTCAGCCCATGGAATGTCGATCTGCTCCCATTCGTATGGGGAGAACTGTTCCGGAAACGCCACCGTGCCGAACATCGGCCCGTACATGCCCGAGTGCCCGACAAAGATAAACTCTTTTATCCGCCGACCGGCATTACGTAACTCTGCGATCGCCTGCAGCACATCCCGCTTGCTCTCGACCGCACGAGTAACAACTTCAACTCCCGCATCACGACGCTCCGCCGCCAGCGTCTCGGCCACCACCGGAAACTGATGCCCGCCGAGGCGATATTTGGTCGTGTATATGATCAAACTAACACTTGATTTTAAGGACATTATTGAACAGATCGGTCTTTTCGAGAATATTAAACCATATTGCTGCGTACAACATTTTCTATACGATGCTTCTTCTCCAGATATTTTTGAGCGGCGTCGGTTTGGAACATTTCACGATCCTCTTCGTGATCGGTTACCGGTTCGAGAGCCGGGTCCATGTATTTGAGTTTGTCAGGATCGCGTTTTACGCGCTTATAGATTAGACGCAGGCGTATGTATAGCGATGCCCATTTCAGCTGTTTGGCTAGTGTCTCAAAGGCGTATTTCGGGTAAAAGATCAGCGGGCTTTCGACCTTCATGCCTAAACGGCGATTGCGGCGCGATCTTATTCGCAAAAAACCGCCCTCAAGCGGATGAATGCCCTCGATACCGATACAGCCTTTGAACCAAACGATAAAGAATGTTGTCTTGCCCGGACTCGTGCCTGTTGCGATCGAACGGCGTATGACGGTCTCGACGTGCTCGTCGGAGTAATATGTTTTCCACGCATCATGATAAGTGCGGCGCCACTCGTCACGCGACATTATCGGATGTGCGGTGACATCATGATTGAGGTCGTACTTATTCAGATCCTCATCCATTGCGATGCCCGATTCGTAGAGCCGTTTATGATCCTCAGATCCGGGCAGCGGCGTAAGGTAAAAGAATTCGAGCAGATCGACCGGCAATTCGCGCTTTATCACCTCGATATCACGAAGCACCGACTCGCGCGTGTCACCCGGAAACCCGATTATGTATCCGCAATATGTCACTATGCCTGCATATTTCCACGCGAGCAGCATCTGTCGGTAATCGGTGATCTTATTCTGACGTTTTTTTGCCCCGAGCAAGCTGTCCGGATTGATATTCTCAAGGCCGATAAATACACGTTTAACGCCCGCACGACGGCACTTTTCGATAAAGCCCGGCAGCTTATGACACAGCGTATCGACCTGAATGATAAAGCTGATCTTAAGCCGCTCGACCTCGCGAAGGTCGATGAGTTTATCGAGTATGACCTCCCAATCCTTGTTACGCGCAAAGTTGTCGTCGGTGATAAAAAATGAATGCAGCCCCTGTTTGATATTCTCACGGACGATACGCTCGATGTCGTCAGGCGAGCGGCGGCGGGACTTTCGTCCCTGAACATTTATGATCGTGCAAAAGCTGCACGTAAATGGACATCCGCGTCCGGCATCAAAGCTAGTCGTCGCACCCGCCGTAAGATGAACCCGCTCGGCAGGCAGCAAAGGCGTTGCCGCACCCTCAATGTTGGGCAGGTCATCCATATAGTTGTAGATCGGATGCAGAGCATTCATCGATGCATCGAGCAGCACCTGGCCCAAACGCCCCTCGGCCTCACCGGCAAATAACGTTATGCCTAGATCGAGTGCCTTTTGTACAAAAGGATCACGATCCTTGAGCATCGCCATTGTGCCGGAAACATGAAAGCCGCCGATCGCGACCTTAATATTGCGATCGCGGAGCGGCCTTGCGATATCGAGAGCTCGCGGAAACTGATTTGACTGTACGCCGACGAGCATGACCATACCGTCATCGGCGGACTCAACAAGCGACGCGATCTTTTTAGGATGAATTACGCTATTCGTTTCATCAAAGGCGTGTGTGACGATCTCGACGTCCGGCCCCATGACCTTGTCGGCAGCACATTCCAATGCCAAGCCGTACAGCGCCGCAAGCGAGTTGGACGGTATGGCAGAGCGGAACCACTGGATCACGTAACCGTCTTCGTCATAATGCGAAGGCTTGACGAGTACAAGATTAAATCGTTTTGGCATCGGTACGCAGATTCTATATTTGATGGCCTGACATTACAAGAAATTTTCGGCTGACCCACTAAAGCATACCGCGTTCTTTGACTCTCAGATATGTTTCAAGCAAGTGCGGAGCAAGGGTCTCAGTAGTCACATCAAGTGCGAGACCGCCGATAGATCCGACCATTCGTAATGCTGCCTCTCGTTGGAGAATGATCTCCTCGGCGGCTGATTGCGTAAAAACCTCTTTGAGCTGCTCGGGCGGTTTGCCGACCAGGGAATTGAGATCGCGGTCGCCGATCGTTGCAACCAACGGCAGATGACGCGGACGCAGCAGGCGAATAGCGTTGATCAGATCTTTTGAACTGTCTTTGTCAACGATATCGGTCAAAATAACTGTAAATGCACGCTTTTTTATATTTGCCGCGATGAACTGCATTGCTCTTGCATAGCTCGGTTCGATCAGTTCGGGTTCGATGTCATACAGAGCTTCGAGTGCGACGTCCAGATGCTCGACGCCGCGCTTTGGCGGCAGATACCGTTGTATCTTTCGCCCAAATACCAATAGCCCGCAATTGTCGCCAGCTCTCGCACAGGCCGACATCAGAGCAAGACTCGAATGCATTGCGGTCTCAAATTTTGTCTCGCTGCAGATGCGCCCCGTCATCAATCGACCGGCGTCGATAGCGATCATCACGGTCTGATCGCGTTCGATCTGATATTGTCGGGTAGTAAGTTTGTTGCGCCGCGCGGTCGCGGTCCACGACACATGACGCATCTCGTCGCCGCGAACGTAATCGCGCATTGACTCAAATTCACGCCCCTCGCCGCGGCGGACCGATCGGCGTTGAATTGCCAAAAATGAACGCGCACCCAACGCCTTAAGCTCGATCTCGCGTGCTCGGCGCATATTCGGGTAAACCTTTACGGTCTGTGGTTCGCCAAGATCTGCCTGACACATCACAAGGCCGAGGCGCGACCGGTATCGCACCGCTGTGCGGCCAAATTCGTACCGCCCTCGACGCGGCGGTGTCAGATCGTATGTGAACTCGGCAAATGTACGCGGCTCAACAGTAAACTCGGCAGCACGCGAACTGTCCATCCGAAGCTCAGGCGGATACTCGTCCTTGATCTGCATCTCCAGTTTTCGCGGCGTGTCGTTATCGACGATGAGCGTCACGGTCGTCTTGTCGCCGATCGCAAATCGCCGGTCAAATGCGCGTCTGATCACAAACCCGTCGGGCAATTTGCGGCTGACGAAATGATCTATGAGAGCGACGATCACAATTATCATGTCAAAAGCAATGACGGCTTCGCGTAGGAGAGGCATATTCCACGCGATAATGAGCACCGGCAAAGCCAACGCAAAGATGATATAAAAGCGGGTCGTAAAGACAAATCGCATTATCTGATCAAGATTCGCGTTGATTATAACACCTTTGCCGCAAGCCTCACGCACACAAAAAATGTGAGAGACGGCAAAGCTCGATCTGCGATATAATTCTAATTATTTTCTTCCGGTAAATATGAGCATTAACCACGGTGGCGGGCATCGACTCCCGACGAGATTTGACGCGGTAAAGTTTCGTGTAAAGAGCGTATTGCTCCAGGCAAAACGCGCCGCGGCAGACCTAACCTCGAGATCCGTCAGGCGTCATTCTGTTGGCAGCACTCTTACCGAAAAGGATATCGTCGCCGAGTCAAAAACACGGCTGTGGACCGAGACCGGTGCCGAAGAGCGTTTTTTGGTCGCAGGTAAGATACAAAATCTTCGGATCGCGGCCCGACGGCTCAACGGGATCGAGATACCGTCGGATCAAACTTTCAGCTTTTGGCAGCATGTCGGACGAGCGACCCGAGGACGCGGATATGTACCCGGACGCGAGCTTCGTGAGGGCTGCATCATTCCAAATGTCGGCGGCGGACTCTGTCAGTTATCGAACGCCCTTTATGATGCCGCGTTAAAAGCGAACTTTGACATCGTCGAACGCCACGCTCATACGCAGGTCATTGCCGGTTCGCTTGCCGAGAGAGGCCGTGATGCGACGGTGTTTTGGAACTATGTCGATCTGAGATTCCGTTCGCCCGAACCTTTTCGGATCGAAACAAAATTAACATCCGATCATCTTGTCGTCTCGTTTCGAGGAACGCCGGTACAGCGTCCTGTGCTGCACCGGCTCACGCGAAACGATGCCGGGATCTCTGACGTTAATTCCTGCGCCTCATGCGGTATGGATGACTGTTTTAGGTCGCTCAAGCCTGATGCAAATATAGATTTTGGCAGTACGGCGTATCTCGTTGACGAGTCGTCGCCCGAGTTTGCCGAGTATATCTCAAGTCAGCGCTCCGATGCCGATACATTGATGCTGCCGATCGACGGCAAACGATTTAACCGAACGGCGTATGCATGGCCGACCAGCGGTTTTGCAAGCGTAAAACAAAGTATGCTGATAACGGCAGTTCGCTCGTACCGCTCGCGTAAACTTGCTGCCCAGGGTGCGGCCCGTCAGCGTAACCTGCTCGATATGTCCGAACGTCTGGCCGCGAGCTATGCCGCAAAACTTAGCCACGAACATCTCCACGTCGTCGTACAGCAGGATCTGCTGCCGTTTCTGTGGCAGGAAGGCGCATTGGGCGGGCGCACATTTGACGTCTTGATGAATGCACTCCCGATGAGCGGTTTACAGGCGTCGCTCGACCGAGCAAGAGAATTGCATCCTGAGAGTACGACGTTGGGCGATTTTAGAGCTGACCCGTCGCTTGTCGATGCCGAGAATGCTGCATTAGCTGCCGCACGAAAGATCATCACGCCGCACTCAGCCATCGCTCGAACTTTTCCCGACAAAGCGGAACTGCTCAAATGGAAGACGCCGCCAAAACTGTCCGTCAGACGATCACGGACCGGCAAGCCTTTTGTTGTCTTTCCTGCATCAACTCTCGGGCGCAAAGGCTGTTACGAACTTCGCGAGGCGATAAGCGGATCGGATATAAAGCTCATTACACTCGGCCCGTATATCGAAGACCCTAACTTCTGGAAAGATCTCGATGTCGAAAAGGGCGGTGACGACTGGCTCGAAAAGGCCGATGTTGTCGTGCTGCCCGCATTTGTCGAACATCGACCGCGTCGTCTGATCGCGGCCGCTGCAATGGGCATTCCCGTGATCGCAAGCTATGAATGCGGTGTCGAGAACATCGCCGGAATAACATCGATCGGAGCCGGAAATGTCGATGTCCTGCGAGAAAGATTGACCGAGGCCATCAACGCCGTGCGGTCATAGCTCGCAAGACTCGCAAAACTCGTCTTAAAGGCAAATTATTTCTCGGCGCGTCATACAACTAATCTTTGACTTGAGCTCTCAAATAACTGACGTTTTACCGAGGAATATCTAGTGAAATACATATTTTTGACGTTCATTCTCCTATCTGCGGGATTCGCGTGTTCTGCGCAAGAAACTTCGCCCGCACCAATACCTTCTCCCGATACCTCGCCGGCAAGGTCGGTCGGCGTCGAAAAGATCTATCTTGCACGTGATGACGGCAACGGCAATCCCGGCGAACAGGTCAAAAGCTTTTTCACGACCGACATACCGATACATTGTGTGGTCGAGCTTGATTCGCCAAAGGGGGTTACGGTCAAGATGATCTTTGTCGCTGTCGATGTTCCCGGCGTTAAGGCCGATGCAAAGGTCGTGACGACCACCTATAAGACCAAAGGCGGCGAAGATCAGGTAAATTTCACCGGCAAACCATATGACAAATGGCACCCGGGCAAATATCGGGTCGATATCTTTCTAGATGATAAGCTTGCGACCAATGTGCCTTTTGACATTCGCCCCGCATCCGGCAGTACAGAGGGCGCAACTTCCTTCGTCTCAAAACCTAAACCCCGCGCTCCCATAAAACCGCGTCAATAGATTTGAAAGCTAGTCAATCTGTATCTAAACAAAAAAGCGACCGGATAACGCATCCGGCCGCAAGTCTTTTCGGACCAATGGAGAAGAATTAAATTACGAGACGATCTATTGGTTGACCAGTCTCATACGTCCGTCAGCGAGTCTGATCGCAACCGCATCCTGACGATATGTAAGTTCGGCCGCAGGTTTTTTCTCAAGCTTGGCGGCCTGTGAGGAAGTAACTTTGCGCACGCTGCGAGCGTACGAGCCGTCAGAGATCGACATATATCGCGTTGAGATACGGCGTACATACTCACGCGTCTCACTGTATGGCGGGATCGTGTTGCCGTATTTCTGTACCGCACCTTCGCCCGCGTTGTACCCGGCGAGTGCGAGATTGATATCCTGGCCAAACATATCGAGAAGTATGCGCATATACTTAACGCCGCCCTCGATGTTTTGACGCGGATCATATATATTCGTTACGCCCAGACGCCTTGCCGTTGCGGGCATCAGCTGCATAAGGCCGCTGGCACCTTTGTACGATGTCGCCTTGAGCTTAAATGATGACTCCTGATGCATCTGCGAATAGATCAGCAGCGGATCGACGTTGTACCGACGGCTCGAATCGACAATATAGCCGTCGATCGTCGTATCTCCGGTAGTAAATCCGCGCATACCGGCGACCGGCCCCATATATCTCGGAGCGGGCTGAGTGCTGAGGCTGCCGTTGCCGGCAAGCGTTCGTGCGATCTCACGATCGGCAAAGCCTTCGCCGACGCTCATGCGTGACATTACCGTCCTTTTGACCAGCGGATTTGCATTGCGGCCCTGTTGTGCTGCCGTTTTATTAGCGGCAATATTCTGTACGGCAAGAGCACGCTGTTTCTTTGAACCTTTTACCGTCTTGGCGGCAGAGTTGGTTCGCGGAACTGCGGGTGCGGGCGGCCGCTGGACCTGCACACCGCGGTTAGTATCAAAATTGTCGAAGAAGCGCTGCCGTTCCTGTGCGAGTGCGGGGACACTGAGAAGGCAAACCAGAATTGCGAGAAGGTATGGTCTTTTCATTATGGAGTGAAGTGTCGGTTGGTGTACGACGTTGAGGCTGATCCGGCGACAGCTTGCGCCTTTTCACCTATTTATTAAGAAATGAACGATCGCCCGTGGTTTCCAAAAAAATAAAATCTTTTTTTACAATGTTGGGCAGACTGTTTTGATGTAAATGTTTCCGCGGCGGGTTTTCTGCGATATTGGTCTCGCCTCAGGCCGTTCATTTACGGTATCTTTAAAGCGTAATGTTATACGTCTCGCAACTTGTCGGAAGGCCGATCTACGATAAGCGCAACGAAAAGATCGCCACGGTCAATGACGTGATCGTCCGCTACGGCATCGACGAATATCCGCCGCTGTTAGGCCTTGTCGCGCGATATCGCAGGCGCAATTTCTTTATGCCGAGCAAAAACATCGCCGAGATCACAACCAACGGCGTGCGAATGCGGTCGGCTGTACTAGATCTCACGCCGTTTATGCGTCACGAGGGCGAGGTACTGCTGGCAAAGGACGTGCTCGATAATCAGCTCATCGACGTCGATGGCAAGCGCGTAGTTCGCGTAAATGACGTACAGCTGATCGAGGCCGGCAATATCTGGCGTGTAACCGGTGCCGACGTCAGTCTGCAGGGATTTGTGCGGCGGCTGATGCCGCAGGGCTTTTTCGGCAGCGACCGTGTGGTCGAGGTCATCGATTGGGCAGACGTCGGCTATCTCGCAACCGACACGACGACCGTGACCGTACAGCTTAAATCTGCAAAAGATAAGTTGTCACGTCTTCACCCGGTCGAGATCGCTCAACTTGCCGAGTCGCTCTCGCCGGTACATCGCACCGAGGTCGTTGAGAGTCTCGATGACGAGATCGCCGCCGACACTCTCGAGGAGATGTCCACCGAGTCACAGGCACGCATTCTCGAAGAAATGGATGAGGAGCGCGCAGCCGACATTCTTGAGGAAATGTCGCCCGACGATGCCGCCGACGTGCTCGACGAAATGGATGACGAAAAATCGGTACAGCTTTTTAACCTTATGGAAGATGAGGAAAAAGCCGACGTCGCCGAGCTGATGGCATTTGACCATGATACGGCCGGCGGACTGATGACTACCGAATTTGTCCATTTGGTAAAAGATCTGACCGTCGCCGAGGCAATCGTCAGCCTACGCGAAATGGCAGAGACGCCGAACATGATCTACTACCTTTACATAGTAGATAAAGAAGATTCGTGGAAACTCATCGGGCTGATCAGCCTGCGTTCGCTGATCCTGGCCGACCCGACAAAAAGACTTGAGGATGTAATGCGAAGCGAGTTTCGCTACGCTCATCCGTCCGATTCTGCCGAAGATGCCGCGCAGACCATTGCCGAATATAATTTGCTTGCTCTGCCAGTTGTTGACGACGACGGCGACATTGCCGGGATCATTACGGTAGATGACGCGATGGAGATATTACTTCCCAAAAATCTCGAACGCCGTCTGCCGAGGCTGTTCGGTTAAATTTTGCAAACCGCCTTTCTAAATCCGAACGGCATCTAAAGTTTAAATGTGTATTGAATGCCCGATCTGAAAAATAAGCCGGTTGAGATACTTTTAATTACTATGAAACGGATCACTCTGATAATTTCGATACTTCTGACACTGGCTTTCGCGGCAAGCGCTCAAAAGGTTGCGATCGGCGAAACGCTGAACGGATCATCGCTGGTCGATACTGCCGGAGCTGCGGTGACATTTGACAGCCTCAAAGGCACTAACGGAACCTTGATCGTCTTTCTCTCGATCCAGTGCCCTGTTGTTCGCAGTTATAAGGATCGCCTGAATTCACTCGCTGAGGGTTACAAAGCTAAAGGCATAAATGTGATCGGCGTAAATGCTAATTTCACCGAAACCGCCGATCAGATCAAAGCTCATGCCGCTGCAAACTATACATTTCCTGTGCTGATCGATAAAGGCAACATTCTCGCAGACCGCCTCAATGCTAACAGCACGCCCGAGGCTTATTTTTTTGATGCTAAGAGCAAACTTCTCTATCAAGGCGCGATAGACAATGATCGAACGGGAAAAAATATTACCCAGGCATATACAAAAGCGGCTCTGGATTCGGCACTCGCCGGCGAAGCGGTCGCCAAACCAAAGACTGCGGCTTTTGGATGTACTATCCGGCGTGCCGGTGATTAAGTGTTAATGATGTTATTAAATTCGTATTCAAGGCGTTCTGTCGGATCCGGCATTCTGGTACTTCTGTTCATCTGCGTTACGGTCACGATCGTGGCGGCACAAAAACAGAAGAAAGTATCTACGACAGCCGCGCCGCAAGTAACAAAGATCGATATCGATGGCCTCAAAACCGTTCTAAAACCTAATGGCCGTCCGCTCGTCGTTAATTTTTGGGCTACATGGTGCGATCCTTGCCGCGAAGAATTTCCGGACCTTGTAAAATTTAACGCTGCCAACAAGGATAAGATCGACCTTCGGACCGTTTCGATAGACGATCTCGCTGAGATCGACCGTGATGTGCCGAAATTTTTAAGCCTCATGAAAGCGGATATGCCCGCCTATCTGTTAAAGGTGCCCGACGAAAGCGAAGCCATTAAGCTCGTCTCGCCCGATTGGGCCGGTAATCTGCCGCTCACCATAGTGATCGATACTGACGGCAAGGTCGTTTATCAAAAGAATAGTAAGGTCCGCATCGACATCCTTCAGTCCGAAGTTAATAAATTAACATCTAAGTGATCTCAGCTTTTACCGATTTTCCTTTGATAACCGCGGCCTAATCGAATAAACTCGTTAGTTTATTTTAGGCCGCGAGTTTTTGACTATGTCCCAGATCACGCCCGAATTAATCGAACAGCACAATTTGACGCCTGAAGAATATGCACGCATTCTCGACCTGATGGGCCGTGAACCGAGTATGACCGAACTCGGTGTTTTCAGCGTTATGTGGTCAGAGCATTGCTCCTATAAATCGTCGCGGGTGCATCTCAAGCGTCTGCCGACCACAGGCGAACGCGTCATCGTACCGCCGGGCGAAAATGCCGGCGTCGTCGATATCGGCGATGACTGGTGCGTCGCCTTTAAGGTCGAATCGCACAATCACCCTAGTTTTATCGAACCCTTTCAAGGTGCGGCAACAGGCGTCGGCGGCATTCTGCGTGACGTTTTTACAATGGGAGCACGCCCCGTCGCCGCGATGAACAGCCTGCGATTCGGACACTTGTCAGAACCTCATGCGTCAGCAGAAGGCCGGTTCGTTGAGTCTGATCTGAGAAACTGTCCGTCCGCTGACGCAAACAGCTCTGACCATTACTTGCGTAATCGCTCGATCCTGAAGGGCTGTGTCGCGGGCATCGGCCATTACGGCAATTGCTTTGGCGTGCCGACGATCGGCGGTGAGGTTGTTTTCGACGAGAGCTATTCGCTCAATCCGCTCGTAAATGCCTTCGCTCTCGGGCTTGTGCGTAAAGACCAGATCTTTTTCGGCAAAGCATCAGGCATCGGCAACCCTGTTCTTTATGCCGGTGCAAAGACCGGTCGCGACGGTATTCACGGAGCAACGATGGCATCGGCCGAGTTTGATGAGGAAGCACTCGAAAAACGCCCGACGGTCCAGGTCGGCGACCCTTTCCTCGAAAAACTTCTTCTCGAGGCATGTCTCGAGGCAATGCGGTCCGGAGCGATCGAGGGCATACAGGATATGGGAGCCGCCGGTATGACGTCGTCATCGGTCGAGATGGCCGCTCGTGCCGGAACCGGCCTTGAGATCGATCTCACACTCGTACCGCAGCGTGAGACCGGCATGACCGCTTATGAGATGATGCTCAGCGAATCGCAGGAGCGTATGCTGATCGTCGCCCGCAAGGGCCGTGAAAAAGAGGTCGTCGAGATATTTAATAAATGGGATCTCGACTGTGTCGTCATCGGCAAGGTCGTCGAAGGCGATCGCCTCAAGATCATGCACAACGGCACACTCGAGGCCGATCTGCCGGTACTTGCCCTCACTGACGAAGCTCCTAAATACGCGAGGCCTATGTCAGAGCCGCCTGCGTCAGCGGGCGGACAGTTGGTGAGCGATGACCTGACAAACCGGCTTTCTGATAACGCAGTCAGCCCTGACCTTACCAACGCTCTCAAGCAGCTTCTCGCGTCATCTAATATTTGCAGTAAACACTGGGTTTATGAGCAATATGATTCGATGGTGCGTACAAATACGGCCATTCTGCCGGGAGCGGATGCCGCCGTTATGCGCGTTAAAGAAACCCGCCGTGCGATCGCTATGTGTCTCGACGGCAACGGCAAGTTTACCGCTGTCAACGCTGAAATGGGTGCAAAGCTCGCCGTTGCCGAGTCTGCGCGAAATGTCGCCTGTGTCGGGGCCAAACCTATCGCAGTAACCAATTGTCTCAACTTCGCTTCGCCTGAAAGGCCCGAGGTTATGCGATCTTTTTCGGACGTCATTGACGGCATGAGCGAGGCATGTACAAAATTCGGCACACCGGTCGTTTCAGGCAACGTCTCGTTCTATAACGAGACCGACGGCAAAGGCATCCTGCCGACGCCGGTCATCGGTATGGTCGGCCTTGTTGATGACTCACGCAAGATCGTGACTCAGGGCTTTAAGAATGAGGGCGACCTCATCGCCATAATTGGCGAGACACGCGACGACCTTGCGGCAAGCGAGTATGCACAGACAGTGCTTGGGTTGACGACCGGCGAGATCATCACCAACGGCATCTTGCCCCACGTCGATCTCGATGTCGAACTCGCCCTTCAGAATACGCTGCTTTCGTTGATAGACAATTGTCTTATCAGTTCGGCTCACGACTGCTCCGACGGCGGTTTGGCCGTTACGATCGCTGAAAGCTGTTTTTCATCGCTCAATCGAGATGCGATCGGGGCAAAGGTCGCTCTTAACTCCGACGGCCTTGCCGCATCATCTCTGCTCTTTGGCGAGACGCCTTCGCGAGTGGTCATCAGCTTTCCGGCAGACGGTCTCGACGCCGTCAAGAACCTTGTAGGCGATCATCCGTTCGCAGTCATCGGCGAGGTCGGTAACGATGTTCTCCGCATCTCTGTCGATGATACAGAGGTTATAAATGCTTCGGTGATCGATCTTGAAACCGTCTGGGAAACGTCGCTTGGCAAGCATCTCGATAATTAACTTGCATAAGCTGCGGCTCGACACCGTGTGTTTTATCTATGGCCGCCGGCATATATCTGCACATACCCTTTTGCAAATCACGGTGCTCGTACTGTGACTTTGCGACGGACGTGTACCGCGACAGCGGAGCAGTGGATAAGTATGTCGCTGCACTATGTCGCGAGTTGTCAGAACCGCCTGATTCGGCAGATCGTTCTGATATCGATACGATCTATTTCGGCGGCGGCACACCGTCGTTGCTAACACCGCGCCAGGTCAGCAAGATCTTTGACACAGTGAACTCTGTATTCTCCATATCCGTTGATGCAGAGATCACTATGGAGATGAACCCCGCAACGGTCACGCCGGCAGCACTCACGGCATATCGCGGCCTCGGTGTGAACCGTGCGAGCTTTGGCGTACAGACCTTTGACGATCGCGATCTGAAGCTGCTTGCTCGCGGCCATAATGCACAGGATGCCCGCGACACCTATCGTATGTTACGCGAGGCGGGCTTTACGAACATCAGTCTCGACCTTATCGCCGGCTTGCCCGGTCAGACGATGGCAAATTGGCGGCACAACCTTGACGAAGCCATCGCTCTGTCGCCTGAGCACATCTCGCTGTATCTGCTTGAGATACATCAGGGCACACCGCTCGCCGAACAGATCCGCTCCGGTCGCCGAACGCCTATCGACGACGATCTCGCGGCCGAGATGTACGAGATAATGCTCGACCGCCTCGCCGCGGCAGGTTACGATCAATACGAGATATCAAACTTTTCGCGTCTCGGATATGAGTCGCGCCACAATACCAAATACTGGCGTCTCGACCCTGTTTACGGCTTTGGCGTATCGGCCCATTCTTTCGATGGCCGCAAACGCTACTCTAACCAACGCGACACGGCAAAGTATGTCGAGATGATCGGTTCGCAAAACGACGCTCGTGTCGAAACATTTACCTTGTCGCCAAAGCAACTATCCGGCGAATATGCGTTTCTAAACCTAAGATTGACCAAAGGGCTTGATCTGGCCAAATATCGAGAGCTGTTCGATATTGATATACTGCTCCGATATCGTGACGATCTGACTGACCTGACCGAGGCCGGGCTGATCCGCATTGATGACGGACGGCTCAGGCTCACTCGAAAGGGAATGTTGTATTCCAACGAAGTTTTTTCGATCTTTATCTAACATTTTTTTAACTTAGGAGCTTCCAATGAGATTTCATCCGCATCGCATTAAATATTCGATCCTATTTGTCACCGCTATATCACTGATACTGATGTGCGGCATGGCCGTTTCAGCACAGGTGCCGACTGACCCTGATAAGGCAATGATGATCGTCAAAGATCTGGTTGATGCACAAAAACTTGGTGAGGCCGCACCGTATCTTGCTGTCGTTGTAAAGGCTCATCCCGACGATCCTGATGCTCACGCTCTTTACGGACTTTCGCTTCTCTTTGCATCGAAACAGACCGACGATGTCGAAAAAGCCAAAAGTATGGCCGCTCTCGCGCTGACCGAGTTTCAGACATCAAAAAAGTTAGGCTCGTCGGAGGTTGATGTTGATACTTTCATCGCAATTCTCTCAGGCTCTGACGGAGCAGGTAATTCAACTGAGGGTGGCGGCACTGACTTCGACCACGCCGAGATCCTGTTTGCCCAATCAAAATACGATGAGGCATTTGTCTTTTACAAAAAGGCTCTCGATGCTGACCCTAAGAATTACAAAGCGGCGCTTTACGCTGCTGACAGTCTGATGTCGCTGCAGAAATATGATGAGGCAGAAAAGTATTACCAGAGAGCGATCTCGATCGATCCGAAAAGGGAAACGGCATATCGCTATTCCGCAACACCTCTGATGAAGCAAGGTCGCCTTGATGAGGCTCGCGAGAGATATATCAATGCGATCATCGCCGAACCATACAACCAAATTAGCTATCTCGGACTGAACCAATGGGCAAAGGCCGCAAACGCTACGATATCTCACCCAAAGATCGCGTTTCCTGATGACGATAAACCTGTAGATCCGACATCACCCTGGTCCGATTACCTTACCGCAAAAAATGATTTTTGCATTAAGCAGTTCGGTGTCGAATTTCCAACGGAAGAAACTTATCGCCACTCTCTCAAGGAAGAGGCCACAGCCATTAGAGCAGCGATCAGATCCGCGGGTGCCAAAATTTCAGCCAATGCCGACCTCAGCATCCTTAAAAAGATCGATGACGAAGGCATGCTCGAGGCATATATCCTGCTTTCAAAGCCGGATGAGGGCATCTCACATGACTATGATGCTTACCGTGATGCCAACGCGGCAAAACTTAGGCAATACATCTCAGCCTATATGATCAAGAGATCGTGACCAACACTATTGTATCGTCAGATGGGTACGAGCCTCCCACAGCTCGGGAAAGAATTTTTTCGTGATCGTCGTCATCAGATATCCGACGCCCGCCGATCCGCCCGTGCCCGGCTTCATACCGAGCATACGCTCGACCATCTGTATATGGTTATAGCGCCAGGCGATTATAAGTTCGTCGTGCTCGATGAGCAGATCCTGCATATTATAGAGTTCGGCGTATTTTTCGGGATGCGTCAGTATCTCGACGGTCGCGGCAACCCGCTCGTCATAAGTACCTGCGGCAAACCCCATTCCCCCAGCGAACGTCCAAAATCTGTCCGCCAGCGACGGCTCGCTGAGCCTCTTTTTTAAACGTTCGAGAGCAAATTCATCATCCTTGAATGCACTAAGGATCTTTTCGTCCTTTGCCCCTGATAAAAATTCGAGTTCGCGAAACTGCATCGACTGAAATCCGCTCGCCGGATTAAGCCTGTCACGAAACTCCAAAAATCCGATCGGGGCCATCGATTCGAGGATATGGATCTGTGTTACAAGGATCCTCTCGATCGATACCACGCCGCGAAGGCTGTGATTCGCTCGAAACAAACGTCCCTCATCGATCCATTCCGCCGTTGCGTCCAGTTCGTGCAGCACCTGTTTGAACCAAAGTTCGTAGGTCTGATGAATGATGATGAACAAAAGTTCGTCATGACTGACCGGTTCCGACAGGCGTTCCTGCAGATCGAGCAATTCACGAACTTTTAGATATTTATTGTACGAAAGCGGTGCGTCTTGACCGTATTCCGAAGCCATAATTGTCAGCTCCTAATGTTTGCAGATCTTTTACACAATCTTCATTTATACCCGTAACGATGTCAATTCATCTCAAAAAATGATCCTTTCAGTTATCAAACATCTTGACAGCCTCGAACTATTTAGTTAAATTTTCCTTCGATAACCTGAAAATACAAAGATCAGTCTAAAGGTCTTGCGGTTTAAGATCTCGTTTATTTTTAAAACAAGACTTTTCTATCCGTATGTAAGGGGTTTTACCGCGACGCTCGATCCATTTAGCCTCACCGGTAGATCCGCCTGCATCCTCATCAGGTAACTTGTGCCTAGATCGGCATTTAATTTTTTTTCAGCTTTACAGGAGGTTTTTTTCTAGATGTCTAAGACAGTTGGTAAGGTTAAGTGGTTCAATAATGCTAAAGGCTACGGATTTATCGAGCAGCCGGGCGAGCAGGATATTTTTGTTCACTACAGTTCGATCGCCGGTGATGGATACAAGAGTTTGATCCAGGGCCAGGAAGTAGAGTTTGAGGTTACCGACGGACCTAAAGGCCCTCAAGCCGAAAATGTTGCCGCACTCATGTGAGCAACACACAAGATCTCGCAAAAAAAGAGGCCGTCCGTAACCGGGACAGCCTCTTTTTTCTGCCTTAAGACCGTAGTGTGATCACGCTAGATCCTCGCCCTTTGCTTTTAGCTGACGGCGCCATAGTTCTCTGAGAGACGTAAAGCGGGCAACGAGCGTGTTAAATTGATATCTCTGGGCATAATTCATCGCGCGGTTGTCTGACAGGCGTCGAACGAACGAGTCTATTCGTGCCTTTGTCTCAAGCGGCGGGCGTTTTGATGCACCGTTAAAATAGATATCGAACTCTATCTTGAGTTTACGGATATCGTCCTCGAGCCTTCCGATCTGCTGATCCAACTCGATCGCCTCGTCTTTTTTAAGTTGATTGCCGCGGTAGATACTGTTGATATTGATCGCCATTTTTTGAGGTATGGTGGGCGTGCAAGGATGTGGGAGAGTACAGGCGATATTCGCCTACTGTTTGAAATAAAGTATCAATCATCGCCGCATTCCAGCGATCCGTCTCAGGATTCGCGTGCCATAAATGCCGCCATGAACTCGATAAGACGATCTACACCTGCCTCGGGAAATGCATTATAGATCGACGCTCGTATCCCGCCGACCGAGCGATGACCGCGAAGCCCTTTAAGCCCGCACATCTCGGCATCAGCACAAAATCTGTCCTCAAGCTCTTCGTTAGGCAGACGAAAAGTCACGTTCATCCGCGAACGCGAGCCGCGGTCAGCGTGCCCTCTATAAAATCCATCGCTCGCATCTATCGCCGCGTAGAGCTTTGCCGCCTTTGCGGTATTGATCTTTTCGATGGCGGCGACACCGCCTTTTTTCCTTAACCAATCGCATACCAGACCGATCATATAAATGCCCCATGTATTCGGCGTGTTCAGCATCGAACCGTTTCGGGCGATCTCGGCATAGTTAAGCAGCGGCGGCATTTCTCTAACCTGTATATCAAGCAGGTCTTCGCGAATGATAACGACGGTCACGCCGCTTGGGCCTATATTTTTTTGAGCACCGGCGTAGATGAATGCGTACTTTTTAATATCGATCGCCCTCGAAAGTATATTTGACGACATATCGCAGATGACCGGCACACTGCCGCCGTCGAGATCATAGCCAAACTCAACTCCGTCGATGGTTTCGTTAGATGTGTAGTGAATGTATCTCGCATCGCCTGAGATATCTATCTCATCCTGTAAGGGTACACGCCTAAATCCTTTGGCATCATCACTGAAAATAATATTCGCATTGCCGTAACGCTTTGTCTCTTTGAGCGCCTTTTTGCCCCAGGCTCCGGTAATAATAAGGTCGGCTGACGCATCGGCAGCAAGCAGGTTCATCGGCACCATTGAAAATTGCAGCGTCGCTCCGCCCTGTAGAAACAACACTCGATAATTTGCCGGCATGTGTAACAGTTCGCGCAAGCCGCTCTCGGCATGATCTAGTACATTTTGAAACTGCTTTGAGCGGTGGCTGATCTCCATTATGCTCATACCGCTCGCCGCGTGAGAAAGCATCTCGTCGGCGGCGATCTCAAGAACCTCTGCCGGCAGCATCGACGGCCCCGAAGAAAAATTGTAGATCTCGCTGCTCATACCTATTATCGCCGTAAGCGGCCACCCTTATTTTCGCATAATCACTCGGTCCTTAACATCCGGCCGATCGCCCGCGGTCGTCGCCCGTCAGAACGTATGCGCCTCAGATACGGTTTTATTTTTTCTCGGCGCGTGAGTTAAGATATCTTTTTCGGAATAAACGCCCGCTCGGCTCTGAGCATCAAAGATGCGTTTCAAAATGCGCCTTTTCCGGTGCGAGATTGGAGAAAAAATTATGTTTCGTAAGAATTTTGTTTCAATGCTGGTTATGTCCGCGATCATCGCGGCGACCGCTGTCATCGCCAATGCACAGTTCGGCACAGCTAGCGGCACTGTCCAGATGAAGGACGCCGACGGCAACCTGGCTCCCGCAGCGGGCATTCTTGTAGAGTTGTATCGAACCGACATCTCGGGATATCAAAAAACGACCACCGATAAGAAAGGAAGATTCGCCTTTGCGACGCTTCAGCTTGGCGGCGAGTTCACAATGGCACTCAGCGGAGCCGGAGCCGCACCCGCGATCTATCCTAAGATCAAGGCCGGAATGGAGCGCATCGCGATCACACTTGATCCCGGTGACGGCCGCAAATATACCGAGGCTGAGGTCAAAGCCGGTAAAGCTGCCGGTGCGACAACCACTGCCGATCAATCAACCGGAAAAACACAGGCGACCGCCGAGCTATCTCCTGAAGATCAAAAAAAACAAGCCGAAGAACAAGCTCAGATCGAAGCGATCAAAGCCAAAAATGCTAAGGTGACAAAGGCCAACGAGATCATCGCAGCTGCATTGAAGGCCGGCAACGAAGCCTTTCAGGCAAAAAATTATGATCTCGCCATCTCAAAATATGACGAAGGCATCGCCGCCGATCCTAATTTCGCGGGCAGTGCGCCGATCCTTTTAAACAACAAAGCTGCATCTTTGATGAATCGTGCCGTCGGGACCTACAATGCGAATGTCCGAAACACCGACGCGACAGCTAAACTCGCAGGTTTTAACTCTGCTAAGAGTGATTTTGCCGAGTCTATCAAGGCTTATCAGAGATCTTTGGAGATCAACTCTAATGTTGCTCCTGAGCTTCAGATCGATCCCAAAAATATCGAATCGACACGTACCGCGTCCATTCGCGGTGCAAAAGATACTTTCCGTTACGCTGTCATGACCGAACAGGTCGATCCGAGCCTTATCCCGGCCGCGAACGTTCTGCTGCCTCAGTACGAGGCTATCGAGCCTGACGCCGCCAAAAAGACCGATGCGGTAATGATCCTCGCTGATCTCTATCGTGTTTCTGGCGATATGCCAAAGGCGATCGAAAATTACAAAGCGGTACTGACATCATCACCGAACAATATCGATGCCCTCGCCGGCTTGGGACTGAGCCTCGTTAACGAAGGCTTTATCACCGGCGACAAAGCTCAGCTGCAGGAAGGTGCTAACATACTTGCACAGTATGCATCTGCCGCCCCCGACGGCCATAAATACAAAGCAGACGCACAAGGCCTTCTCGATTCGCTTAAGAAAGAGAACAACGTCACCCCGCAAAAAGGTGCCGGATCGACACGGAAAAAGAACTAGATCACATCCCGTTCTCCAAAATAAAAAGAGGCTGTCTGTAAAATGACGGCCTCTTTTATTTTGTCCGGCACCGCGCTCGCCGGTTTTGGCAAAATATCACGCTTTTTTCGCTGCTCTCTGTCACATTTCATTTGCCGTCGGTGTTCTCTTACTGAAAAGTGTATACGGAGGCATTTTAACTGTAATGAAACATACCCTTACGCGAGCCGCGATCGTATCCGGCATTTTATTTATCGTTATCGTCGTCGGAAACGTCGTTATAGTCGCGCAAAATGCGGTCACAGGCACATGGGCGGCTGACACCTCGCAGCAATTTAAAAAGGACGGCACTCCGCGCGACTCTGACATTCAGATCAACTTCGAGCGTCAGTCGTCAAACGGCAGCGGAAAGAATCAGTTCGGCCACGGGATGAAGTTTGACGAGCTTCGCGGATTGACGCGTGATCAGGCCGAAAATGGCAGCGTCCGCTTTAGTCTCGTGCGCGAGGCCGGAACCATCGAGTGTCAGGGAAGTTTCTCCGCCGGCAAAGGTAAAGGTACTTTTACATTTACGCCCGACAAGGCTTTTTTCGAAGCGATGCGCACGCGCGGTTTTGATTTTTCGAGATCGCGAGACGACAGCCGCACCACTTTCGAAGACCGTGCGTTGACCGCCGCTTTTGTTAATGTAACGCTTTCGCTCGCTGACGATCTTTTATCGGCAAATTTTGGCAGCCTCGATGTCGATGACCTTTTTAAGGCTGCGATCTTTAAGATCGACGGCCGATTTATGGCCGAGATGAAAGCAACCGGTTTTCCCGACCTCAAAATGGAAGATCTCGTCAAAGCCCGCATCTTTAAGATCGATGCCGAATATGTGCGTCAAGTACACACGATGGGCTTTGACAACAACGATTTCGAAGACCTCGTAAAATATCGCATCTTTAAGATCACGCCCGAGTTCCTTGCCGAAATCAAAAGTGCAGGCCTTACCGATATCGATGGCGAATCGATAGTAAAATGTCGGATCTTCAATATCGACGGTGATTTTATCCGAAAGGTTCGTGCCGACGACCCAAATGCCTCGATCGAAGATATGATCTCGATCAAGATCGGTGTCGCCCGCAAAAAGAATGTGCAGTAAAAATGTCCGTTTAACCCTAAACGACTATTTATGAGGCCGACATCTCCCGGCCTCTTTTTTTTGGCTATGTGATCATGCAAAGAGCGACGAACGGTATCAGATTAAGAAAGAACACACAGAGTTTATACGCAACAATGCCGTAAAAATTCGCATTCAAAAGCTTTTCAGACCGTATGCCGAATATCGTTTCGACAAGCCCGCCCATACGCTGAATAAGTGCATACGATACAAACGACCACACGATCAATAGCACGTAGTTAAAGACCGTACACCAGCCGATAAAACTTTTGAGTGTATGCAGATCCATCATCACCTCCGCGAGTTATAACTACTCGAACTGTTTCTTAAATTCGGCCATTTCTGTTTTAACCGCATCAAGCTCGGTGCGAAGTGCCGCGACCTCTGCTTCGAGTTTTTCGATGCGTTCATTGCCGCCGATGTTTCCTCTGGATGACGTCACCTGTGCCGCCGCAAGTGCCTCGACGTCAATCGCTCCCGACAAAAGATGTGCGTAACGCGCATCTTTCTGCCCTGCCAGCCTTTCGAGTTTAATGACAAGCGGATCTTCGCGGCGGGCAAGCTCATCGAGTGTTTCCTGCACTTCGCCGAGACTGTCAAATTCATGCATTCGGCCCGTTCGCTCACGCAATTCGCCTAGTGTTTGCGGGCCTCTCAACAACAGCACCGCAATTACGGCGACCTCTGCCGGTTCGAGTTCATAGATGCTCGGCAGCATGTGTTTGTATTTAGGCACGCGGCTCGTGCTGCCGTAAAAAACATACACGATATTCCGGTCACGCAGCCTCTCGAGAGCATTGCTGACCGTCGTCTCGTCGAGCGACATCACGGGTTCGCGATTATTCTTTTGATTGCAGGCATTTACCAGAGCATTAAGCGTCAATGGATAATATTCCGGCGTCGTCAGTTGTTTTTCGACCAGTGCACCCACGATGCGTGCCTCGGTCTCGTTTAGTATTTCCGGCATAAAACTGTCACTTTTGCCCTTTAAATATATCAGCATTCGTGGCAAAACCGCTCGAATGTAATTTACAATTTAAGCAATGGATATTCTAGTCGCACGCTCAGCAAACGAGATCGACGACGCTTTCGATCGCCTCTCACGCGCCGAAGCCCTCGGTTGTGATACCGAAACTTCGGGCCTCAACCCTCGCGTCGGGCGGCTTTTTTCTGTCCAGTTTTCTGACGGCGACCTCAGCGTCCTCGTCCCTTTTAGCGAAGGCGTCGCTCTCGGCAGGCTTGCCGACATTCTCGCCGATACCGCGATCGTAAAGATATTTCACAACGCTCGGTTCGACCTCGATTTTCTTGCCGCAAATAACATCGCCGTCGCCAACGTCTTTGACACGATGATCGCCGAAAAGGTCCTGACACGCGGCGCCGGACAATCATCATCGCTCGCCGATACTCTCTATCGCTATTTTGCCGTCGATCTAGACAAATCGCAGCGAGCCAAATTTAACCGCTCATGGAATGGCATCTGGACCGACGAACTTGTTGACTACGCACTTTCAGACGTCTTTCACCTTCCAAAACTTCGTTCCGAACAAACAAATTGGCTGATAAAACTCGGCCTTCTCGATGATTTTCATCAACAAATGATGAAATTTCGCTAATAGGCCTTGATCAACTTCCGAAGACACTTCCCCATTTACCGAAAAGCCTCTTGCAAGTTTCAATAAGCCTCTTGCAACTTGCGAAAAGCCTTATGCATTTTCCGATAAACCTCTTGCGATCACCGAAAAGCCTTTTGTGTTCTATTGAATTGTAATGTGTAGATCAGATCACCAACGATGATATGCCGGATGCCCTTCCTGAACCGCCACGAACGTCCCGCGACACGTCGCACAAACCTTGTCATTTGCAACTAACTCAGCCTCAACCACCGCACGATCGCCCTCAGATTCAACTACCCGTGCCTTAAGATGAATAACCGCGTCAAATGGTGTCGGACGCTTTAGTTTGACATGAAAATCCGCCGTAACAGTGCAATCGGGCTTATCCTTGCCGTCACGTTTCATAAGGAAATACGCCGCAGTCCAATTGGAATGACAATCAAGCAAAGCTCCGACTATCCCACCATTCAACATACCCGGAAAAGCCTGATGCTCAGCCCTCGCGTGCCAAACCGCAACAACATCCCCACTTCCGTCCTCAGCAGGAAAACTGTTGATATGCAGCCCCTTATCATTTGCCGGCCCGCACCCAAAACAAATACTATCCGGCGCGTATGTCTCTTGCAGTGAGTTCTTTTTATTATTCATAATGCGGCTCAAACCTTTCTTATAGAATGTTATATGAAAAGTTAATGCAGTTTCTTTTCATATAAAAATCTATGAAAAACAATAGTTTCATCGTTCGATCATTGAGCTAACGAGCCTTTATTTGCCGCCGGATCTGTGGCCGAACATTTCGCTGTTGATCTTTTCGTCGAGCCAGTTGGTCATATCTTCGATCGACTCGAGATGTATAGGCCGTCCGCGCCATGCTTTGATCGCGCAAATTATGAGAAGCACGGTCGAGATCGATAAAAAGATCATATTGCCAGCATGCGCGACATTTGTGAAATTACCGACCAGCCCGAGCGCCGAACTTACGATAAGTATCGCAACATGCGCCGCCAGGCCCTGAGCAGCATGAAACCTTACTTTTGACTCAGACCTAGGCAGCAGAAAAAGAAATATCAACCCCGCGATCAGGCCCAGATACCACGGCAGATAAGGCAATGCGACCGCTATATTTTCGGGCAGGCCGATCTTTTCGACCTTTCGCTTTTTGGGGTCAGTTGCCGCAAACTGCGCGGGCTGATACGCCGCCGGTATATATGCTCCGTCATACGGCTGCTGATAGGCAGAAACGTCCGGCTGCTCAAATCGACGCGTCTGTTCCTCGGTCACCGACCCGCGAACACCAAAATGCTGCGTTGCCGCTCCCTCGGACATCGGCTCAGCTCTCGACGGATCTAACACCTGCGTCTGTGCCGCCTTAACCTTTTCAGGAAAGTCCGGATCTAACGGATTTGTGTCGTACTTACTCGGCATTGCTTAAGAAAATATTACGATATTTCTCTCTTTAAGTTCGGTTGATTTCGCTCGAGGCGAAATTTGATCATCAGTCCGGCGGCCAGGTCTGCAACCGCGACGCCGCATATCGCGTACGCCGTGTAGTGAGCCCAATTCGTCTTTGGATAGATATCCGGGTCGCTTCCAAAAAATACTGAGTGACTGATGGCTTCCCATTCCGATGCGTAAATATTGCGAGCGACCAAATAAAATCCAAGTGCAATGAGAGCCGCCACTGCACTTGCTATAAATAATTTCGAAGAGGTCTTCATGTGGTTAAGGACACTCCCGACTTTCTTACATTCGCGTCTTTTCGCGTGATTCGCGGGCAAAAAAGATCCGAAAAACCAACTACCCTATCACGCCGATCGCGAGTTCCTTTAGCTGGCTTTCATCGACCTCGCCCGGCGAGTCCATCATCAGATCTTGAGCAGACGCTGTTTTGGGAAACGCCATGACGTCGCGTATATTCTCAGTTCCGCACAGGATCATACACGTGCGTTCGATACCGGCGGCAAAACCGCCGTGCGGCGGCGTGCCGTATTCGAGGGCGTCGAGAAAGAACCCGAACCGTTCGCGTGCTTTTTCCTGCGACAGCCCGAGAGCTTTAAAGTTAAGAGCCTGTATCTCCTGTTGATGGATACGGATCGAGCCGCCGGCGCATTCGTAACCGTTAATGACCGCATCATATGCCTTTGCCCGCACCTCGCCCAATAAATGATGTTGTGACGGGTCGTTGACCGCCGTCTTAAATTTCTCGAGGTCCTCGTCCATCGGCGATGTGAACGGGTGATGAGCAGCGACGTAAGTGTCGGTCTCGTCATCATGCTCGAACATCGGAAATTCGGTCACGATCAGACAAGCATATTTGCTGCGGTCGATCAGGCCTTCGCGGCGGGCGACCTCTTGCCGCAAAGCTCCTAGAGCAGCCGCAACAACAGGCCTTTTACCGGCAACCATCAGAATGGCGTCACCTTTCTCAGCACCGCTTGCGGCGATGAGTTTTGCGATCGTCTCTTCGCCTAAAACCTTGAGCAGCGACGATGTTGCTTCGTCACCGGCCTTTATCCACGCCATCGCACCGGCGCCGTAGCGTTTTACATATTCCTGCAGTTCGTCGGTCTGTTTACGCGAGTAATCCGCTTTGCCTTTAACGACGATACACTTGATCTCGCCGCCCTTGGACAGAGTCTCGGCGAATGGTGCAAAATCCGTATCCCGCAGCTCATCGCTCAGATCGATCAGCTCCATTTCAAAACGCAGATCGGGTTTGTCCGAACCAAATCGACGCATCGCCTCAGCGTATGTCATTCGCGGCCATTCGGCGGGCAGCTCGACATCGATCAGCTTGAGGACGTGGTTAAACATACCCTGGATCTCGCGATATGCCATCTCTTGATTGGCAAAGGACATCTCCATATCAAGCTGTGTGAACTCAGGCTGGCGATCGGCACGCAGGTCCTCATCGCGAAAGCATCTCGCGATCTGATAGTAACGATCCATTCCTGAGATCATACATATCTGCTTAAGGATCTGCGGACTCTGCGGCAGGGCAAAGAATTTACCTGTATGAATGCGCGACGGCACGATAAAGTCACGTGCCCCCTCAGGCGTCGATTTAAGCAGGATAGGCGTCTCGATCTCGATAAATCCGCGTGAATCAAAATATTCGCGTATCGCACGCACGGCCTTCGCACGCATCTTGATGTTGTGCTGAAGCTGCGGGCGGCGCAGGTCTAGGTAGCGGTATTTAAGACGGGTGTCCTCGCTCGCAAGGTTTTCAGAACCTGCGACCTCAAGCTGGAACGGCGGAACCTTGGCGTCGTTAAGTATAAGTATCTCAGATGCTTTGATCTCGATATCGCCCGTCGCGAGCTTTGCATTCTTTGCGTTCCCGTCACGTGCGACGACCTCGCCTTTGACGGCAACGACAAACTCGCCGCGCAGATTCTTTGCTTTGCCGTGGGCATCATTTGCGGTCTCTTCGCTAACGACGACCTGCGTCACACCCTCGCGGTCGCGCAGGTCGATAAACGTAAAAACGCCAAAATCACGCTTTTTCGCAACCCAGCCCATCAACACGACCTCAGCCCCAACATCCGACGCCCGCAGATCTCCGCAAGTATGCGTCCTCTCTAAACTACCTAATGTATCTAACATAAAAATAAAGATCTCGCCCGCGAATAACGCGAAAAACACTAAAAAGATAACTATTAAAATTCATCTAAACGATTAGCCATTCTCGAATAGATACTTGGACGAGTGCCGCGATTACGGTCGTTTACTAACCTTTCATATTCCACTTTGGGGAAATGTCCGAAATTCACAAGTATCCCGAGATCAAAACCGGTGGCACTAAGATAATTGATCACTTGTGCCCGACATTTATCCAAGAGTCTGTCGAGCGTTTTAAGTTCAACTATTATCTTGCCATAGCAAACAAAATCAGGCTTAAAGAACTGACTGAGTTTGTGGCCTTTATATTCCAGCTCAAAGGCAGGCTGCGAAACGAAAGGAATATTCTGCAACTCAAATTCAATCGCAAGGCTTTCATGATAAACCGCCTCGTTAAAACCGCATCCTTTTTGTTTATATACCTCAAAACACGCACCGAGTAATTTATAGCTTTCGTCTTTGAACAAAATTTCAGACATTCTATTTTTCGCGTCTTTTCGCGTGTTTCGCGGGCACTCATCTCTTTACAAACAAAAAAGCCTTTCGGTCTTTGGGACAAACGAAAGGCGGAACGTTATAAGTTTAACGCTCTCGCCTACGTATTATTGTTGTCGTCAGATCGAACGGCTTTCATAAATTCAAAGCTGATAATACAGGAAATCTCGATACTTACGCAATTCTGATCCGAGATTACGTCTCACCCACGGCCCGAACATTACCCGATACGTCGCATCGATCAAAAAAGGGCCTTACATCTACCGCATAAGAACGCTCAAAGGCTCATCACTGTCCGCTCCGTCAAACACCGTACAGGCCGGTAAGTAATTAACGGGCGATCTATTTTGGGTCCGCAGACGCAGCTCTTTTCGAAAACGGGGAAGCAGTCGGTCTTTTTTTTGACGGCGTCTCTTTTGGCATAAGAATAAGGCCGATAAATGTTCTAACGGGCGACGCAGGCAGAGGTTCTATTAGCTTTGGCGTTATCTGTGAAGATATCTGCGGATCATTTTCAGGTGAAATTGTGATCGGTTCGGTAGGAAGAGCTATCCACTGCCTCTCCGTCTCAGGCGAGGATTCCAACACGCTCTTTAAATTACCGCAAGAGCCGACGGCCGGATCGGATCTTTGAGCAATTGCCGCACCTGAAACAGACAGCGATAGTGCCAATAAACACGCCGCTATCGGTCGGCGATCACGTCGATCGATCGTAACAGGCTCCGCGTTAATGATCTTATTTTCATTATCTGCGTGATATCGCACACACATTTTACCTGACTTGCCGAATATCAATTTTCTAGCATCCTCGCGTGTCAATGCGGACAGATCGTGTACGGTCGTCTCACATCTCTCGCAATGGCGAGCAAGGTCATCACCCGTCATATCGCTCCACTTCATCTCGCATGGTGATTCGACCGAGATCATGTCCAAAATATCTTTGCTCATCGGTATTTTAATGATGCACCGAACTTTAGAAATGGTTGCCGCATTCGCTATCTCAAGCAAGTATGCTTAGCCGCGTTTAAAAATAGAACTTGGCAAAGTAATACAAGATCGGTGCTCCCAACAGGAGGCTGTCGAGACGATCGAGAAGGCCGCCGTGGCCGGGAAGTATAGATGCGGCATCCTTTGTGTTAGATCCGCGCTTCATTGCGGACTCGGCAAGGTCGCCCAAAACGCCGACGATCGCAATGATGACAGCAAGCGGTATCGAAAATTGAAACGGCAGTTCGGGAAAGAACCACCATGTCGAGAGTGCCGCAAATGCGGCCGCGGCCGCGAGTCCGCCGATCAGGCCTTCGACGGTCTTGCCGGGCGAGATATTTGGTGCGAGTTTGTGCTTGCCAAACGCACGTCCGGCAAAATACGCCCCTGAGTCTGAACCGAAAATTACCAGAAAAAAGTACGAAAGCAGATGCGTAGAGAGTCCCGCGTGAGTCTCAAAACCGACACGCGTCGAAACCAGAAATCCGCCCAGGAATGCGATATAAAGTACGCCCAGTATCGTCACGCCGATACCTGTCAGCATCTTTGAAAAATCCGCCTGAAATCTAAACGTCTGCGTTATCAGAACGGCGCCGACAAACAGCGCGAGCGTCAATATCAGTATGTCCGGCATCTTGCCCGGTGCGTCAAACACATACCCGATAAATAATGCCGCCGAGCCGAGATACGCCACCACGGCATCGCCCTTAAGCTGGAGTTTTTTGGTCAGCGAAAAAAATTCGAACAGGCCGGCCGCAAGAGCAGATCCGGCGATCGCCACAAAGATCCATACCGCCTGCGGCACCCAAAGCGGCAAAATGATAGATGCAATGATGATCGGCAGAGCGATCAATGCTGTCAGGATGCGAGTTCTCATTTTAAGCTTTTATTTTAACCCGAATTACGCATTAGGAACATGGTCGTTATTTTCTTTTTTTCTTCTTAGCGGTCGCTCTTATTTCATAGATCTAAAACAAAGAGCTGCTGAGAAAAAAATGAGAACTTCATCACTTTTCTAACACTTGATCTGATATTCCGTTGCAGAAGCCCGCACGCTGTAAGGGCTAACGTAAGGCCAAAGAACGATGTGATACCCTTTGCGTCTTCACTTTGCGGACCTTGCGTTTAATATTTGGGTTTTGGATCGCCGAAATCAATAAGAGCAACCGCGCATTAAAGACGCAAAAATGAAGACGCAAAAGTTCGCAAATATATCATGTCCACCCTGACATCCCGTTAGAGATACAGATCGGTGATACTAAGTTTTTAAGCCTCCGTATCGTCGGTCACGTTTTTGATAATCGAGGATCGCTTCGAGCAGCTGCGGGCGGCGAAAATCGGGAAAAAATGTCGGCGTAACATAGATCTCACTGTAAGCGAGCTGCCAGAGTAAAAAGTTGGAAATGCGAAATTCGCCGCTCGTCCTGATCATCAGGTCAAGCTCGGGCAGATCATTCGTGTAAAGATTGCGTTCGATATCTGCTTCACTCATATGATCGATCACATCGCCGCGACGCTCGACATCCTCAAAGGCGAGGCGAGCCGCTCGCACTATCTCTGCACGCGAACCATAATTTAACGCGACGGTCATTATCATTCCGGTATTGTTTTCCGTAAGTTTGACGGCGGCGGCAAGTTCACGCTGCACGTCGTCGGCAAGGCCGTAAATGTCGCCGATCACACGAAAGCGAATGTTGTTGCCGTGTACGCTCTTGATCTCGCGTTTGAGCACGCGCTTGAGCATCGTCATCAGTCCGGTGACCTCGGTTTTTGGCCGTTTCCAATTCTCGGTCGAAAATGCATAGAGCGTAACGGCATTGATCTCGAGCCTCGCACAGGTATCGATGATCGCCTTGACCGATTCCGAACCGGCACGATGGCCAAAGATGCGCGGCTTTCCGCGTTCCTTTGCCCAGCGTCCGTTGCCGTCCATTATGATGGCGATGTGCCGCGGCAGGCGTTCGACATCTATCGACTCAAGCAGCTTTGCCTCAGCCGTTCCGGGTTTTACTATTCCTGCAAAGTTCGGATGCATTTACGTCTTTCCAACTGTCGATAGAGCGCGTTAGTTATCGACCGCTCTCTACAGTACGCTCTCTTGCCTCGACATTCACGATCGCTTTTCGGTTTATCGGGCCGTAAATGTGCGGATATATCTCGTCATTTGTCGAGATCTCGTTCAACAGACGCGACATCAGCAGGTCGGTCTCGATCGTCAGCACGATCAGTTTCGGCTCGGAGTTGTAATATCGCCCGATCACGCCATCAAGCTGGCCCGCAAAACTACAGTGTATAAAGCCCTCGGTATCGAGGCTTGCTGCTCTGTACAGATCATTGTCGAATGCCGCCCAATCCTCAGGCAGTACCAGATGATAAATATGCATATCCGTCGATCTTATTTTGTTATTGCTAATAATCGACGCGGTGCAGCGTCAGTCCTTGTGCCGGAGCCGTCTTGCCCGCCAGATCTCGATCGCGTGTAACAAGCGCCGTCTGAATTGTATCACCATCTTTTACGCCCTGGCCGATCTCGATCAGTGTACCGACCATCGACCTCACCATATACCGCAAAAAACCGTTTGCCGCGACGCGTATCTCGATCATCGAACCGATAGCACGATCATCCCAACGCGAACTGACCTCGATATCGGTGATCGTCCTGACCTTGCTCTCACTTTCCGCCTGCGCCGATGAGAATGCCGTCCAGTCGTGCTCACCCATAAATTGCCTCGCCGCGTCATTCATCTTTGCGACATCGAGCGGTTTTGATTCGTGATGTGCGTAGCGCCGCCATACGGGCGACATCGTCGGGGCATTTATAATGCGGTAGATATAGGTCTTGTTCTTTGCCGAAAATCGAGCGTGAAAGTCGTCGTCTGCCCGCTCGGCCTTCATTATGCGAATGTCACGCCAAAGATTGCCGTTGATCGCCGCACGCAGTTTCTCGGGTGTGAACTGACGGTCCAGCCGAACATTTGCCACCTGGCCCTCGGCATGCACACCGGCGTCAGTGCGGCCCGACCCGGCAACTTTCACATCCCGGCCCTCGAGCATACCGATGACACGCTCCAGTTCGCCCTGTATCGTGCGTGCATTTTCCTGCACCTGCCATCCGTGAAAGTCGGTGCCGTCATATTGGATCAGAAGTTTAAAATTCATCTGAAATAGCGATCGATCGCTCGGGCAAAATTTTCGGGTGCGGCCGTTGATGTTCTCAGATACAGCGACGGCTCGATCAGTTCGAGTTCCATTAGCGAGTGGTCACCGTCATAACTAACAAGATCGACGCGGGCATACAACAATGGTTTATTCAGTTTGTGGATAACGTCGTCAGCTGCGGCTCTGATGCTCGATGATACACCCGACGAAGCGGACACACTTTCGATAAAACCGCCATGTTCCTCCTGTACGCGAAAGTCTCCTGCCTTTGGCACTTTTTGTATCGCGTGGCTGTACTCGCCGGCAAAATAAAAAAAGGAATATTCGCCCTCATCAACTATTGACTCGACAAAGGGCTGCACCATGAACTCACGCTCAGCGAACACGCTCTCGATCGACGGATCGTATTCGGCCAGCCTAAAAGTGTTGCGTGCAGTCGCGCTCACTGTTGGCTTGATAACTATCTCGCCGCACGCAAGCTCTGTTGTCCAATCTTTAAAATTCTCAGCCGAGTACTCGCGGCTCCATATCGTCGGCACGATCCTGACACCGCGGGCGGCAATGTCGCTCAGATAGTTCTTATCAAGATTCCACTCGACGATGCTAAGCGGATTTTCGAGCCGCGTCTTAGCCGAGATCGCTCGCAGTACATCAAGAAATTGATCAGGCGAATCGTGATAATCCCACGGCGTGCGGATAATGACCGCGTCAAATTCGCTCCACGGCCGCGAGGTCTGCCGCCACGAGAGCGTCTCGACAGTGTGGCCGAGCCTGGCTAAAGGTTCGACAGCAAGCCCGTCATCGACGACGTAGCTGCCGAGATCATCCATCGATAAAAAACAAAATCTCATTTTACGGTTGTTCGGCTGCCCGGCTTTATCGCCTCGGTTCCGGCTTTGCACATAGGACAGTCGTCCGGCGAAAAGGCCGGAACGTCCATTTCGATAAGCGATGTCCTCGGCACGCCGACATCTGACTTTCCGTTAGACCGGTCAACTATCGACGCGGCTGCGACAGCATTGCCGCCATTTGCTTTAAGAGCGGCGATGCACTCGCGTGTCGAACCGCCGGTCGTGATCACATCCTCGACGACGAGTATCTTTTCGCCTGGTTCCAGCGTAAACCCGCGGCGCAGCGTCATCTCGCCATTCTGTCGCTCGGTCCATATAAATCTTACATTCAATGCCTCAGCGGCCGCATACCCAATGATCAATCCGCCGATCGCCGGCGAAGCAACCGTTCGGATATCGCTGTCCTTAAAACGCTCGGCTATCTGCTGTCCAAATAGTTTGGCATCCGCCGGTGATTGCAGTGCGAGAGCACATTGCAGATACTGCGGGCTATGTTGTCCGCTCGATAAGATAAAATGTCCGTCGAGCAACGCACCGGTCTTTCTAAATATGTCTAAAAGCACCATCTTGCTTAGTAAAAACCAACATCTTTGCTAAAATCTCATTGGTGAAACGGTATCCTAACTTAATTTCCGACTCATTGCTAATTAATGAGACGGTTGCTCTTCTCAGATCATTCAATGGCAAAGCATCAGCCGTAAGTGTCGTCGATTTTGTAATGAAGATCAGGCGGCCTGACCCGCTGACGGCCAAAATGCTTGTCGCCGACCTGATCGAGCGTGACCCGCGTCTCGTGCTGAATGATGATACCGTCGAGCTTGTCGCCGATGACCTCAATGCCCGCGAGATCGCTGAAACGGATTTTGTGGTCTTTGACCTTGAAACGACCGGAGCAAAATCACCGCCGTGCCGCATAACCGAGATCGGTGCTTATCGAGTAAAAAATGGCGAGGTCGCCGAAAAATTTCAGACGCTTGTAAATCCTGAGACACCGATACCGCCTTTTATCACGGGACTGACCGGCATCAGCGACGAAATGGTAAAGGATGCACCTCTATTTGCCGATATCGCAAATGATTTTTTAGAGTTTATCGGCGACTCGGTGCTCGTGGCACACAATTCGACATTTGATATGCACTTTATCAACAGCGAGATCGGGCGCGTTTTTCCTGAGTACAGGCTCGCAAACCCTTGTCTGTGCACCGTACAACTGTCGCGCCGCTTGCTGCCCGACATCGAAAATCACAAGCTTAAGACGGTCGCCGAACATTATCAGATCGATCTCGTAGATCATCATCGAGCCGGGGCTGACGCGTACGCCACGGCTCATATATTTGTAAACCTGCTCGAACTACTGCAAAGGGACGGCGTGACGGACCTTGCCACTGTACGCGATATTGCATCACGCAGAAAGTATTATGCTAGACGAAAGGCTGCCTGAGGGCACCAACACCCAAGGACTCGATATCAGACCGACGCCGCGTGAGGAAATGAACCTCACGCCGCTCGACGCTTTCCCGTACGAATATCCGGGAAAAAAGGTATGGGTCGATTTTACCATTCCCGAATTTACGGCCATCTGTCCATTTTCGGATTTTCCCGATTTTGCGACCATCCGGCTCGAGTACGTTCCCAACAAGCTCTGTGTTGAATTAAAGAGCCTTAAGCTCTTTATCAACTCGTTTCGCGAGGTCAAGATCTTTCACGAGCATGTGATAAATCTGATCCGTGATGAGTTTGTCCGTGCCTGCGATCCGCTGAGGCTAAAGATCACCGGCGACTTTAATGTGCGCGGCAACATTAAAACGATCGTCAGGACCAGCTATAAAAAGGAAAGTTAATGTCCGGCCGCTGACGCGCCGTCCTGCTGACAGGCAGTAATGTGCTTTGCACACGCTCGTTCGATCCGCGCGAGGACATCGCCCTCGGTGAGATCCTTGTCCGGTGCGGCGGAATATGTGATCTCAGATACGATCAGAAATTTTGCCTTTTCGAGCAGCGTCTGCTCGCGAAATGACAGCCGTTTTACGCGGCTGAGATAGGTGAGTTTTTTAAGCACATCCATCGCGTCGTAGATGTTTCCCGTCTGGAGCTTTTGCATAAAATCACGCGATCGTGATTTCCAGTCGTTGGATGCCGCCTCAAAATCCTCGGCCAGGCGCGTCATCAGCCTTTTACATTCCTTTTGTGTGAGCACCGGCCGCAGCCCGACTGAGTCTATATTCGGCTCGGGGACAAAAATGGATGAGTTGTCGTTAAGTACCCTTAGGTCGAACCCGCAGATCGAACCGCCGGCAACACTTCGCTCACTTCGAGCCTCGACGCAGCAAACGCCTTGACCTGGGTACGAAACTTTTTGACCGACTTCGAGTTTCATTACGCTTTCCTTCAAGAAAGCCCGTTAACGAAAAATGCCTTTATTTTCAGCGGCTTTGCGTTCAGCCGCAGGCGTGACAGATTGAAACGTAGTTCCCATTATATCACACCCCAAGCCCGTCTGACAGCATTATTTCTCTGACGGCAGTGTGATCGTGAAAGTTGTGCCTTCGCTGAGGATGGATCTGACGGTGACCTCGCCGCCGTGGAGGCGGGCGAGGTGTTTGACTATGGCGAGGCCGAGGCCGGTGCCGCCGATCTCACGCGAGCGGGCACGATCGACCCGGTAAAAACGCTCAAATATTCGCTGTAGATGTTCGGGCAAGATGCCTTCGCCGCAGTCGGTGACAGAGATCGCATCAAACCTGCCCTCAGCCGCACGTGCGACGGTAACGCTGCCGCTTGGCCGGTTAAATTTAATAGCGTTGTCGATCAGGTTGACGAGCATCTGCTCGAGCCGCGTCAAGTCGGCATTTACCACGGCCGCTGCATCGACATCGTTAAACAGCCGCACCTCTCGCGCATCGGCCTTTGACTGGAGCGCCGCAAATATCTCATCGACGAGTGTCTTGAGCTTGACCGGACGCGATTCGACAGAGACCTTGCCCGACTCGATCAGCGAGAGCTCGAGAATGTCCGCGATCAGGCTGTGCATACGCTCGGCATTTCGGCGGATGACGCCCAAAAAACGCCGATTGTTCTCGGCGTCATTCATCGCTCCGTCCTCGAGCGTTTCGACAAATGCCAATATCGACGTCAGCGGCGTTCGCAGCTCATGCGAAATATTTGACAAGAATTCCTGCCGCACCTGTTCGAGCCTCTCGATCCGCGTCGTCTCGTAAAAGAATCCGATCGCAAATGCCTCGTCGTCCAGCTCAAGCGGCGCTACGTGAACGTCGAATTTTCGCGATTCGCGGCTGACGATCTCGAGTCTTACGTCTGACTCGGCTCTGCTCATCAGTGCCTTGCGATATGCCTCGTGCAGGTCGAGATCTCTGACAACCTCGGTCAGCCGCCGCCCCTCGAGCACGCCGTCACGCGTAAATGTCATTATCGCCGGACGATTCCACCCCGCAATACGCATTTCGCGATCCACGATCATCACACACTCGCGCGTCGTATCGAGTATCTTCTGAAGAGTATCTTTCGACGACGGTATGTCCAATGTCCCGTCGATCATGGTTGTGTAACCGGCGTTCATTTGCACCCAACGAAACGATAGCCGATGCCGACAACGGTTTCAACACAGCCGCCGCAATCACCAAGTTTCTGCCTTAATCTGCGAATATGTACATCGAGCGTGCGTGTATCGCCAAAGTAGCTGTATCCCCAAACATTGTCGAGAAGCTGCTGACGCGGAGCGACGCGTCCCGAGTTGTTGATCAGATGTGACAGCAAAGCAAACTCTTTTCGTGTCAGCTTTACGTCTTCGCCGCCGCATATAACACGCATATCGGCAAAATCGACGCTCATCTTATCATCCTCGTACTTTTGAACCGTGTCCTTTTCCGAGCGTCTCAGAACAGCTCTGACGCGAGCCACGACCTCTTTGATCGAAAACGGTTTGACGATATAGTCGTCGGCTCCGGTCTCTAGCCCGCTGACGCGGTCGCTTTCGGCGGCCTTGGCCGTGAGCATTATGATCGGTGTGTCCTTTGTCATCGTCTCGCGACGAAGACGGCGGCATAGCTCCATTCCACTCATACCCGGCAGCATGAGGTCTAAAATTATAAGTGCAGGCTGTCCTTTGTCATCGAGAGCGAGCCTCAAACCTTTTTCGCCGGACTCGGCAATGACGGGTTTAAAGCCTTCGCGACGAAGGTTGTACTGCAGACTTTCGGCGATGTCCTCGTCGTCTTCGACGATCAAGATGTACTGCTGCATAGGCGGCTGATTTTATTTATATGCTCGCGTTAAAAATGTCGTAATAAATATCACGCTTGCACGTTAGATTAGGCTCGCCGAATTAAGCGTATGTGAACGAAGTGTTACAACCGCGTTAATTATTTCCCATTTCGGCCTTTGGCGTTCGCAGTTGTCTGAGCGTACCGCTGTTTGCAGTGACATCGCTCCAGCTGTCAACCTCGAGGTCGATCACCGCGACGGCGGCGGTCGGCATTTCGACCGGCTCTCCGGTCAAAAATGCTGTAAGCCCCTCAAAACCCGGATTGTGCCCCACCATTAAGATCGTTGCCGCCGCAGGCTCGAGTCCGCGAACGACCTCGACGAGACCTCCCGCACCTGCATCATAAATTGCCGCTTCGGTCATCAGCGGAACGCCGACCGCCTCTGCGACGCATCTTGCTGTCGCGGCCGCACGTACTGCCGTCGAACTGACGATCAGCTCGGGCAGCGTACATTGCCTCGCGATCAGATCCGCCATAAATGGTGCGTCACGCTCACCGCGTTCGTTAAGCGGACGTTCGTGATCTGTGAGCGAACTGTCGCCCCAACTCGATTTCGCATGCCGCATTAAAAGCAGTGTCTTCATCCGTTCGACCGATTTTACCATTTAATCAAGTAAGCCGGACAAACTTTACGCACTGCCGCTCTCGGATGGAATTTTATGCTCAATCGGCGTATCTATCATATTCGGACGCATCGCTTAGATACGTAACCGTCATATCTTATGAATTGTCCGCTCTGTAACTCGGCATCTAAACAGGCTTTTATCGCAAAGGACATCGCGGTACTCGATTGCGATATCTGCGGGCATCGCTTTGCTGACGTCAATGGAGGCGAGAGTTTTGTCGCTGATGTTTACGGCGACGATTATTTCAGCGGCGGCGGAGCAGGATATACCGACTACGCCGCCGAGGGCGATATGCTCATCGAACGCGGCAAAATGTACGCGGCAAAGTTAAGAAAGCATGCCGCACCCGGCAGTATGCTTGATGTCGGTGCAGCCTGCGGTTTTTTGCTCAAGGGCTTTATCGACAGCGGCTGGACAGGTGTCGGCATCGAACCTAACGCCTCGATGTCATTGCTTGCCAAAGATAAATTAAATGTCGATGTCATTACCGGCACACTCGAAAATGCACAGTTCGACCGTCGATTTGACCTGATCTCAATGGTTCAGGTAGCGGGCCATTTTTATGATCCCGCACAGGCTTTTCGCACGACTCACGATCTTTTGAATGACGGCGGGCATCTGCTCATCGAGACATGGAACCGCGGTTCGCTCTCGGCACGCGTCCTCGGACGACATTGGCATGAGTATTCGCCGCCAAGCGTACTCCAATGGTTCTCAGCCGATGGGCTGACCGCATTTCTTAACGAACTCGGTCTTGAAAAGATCGACGGCGGCCGCCCGTCAAAGAGCATCAGCGGCGGTCATGCGCGGTCTCTTTTAAAATATCGGCTCGGCGACCTTCGGCTGCTAGATCTGATCCCGGAAAAGCTCATGATCCCATATCCGTCCGAAGACCTCCTTTGGGCGCTCTATCGAAAAAGCTCACGCGAAACCTTTTCCCCAGACGCTGCGTAACACGATAAAATATCTAAGTGTTGCGCATTGCCTGTCAACTCGCTAGAATCTATAACCGTTGTGAATGACCACGCTCTGAAACGAAAAAGACTGGCCCGCATCCTGGCGGGATTCTTTCTCGTGTTCCTGCTTGCCGAATGGGGATCGCACGGTATTATCTGCTCTGACATCGAGCATGGTATCGAGACCGCATCGGTCTCAGCTGCCGATGCCGATCACGAGGATCCCTGCAGCACGATGATAATGTGCTCTGACGGCAAACAACGCGACCGCCAGTCTCAGACGCTCGGTCATGATGCATCTCAGCACAACGCACTTTACGACCGATTTGCCTCGCTCAACATTACTGTCGGCATCGTCGCTGAACCGCGTCTGCCGTTCGGTACCGCCGAGGCACGCTTTCGGCCGCCCGATCCTCCATTCCATCCGCCAAAATTTTCCTGATATTTAACCCGATCCGAATATTTTTTGGCTCTTAATGTCTTTTTTTTGGGCATTGGTGCCGGTGTCTTCGCGGATGATCTGTCTTCTGCGAAGATCGAGCCTCGCCGTTTACCGCGCGAGATACGGAGGATTTGAATGTACAGGATAATTTTAACGGCTGCGCTGATGATCGCAGCAGGGTTGGCGGCATTCGGCCAGACCGATCAAACAAAAGGAAAAATAACGGGAACCGTAATTTACGGCCCGGACAAGGCCGTGCTGCATCAGGTATCGGTCAGAATAACGGAACTGCGCCGGACGACGACAACCGGTGACGACGGCACATTTGTTTTTGACGGCCTGACCCCGGGCAAATATTCATTGCTCATACATCAAGAGGGCTTTGCGGACGTGTCCAGACAGGTCACGGTCACAGCCGGAGCAACGGCAAACGTCGATATTGAGTTAAAGCTCACGGGCGTTCGCGAACAGGTCACGGTCACGGGATCCGGCACTGAGGAATCGACGTTCGAGTCGCTCGCAACCGTTTCAAGCGTCGATTCAAGCAAGATCGTCGAGCGTGCGGCCGTCGGCCTCGGCGATGTACTTGATAAGGAATCGGGCGTAGCAAAACGCAGCTACGGGCCGGGAAATTCGCGCCCCGTGATCCGCGGTTTTGACGGCGACCGTGTACTCGTTTCAAATGACGGCGTCCGTGTCGGTTCTCTGGCCTCACAGTCGGGCGACCACTCGGAGCCTGTCGATGTCCTGGCCGCGGAACGAATTGAGGTCGTTAAGGGACCAGCAACACTCCTTTATGGCAGCAATGCATTCGGGGGCGTGGTCAACACCATCTCCGGCCACGATGAGGGCGCTCACCCCGGCCTTCGCGGCTATTTTTCAGCGATCGGCAGCACCAATTCCAACCAGGCATCTCTGAGCGGAGGCGTCGAGTACGGCTATAAAAATTGGATGACATGGGGCAATGTCAGCGGACAGCGCACCGGCGACTATTCGGCAGGCGGCGATTTTGGCAAGGTCGAAAACTCATTTACACGAAATGCGACCGGCACATTCGGGCTTGGTTATTACGCCAAACACGCATATTTCAACGCAAATTTCAGTCATTATCAAAACCGTTACGGTATCCCGCTCGACTTTACCGAAGAGGATCCCGAGGTGCGCAGCCTGCGTATGTGGCGTCAGGACTATAAGCTGAACTTTGGCCTGACCGATCTCAATTCGTTTATTTCGAGCGTCAAACTGACTCTCGACAGCAGCAATTATCGCCATCAGGAGATCTCCGATGATGAGGTCGGCACGACCTTTCGCAATCGTGTTTACTCATACCGCTCCATTTTTGACCAGCGTAAATACGGCAACCTCACGGGCCGTTTCGGCTTCGAGGGATATCACCGTAATTTTTCGACCGTCGGCGACGAGATACTGATCAACGGGCCGGTCACACAAAACTCATTTTCGGCATTCGGACTGGAAGAGCTGAAATTCGAACGTGTATCATTCCAATTCGGCGGACGCGTTGAAAATAACCGTTACAAACCGACGGATATCACGCTTCCTGACCGTAGCTTTACGGGCTTTTCGGGCGCCGCCGGCACACGCATTGCTCTTTGGAAAGGCGGTGCTTTTGTCGCCAACTACTCGCACGCCTATCGTGCACCGGCGCTCGAGGAACTTTATAACCACGGCCCTCACGACGGAACGCTGTCATTCGAGGTCGGCGATCCGACACTAAGAGCTGAGGTCAACAACGGCCTCGACTTTTCACTCCGCCAACAGGATAAACGCCTCAAGCTCGAGGGCAATTTCTATTATTACAACATCAGAAATTTTGTCTTTCTCGCACCGAACGGCGAAACCGATGACGACAGCGGCCTGCCGATTGCAAACTATCTGCAGGGCAACAGCCGTTTTTACGGCACTGAATTTACGGCCGATGTGACCGTCACACATTATCTGAATGTGCTCGCCGGCCTCGATTATGTAAATGCTCAGTTGGCTGACGGCCGTCCGCTGCCGCGAATACCGCCATTCCGTGCAAGGTTCGGCCTCGATGCTCATTACAAGGATTTCAGCATAAGGCCCGAGTTCGTCGCCGTCAGTCATCAGACACGCGTCTTCGATCTCGAAACCCCGACGTCCGGCTATAACGTATTCAACGTCTCAGCCAACTATGTGATCCCGGCCAAACACTTTGCAAATATCTTTTTTGTGAACGCATTTAATCTTGGCAACAGCCTGTACTACAACCATCTTTCATTTATCAAGGACATCTCACCCGAGATCGGCCGCGGCGTGAAATTTGGCTACACCGTCCGTTTCTTTTAGACCGGCCAAACGATAAACTGCAGAAGCCCTCATTAAATTAGGGCTTCTGCATTTCTCTCACCCTTATTTTATCCTTTACTGTTTTCCCTTAGCTCCTTTCCTCAAGAACTCATCATTACTCATATTCAGTCATTAGATTAGTCGCAATTCCAATTTGTCGCTTAACGCTTTATTGTGGTGAAATCGGTCTATGGGGAGTAAACTGACGATCGCCACATGGAATGTTAATTCGATCCGGCTGAGGCTGGACCCAATGCTCGAATGGCTCGCATCGACCGGCACCGATGTGCTTTGTCTGCAGGAAACAAAGGTCGTCGATGAAAATTTTCCCGTCGCCGAGATCACCGCCGCGGGCTACAATGTCGAGTTTTTTGGGCAAAAATCATACAACGGCGTCGCCATCATCTCTAAGCCGCAGATCGACAATGTCCAAAAAGGTTTTATTGACGATGACGACGAACAGCCCAAGCGGCTCATCGCCGGTACGGTAAGCGGCGTCAGGATCGTCGATACCTACATTCCGAACGGGACAGCACTCGGAACCGAAAAATTTACATTTAAGCTCGACTGGCTCACTCGTCTGCGAAAGATGTTCGACGATGATTGTTCGCCCGGCGATGACGTGCTGTTATGCGGTGATTTTAATGTTGCCCCCAGCGAGCTCGATGTCTGGAGCGTGCCCGCGTGGGAGGGCAAACTTCATTTTTCAAAACCCGAACGCGCCGCGATCCATCATGTTAAGCAATGGGGTTTTCAGGATCTCTTTCGCAAGATGAATGGTGATGTTAGAGAATTTTCGTGGTGGGACTATCGTGCCGGAGCCTGGCAAAAAGATCAGGGATTGAGGATCGACCATATCTGGGTCTCATCATCACTGGCCGACAAATGCACACGCTGCTGGATCGACCGCGGCCCCCGCAGCGGCGAAAAACCATCTGACCACACGCCCGTCGCCGCCGAGTTCACAATTTAGACAACTTCCATTATACTTCCAAAATGGATGCTAAACGCATCTGTTTTGGAAGTATGGCAACACTCACCATCAAAAATTTACCCGATGAGATATATGCTGTATTGGCCAGCAGAGCTAAACTGCATCGCCGAAGCATAAATAACGAAGCTATCGTCACCTTGGAAAGGAGTTTTGATCTCATTCCCATTGAAGAAAATAAGGCTCTCGAAAGGATCGCCCGTTTGCGCGAGGAACTGGCAAGCAAAGGCGTTTGGGTGACAGAGGATCTCATCAACGCCGCCAAAAAGGAAGGCCGCCCCTGATATCGTCCAATGATAATAGTTGATACCAATATCATTGTTTATTTTCAGATCAGCGGTGAAATGACACAGTTAGCTCTTGATATTCGGAAAAAAGATCCTGATTGGGCAGCTCCTGTCTTATGGCGCTCCGAATTGCGTAATGTTCTTGCTTTATATATACGAAATGGCCATCTTGATCTTACGACCGCAAAACAAATGGCGATCGATGCCGAGGCATTGGTAAATATCAGTAATATAGATATTTCATCGATCCGGATCCTTGAGCTTGCTGCATCATCGGGATGCTCGGCCTATGATTGTGAGTTTGTGGCTGTGGCAGAAAAATGGGGCGTTCCATTAGTAACTACGGATAAAAAAGTACTAAACGCCTTTCCGTCAATAGCGGTATCACCTTTGGATCTCCTTCAAAAATAGCCAGTTTTTCTGTGATCAGGTTCGATCCTTTTTAAGCTCTCTGAGCCTTTTCCATAGCCGGGGCAGCATTGTCGTCGTCCTTATCAGTGAACCGCTTGCAAATTTTGCTGCTAAATCCCTAAATGTTTTGACGGCGGTCGATGAGTACGGCATCCACCACGCATCGGGCAGCAATGCAAAGCGATTGGTATGAATGTGCTGCGGACGGACGAGTTCGAGCAGGCCTTCGCGGCCATGAGTACGGCCAAGCCCCGAGTTCTTAACTCCGCCCCACGGTGTCTGGGCAATGCCGTGTGTATATAGCACTTCGTTTATACATACCGTACCCGCATCGATCTGTTCGGCGACGCGTTTTGCTTTTGCATGATCCTTTGTCCAGACGCTCGCAGTCAGGCCAAATTCGCAGTCATTCGCAAGAGCGATCGCATCATTTTCGGTCTCAAATACACATATCGGCAGCGTCGGGCCAAATGTCTCGTCTCTCATGCCCTGCATATCATTTGTCGCACCCGCAATTACTGTCGGTTCAAAGAAAAGCCCGCTACTTTTTCCGCCCGTAAGTATCTCGGCACCGCTGTCCCGAAAGTTTTCGATATGCTTTTTGACCAGATCCAATTGCCTCTGTGACGACATCGCTCCGAGCGAAACATCTTCGCGCAGACCGTTGCCCTGTTTCAGGCCTTTGGTAAGTTCGACTATGCGGTCCGTCAGTTGTGTGGCGATAGCTTTTTGAACATAAAGCCTCTCGACCGACGAACACGACTGTCCCGAATTGCAGAATGCACCCCACACCGCACCGCGGGCCGCAAGCTCGATATCGGCATCGTCAAAGACGATCATCGGATCTTTGCCGCCTAGTTCGAGCACGACCGGCGTAAGAGTTTCAGCAGCTTTTGCCGCGATCTTTTTTCCGACGCCGACCGAACCCGTGAACTGTATCTTGTCCGGATGTGCATCGACAAGTGCCTCACCTGTCTCAGCCGAACCGCAAATTATCTGAACCAGATCGTCGGGTGCCCCCGCAGTTTCAAATATCTCGCCGATCTTAAGCCCTGTCAGCGGTGTAAGCTCAGACGGTTTGATGACCACGCTGTTGCCGCACATCAATGCCATCACGGCCTCACCGAGCGGTATCGTAAAAGGGTAATTCCAGGCGGGAATGATGCCGATGACGCCCCATGGTTTATAAATGATCCGTGAGCGGCGTCCGAGCAGCGAATACAATCCGATCGAAATACGACGCGGCTTTAGCTCGTATTTTGTGTGACGGGCATAGTGCTGCATCAGATCCAGCACAGGCACGATCTCCATCGCGATCGCCTCGCCAAAGGGTTTGCCGGACTCACGCGAGATCAGTTCGGCAATTCCGTCGATGTCCGCAAGTATCAACTCGCGGGCTTTCATGATAAGTGACCGCCGCTCGTCAAAGGACGTGTGCTGCCACAAGCCGAATGCCGTTCGCGAACGCTCGACAACATCCTTGACCTCACTCGGCGAACTTACGGCGACACGGCCAACCTCTTTGCCCGTTGCAGGGTCAAATGAAATAAGGACAGACTCGTCAGATCGGTTCACAAGAGCCATTTAATCTCACACGCTCAATATCAAAGTTTAGATCAAGCCGCCGCCGCAGATCGGAAATTAAAGTATAGCGTAATATCCGACGTTAGTGAGGCCGATGTTCATATCGATCCGCACGATGAAAGTTCTTGTTGACAAGAGATATGCCGACGTTTATTCTGTCAATTGATTATTTTTCCGTATGATCGACGCAATTGATGAAAAGATCGTGAGTATTATCCAGCGTGACGCACGCATATCCAATGCTGATCTCGCACGTCAGATCGGGCTTGCACCGTCAGCCGTGCTCGAGCGCGTCCGCAAACTTGAGGAACGCCTCGTCATCCGCGGATACGAGACCCGCATTGATCATCGTCAATTCGGGCTTGGAATGCTGGCATTCGTTTTTGTAAAGAGCCGCGAGTGCGGTGACGGTACTGACGCTGCACTTGCCGAGATCCCCGAGGTGCTTGAGATACATGATGTCGCCGGCGAAGACTCGTTCCTTTTAAAGGTTCGTGCCGACTCGCCCGAGGGTTTGGCTAAACTCCTTCGCGAAAAGATCAAGGCCGTGCCGACCGTACTCTCGACACGCACGACCGTTGTTTTAGAAACTATAAAAGAAACTTCGTCCGTGCCGATCGGCGGCGACACAACCGGACAGAGCAGTAAAAAAACGAAAGGTGCAAAGAAATGACCGAGAAATTGAAAAAGGTTTTTGGAACGCGTGAGACGGTCTATCTTTTGCTTGCGTTCGCATCGGTTTACCTGATCTGGGGTTCGACATATCTCGGCATCAAGTACGCTATCCAAACGATACCGACATTTCTAATGGCGGCGGTGCGATTTCTTGTCGCGGGATTCGTACTTTATCTTTTAGGACGCTTTTCAAAGGGTTATGAGCGGCCGTCTTTGCGCCATTGGAAGACGAGCTTTATCGTCGGCGCCTTGCTGCTCGGTATCGGTAACGGCGGCGTGGTGATGGCTGAGCATTACCTCTCATCGAGCCTGACCGCATTGCTGATCGCGACAAATCCGTTCTGGATAGTGCTGATCTCATGGCTCTTTATGGGCAAAGGGCGGCCAAGCGGCAAGGTCGTTCTGGGACTGGCGGTCGGTTTTGCGGGTGTTGCGATGCTCATCGTCGGCCAGGAGAATGACGGCTCCGGCGAAGGCCAATGGCGCGGCATTGCCCTCATAATGTTTGCGACGCTGGGCTGGGCCATCGGTTCGCTCTATGGTGCCGCGGCTCCGGTTGCCAAAGGGCTTTTGCTCGGTGCGGGTATGCAGATGCTCGCCGGCGGAGCTATCCTGTTTGCGATCAGCCTCATCACCGGTGAATGGCGAACCTTTGATATTAAAAGCGTTTCTCGCGAATCATGGATCGCTCTCGTTTATCTTATTGTGGTCGGTGCGATCGTCGCCTACACGGCATACAGTTGGCTGATGAAGAATGCGTCGCCGTCAGCGGTGTCAACTTACGCCTACGTAAATCCGGCGATCGCGGTCGTACTCGGCTGGCTCATCGCAGGCGAATCGCTGACCGGCCAGATGCTCATCGGTGCCATAGCCATTGTCGGCTCGGTCGTGCTTATCACCGCCGGTAAACAAAAGGCCGTGCCGCTCGACGACGACACTTATCGAGACGAGATACACTGTACGGCGTCGGCCTGACGCCGGATAACGCATTGGCAGATCATTTTTCTAATGCATAATATGGGTTGCCCGTGCGCAACGACTAGAACTCCGGATAAAATCCACGAACGATACAACCGTCCGAATGCATTCGGTCGAACCATTGCGATCTTAGCCGCTTATTTGACTCATCCGTCTGCGGGAGCAGTTTTACGTCCTCGGCCGAGAATGTAGTGTTGCCTCTATCGTAATCGTCCTTTAGGCTGCGCAGAAAGCTGTCAAATTTGTAATGTCCCTCATAGGCAGCCTGCAATTTGGAACAGTCGAGCGTGTCCGATCTGCGTGTGATCTCGGCATTGGCGGCGTTATCGTTATTCGCGACCAATCTCGAATAGACCTTTATGCGGGCGGTGTAATAATTGGTGAACTCCTGCTTTGAGAGCTTAAGTGTACCGGCAGCTATCGCGGTTTTCATGCGTCCGACTATGCCCTCAAGATTATTTTGAGAAAGCTCAAAGTTCGGATCGATGTGCAAAGCCTGAAGGTACGCATTCATTGCGTTTACCAGATCGTCTTTTTTACCGAACATAGCACCGACGTTGTTGATGGCAACGGTGAATTTAGGATTCATCGTGAATGCTTCCTGAAATGCAGCGAGTGCATTGTCGGTTTCGCCTTTTGAATCGTAGTCCATTCCGGCGTTAAAGGCGGCCATGGCATCGGCATATTTTCCGCTTTTGCTGCCTATAGTCGAAACGGATGCCGCAGAGATCGGCGGCGGTATCTTTACAGTCAATTGGCAATATGACTTAAGCAGACCGCTGTATTTAGTAAATAATGTCTGATTTGACGCCAGCGTTTTTATCACGCTTTCATATTCGATCGGTGTAAGATCTAACCATTTATTGTCGGCGTCGGCCTTTTTCTTGCGGAGCAGATCGTCAAGCCGGACGTTAAGAGCATAGCCCGTTTGCATCTGTATGCAGGACGCCTGCGAACTGAGCTGTTCATTTGTAAATTTGGCCATCGCGCCGTCCGACAGCTTTATCTTTGCCAAAAGGTCTGCCGCCTTTTCGCTGTAAATTTGCATAAGAGCGGCGCCTTTCTGCATAGTACCCAAAGCGTTGGCCGCAGACGGTTTTAGCAACGAGTTTGTCACCTCATCGGCGAGTTTGGGTGTCAGCGTGGCCGGTTTGTCCAAAATACCTTCGAGCAGTTGTTTGGTCTCGGCCTTTTTAGCGTCATCATTTTTTACAGTGTCCGCGGCGGTATTCAATTTCTTGAGTGCGGCTTTAGCCTGTTCATTTTGCGGGTCCAATGTCAGAACCTTTTGCCAGTCGGCAATGGCGAGATCATTTTTGCCCCGCTCCTCATAAGATCTGGCTCGGATATAAAACCCGCGCCATTCGGCCGGCTTGAGTTCTATCGCCTTGCTGCCGTAATAAAGGCAGAACGCAGTGATAGAAAATGCACCATTTTTAGTTTTCTAAATATTCGTAATCAGGTTCCCGAAATTCGATCTTTATTCTTTGGATTATTTCTTCCTCTCGGCCTTTTGCCCAATCAGGAAAATTAAGGTGCCTCAAATATATGACATGATGCGGCCTGCCGATGAGCATTTCTCCATCAATAGATATGCGATGCCACTCGTTGTCACGAAACTCTTCGTAATACATCATGTCACGGCCCGTATGGCCGACCTGCCAATCGCCTTCATTTGCCATGAAACATATTCTCGATCTAGCCCACGTTCTCTTTGATGTATCTGTATGCGGCATCTAGTGCCTCGGAGAGTTTGCCGGGATCGGTTCCGCCGCCCTCGGCCATGTCTGGCTTGCCGCCGCCCTTGCCGCCGATGATCGGGGCGATCTCTTTGATGATATTTCCGGCTTTGATCTTATCCGTCAGATCATCTGAGACGCGTACGATGATGCCGGCTTTGCCGTCGTCCTTTCTGCCGAGAATGATGATGCCGCTCTTGATGCGGGCAAGCAGCGTGTCCGACAGTTGTCTGGTGCCGTTGCTGTCGAGTCCATCGACGATCTTTCCGATGACCTTGACGCCCGCGATCTCACGCGTCTCATCTCCACCGCCGGAGTTGTTTCCGAGGCTGCCTGTGGCGATCTTTAGCTTGAGATCGTCCATTTCCTTTTTGGTCTTTTTAAGCTCTTCCTGAAGACGTTCGATAGCATTTGGCAGATTGTCACGCTGCGTTTTTAAAGCGCCGAGAGATGCGTCGATAAGGCGTTCGTCATCACGAAAACGCAAGAAAGAGTCAAACCCCGTGATCGCACGTATGCGTCTGACGCCCGATGCGATCGCTTCGTCCGATGTGATCTTAAAGCTGCCGATGTCGCCCGTCGCTCTGACGTGAGTACCGCCGCACAACTCCATCGAAAATTTGCCGTCGCCTACCGAAAGCACACGCACCTCGGCGCCGTATTTTTCGCCGAACATCGCCGTCGCTCCCGAATGCATCGCCTCCTCGAGCGCCATCATATTTGTCGTGACCGGGTCATTTTTGAGAATGTACCGGTTAACCAGATCCTCGACCTCAACGATCTCTGCGGCGGTCACCGGCTGATAGTGAGTAAAATCGAACCGCAGATAATTAGGAGCAACAACGGAACCGGCTTGCTTGACGTGTGTGCCTAAAACTTCTTTTAACGCTGCGTGTACGAGATGCGTCGCTGTATGATTTCGCCGCGTCGCATCGCGTTTTTCGACATCGACCATTGCCTCGACGGTGTCACCGGCCTTTATTTCGCCCTTGCTTACCGTAACCTTATGGATGATAAGCCCCGCAACCGGCGAAAAAGTATCATGAACGCTCATCGATGACTCGGCCGAGTTCAATTTGCCCGTATCGCCGACCTGTCCGCCTGACTCGGCATAGAATGGAGTTCTATCAAGCACAACGCTGCCTTGCTGTCCCTCGTGCAAACTGTCGATCGGCTTATCGCCGTCGAGTATCGCTACGATCTTGGCATCATCGAGAAATGTCATATCGTAACCATGAAAGACATTTTTCCCGACACGATCGAGTATCTCGGCATATACCGGCGAGATCTCGCTCTTTCGCTCGGTCTTGCCGATGCCCGATTGTTTTTGCAGTTCCTGGAGTGCGTGGTCAAAACGAAGGTTAAAATCGTCCTCGTCAAATTCGAGGCCTTTTTCTTCTAAATAAACACGGATCAGGTCGCGCGGCGTGCCAAAGGTGTCGTAGAGTTTCGCTATCGCAAAAAAGAGTTCGTCATCCTTTGCCGTGGCAGGCGTGATGGCGAGATCGTTGAGTTTGCCGAGGCCGACGGTCACGGTGTTGCCGAACCTTTCTTCCTCGAGCCGTACCATTTTGCCGATAAAATCCCTTTGCGTCTCAAGCTCAGGAAAGGCACCGCGAAAATTTTCGACGACCTTATCGCACACCTTGTAAAAGAATGCGTCCTTTAACCCGAGATGTTCGCGGCCGTGATAGATCGCGCGGCGCATTATCTTGCGCAAGACGTAATTGCGGCCCTCATTGCCCGGCAAAATACCGTCGGCAATGGCAAACGCGGTCGAGCGTGCATGATCGGCAATAACTCGGCAGGCAAACTGCCCGGTCTCATTCATTTGTTCGTATTTAACCATCAATAAAATGATATAACACGCGCGGTGTTTAGAGCATTTCCGGAGTAGATAACGCCGTTCATTTCTCGCACCCGAGCGGCAATTTTGCACCGAGCAGGTTAGCCGCCTTTTGATCGCGTATCGCCGAGAGCGGCAGCTTCATTTGGCAATATGTCTGTGCCCGAAACTTAAGAGTATCGACATCCTGTGGGTCGAACGTGAGTAATTTTGTCAAGTCGTCTATCGCCGCTTGAAATTTGTTCAGATGATAATATGCCGACGCGCGGTTAAAGTATGCGTTCTTGTACCGTGCATCAAGTGCTATCGCTTTGGTGAGATCGTCGATCGCAAGCTGTGACGCACTGTCTATGCGCAGCGTGCCGCGATTATAGTAAGCCCGCTGCAGGTCATACTTTAACGCGATCATCTTGTCATAATCGGCAATGGCGGCATCTATCGAACCGATCTCCTCGAGCGATTTTGCACGGCGGTAAAAGGCCGCTCCATTCTTAGGGTCAGCCGCGATCGCCTTGTCATATTCAGCGACAGCCTCGCGATGCTTACCGGCAGTTGCAAGTATTATCCCGCGATCGGTGTACTGTGACGACGTCGCCGCAGGCCTGACGACAGGTGCGGGCGTCGTAACGGCCGGTTTCGAAGCCGTTGCCGAGCCTCCGACAAATGACATTAAGGCCGCCTTTAGCGTAGCGGCGATCTCATCACGCTGAGCTTCGTTAAAAGATGTTCGTGCTCCCAACGCCTTTAACCTTGCGAGATCTTGTACAAATGCGTCAGGGACATCAGCCGGCTTACTGTCTAAGCCATTACTGATCGCAGTAAGCAGCTGCGAAACCTTTTTGTTGTACGCGGCATTATTCGGCAGCTTGTACCAATTGGTCAGCGTACCGCCAAGCTCGCCGAGCGAACTGCCGATATTATATTTCCACTTTGCCGCAGGATCCGCTTTATAACTGAGATCGGCATTGATCGCGGCGGTTATTCCCGTATATTTGCCGCCCCATTTTTGAACGACATATTTTTGAACTGCCTTTTGCTCAGCATCAGGAACATCGATCCAATCGGTCGGCGAAACTCCGCGTGCCGAGATAGCATCAAGCGTCGCATCAAGCTCCGGGTCATAAAAATGAAGCACCGTACGGTTGATATTTATATGCAGGCCCTCGATCTTTCCGACACCGAGTTGGGTCAGCACAAGTGTCTTCCACCCGAAAAATCCGATCGCAAACGGCTTCGCCGCCTCTCGCCGCCTGACCGACTCGGGTGCGTTATCGGCAAAATATCCGACAACGACCTTTGCCAGTTCGCCGCCGCCGTCATTAAGCCGCTTGTCGAGAGTAACTGTCCTTTGTGCCGCCGCCGGAATAATGAACGACACGATCACCAACACCAGAAACATCGGACAAAATTTTACTCTCATATTATCCATACCCTCGTCTATACACTCCGAACCCTGTTTAGGCTTGAGATTGGCCTGAAGCTCAGATCTTTTCTTTACTTTCGGAAATAGAACGGTATTTTGAAACGGACTTGCATATAAAATCAAGCGCGTATGTTTACATTGACAGTTTTGTGGACTTGAACGAAAATTTTTGTGTCTAAACTATTTTCTTTCAAGCATTTAATTAACTATGAAAAAACTATTGTCACCCGCGATCGTGGTCGCCGTATCTATGTTCATTTTTCTCGCCGTCGGCACAGCTTCGGCTCAAAAGGTCGGCGGATACAGGTCAACCTTAGCCGCCGCAGCCGATGTAAAGGCAGCAGCCGCCTTTGCGGTCTCGGCACAGGCCGAAAAGACCGATGCCGAGATCACGCTTCATCAGATACTAAAGGCCGAGAAACAGGTCGTTTCAGGTACTAATTACCGACTCTGTCTGATGGTGATGGACGGCGACGATATGTACAACGTGACCGCTGTCATTTATCAGGATCTCAAACAGAACTACGCTCTGACGTCGTGGACAAAAGCTAACTGCGGCGGCAGCGAATAGCCTCGCTCAGATGATCAGATATCTCATAATTATCGTTTCGATATTGGCGGCTGTCGCGGTTTGTACCGCGCAGCCGCGTTCTCTTAAGGTGAGACTCGACAAATTTAAAGAAACCTTTAGACGTGAGTGCCGCGAGGCGGGCATCGTAGGTGCGAGCTTCCTTTTTATCAAGGACGGCGAGACGATCGCATCCGAGCATTACGGCACCGCCGACGCCGCAAAAGATCAGCCCGTCGATGCCGATACGATCTATCATTGGGCATCTAACACAAAACCCTTTACAGGCATTGCGATAATGCAGCTGCGCGACCGCGGGCTGCTGAAACTCGATGACCCCGTAACAAAATATCTGCCCGAGCTGCGCGCCGTACATAACCCGTACGGCTCGATGGACGACATTACGATACGTCATCTTATGACGCACTCGGCGGGCTTTCGCAACCCGACGTGGCCCTGGAGCACAGGCAAGCCGTGGGAGCCTTTCGAACCGACCGAGTATTCGCAGCTCGTCGCGATGCTGCCTTACACGGAAATAATGTTCGCACCGGGCAGTAAGTTCAGCTATTCAAATCCCGCAATAATCTTTTTAGGCAAGATCATCGAAAAACTCAGCGGCGACGACTATGAGGTCTATGTCGATAAGAACATACTCAAACCGCTCGAGATGTACCGCACTTATTTTGATGCGACGCCTTATCATCTGCTCAAATATCGTTCGCACTCGTACTATATTGAGAACGGCAAACGCACCGAGGCACGCTTTGACGCCAACACCGGCATAACCGTCTCTAACAGCGGCCTTAACTCGCCGCTGAGCGATATGGTCAAATATCTTGAATTTTTGATCGGCGATCCTAAAAGAAAAGATGCAAATGATCTGATACTCAAGCGTTCTTCGCTTGAGGAAATGTGGCGGCCTCTGGTGCATACCGAGGTTGATGCCAATGGTAATAAAGGTTTTACGACCGATATCGGATTGATATTCTTTTTGGACAGATCGCTCGCCCCGCGTCATATCGGCCACGGCGGTGACCAGAACGGGTTCATCAGCTATATCGATCTCGACCCCGATAAACGCGAGGCATCGGTCATCGTCTTTAATACCAACATTATCCTTCCCGACAACACACCGCCTGAAAAGGATATGGTAAGCCGTCTAAGGCGAAACGTGCGGGAACTGTTTTAATATCATACGGTTACGCGGCACCGTAAGCCGCCAAAATAATAATTATGAAACACCTTACTGCATCAATATTCATCGCTCTCTTTGTAATGAGCATTTTTGTTATCTCAGCATCGGCGCAGATAACGGGCGGCTATAATGACGCCGACAAGACCGATAAGACCGTTATCGACGCCGCAAAATTTGCGGTTAAAGCCGAAAACAAGAGATCTAAGACAGCTATGAAATTCGTTTCGGTCGAAAAGGCCGAACAGCAGGTCGTTGCGGGTATGAACTATCACATTTGGCTGAGATACACCTCTCGCGGCACCCAAGGCTGCGCCTCGGCAGTCGTCTTTCGCAGCTTAAAGGGAACCTATAGCCTTACGACCTGGGAATCATCCTCGTGTGATGACGCATCGAGTACTGCCGCCTCATACAACGCATCGCTAACACCATTTCTCATCAAAACGGCATTACCTTTCGTCTCATAACACCGCAAATATCCGGTTCACCAGCCTCTGTGTATCCGCCATTGATCGACGATCTCGCCGTCATCGAGGATATTGTAATGAGTATGCTGAGCTGCGGTCATACAGCTGTGATTTGCGAGAATTCTAACGCGGTCTCCCACCTTCGAGCGGGCGAGCATTTCGTCCGATGCTTCGATGATGCCGTGCTCTTGTGACAGCGATGTGAGCCGCATTCCGGTGTCGCGGCCGTCGAGATCGAGCACTCGTCCATAACCGCATTGAGGGTCAAAGACGACCGGCCCGCGGTCTTTTGACATTGCGATACCGCCGGCATCGACGACGAGTTTCTTTCTGTGTTCGTCACGGTGTACGACCGCCGCAAGCACCGTCAACGCCGTGTCATCAGATCCGCAGCTGCCAAGCGTTGCCTGATATGCATCGTAAAAGATGTAATTTCCGGGCCTGATCTCGTCTATCCCGTTGAGACTGTCGATCAGAGACATTGTCGGCGTCGAGCCGATGCTCACGCATGGAACGTCAATACCCTCACCACGTAGTTTGGCGGCAAGAGCGGTCATCACGTCACGCTCCTGATGTGCGACATCGAGTATCGCCGTCCTTGAATCGACATCATACGAGTGTCCGGCATGGGTCAGTATTCCCGCAAACCTCAGCGAATCGGCATCCGTCAGTGATCGCGGTATCCGTATCGCGTCCGTGCTGTCAGGATCGACCCCGACGCGATGCGTGCCGCAATCGACCTTTAAAAACACATCGAATCTCACCGTTGCCTCGCTTGCCGCCGCGTCTAATGCAAGAGCGGTCTCGGCATCGTCGGTAATTAGATCGAGCTTGATACCGCGGCGAATGAGTTCGACAGCCTCAGCAAATTTACCCGGCTCGATCGGTACGGCATACGTTATATCGTTAAAGCCCTCTGCACCGAACGCCGCCGCCTCGGCAAGCGTGGAAACAGTGATCGCACCGCTATGCCCCGCAGTCTGTATCCGGGCAACTTCAATACATTTGTGTGTCTTGATATGCGGACGCAGCCTAACGCCCAACTTCTCGGCCTTTTCGCTCATCCGACGAGCATTAGCCCGTACGCGTCTCAGATCCAAAATGAGTGATGGTGTTTTCAGACTCTTCATTTGTAAAAAAATAACATCTGAAAGATCACTGATTCAGATCTACACCAAAGAACCTCATGACGCTATAACGCTAAGTCAAGGCAATTAAGACGCTCAACAATTTATCTCACGCCTGATGCCCATCAGGCGATCAAATTAAAACTTGTAGTTACCAACCAAAGCATTTCTGAGATCGCAAAAAAAGATGATAGATCTGTTAATGAGTGATCCCGTTTAAATACATCCTCAGCCGATATGGATAAGGTTATCTCATGGCTGCGACCAGGCGTCCATAAAATAACGGCTCATTTTTTGGTCACCGTACAGATAGTGGTCATGATCGATGGCAGGTCGCAAAGCGATCTTTTCGCACGATCATATTAGTTTTTTTGCCATTTTCACGACGTTATCGACAGTAAATCCGTAATCGCGGAAAACATCTTCGGCAGGAGCTGATGCTCCAAAACGATCGACTGCCACCGAATCGCCGCTGTCGCCGACATATTTTGCCCAGCCGAGCGACACGCCCGCCTCGATGGAGAGTCGTGCCTTTACCTTTGGCGGAAAGACCTCGTCCTTGTAACGCTGCGGCTGTTCGTCAAAAAATTCCCAGCACGGCATCGACACGACACGGGTCGGCGTACCGGCGGCATTCAGCACTTCGCGAGCCTGCATTGCAAGTCCGACCTCAGAGCCTGTCGCGATCAGTATGAGTTTCGGCGCGGCCGTCTTGCCTGTTTTACTTTCGGCTTCGGCAAGGATGTATGCACCCTTGTGCAGGCCTTTCGCATCGGCAAACCGCTTTCTGTCGATCAGATCGACCTTTTGCCTCGATAGGGCAAATGCCGTCGGTGCCGCTTGTCGCTGCAGGGCGGCACGCCAGGCCTCGCGCACCTCATGAGCATCACACGGACGTATCAGCGCAAGATCTGGTATCGCACGCAGTGCCGCCAGATGCTCGACCGACTGATGCGTCGGGCCGTCTTCGCCAAGCCCGATCGAATCATGAGTAAATACAAATATCGTTTGTATGTGCGACAAAGCCGCAAGCCTGATCGCCGGACGCATATAATCCGAAAACGTCTGAAACGTACCGCCGAAAGGTATGACATTACCAAACAGCGCCATGCCATTCATTGCCGAACCCATCGCATGCTCACGTATGCCGAAATGAATGTTGCGATTCTGATACCGTCCGAACTGAAGGTCGGCCGAGTCCTTGATATACGTGTTGTTTGACGGCGTCAGATCCGCCGATCCGCCGAGCATCTGCGGAATGGCATCAGCAACGGCGTTGATCACATCGCCGCTGTAAGCCCTCGTCGCTTTTGATTCGACCCCGTCAAATGACGGCAGCGACCTCTCCCAACCCGACGGCAGCGACCCGCTGCAAAATTCGCGAAATCTTGCTCCCAATTCAGGCTCGGCCTTTTCGTATTTGGCAGTAAGGGTGTTCCAATCCTTTTCAAGTTTTGCACCGTTCTTTACAGCATTTTTAAAATGAGCTGCGACCTCTTTCGGCACAAAAAAGCTCTTATTCTCAGGCCAGCCGAGATTGCGTTTTGTCTCGCGGACGGCTTCTGGTCCGGGTGCGTCGGAGTGTGCTTTATTCGTGCCCTGTTTTGGCATACCAAAACCGATGATCGTATGGACACGAATGAGCGACGGCTTATTCTTTACTTTTTGTGCGGCCTTGATCGCGGCCTCGATCGCCTTAAGATCGTTGCCGTCGGCGACCTCTGAGACATGCCATCCCGCAGCCTCAAAGCGTTTTGTGCGGTCTTCGGTAAATGCCATATCGGTCGAGCCGTCGATCGTTATCTGATTGTCATCATAGAGATATATCAGGTTGCCGAGCTTAAGATGGCCCGCGAGCGACGCCGCCTCATAGCTGACGCCTTCCATCAGATCGCCGTCCGAACAGATACAGTAGATATAATTATCGACGACCGGAAATCCCTTTTTATTGAACAATGCGGTAAGATGCGCCTGTGCGATGCCCATACCGACACCGTTGGCAAACCCCTGGCCGAGCGGGCCGGTCGTGATCTCGACGCCCGGCGTCAAAATGTTCTCGGGGTGGCCCGGCGTCTTTGAATGGAGCTGTCTAAAATTCTTAAGGTCATCGATCGTCAGGCCATAGCCCGTCAGATGAAGCAGGCTGTAAAGCAGCATCGAACCATGTCCCGCCGACAGCAGAAAACGATCGCGGCCGAACCATTTCGGATTCTTAGGGTTGTGACGCAAAAACTTTGTCCACAGTACATACGCCGTGGGCGCCATACCGAGCGGTAATCCCGGATGACCCGAATTCGCCTTTTGGATCGCATCGAGCGATAAGGTGCGGATCGTATTTATACAAAGTTGGTCGAGGTCGCGATTTGAGATACGAGAGGTCATAGTATTGATATTTTTAACGAGCAGTTATCTTAAATATTGTGATCGACAGATCATATACGCATCATATCATTTAGCATATAGAGCATCACATTTTCGGGTTTGTCACAGATGATCGAGGTCATCCTATATCATCTATTTTGCCAAGAGTTTCGAGAGCGAGCAAAACCACTCCGCAAGACGAGGCTTCGGCGATGCCTGTCAGTTCGAGTTGTTTGCCGATCGCGGCCGAGATCATCGCCGTCCAAACAGGCGAATCGTGCAGTGCTCCGCCCGACGCATATATCTCTCTGATATTAGCCACTTTTTTCAGACGCGAATGTATATCGGCGAACTGAGCGGCGACCGCCTCTAATCCTGCCTGCAAGATGTCGATCGCATCATTTGCCATCGTCAGGCCGAGGATCGCACCTTTCGCATCCTCGTTGTAGCCCGTGCTTCGCTCGCCGGCGAGATACGGCATAAATGTAACGCCTTTTGCTCCATTTGGCCGCTCGGCCGCGAGATCCTCGGCGTTTTTGGGCAGCCGAAGATTTTTTATCATCCAGGCGTAAAGATTGCCGCCGTTGGATAATGCTCCGCCGATCACCGTCCGGCGGCGATCGACGCGATAGCACCAGATGCCCGCAGGAATATGCTTAGGCGGGTCACCCTTATAAACTATGCGCATCGCACCGGATGTGCCGATCATCAACGCGGCCTTTTGCTTAGTGGTACAGCCCGAACCGACATTATCCGCCGCACCGTCAGCGATCGCCGGAAACATCTTTGCCGCCTTCAGCCGCGGCCATCGCTCCTGAAACTTTTTTGTAAGCGCAAAACTCTCGTCATCGCTGACAGTGACCGGCGTTAAATGGTCGGGCTTGATCTTTAAAGCCTTCATCATCGGAGCGTCCCATCGGAGTGTGTGAATATTAAAGATGCCCGTACCCGACGCCATCGAGATGCTAGTGCGCGAAACGCCCGTAAGCCGCTCGAGCACCAGATCGCTGAATGAAAGCCAGCGTGATGTTTTGTCAAAGACGGCCTTGCTCTCCTTTTGCAGCCATAAAAGTTTTGCAGGCCAATAGCTCGAGTGAAAATGTGCTCCGGTGCGGTCATGCACTGCGGCCTCGTCAAACTTCTTTTTCAGCTTTGCGGTAAATTCGCGGCTGCGGGTGTCTGCCCAACCCAAAACCTTTGTCGTCGGCCGCCCTTTGGCATCAACGCCGACAATGCTGTGCCAAAAGGCACTGGCGGCAATATGCGTAATGTCGCCTTTGATGTCCTCGGTTTTTGCCAGCAGTTCGTCTATCGCCCTGATGACATCATCAACCGCCGCATCGGCATCGAGCACCGAACCGCCGTCACGGCTTGCCGCAAATGAGCGCTCGACCCGCACGGCGGCTCCTCTCACGGGCTTTGCCGCATCAGTGTAAAGCGAAGCCCTCACACTGGACGAACCGATGTCGAGGGCTAATATTAGTTGTTTTTCCGGCATTAATATATTGCGATCAACCGAACGTCTTTTTTACCCACCAACGCAGGCCGACGAACAAAAAGCGATGATCCTTAAAGAACTCAGGCGGTTTGCCCTCGAAATAATGTCCGATGAACTGGAGCACCCAGCCGATAATAAACAAGCCCGCACAAGCGATCCAAACGTAGCTGAATATCAACGCGAACGGCAGCATCAATATCGACAGCGCGATCATCGGGATGCCAAATGAGTGCGTCAGCCTGTTGATCGGATGCTCGTGACTCTTAGCGTATTCGTCGATCCACTCTTCCCAGCTTCGTCCGCCCATGGCAAAACTATCTCCTTTAAGTTTTTAATTATTTTACACTACTTTTTCTTTTCGGATCAGAGTTTCTGTCAACAGGCCGTCACCGATATTTTGCGTCGATATTGTGACATATCCTTCAAATATACTTTTTGATAAGAATGTGTCAGCATCAACCGCCGCGACCGGCACTTTTGTGATAAGCCATTTATCGATCACGCCGGCAAAGCTCTCATAGACGCCTGCTCCGCCGATTATATAAACGTCACCTGCATACGACGCGGCAAACGCTGTTACCTCGTCAACAGAATTCATCAGCATAACGCCGTCCGGCAGCGTCAACTCTCTTGAGCGGCTCACAACGATATTTGTCCGGTTAGGCAATGGCCGTCCGATCGAGTGCCATGTTGCGGTGCCCATAACCACGGCATTTCCCGACGTGGTTTCCTTAAAAAATCTCATGTCTGCGGGGTAATGCCACGGCAGCTTGCCGTCTTTACCGATCGCAAGATGCGGATCGATCGCGGCTATCGCAATGATCATTTCAGTTGAGCTCCTTTATAAACGGTGATCGGTGACCCCTTAGCTATCAAAATGGACTCAGGCGTCTCATCGTCGAGAAATGCGAACTCCTCACCATACGTTCTGCCAAAATCAACGCCGATCGTTGAGGATTCGGTATCAAAAAGCTCCCATTTCGGATGCTCGACCTTATACTCATCCACACGTCCGTTACCTCGGTCGGTGTAGCCCCAATAGTGTTCGATGATAAATTCGCCGTGCGACCCTTGAGCGGGAACACCGAGATCATTGCCCGGCCTCACTGATATTCGATTTTGCACGCCGCCGCGGTGCCATTCATATTCGATCAGCTCGCGGCTTTGTGTATGATCCATCTGCCAGCACTCGTAAGGTTCGCCGTACATCACACGCGCGACGGCGGCGATCGCGGCCTTTGGGACTATTTCCTTTACAAAGCAAACTGCCCGACGCTCTTCGCCATCGACGTTACGCTTTATATAAAAACGCAGATTCACTTCTTCGAAATTAACGTGAAACGGCACCAAAAACCCCATCACGCGAGTGTCCAGGAACATAAATCCGACGAGGCTTACGTAACATTTTCCCTCAAAGAGATCGATCTCGGTCCCGCTCGGCACTCGTGCCGCGAGCAAGCTCGGATCTACCGCGTAATTTGCCATTACGAGATCACGCCACTCCGCTGTCACAAATTTTTTCATACCTGCGGCCCTCAAATTTTGCGGTCCCGATACGGTTCAAGACTGCGGCGGTTCAAACTGTTCGAGCTTGCGATAAAGCGTTTTCCTGCCGATATTTAACAGTCTGGCCGCGAGCGATTTATCGCCGTTGGTCATACTTAACGTGGCATCGATCAGCTTTTGCTCCATTTCGTCCATCGTCATCGGCAGCCTGACCACAAACCCCTCATCCGGCTCGACACCGCTCATTACGCCTGCGCTATGTCCGTCAGACGACATCGCTCTTGTCACCGCCGGCGGCAGGTCGGCCACCTCGATCTGTCGCCCCGAGGCGATGATGACCGCCCGCTCGATCGCATTCTCAAGCTCGCGGATATTGCCGGGCCAACTGTATCGGTCAATCATCTCCAATGCCTCTGATGAAATACCCGAAACATACCGTCCGGTCTTTTGCTTATAGGCTTCGAGAAAATGAAATACCAGCAAATGAATATCCTCTGGGCGCTCACGCAGCGGCGGCAGAGATATCGGAAAGACCGACAGGCGAAAATAAAGGTCTCGCCGAAATGTGCCTTCCTCAACGGCTCGCTCAAGATCGACATTGGTTGCGGCGACAACTCTGACATCGGTCTTGATAACGTGCTTGCCGCCGACTCGCGTCAATTCGCCGTCCTGCAGCACACGCAGCAGACGAACCTGTGCCTGCAGCGACATCTCACCGATCTCGTCCAAAAACAGCGTGCCGCCATTTGCCTCTTCGAACCGCCCGAGCCGCTGCTGTCGCGCGTCGGTAAATGCGCCTTTCTCGTGGCCGAACAGTTCTGACTCAAGCAGTGTTTCAGGTATGGCTCCGCAGTTTATTTTGATAAAAGATCTTTTTTCGCGGCCCGAGTTGTAATGGATAAGATTTGCGATCAGCTCCTTACCCGTTCCTGATTCGCCCTGTATGAGAACGGTCGTAGAGGTATCGGCAACATTTAATGCCAGCTCGATCGCCCGCCTTATTCCGGGCGCCTGTCCGACGATCTCGCTCTGTCGCTGATTAAGCTCGCTCTTGAGCCGCATGATCTCGGCTGACAGCTGATCGCGCTCTAATGCCGTTCCGATCTGGTCGGCAATACCCTCGATGAGAGCGACATCATGATCGGCAAAAGCGCTTGCCGTACTCCATACAAAACCAAGCAGTCCAAAAACACGCCCGCCGACGCGAACCGGCGTCACGAGTGCCGCCTTTCCCCGAAGCTGTGTATTAAAGAATATTCTGATCGGAAACGGCAGCTGAGTGTCCGCGAGCCTGACCGTCTTTCCGTCACGGATGATATCGCGAAGCGCCGAAAATGAGTCGATCGAGAGAGCCTTGTCATGCTGCTCGACCATCTTCAGCACCTTGCCAAGCCTGATGCCCTCGGCAGATTTGAGCGATGCAAGCGAGATCCTCTGCCCCGCCTCGTCGAGTACGCCGAGAGCTCCGTAATCGGCCCCTACAAGCGACACCGCACGCTCAAGCACGTCTGCTGAGACCTCTTTAAAATCCGAATGAGAGTTAAGCGTATTTGCTATCTCAAGCAGAGCATTTGTCCGGCGCGACTCCTGCTCTTGGGCAACGTACATACTCGTGTACTGATAGCCGATGGCAAGCTGTCGGGCGATCGACTCGAGAAACTCGACCTCTTCGTCAAGCCAAACACGAGGGCTATGCGTATCATGCAGCCCGAGCAGGCCCAGCACCTTGTCATTTCGTATGATCGGGATCGTGAGCAGTGAACACGTATCCAGCGCACGAGTAAAATATTTGACCGCCGGATCTTTTGTCCTGGACGTGTCGTTGATGCGGATCGGTTTTGTTATATCGAACTTCTCAGCCAGCTTTTCCGCATCGAATGGGATCGTCATCCCTTCGCTCTTTGGGACCTTTCGATCCTTTCGCCATTCGTGGCTGATGCGCAGTTCTTTTTCGCCATTCAGCTGCAGCAGATCGCAGCGGTCTGCCTCAAGCATCCGCCCGATCTCTGACACGACCACATTCAAGAATCTTTCGAGATCTATCTTTGTCGGCAGGTCGCGGGCAAGGCGGTCGATGATCGCATCACGAGCCTCGTGCATTTGGCTGCGGCGTTCGGAGGGCAGCGGGTCTGATTGATCGTGAGCTGTTGCCATTAAAAAAGAGCAGAACTTTCTCCGCTCTTATCTTCGCAAAGCCGCAGGATATGTCAAGCTGACACACTCTGCGGCTGTAATGTGTTCTTTTGGCACATATTCCGGCGATCGGTGTGAAATTAGTGTCAAGGTTTCGGTTTTGTGGCAGGTTTTTGTTCCTTTGCCGTTCCTTTTTCGGTCTTGGTGTCTTTAGGAACTGTTTTTTGATCCTTATCATGAGGTTTGCCATTATCGCCGCTCTTTTTCGGAGCCGTTGACGTATTGCTGTCGCCCGGGCCGGCCTCCGGGTCGCCGGCGACATTTGCATTTGCGTCCTTAGAGTTGGCATTTACCTTTTTATCTGACGGTTTCTCAGAAACATAATCGATGCGCTTGGCTCCGGCCTCGGCATCCTCGAGCAGATCAGCTGCCTCAGAATTGTCCGGGTCGATCTCGATCGCCTTTTTTAATGCGGTTATCGCCTCATGAAACTTTGCGAGCTTTATCCTGATCGCGCCAAGCTGTGTCTGATATTCGCTGTCGTCGGACTTGAGCTTAGCGGCCTGTGCAAGTGCATCTTCGGCATCATCGTCCTGATTGAGCTTGTTATAGGCAAGGCCGAGATTAAAATAACCCGCCGCATCTTTTGACGAATCGCCGAGCTGTTTTTTATAGATCGCAACAGCTTTTTCGAACATCTTTACCGAGTTCGGCTTGGGCTGATTCTTTGAGTTTGCCGCAACCTCGCCCGGCAGCAGTTGAGTACCGCCGCTTTGCTTAGATTCATTTTCGAGCAAGGCGTAGGCAATGCCCATTTTGAAATATGGTTCGCCGAGGTTCGGATCCAACTCGACCGCACGCTTATACGCATCGATCGCCTCTTCGGTATCGTTGTCGTCAAGCAGCCTGTTGCCCTCGGCGATAGCCGCCAAAGGATCGGTTATATTCGCAAATTTACCCGACGATGCCGCATCGAGAGATGTATCTATCGGGGCGTCATTAGCAGTGTTAGAAGCGCTGTGACCGCAGCCTGTCTGAAAAAAAGCCAACGCCGCAAAAGCACAGATAAAAAGAAAAGATCTCATATTGTCAGGCTCAGCCCGGCGGAAAGATAAAAGGCCGCCCGGCCAGCAGATGAACATGCAGATGAAAGACCGTCTGGCCGCCGTCTGAGTTGGTATTTATCACAACCCGATAGCCATTATCCGAAAAGCCCTTATCCTTTGCGAATCGCGCCGCTGTCAGCAAAAGATGCCCGAGCACATCACGATGCGAGCCTTCGGCGGCCGCAAGCGAGCTGAAATGATCCTTTGGCAAAAGCAGCACATGCGTCGGAGCCTGAGGATCTATATCGCTGATAACGATACATTTATCGTCCTCATAGAGTCTCTCCGCCGGTATATCTTCGGCTATTATCTTGCAGAACAAACAATCATCTACTCGCATATTTTAGATGCAAGTATTAAATCATACGTTACGGCAAAAGTTAATTATTCGACACGGCGGCCGGGGAGTTCACGGTGTCGGCATTCTCATTAAGGCGCGTAATGTCAGCACCGAGCGAACTCAGTTTGCGCACGATCGTTTCGTAACCGCGGTCGATGTGATAGACGCGATCTATATATGTCTCGCCCTTGGCGCAGAGTGCGGCCAGTACCAGCGATGCCGATGCTCGCAGGTCGGACGCGAGTATCTTTGCACCCATCAGCCCTGTCTTACCGCGTACGATCGCCGTATTGCCGTTAATGTGAATGTCGGCTCCCATGCGTACTAGCTCCGACGCGTGCATAAAGCGGTTCTCAAATATCGTCTCGATGATACTGCATTCGCCCTCAGCCTGCGTCATCAGCGCCATATATTGGGCCTGCATATCTGTCGGAAAGTCGGGGTGCGGCTCGGTCGTGACATCTCTTGCGACAAGCCCGCTTGCTGAGTTATAGACCCGCAGCGTGCTCTGATTAAGCTCCTCGATGACGACACCTGTATCGCGCAGCTTTTCAATAACGGCCTTTAGATGTTCGGGGCGACAGCCTTTGATCTCAAGATCGCCATTAGTAATGGCCGCGGCGATGATGAATGTTCCGGCTTCGATCCGATCCGGTATGATCGTATGCTCCGCACCGCCGAGAGCTTCGACGCCGTCGATCTCAAGGGTCGATGTGCCCGCACCTTTGATGCGTGCTCCCATTTTGTTGAGCAGTTCGGCAAGGTCATCGATCTCCGGCTCCTGCGCCGCATTTTTTATGATGGTGCGGCCCTCAGCGAGCGTTGCGGCCATCATAACGTTCTCAGTACCGGTGACAGTGACCTTTTCAAATTCGATGACAGCACCTTTCAGGCGGCCGTTACGCGCGCGTGCAACAACATCGCCCGACTCAAGCGAAACCTCGCCGCCGAGCTGTTCAAATGCCTTTAAATGCAGGTCGATCGGCCGTGTCCCGATAGCGCAGCCGCCGGGCAGGCTGACCTTTGCCTGGCCAAACCTTGCAAGCAGCGGCCCGAGCGCTAACACGCTCGCACGCATCGTTTTAACCAGTTCATACGGAGCCTCGTAAACTTGTATGTTGTTTGCCGTGATCTTATGCGTACGCAGTTCAGGCGTCAGCACCGTTGCCCCGAGATCCTCGAGCAGGCGACGCTGTGTGATGAGGTCCTTTACATACGGCACATTGTGCAGTGTAACGGTCTCGGCCGTCAGCAATGCCGCCGCCAAACATGGCAGAGCCGAATTTTTTGCTCCGCTGATCTCGATCTTTCCCTTTAGCGGATTGCCGCCTTTAACTAAGAACTTGTCCATGCGTGATTCGATCCGATCCAAATACTACCGTAAGCAAATATTATGGTATCGAGTAAGAAATCTTATCACGCACCCGGCGCATTGCGAATCGCGAATATGAGATAAATGTGAGATTTAATACGCAACGTGTGTAAAAACCGATTCATCTTAATTATCGGTTTGAGCGGTCATATGTTTGGTTAGCTATGATAAAGCCGCTCTGATCATTTATCCCCGGCTGGATCGCCCTCCTTTCAGCCGGGGCTTTTTTATTTTCTGATCTTTGAGAGTATGCGGCCGATCTGATCCGTGTGACGCATTTCGTGTCCGCCTTTTAACAGCAGCCACTCGTACGCATTAAGGTCGCCAAAGTACGGATGCGGAAATTTGATCTCGCTCAGATCACGCGCCGCAAGCTCCGAATAGAGCGTCAGAGCCTCGGCATCATTCAGATCAAGGATCGAGAGCGATTTTTGTAGATCTATATCTCCGGTAGGTCGGACAATGTCCGGAGCCTCGAGTTTTGCAGCTGACTGCCCACTCAAAGCAGAAAAAAGTGCGCCGTCGACAAATGCCCGTCCGTCGTTAGGCGTTGAGTTAGATCCTTTTTTAACCAGACGGCCGGCGATCTTTAGAGCACTCGAATCAACGATCGAAATATGTTCGACGATATTTTCGACCGTCCATTTTTCATCGTCGGGAAGCGTGGTATCTTCGCCCGGAGCGAGTGACGAGAGCACATCCCGAAGTTTTGTCCTGGCCGCACTGTTTGCCGCAGCGATGTCGTCAACTTTTTCGATCTTCATTGCGGTTTATTTGCAGCTGTCGGCTGTCCCGAAAGTATAAGCCGATGCCAACGCACATAGCTCGTTACGTTGTTTGCGTCGCTCTTGAGCCGTTTGACGTATGCAGTCTGAAAGTACAAGAGATCATCGGCGGTCCACTCGACCTCTACGATCGGATTAAATGATGCAAGGGACTTTTCGTCAGGCAGCGTTGTCGGCGGCTGATTACCGCCATCCGAATTAGCGGCTGTTGCCGTGCTGCCCTCAGTGTTAGCCGCCTGATCTTGCCCTTGCTGCTTTCGCATCTGATCCTGATCATAGGCCTGCGACGACAGCAGCAGCTGATTTTTTAATGGAATGCCCGCCTGCGTCGGCGTCAATCCGGCGGCGTCATAAATGCGGATCTGCGTGTCGTAAGCGACCGCAACCTTAGTCGAATCAGGAGAAAATACAGGGTGCACCGCGGTCAGATTATCGTCCAAACGGCGTTCGCGGCCATTTTTTTCGACGACCCTGAGCCGTCCGACAGGTGTCCAGCTTTCGCCCTTCATCGCGGCGGTTCCGTCATAAAATTCCCATTCTCTCGACGAGACCGCCAATGCGGCGAGCATCGAGCTGTCCGGAGACCACACATAGTAAAAATAGATCAGCCCGTCGGTCTGTGTGATCGGCCTCAGCCCTTCGCCGCCTGCGTTGCAGAGGTATATCTGTTCGTTGCGAAAGGTGAGAATGCCGGTCGGGGCCGCCGGTGTCGGAGCGGCAGCGGGCGACGCGGTCGTTTCGGTATTTGCAGCAGGTTCAGCATTGGCATCCGCCGGAGCAGGATCAGCAGGCTGTGCTGTATTTGTATTTGACGTGTTGGCATTAACCGCCGGGCCGGGCGTCGCCGGTGCCGCCGCTCTCGTCATTGCTACAAATGCGATCGAGCTTGAGTCAGGCGCCCAGACGATCGTGTCGGGAAAGTGCACCGCCATTGCGTCGGATGTAACCTTTTTTAAAAGCTTCCCGTCGATGGAGTACGAGTCGATCCTAAACTCCGACTCGCGGTCGGTCACCCGCCGATAGACCGCAAATACGTGCTTCTTATCCGGAGACGTTAGGGTGCGGTCGAGAGATTCCTGTGGGCGGTTCGCATCAAAATCTGCCTGTACCGCAGGAACTTTTTCTTCCTGTGCCGTCGTCGGCAGCGTCGGTGCGGGCACATCCGGCTCATACTTATAATTGAGCCTGATCGCGGGTATCGCGTTCAGCAAAGCGGTGTTTGACGATGATCTTGCGCCGCCGCCGCCGCACGCCGAAATAAGCGCGGCGGCGATCAGCCCCGCGCTTACGGCTATTCGAGATCGGGTCGAGTGACTAAAGTTCGGCATTGAGATATTGCGAATACAGTTTTTTCTGATCTGCGGTCGGTGATTCGACAGGCTTTAGCGTATAGAGCTTTCGCGGGTCCGAACCGAGGCTAAAGTTTATCTCACGCAGTTTGTCGAATCTAAAGATGGTCAGCTTTATTTTGTCATTAGGCTTGTGCTCGGCGACATAGCTGCTCAGGAATGGCATCGTTGCCTTGTACCCGTCGATCGCGACGATCTGATCGCCGGTGTTTATTCCCTGATCGTATGCCGGTGTGCCGGCCGGCACGGATCTGACCGTAAGTGTGCCGCCGCTCTCTGCCATTTCTGCTCCGAAATATGCACGCGGCTGGCCGACGGCATTGACCTGAATGCCGATACCCAAAAATATCCCGGCCCAGTCCGGATCCGTGGTTCCGCGTACGTATTGGCTGAAAAAGTCGTCAAGCGGCTTTCCGGCAGCAGCCTCTGCCAAACGCTGATAATCTGTAGGTGTGTAATTTTTGCCTTGTTTGTAAAAATCGTTATATAGTGCCCGCATCACGTCATCGAGAGACTTTGTCCCGTTGCTGTCAGTACGGATCGTGATATCGAGGAGCATATTTACCAGCTCGCCCTTGTCGTAATATGAGATCTGGTTGTTTACAGCATTCTCATCAGGGCGGTAATATTTGATCCACGCATCAAAGCTCGAATCCTCGAGGCTCTGCTCAAGGCGTCCGGGACGCTCCTGCAGTTGTTTAATGCCGTCGGCGCGTGCGGCAAGAAACTCCTTATCAGAGATCAAACCCGCACGACGAAGCAAAATGTTCGAGTAATACTCAGTGCCGCCCTCGGCGACCCAGAGCAGTTTTGTATAGTTCTCATTTTCGTAATCGAATGGCCCCAAAGCATCGGGACGAATACGCTTTACGTTAAATGCGTGAAAATACTCGTGTGCCGCAAGGCCGAGAAACCCTTTATAGCGTGCCTCGGGCTTAAAGCCGAAGCGTGGGTATTGCAGGGCCGTCGAGTTAAGATGCTCAAGCCCGCCGCCGCCGCGAAGGTTGACGATGAACGTATAGTTGTCATACGGCAGTTCGCCAAAGATCTTATACGCCTCTTCGACGATCTTGGCGACATCATTTGCACATTGTTTAGTATCGTAGTTGCCATCACCGCTGAAAACGATGCGGTGCGGCTTTCCCTCAACAGTGAATGCGACCTCAGTAAAATCGCTCACTTCAAAGGGCGAGTCAAAGAGGACATCGACATTCGGCGCACGAAATGTGTTCGGCCGATCTGCAACGGGCGGCAAGCCGGTCGCAACCTTCCAATTGCCATACGGTTTGACCGTGACGGTTGACGGTACATTTAACTGATCTTTGACATACATCAGCGTTCCGCCGTTGTTCCAAAAACCGTGATCGGCATTCAGCTCATTGGTCCTGACGGTCAGCTCATTGGCGTAAACGCTGTATGTCGCAACAACCTCTTTGCTGCCTTTCGGATCGACCTCCCATGTGTTCTTGGACACTTTCTGCCAGGCGAGCGATTCGCCTGAGCCGGATCTCACGTCGAGATCCTGCACATTCTTTGCATACTCTCGTATGAGATAGCTGCCCGGCGTCCAGACCGCCATTTTCAGCTGTAATTTTGTAGGCATCGTCGCCCATTTAACTCGTGCCTCGACCTCGAGCAGATGTGTCCAGGGTTTGGACATACCGACCGTGTATGAGATCTCAGGCACGGCCGCCGCAGGTTCGACAGCGGCAGCAGGTGAGGATTTGCCCTTTTTCTTTTGCGCGGGTGTTTCGTTGTACATAAGAGATATGACCGCGAGGGCCATGAAAGCAATGGCAAGCGAAGTGTGTTTTTTGAACATTATTTCTTGATTCCTATCGACGGTGTTATCGTAATTTTTAGGTATTTTACTATAGTTTTGCTAATTGAGCAGTCAGCCTGCTAAAGCCCCGCCGGATGCAAGAACCCAAAGGAACACAAACATCACCCGCCGCGATAACCGGCGACAGATTTTTTACGAAACCGATCGCGATCATTTTTGTGACGGCAATGATCGACCTGATCGGGTTTGGCATCGTGATACCGGTGCTGCCGTACTATGTTGAGGGCGACGCCTTTGGCGCAAGCCCGTTTCAGCTCGGGCTGATCGTTGCATCATACTCGACGATGCAGTTCATTTTTTCTCCCATTTTCGGGACCATTTCAGATAGATACGGACGGCGGCCAGTTTTGTTCTTCAGCATTTTGGGTACGGCACTGGGTTTTTACATTGTCGGCGCCGCAACGACACTCTGGATGATCTTTGCCGGACGCATACTCGACGGCATAACGGGCGGCAACATATCGACCGCTCAGGCGTATATTGCCGATGTCACAACACGCGAGAACCGTGCAAAGGGCATGGGCCTCATCGGTGCGTCATTCGGTATCGGATTTGTCGTCGGGCCGATGCTCGGCGGCATCTTATCGATATACGGTCACGCTGTCCCGTTCTATTTCGCGGCTGGTATGGCCCTGCTTAACGCGATCGCCCTTTATTTTTTTCTTCCCGAATCACTGGACCGCAGCAAGGTACAGCACACCGCTCGACGCAAAAATCGCCTTGCCGAGATCTTTGATTCACTTAAAGATGTCAGCTTTCGCGGAATTACGATAATTTACTTTCTGATCATCATCGCCTTTTCGATAATGACGACGTCATTTACGCTGTACACGATGAACCGCTTTAATTACACCGCCGCACAGAATGGATACCTCTTCTGCTATATCGGCGTGATAGCGGTGATAATGCAGGGCGGCCTTTTTAACAGGCTTGCCCGTTCGCTCGGCGAATCAAAGCTCATTCTCATCGGTACTGCGCTAATGGCGATCAGCCTCATCGCCGTTCCATTTGTCGGGCCTCAACAGGGCGGCCTGACGGCACTGCTGATCGGTACCGCATTTTTCGCGATCGGCAACTCGGTCTCGTCGCCTGCACTGATGAGCCTCGCCTCAAAAAATGCTCATGACCACGAACAGGGCAAAGCTATGGGCGTGATGCAGTCCGGTGCGAGCCTTGCACGTGCGATCGGCCCTGTCATCGCAGGTTATCTGATGAACAATGCTCTGCGAGCTGTCGATGACTGGACCATACAGCGCACATATTGGACAGGTGCGGCGATCATGCTGTCGGCGTGTTTTGCGGTGATCTACTATCTGCTGAGAAGAAATAGCCCTGTGCGGATATGATGCGTCAGCTGACGAGCTGTGCACGGATCTCGCGGGCGGCGGGCAGCGTAATGCGAAATGTAGAGCCTTCGCCATCCTGACTGAGTGCCTCAATCGTGCCGTTATGCTCTTGGACGATGCCGTAGGACACCGCAAGCCCGAGGCCCGTGCCGTTGCCCACGCCTTTGGTCGTAAAGAACGGGTCAAATATCTTCGACAATATCGCGGCCGGTATTCCCTCGCCGGTATCGGCAACTTCGATAACGATCTGATCGGCACTATTGATCGCTGTCCTGAGCGTGATCGTACCGCTGCCCGATATCGAGTCGCGTGCGTTGAGTATCAGATTGGTAAACACCTGCTGCAGCTTACCGCCATTTACGGACACCTTTGGCAGCATCTCAGAGTACTCTTTAACGATCGAGATATTCGATTTTCGCAATTGCGGTTCGAGCAGTTGGAGAGTGTCGTTGAGGAGATTGTTTATCTCCATATCGACAAAATCAGACGACGCCCCCGTACGCGAAAAATTGAGCAGATTACCGACGATATTGGTTGCCCGCTCGGTCTGACGCTGCATCTTTTGCAGCAGTGCATGCTTGGGATCCGTGTCCGGCACCATGCCGAGCAGCATCTGTGTGTAGCTCGAAACACCTGTCAGCGGCGTGTTGACCTCGTGCGCGACCCCCGCCGCGAGCAGGCCGATGCTTGAGAGCTTTTCATTCTGCTGGAGAGATTCTTCGAGTTTGACGCGATCGGTGACATTTTCGAGCACGATGATCGCTCCGGTCTGCTGATTTGAGACCGACCTCAGCGGAGCAACGGCGACATTAAGAATGAGCGAGCCGCCAGCCGAGTTGAATGTATGCAGTTTATAAGCGTTGCGGATCTCGGTCAGATGCCAGCGTGATCGTCCTAGTATATTCTCCAGATTTAGAGCAAATCCTGCGTCGAACACATCCTCGACCATCTTGCCGACGGCCTCTTCGCGTCCGAGGCCGATCATTGATTCAAAGGTCGAGTTGCATCGTATGATCCGGCCTTCCTCATCGACAGCAAGCAGTCCGACATTGACCGATTCGACGATGGACTCGTTAAATTCTTTGAGCATCGCAAGCTCGTCGGCGTGCTGCTGCTGCTCCTCGTAGAGACGGCTGTTCTCGACGGCGACAGCGACATATCCCGACACCGTTTTCAGGATCTCGAGATCCTCTGACGAGAGCAACGAACCGTCGCCCGCACGGCCTAATCCGATGACCGCAACCATCTTGCCGCGAGCGACGCAAGGGACAAAATAATGCAATTCCTGCCTAACTATCGGTGAACGCGACTCAGTCGTGTCGATGTCGGCCTCGACAGCCTCGATCTCATCGGCACGCACGATGCCCTTGCCTGCGGACTTTTGCCGTATCATCGTGCGAAAATCCGCCGGAATGCGATATTCCTCGCTCAGCCCCGATGATTTAGCCAGAATATAGTGCGAATCGGCCGCCGTATCTTCAACAAAAACGGCAAGTTTTTCGACATCGAGCACCTGTCTCAGCCTCTCGACAAGCGCATTGAGCAGCGGATCTAATGCGGTTGTTGCCGACAGCGTCTTGCCAAAATCGAGCAGGCCCTGACGCATATCGTATCGTTCGCCGTAAAAGAATCGATCGGCGCGCTCCTGCAGAAACTTTTTCAGCGGTTCGCTCAACAGCACGATCGCGGCCATTGCAACGATCGCTATCACCGCCCGCAGAGTGATCTCTGTCGTCGAGAGATTATTGCCGACCGCCAAAAATACAAGCCCGAGTGCGACCGTGCCGATCATCATGGCGATCGCAACCGTCGTGAGTGCATAGACCAATGCGCGCCTAACGACGACATCGACATCCATCAGCCGATACCGGACGACCGAGTGGCCGAAACTGAGCGGTATCAGAGCCAATGGCAGCGTCTGTATCGCACTCGTAAAGTAGTCATCTGACGGCAGATGAACGCCAAAGCGTTCTAATATCGTCACCGCCAGTACCGGAATGATCGCCGTCACCGTACCGGCCATCGCCCATTTTAGCCGCTGACGAACGACGATCTGCTGATTCTTTACAAATCTCCAGATCAAAAATAACGCCCCGGCCAAAACTCCCGCGATAAAGTGGTAAAGGAAAAGCTTGTCGAGCAGCGGGAACAGATCGGTCGCATCGGCAACTCTTGTGATTGACTCAGCTATCTTAGATTGTGCGAACAGTGCCGGTATAACAGACACCGTAACCAGCACAAAGGACAATATTGCCGTCGGTATGTATAAAGCAATCGTTTTCCACTTGGCCTGATCAAAGACAAGATTCCTTACCGGATATCTTATGCAGAAATGAAGGAACAGCGGTACAAAAAGCCCGAAAGCAATGTTGTCGATCAAGCTGACCGCAAGATCAAAATCCTGACCCGTACCGATCGACTTGTAACAATGAAAAGTGAATGCCGCAAGACAAATGAACGCAAAATGCAGTACAAATGGCGACGTACTGCCTTGCTTGAGCAGCACAAAAAGCCCGACGCCCAACCAGACCAATCCGACAAAGCTCAAAAAGAAGATCGACGGCATCCAACGCGGCATCGAGTCTATGTGCTTTAGATCGGCGTAATAATAATTATCGGAAAAAGTGTATTGCGGCCGCTGATAAAAATAGGTAAGACTGCCATCGACACCTGCGGCATCGAGAAACATTGCAATATCAGCGGTTGATGTGACCTCATCGGTCTTGTCACCATCGAGACCGATCCCGATCAGCTTATCGCCCGTCACAACGCCGGCTCTCGACGCGGCGAAATTAGGCAATACGCTCTCAGCGTATATACCGTCAGCCCGCTGTACCCAGACAACTCCGTCTGTGGGAGCCATCTTTTGAAAGGCGCGCTGAGAAATGTTTAGAGCTGCCCCGGCAACGAGCAGAACCGCCGCTACGAGCCATATCAAACTCCAACTTGTCAGCAACTTACCCTTCATCGGTTTTCGGCACACTGCGCCTTAGGGCTTTTTACGCAAAAGATGTTCCATTTGGAGCTTTATTTCAAAATACGCGATTAGCGCATTTTGCACGCATATATTGCCAATATTCAGTATATTTGCGTACATTAAAGCTCTTTGAAATATAGAAATTTGCTTTTGAATCCAATTATTTGGACAAAAAAACCGAGCCGATAAGCCCGGTCGCATCGCTTATTTTTCGTTCTCTCTCTCAATATCTCTCAACAATGCGTATCTCATCAGAACCTGAGCATAATGCCGCCGCGCAGCATTCGCCGCTGCGAGTCCAGCCCCAAAACGCCGTCAGCACTCTGAATGCCGCTTTGCAGGTCAAATATATTTCGTGCATCGATGATCGCCTGAGCACGGACGGGCAATCCAAATCTCGGCAGACGCTGTGTTACAAGAACACTCAGGCCCGGATCATAGATCGCAAGCCTGCCCTTAAAAGGATCGATGGCAAAGACCGTCGCATCCGGCGAAAGGCGTATGATCGTCCTTACATTGGTACCGCTGTCAAAACTCGCATCCAGTTCGCCGAATATCGACTGAAATGCCGCATTCTGAAAAACACTCGCCGGATCGCTCAGGCCGTCGGCAGAAAGTTTTTGTCCTGTGCCGAATGCATATCCCGCCGATGCGGTCAGCATTCCCGTTAGCCTTCGCGAATAGACAACACGTACGCCCGCCGCACGGCCCTGCTGATTGGCGACCAGGCCGTCAAATCCGTCTCCGCTCAGGTCATCGAACCCGATGCGGTCAAGGCCGACGCCGCGTGCAAATGTCGTATCGACAAAGATATTTGTCTCGATCGATGAGCGGTTGTCCAGGACACGCTCAACGCCAAACTCGAGGCGGGTGCTGCGATTTATCTTTGCCTTGCCTTTTTCGATCACCGTCTCATCGATCGATACAGGATCGCGAAATGCGATGTCAAATCCCTCGAGATCGGCGACGTCTGCCCAATTTCGCTGTTCTGTCTGTGACGTAAATCCGGCACGCATACGCGTCTTGGCATCCGCGTCGAACTGAACCCCGATCCTCGGATAAAGTGCCGCATCGCCGCCGCCGCCGAGCAGCTTTGCGTAATCGACACCGAGGACAAGGATAAAGCCGTTCCTTGCCTTCCACTCGTCAACTGCCTGAAACGCGGCCTGGCCGATCTTGCGATCACCAAGCATAAGGCCGGGCTGGCCTATCGATGTCGTAAATGAAAGTGCGTGAGCCTCATTGGCCTTATATCGCAATGTGGTCTCAAATCGCTGCGGGGCACTGTATCCGCGGCCAAGCTGGCCCGAAATGGCGATCTCAGTTCTAGGATTGATCGGTACCAGCGTCGCAAAATTAACACCTTGATACGAACCGCCTGCGCCCGAAGCAAAATATGACTCGACCACGGCTTGAGGGCGTGCGGTCTCGACCGATGCTTTGTCATCGACAGATGAGTCAGCCTCAGTGACCGGTTCGTCGCCGTCGGTGTTTTGAAAGATCGAACGTTGATTTTGTGCGGCACGAATGCGCCATTTCGAACTGTTTCGGTCGAGTTTTCTCTCAGGCAGTGTTTTGCCGCTGCCCGCACGCTCAAGCTGAAATCCATAATTGAGATCAGCCGAGCGGTTGACCTCGACCTTTCCGATAGACATCGGATTAAATCCCTGTGCGACCGCCAACACAGAATATGTGCCGGGCAATACCTTTGCAATAAAACTGCCGTTGGCCGCGGTGCTGACCTGTTTTAATAATTGCGTCGTACCAACCCTGAATATCGCGACCGTAGCATCGGCAATCGGGCCGCCGCCCTCGTCACGAACGATGCCGCGGATCGTCCCGAGTCCGCCCTCGACCTCAGCCGATGCGGCCCCTGAGGTCTTTGCCATTGACGAAGCAAAACCGGCCGGCGCGGCAATAAGCAGCACCAACGCCGGTAATATGAACTTCATCGATCTCAGCAAATTCCCCATATCCGAGGCTTTTCCAAGCAATTCAGGTATTGTCTTAGTAAAAATCAAGGGTGTCAAGCATCTGTGACGGTGTCTTTGGTATCAAGTTGGATGTTTTATGCTTGACAAAGTTTGCCTTGTCGCTAGAATTGAAATTTATCTTAAGCACTCAATCGGAGACGTGGCTGAGTGGCTGAAAGCGGCGGTTTGCTAAATCGTTGTAGTCTTAAAAACTACCACAGGTTCGAATCCTGTCGTCTCCGCCATATTTTACAGGATCGCTTGAGTTTGCCGGCCGTCAGTTACTTAAGGCTATAAAATGCCAAGCTGACAGATCGCAAGCTAACTCAGGCGATCTTTATTTTTATGCGCCGCACGATCATACTTTACGGTATTGCCATGGCAATATTGCTCGGCATTTTGAAGTTCGTCGAGTATAAATACTTTGTCCGCGAAGTGCCGCTCGAGTATTACATCGGCATCATCGCTGTACTTTTTACGTCCATAGGCATCTGGGCCGGGGTGCGGCTTACATCACGAAAGGTCATCATTGTCGAACAGGCATCAGAGCCTTTTGAAATAAATGAGCAAGATCTGAAACGTCTCGGTATCAGCAAACGAGAGTATGAGGTGCTGGGACTTATCTCACACGGCCTCTCAAATCAAGAGATCGCCAAAGAACTCTTTGTCTCGACCAACACCGTTAAAACACACGTCTCAAATATCCTCGCAAAGTTAGATGCCAGCCGCCGCACTCAGGCTATTCGCCGAGCAAAGGAATTGCGTATAATACCCTAGTACTTTTGTCCTAATTTAGCGGTTTAAGCCCAAATTCATACTTTTGGCCGATGCGCCAAACTGCCAAAAGTGAGAATCTGCGTGTGTAAAAATATCTCGGAGGAAATTAAAATGAAAAAAATAGTTCTTATTTTCGGCCTGGTATCCGGAGTTATAGCCGCAGGACTTATGTGGCTGCTTATCGCTGTCCAAAACAGCGGAGTGGTCAACTTGGAACACGGTATGACGCTTGGGTACGCGACAATGTTGATCGCGTTGTCAATGGTGTTCTTTGGTATCAAGTCTTTTCGCGACAACAACGGCGGCCATATCACCTTTCTAAAGGGCCTACAGATCGGCTTTCTCATAAGCATCATTTGCGGTATATGCTACGCCGGCAGCTGGGAACTTTATTATCGCGGCAGCGGCCAGGAATTTCTACAGAAATACACGGAACACTATATCGATCAGATGAAAAAGGACGGAGCCTCTGATGCCGAGATCGAAAAGACCCGCGAGGAACAAGTTAAGTTTATGGAAATGTACCAAAATTTCTTCGTACGTTTTGCAATGACCTTGATGGAGATATTGCCCGTCGGTTTTGTGGTAACGCTCATCAGCGCCGGTCTTTTAAGAAAAAAGGAACTGTTGCCGGCCTGACCCAACATTATCGATCTGCATCCGCAAACCTTTGCTAAACTTCATTAACTGATGTTTAGCCGCACTTGGCTGTGAGGTTTGCTTATGTTCATCGAAGCGCTCAATGCATTTTCACTTGCTCTTTTTGACGGATCGACTTGGCAGAATATGTTCGCTATCGATCCGCAGCAGGTCACATGGGCCGAAAAGATCATTCGGCCTGTTTTGATCTATATCACACTGCTGATACTGCTGCGCATATTTGGCAAACGCGAACTTGCGCAGCTAAATCCGCTCGATCTCATCGTTATCATCTCGCTTTCCAACACAGTGCAGAATGCAATTATCGGCAACGACACTTCGCTCATCGGCGGTATCGTCGGGGCCGCCGCATTACTTGGGATAAACGCCGTTTTCTCATATATGAAATATCGCAGCAAGCGATTTGAGACCGTACTTGACGGCTCGCCCGTCAAGATCATCGAACACGGCAAGATCGACCGCAAAATGCGCCGCCGCGAAATGTTGACTGACAGCGATCTCGACATCATCGCCCATGAGAACAGCCTCGATGACCGCAGCGATATCTATCATCTCGTCCTAGACCCGAACGGCTCTTTCCTCGCCGAGAGCCGCGACGAGATAAAAGACGCCCGATTCAAACGCGATGTAATAAAAAAAATCAACGAGATCTCAAAACAACTCGCCGACCTCAACGCCGTGCTGCAGAAGAGCAATTAGCCACAGAGAGCTAAGAACAACACTGATGCAGGAAATTATATCTTCAGAAGATCAGGTCGTCTGACCTCTCTGATATTTATCCTGCTGATCTATTTCTTCGGTCTAAGCGGTATGTGTGTCTATCGTCCTCTCTTTTTTGCGTTTCGCCGTCTGCTTCGGTAAAACTTATTGTTTATGACTACACGCGTCAGATTTGCTCCGTCGCCGACGGGTTACCTGCACATAGGTTCGGCCCGCACGGCATTGTTCAATTACCTTTACGCACGCCACGTCGGCGGCAAGTTCCTGCTTCGCATCGAGGACACGGACATTGCACGCTCGACTGAGGAATCGACGCGTTCGATCCTTGACGGCCTTGCATGGCTCGGCTTTGCACCGGACGAAGACATCGTCTTTCAGTCGAACAACGCCGACAAACACCGCACGGCCGCCAATAAACTCCTTGCCGAGGGCAAGGCATACCGCGATTTCACACCAAAAGAAGTACCGGCTTTGTCAGAACCGCCTGCGTCAGCGGGCGGTCAGCATCTCAGCATTAAGGACGCCATAAAGGAACGGGCACGCCAGCAAGGCAGCGACAAAAACTTGCGCGACAACCCGTACCGCGATCTCTCAAAAGAAGAAAGCGATGCACGAGCAGCCGCGGGTGAGCCATTTGCGATCAGATTAAAAGTCCCAACAGAGGGCAAGACCGTTTTTGAAGACCAAGTTTACGGGCTCAATGAAAGAGATTACTCTGAGACCGAAGACCTCGTTCTATTAAGGTCTGACGGTCATCCGCTCTATAATCTCGCCGTCGTCTGTGATGATATCGAGATGGCGATCACGCACGTCATTCGCGGCCAGGATCATCTGACCAACACTCATAAACAGATACTTATATACGAGGCTCTCGGCAAAGATCATCCTGTCTTTGCACACCTGCCGCTCATCATGGCGCCTAATAAAGGCAAGTTGTCCAAGCGCAAACATGGCGAGGTCGTATCTATGACGACATACCGAGATGCCGGATTTTTGGCAGCCGCGTTTCGTAACTTTCTCGCATTGCTCGGATGGTCGGCGGGCGAGGAGCAGGAGATATATTCGCTCGACGAACTTATCCAAAAATTTTCGCTCGAGGGCATTCACCGTTCTAACGCGGTCTTTAATTTTACCGAGGGCGACCCGCGAAAGTGGACCGACGATAAGGCAATTTGGATGAACGCCGAGTATATACGCACGATGCCGCTCAATGAGCTGATGCCCTTTATAAAGGCAGAGCTAAAGGCTAATAAACTCTGGCGCGACGAGTATGAGCCTGACGGACGAGCGCTGACATCCACGATAGACTCGACCGAGGCTCAGATTTTTGAACAGGGAACCGAGATCGCCGACCGCCCTGCGAGCGTTGCCATCGAACCTCTCGAGACCGGCAGCTATGACTGGTTCATACATACGCTCGGCCTGATACGCGCACGCTTTTTTACGCTTAAGGATTTTTCGTCGCAGGGCCGTGCATATTTCAGCGAAGATTTCGACTTTGATACTGCGGCGATCGAAAAGAATCTTAAAAAATTTCCCGATCTCGAGCAATGGCTGCCAGAACTTGCCGATAGATTTGAGGCTGAATTCACGTCGGAACCGCGCCCTGACGCAGGCGGTTCTGACAGGCATTTCACCGAAGCCGATATCGAGGCTGTCGTCAAAGCCTTTACCGAAGAAAAAGGCACAAAGCTCGGCGTCATTATGAATGGCGCCCGCACACTCTTGACCGGAGTTGCCGTCGGCCCCTCGATGCTCTCGGTTTTCGAAGTAATGGGCCTCGACCGCACCCTTATGCGCCTCCGCAGCAAGGTCGCATGGAGTACGGCGGCTAAAACCGCATAAACGATAGATCAAATGAGTGATCTTGATCTGATCCTATACAGTTCGGCGGACTGGAGCTATTTCTTGCCCTTTCCCTCGTATGCTCCGGGATCGAAATCGGCAAAGTTAATGAGACCGTAATTTTTAGGCGGCGTCAGAACTTTGGTCTTGACCTTGTCTGGCGTAAATGCACTGAAGCTGCTTTCCTCGGCCCTTGTGAGCTGCCAGTTATTATCTCGTTTTGAATAACTGAATGTATATTCGTTAGACCAACGGTCGCTGCTGCCGCCGTAGTTCATTATCGTAAAGCTCGTTCCTTTTATCTTTACGCCCTGAAACGGATCGCCCAAAACACCGCCGCACGAACGGCAGAACGCAGCGGCGTCATTTGCTGCGGCGGCCGACAGTTTGCCCGCCGCATCGCGTATCAGCACGACGGTCGTTCGCAGATCGTCATCGTCAAATGTATCATCGGGCTTTGGCGGCTTTGCATATACCAAAATGTAATCAGGCCGCCCGTCGCCGTTAAGATCGCCTTTCTCGACCGTTTCGGCGGCACTTCCGCTCTCTATGAAGGGCTTGACCTCGTCAGGCACATTTACGTCCGACGTCTGCGCCAGCACCGCCATACCGCTCACCAACAATGAAAAAAATATAAGAGCTCTCAACAGATACATGATTTTTTGACTCCGACATTTCGGGTATTAGACACACACGATCCTGTTCTTTACGGGAGATGATAATACGATGGTCGTGGTCGTGATGCCGTATGGTATGAGACGGTCTATAACCTCCTGCAGGTGCTCGACCGAGCTGACAGCGACCTTCATTATGAATGAGTCGCCGCCTGTTCCGCGATGACATTCCAGTACCTCCAGCGACTCTTTGGCGACATCGATGATGTGGCTGTAATCGACACCCGAAATGCTCATACGGATAAAGGCTATGATCGGCAAGCCGACCTTTGACGGGTCGATCTCGGCGCGATAGCCAGTGACTATACCTGCATACTCGAGTTTGCGGACGCGCTCGATCACCGCCGGTGTGCTCAAACCGATCTGCCGCCCAAGTTCGGCATAACTAATGCGAGCGTCGCTTTGCAGCGACGTCAATATCTTTCTGTCGATCTCGTCGATCATATTGTTAGGTACTTTAAATTATAAGTTATTCAATTGCAATTTATTTATTATATTAAGACATATGCTTTAAATTTCACACAATAACCATTCACTCAATGTATAGACTGTATTAAAATTGAATATTTGCGGATAACTTAGACCAAATGACATTCATCTGAAAAGATGACGAGAGACTCGACTATGCTGAATGAACTCGCTGAAACACCGGCCGAAGCTGATTTTGGACTCGATAATTTTCGCGTCGCCGACGGTGAATTGCCCGCCTTTCGCGATATGCAGTTCGAGGACATAGAGGAACTCGACATCGATCATCCCGGCGCGAACGATCCTGAGTATCGACGACGCCGCGATTACATCGCGTCATGCGCAAAGCAATTTCGCGAGACCGGCAAGATCATCGACATCGACTATACCGACGAGGAACAGGGTATCTGGCAGCACGTCGCATCGCGTCTCGAGGAACTGCATCAAAGGCATGCATCACCTTTTTATCTGCGGGCAAAAAAAGATCTGGGAATAACGACCGGCCGCATTCCACAGCTTTCAGAGATGAGCCGCCGCCTTACTGAGCTGACCGGTTTTCGCCTTGCCCCGATCGAGGGCCTCGTCGAAACGCGCGGTTTCCTGTCATGGCTGTCATATCGGGTGATGCTCTCGACACAGTACATTCGTCACTCGTCGCGGCCCGACTATACGCCGGAGCCTGATATTGTCCACGAGATCATCGGGCATCAGCCGATGTTCACCAATCCTAACTTTGCGGACTACTCGCAGTTCGTCGGCCACGGCGCCCGTATCGCCAATGACGAACAGCTCGAGGCTCTCGGCCGCCTGTACTGGTTCACCGTAGAATTTGGCCTCGTCCAACACGAAGGCGACATCAAAGCCTATGGTGCCGGACTGCTCTCAAGCTACGGCGAACTGCAGAACGCATTTTCCGACAACGTCGAGCGCCGCCCGTTCGATCTCGAACAGGTCATAGATACGCCATACAATTACAGCGATATGCAGCCGATCCTCTACGTGATCCCCTCATACGCCGAACTCAAAGAAGCGACTAGGAAGTATATCGAGAGCTTTGGAAAATAGTTGTCTTATCGGACAACTTCGGATAATATAGATATGGCGGAAAAATTCCGAATCGTCGAGGCTTACAAGAATTATTTCTCCGACTTTCTTGCAGGGTTGAGTCAGCCGGTAAGGGACAAGATCTACTGGACTTTCAATCTCATTGAAACGATACCCAGAGTCTCTGAAAAGTATCTTAAAAAATTGGCGGGCACCGATGGCTTATACGAGATCAGGATTGAATTTGGCGGAGATATATTCCGAATTTTCTGCTTTTTTGATGACGGCAAGCTGGTGATTCTATTGAACGGCTTTGCAAAAAAGACTCAGAAAACGCCAAAACGAGAAATAGAACATGCCTTGCGATTACGGGAGCAATACTATGAAGAGAAATCCTAATTTAACATCACTGTCAGAGCTGATCGAAAAGGAATACGGCAAACGCGGAACGCCGAAGCGTGAGGAATACGAGCGAGGATTTGAGGAATTCAAACTTGGTTATCTGATACAAGAAGCCCGTCGAAAAAAGGGACTGACGCAGCAGGAACTCGCGGACAAAGCCGGAACAAATAAGGCCTATATTTCGCGGGTAGAAAACGACATCAAGGACGTTCGTATTTCGACCTTGCGCAAAATAGTCGAGATCGGCCTCGGCGGTGAGTTGGAATTGGCGATAAAGCTCTAAACTATGCAGAATTGAAGAAAGTAGATCGATTGTTTTGAGGCGCCAATCTGGCATCAAAAAAAATGTTGAATATAGCGACAAAAGACAAAACTTCGATTGAAACAGCTATCGTTACTCTCGATCAGTTAGAGCGACGAATTTATGAGATGCGCGGGCTTAAGGTAATGCTGGACAGCGAGTTAGCGGCGCTTTACGGTGTTACGACAAAGGTATTTAACCAGTCGGTCAAACGCAACTCCGAAAGATTCCCAGAAGATTTTTGTTTCCAGCTGACCGAAGAAGAGTGCGGATCTTTGAGGTCACAATTTGTAACCTCAAACGTCGGACGCGGCGGGCGTCGCGATGCTGTCAAGCGTTTTGAACAGTAGCCGGGCCGTGCAGGTCAATATCGCCATCATGCGGACTTTTGTAAATATACGGCGGATCGCAATGACCAGTGAAGAGATAAATAAAAAACTCTCCGCCATTGAGAAAAAACTAGGCAATCATGACACCCATTTCAAACAGGTTTTTGCCGCCATCAAGGCCATGACCGCACCGGAAAAGCAACTAAAACAGATCGGTTATATTCATAAAAAGAAAGATACTAAGTGATGAAATACCTGATACAAACAATTTTGATCGTAGCTAGTTTGGGTGTTATGAGTGTGCCGAGCGTGGTTTCTCAGGCAAAATCCCCATCCACGCTCTATCAAATAAAGGTTGGCAACAAGTCAGGTTTTCTTAACAAAACAGGAAAAATCATTATCAAACCGCAATTTGATGGTGAGCGATACATGCTGAGTGACTTTTCAGAAGGGTTAGCGGAGTTCAAAGACATGACAGCCATGGCTAAATACCCTTTCAGCAAAGAAGGTTACATGGATATGTCAGGCAAGATTGTAATAAAACCGCAGTTTGATGTTGCCTATGACTTCTCAAACGGTAGAGCACTTGTAAAAACAGGGGACCTTGAAGGTTATATCGATTCTTCCGGAAAGCAGGTTATAAATCTAGGACCCTATCAGGCCGGTAGGAGTTTTAGGGAAGGACTGGCCGCTGTTCATTCCAATTTTGAATTTTGGTATATCGATACTGACGGCAAAGAAGTTATTTCCAGGCGGCGAGGCGTTCCAAAAGACTTTTCCGAAGGACTTGCATGCGTCGATATACCGGTTAATGGAAAGCTGAAGGGTGGTTATATCGACAAGTCAGGCAATATTGTAATTTATCCGCAATTCGATGAATGTTTTGACTTCT
>Ga0153956_1000040_pt1 | contig 182375 bp, 161 predicted proteins | sample TSFL040MetaG_FD_104704 | JGI IMG/M metagenome (GOLD analysis project Ga0153956, IMG submission 104704) | Attine ant fungus gardens microbial communities from Florida, USA - TSFL040 MetaG | ecosystem: Host-associated > Fungi > Mycelium > Unclassified | place: USA: Florida, Wekiwa Springs... | reverse complement strand
TACTATGAAGAACGTGGTGAAGTAACACTCGTGAGGTAGAAGAACGGAATGAAACAATTTATTTAGTAAGTATTCAATATAAACAACTCGAAAAGCAGGCGCATGCCTGCTTTTTTACTGACAATCTGTCTTTGTAAAAAGATAAGGAATGATGATTGCTAATAACTCCAAAAAATAAATTATACAAGCTTATGATACAAGAGAAAGGTTCTATCTCCATTCACACCGAAAACATCTTTCCCATTATAAAAAAATTCCTCTACTCTGATCACGAGATATTTTTAAGGGAACTTGTTTCGAATGCGGTGGACGCTACACAGAAAATAAAGCGGTTAGCGGCTTTGGGACAATACAGCGGGAATGTCGAAAATCTGATGGTGGAAGTGTCGTTTGATGAAAAAGAAAAGACGATCACCGTTTCTGATAAAGGAATAGGAATGACCGCAGAGGAAATCAAAAAATACATCAATCAGATCGCGTTTTCCGGAGCGACGGAGTTCATGGAAAAATTTAAGGAAGCGAAAGATGCCAATGAGATCATCGGACGTTTTGGCTTGGGTTTTTACTCGGCTTTTATGGTAGCGGACAAAGTGGAAATTCAAACGCTTTCTTACCAGGAAGGAGCTGAACCCGCACGCTGGGTGTGTGATGGCAGCACGGAATTTGAAATTTCCGAAGGCAATAAAACTACACGCGGCACCGATGTAATCTTATACATCAATGAAGAAAATCTGGAATTTCTCAACGAATATAAACTGCAGCAGATACTGGATAAGTATTGCAAGTTTCTGCCGGTACCCATAAAATTCGGTACGAAAACCAACCGCGAACCGGACGGCGAAGACAAAGATGGCAAGACACAATACAAAGAAGTTGTAGTTGATAATATCGTAAATGACACGACGCCCATCTGGACGAAAGCGCCCGGCGATCTCAAAGACGAAGACTACCTCGCTTTTTATAAGGAGCTTTATCCGTTTTCAGAAGACCCACTTTTCTGGATTCATTTAAACGTTGATTATCCGTTTACGCTTACCGGTATTCTGTACTTCCCGAAAGTGAAAAATGAAATGGAAATGCAGCGTAATAAAATCCAGTTGTATTCCCGCCAGGTTTTTATAACCGATGAAGTGAAGGATATTGTTCCGGAATTTCTGATGTTGCTGCACGGCGTTATTGACAGTCCTGATATTCCGCTGAATGTATCACGCAGCTTTTTACAGGCCGACAGCAATGTGAAAAAAATCAACAATTACATCACCAAAAAAGTAGCGGATAAGTTGGGTGATCTTTTTAAAAACGACCGTAAATCCTTTGAAGAAAAATGGAAAGACATCGGCTTGTTTGTAAAATATGGAATGATCACCGAAGAAAAATTTTATGAAAAAGCCAAAGACTTCGCGTTGCTTACCAATACTAAGAATGAATTTTTTACACTAGAGGAATACCGTGAAAAAATAAAAGCGCTTCAGACGGATAAGAATGAAAATGTGGTTTATCTCTACAGCAACGACCCTGCAAAGCAAGACAGCTTTATACAGGCGGCTGACAAAAAAGGCTATGATGTATTGGTAATGGATGGCCCGCTGGACAATCATTTTATCGGGCAGGTAGAGCAGAAAAATGAAAAGACCACCTTTAAACGTGTGGATGCGGATGTGACGAACAAGCTCATTGAAAAAGATGAAACGATCGCTATGGTGCTGACGGATGAGCAGAAAGAAAAAGTGAAAGAAGTTTTTACCCAAGCCATCAACAATACAAATATGCACGTAGAAGTGGAAAGCCATAACCCTGATGAGCTGCCTGTAACCATTACGATGGAAGAATATATGCGCCGCATGAAAGACATGGCGAAAATGGGCGGTAATGGTGGAATGAATTTCTATGGCATGATGCCCGACAATTATAAAGTGGCGGTGAATGGCAACCATAAACTGATCACGAAAATCCTGGAAACAACGGATGAGGCCACAAGAGAAAAACTTGCCAAACAGGCATTTGACCTTGCGCTGCTTTCCCAGGGAATGCTCACGGGTAAAGACCTTACGGCATTTGTAGAACGCAGTGTGAATTTGATTTAAACGTTTGCTTTTTTAGATTTAGTAAAGGAATAGGCTTATACGAAAGTGTAAGCCTGTTTTTTTTATGACCTGTTTTTCTTGTCGTGACGGCCAGAAGACTGTAGAGGCAAGAAAAATATTTATTTGTTACCGTCATTTTGTTTTTTGCAGCTTCATCAAAACCTTTGTCCAGATACATCGGATTCAAAGTATTATTACTCAATAGCTGCCCATGACAACAACAAAAAAAACCCCGCCGATTTTTCTACTTTTGCAGCGCAATCAACAGTTATGAATCGCCAGACATTAGTAGAAACGATACGTGATAAGAAATCGGTATTGTGCGTGGGCTTAGATACCGACCTCAACAAAATTCCCAGGCATTTACTGAAGGAAGAAAATCCTGCTTTAGCATTTAATAAAGCCATTATTGATGCTACGAAAAATTATGCTGTCGCCTATAAAATCAACACGGCTTTTTATGAAGCGCAGGGCATCAAAGGATGGGAAACTATTGAGCAAACTTTGAATTATATTCCTAAAGATATTTTTAGCATTGCGGATGCGAAACGTGGTGACATCGGCAACACATCGGAGCAATATGCAAAGACTTTTTTTGAAACCTATCCTTTTGATAGCGTAACTGTAGCACCTTACATGGGCGAAGACAGCGTAAAACCATTTCTGCAATTTGATAATAAATGGGCAATTGTTCTGGGCTTGACATCCAACAAGGGAAGTCATGATTTTCAATTGCAAAAACTGAGTGATGAATTTTTGTATGAACGTGTTTTTCAAAAAGTAATGGAATGGGGAAGCGATGAAAACACCATGTTTGTAGTAGGCGCTACACAAGGCGAACAGCTTAAACATGTAAGGAACATTTGCCCGAAACATTTCTTTTTGATTCCCGGAGTAGGCGCGCAAGGTGGTAATGTGGCAACGGTTTGCAGTAACGCCATGAACGAGGATGCCGGTATTCTTATTAATGTTTCACGAGGAATTATTTATGCGTCACAGGATGAAGATTTTGCACAGGCAGCTGCAAAAGAAGCTCGTAATTATCAGCAGCAAATGGCAGCTTTTTTGTAAATTGGAATTCATGAGCCTACTGCCGTTTTCATTTTTTTTATGCTCATTTGATAACTTATGCAATCGAAAGCCGCAACCGTAGAAGATTATATAAAAGAGCTTCCTGCAGAACGCAAGCAGGCTGTAGCGCAACTGAGGAAAGTGATTAAGCAAAATCTTCCGAAAGGATTTGAGGAAGGAATGGGTTATGGTATGATTGGCTATTCGGTGCCGCATACTATTTATCCGAATGGCTATCATTGCGATCCTAAACTGCCGCTTCCTTTTTTGAGCTTTGCATCACAAAAGAATTCCATCAACCTTTATCACATGGGCATTTACATGGATCAACAATTGTACGACTGGTTTGTAAGTGAATATCCGAAACACTGCGAAACCAAGCTGGACATGGGTAAGAGTTGCATTCGCTTTAAAAAACCGGAAGCTATTCCTTATGAATTAATTGGACAGCTGGCAAAAAAAATGACGGTGAAAGATTGGATTGCTCTTTATGAAAACATGCTGAACAGCAATAAGAAAAAATAAACCTTATGTATGATCTCCGAAGAACTGTTACAATTTATTTGGCAATACAGTTTGTACAATCCTGTAAACCTGCAAACAGTAACCGGTGAAAAAATTACGGTTATTCATCCGGGAAGGCTCAATAAAAACGCAGGTCCTGATTTTGATGAAGCAAGAATAAGAATCGGTAACACCACTTTGGTTGGCAATATTGAACTGCATCTTAAATCTTCCGATTGGGAAAAACATCGTCATCAACTTGATAAAAATTACCAGAATATCATCCTTCACGTAGTGTATGAAGATGATAAAAATGATCCATCTCATCATTTTGCAAAACTGGTTTTGAAATCACATATTCCACATTATGTTTTAGCACAATACAGCGGATTATTACATACTTCCAACGCTATTCCCTGTGCTTCTCAGTTGCGCGATGTAAATGAACTTACAAAGGAAAGTCAGCTCAACAGGATGCTGGCGGAACGATGGGAAGAAAAACTTGCGGACTGGAAAGAGCTCTTGCAGCAAAGTAAAGGCGACTGGCAAAAGCTTTTCTACTGGCGGCTTGCAGCGAATTTCGGCTTTAAGATCAATGCTTCGCCTTTTCTTCTTTTGGCTCAATCTGTACCTGTCAATCTTTTTGCAAAGCATAAAGAAAAAGTATTGCAAATTGAAGCTATCTTATTTGGACAAGCCGGGATGCTGGACGGTGATTTTGAAGATGAATATCCGCGTCAGCTTCAATATGAATATCAACATCTGAAAACAAAATATCAGTTGCAGCCTATACAAAAACATCAGTGGAAGTTTTTGAGATTACGTCCTGCAAATTTTCCTACAATTCGTATCGCGCAGTTTGCTGCGTTAGTGCATCATTCGTTTCATTTATTTTCTCAGATGATGGAAACCAAAAACGTAAAGGAGATAAGAGAACTGCTCAATGTAACGGCAAGTGAATATTGGGATACACATTATCGTTTTGATGAGCCTCAAAATAAATCACAGAAGAAAAAATTGGGGAAAACATCCGTAGATAATATTATCATCAACACTATTGCACCCATTCGTTTTTTGTTTGCACATCAGCAGGACAATTTCTCTGAACAGGAAAAATCATTGCAACTATTGACCACCGTTCCGGCGGAAAACAACAACATTATTTCCCTGTGGAATGACAACGGTTGGAAAGCGGATAACGCCGCAGAATCACAGAGTTTGCTACAACTCTACAACAATTATTGCCGCAGAAAACGCTGCCTGGAATGCGCGATTGGGCTGAGTATTATTAAGGGGAAGAAATAAAATGGCTATTTAAGATTTAGTCTTTTACGACTTTAAAATTTTGAATTTCATTGTCCATTGTGTAAGCTTTGATAAGATAAATACCGCTCGGAAGTAATGAGGTGTTTAATTGTTCCGATCGTCCGTAAATAGCTTTTGTGAATACTTTCTGACCTTGCAGATTGTATATTTCTACACGAGAGAGTTTTCCGAATAAATTATCAATTACTATATAATCTTTCGCCGGATTAGGATATATTTTCATCCTGTCTCTGATTTTCATTGATTGGTCTTTTACAAAAGTAGTTTGTCCGCTGCTGTCTATGTAGAAAACATAATCTTTACGGAATGCAGGATCATTATCGCTTATTTTATCGGCATATACAACTACGAGCACTCCTGAACGGTTATAAGGTTTGCTTACTTTTGTAACCACAGCGCAACTGTCCGGTCCGAAATAGAGATACTTTACCCATTGAGTATGTAAGTTAGTGTCGGAAGAAATGATCTGGATATAATTATAATCATTGTTACAACCTCCGTAAATGTCTTTATGCGTAGCTGCTGCATAATAAACCCGGTTGTCCCATTCATTATATTCCAGATTGTGAATGCCCGGGGCAGGTGTATTTAAAAAGTCTAAAGGATCTTTCAGTCCGAAAGCTACCATTGTATCAATTGTAAACCGGTTGGCTTTGTAATGTTTTGCCAGGTAGGAAACATTGCCTGTATTACCGAAAAATATTCCTGCGGAAATAAGCGACCCTGTAGGAAGCGTGGCAATGTTTGGGTAACGCGGTATATATCCTTGAAGTCCGTATTTATTATATTGATAAGGTGTATTCAAAAAAGTATCTATGATATTCAGATTTGTATCGGCAAGGTACATGCCGCGTCCAATATTATTTCCAAGCATAAATTCTCCTGTAACGAGATAGCAGGAATCGTTATACGGCATTACCTCAGCAAGTCTCGGTTGCGCGGCGGTTTTATTTTGGAAGGTGTCGTGCACCACAATGTTGCCGCTGTTATCCAGCAATAAATATTCGGCAGAGCTGGCGGTGCCGCCGGTGATCATTATTTTTCCTTCAAACGGAATGAACATATTAGAAGGATAGAAACTGCCTAATGACTTTTCGGGAACGGTAATATGGAGATTGGTATCTGCCTGTACATAACGAAGATCGTAATGAATGGAATCCTGGGAAATAATGAATGCTTTTGAAAAAACAATATGTACGTTATCATCTTTAACTAAAAGGTAATTTTCAAAAAAAGCAGCGACACTATCGGCTTGTAAAGTATCTCCATAAACTATAGTTGAAGCTATAATCTGATGCGAAAATTTATCCAGTTTGGTCAGTCGGTAAGCCGAAGCGTTAAACACCGGAAAATAAGGATTTAATGTTTGTCCTCGTAAATACTGAAGAAAGTAATATGAATTGTTATTTTCGATAAAATTAGCGCCCTGAATACGTTTTATTGCAGGAACATCCAAAATGTTGGATTGGCTTTTGGCATTTAAAAAAAAGAGTATAAATGCTATAGAAAATAAGATGCTTTTCATAGAGATTGTTTTGATTATGAAATTAATCATTCCATACAAACTCCACGGACTTCTTACAATCCGGATGCAAGCTTAAATGTACCGGGCAGGTCAATGCGGCGTGCTCCAATATTTTTTTCTCCTTTTCTGTATAAGAGATTGCAACCGGCATGGTGATCTTCACTTTTATCTCACCGATCTTCCTGGGATTTTCAGTCATTATTTTCTGCACTTCGCAAAGCGTTCCGTCTATGTTTATAGCATGAGTATTGGCGGCTATACCCATAATCGTTGTCATGCAAGAAGCCAATGCCGTTGCCACTAAGTCGGTGGGAGAAAACCGTTCTCCTTTTCCTTTATTATCGGTGGGCGCATCGGTTTCTATAACGCTTCCCGATTTCAGGTGCGTGGCAATGGTGCGGAGGTTTCCTTCGTATAAAACTGTAGATGTCATTTTCTTGTTTTTTTCAAAAATACAACAAGCCTGAAGAATGGAAGTCTTATGACAATTAAACATGCTACATTGGCTTTATTTATTTAATTTACAGGCTTATGAAATTTGTTTTCCGTTTTACGGCGATCTTGTTTTGCATTTTCTGGAGTGCGGGAGCGTTGTTTGCACAAACAAATTTTTATAATGCAAATGACAGTTTGCATAGGTCTTATAAAGCGATCCGCCCTAAAAAGCCCAAACCTTTGAGTAAGGAATTCAGTTTGGGCTTGCGTTTAAACACCGATGGCTGGGGCGTTTTTGCAGAAAAAGGTTATGTGAAAAGTGACGAGAAGGAAAGTGATAAATTTTATAATGTTCGTCTTTTTCAGGTGGAGTTTGGAGAGCATAAGCATCCGAAAGAAGTGAAGATCAATGGCTCGGGTCTTTCATCCGGTGTGCCAGGTGATAAACCGCGTCCTTACAAATACGGCAAGATCAATAATTTTTATGTATTCAAATTGGGTTACGGTTACCGTAAGTTGCTCGCGGGAAAGCCTGATCCCGGTACCGTTTCCATCCATTGGCTGTATGCGGGCGGTGTGTCGCTGGGCTTATTAAAACCGTATTATCTGAATGTGTATGTACAGTCGAACGAAAATCCGAGGGATATAAAATATGATGACTATCCCAAACAGTTTTTGGATATGAACAGCATTGTAGGAAGAAGCGGACTTATGTATGGATTGGGTGATATGAAATATATTCCCGGTCTTTATTTTAAAACTGCGTTGCATTTTGATTTTGCCCTGCTGCCCAAAAGAAAACTGGCTATAGAAACAGGATTGAATGCGGAACTTTATACTAAAAAGATACCCATCATGGCCGATGTGAAAGCACATCCTTATTTCCTGAACGGATATGTTTCACTCCAATTTGGCAAACGCAAGTGATGGTTGTAATTTGCAGTCTGTATGCAAGAGTTACCTATTATTAATACACAAGTGGCGAATGGTGCTACCAAGGTAAAAAAGCCTGATTGGCTGCGTGTTAAATTGCCTATTGGCGAAAATTATCGTCATGTGCGTGGTTTGGTAGATACCCATAAACTTCATACAATCTGTGAAAGCGGCAACTGCCCGAATATGGGCGAATGCTGGGGAGAAGGTACGGCTACCTTTATGATACTGGGCAATATCTGTACGCGCTCCTGCGGTTTCTGCGCAGTAGCTACAGGTCGTCCGGAAGCTGTGGACTGGGATGAGCCGCAGCGTGTAGCGGAAGCTATTTACCTGATGAAAGTAAAACATGCGGTGATTACTTCTGTGGATAGAGATGAACTTAAAGACGGAGGTTCCATTATCTGGGCGAATACCGTAAAAGCAGTGCGCGCCTTAAATCCTGATACCACGTTGGAAACCCTGATTCCCGATTTCAGAGGACAGTGGGAAAATCTGGAACGCATCATCGAAGTAGCGCCTGAGGTGGTTTCGCACAATCTGGAAACGGTAGAAAGACTTACCAAACAAGTAAGAATACAAGCCAAATACCATCGTAGCCTTGAAGTGATCCGGAGGTTGAAGGACGGTGGTATGCGCACAAAAAGCGGCATCATGCTGGGGCTGGGTGAGACAAAAGAAGAAGTAGTGCAAAGTCTCCAAGATCTTTATGATAATGGATGCGATGTGGTAACACTGGGTCAATATTTACAACCAACACAAAAACACCTTAGCGTTGCCAGGTTTGTACATCCCGATGAATTTGCTTTCTATAAAGAAGAAGGTTATAAAATAGGTCTGGATTATGTGGAAAGCGGCCCGCTCGTGCGCTCATCTTACCATAGCGAACGCCATGTGATAAAAGGCGAAGGAAGAAGAATGTGGGAAAATGCCCAAACGCTGTAATAGTTGTTTTTGACAAAATGTTATTAGCTTAGTGACGCGAGAAAATGCGTGTGCTCACATGAATACACTTTCCTATCTGCGTAGAATAGATTTCCGGCAAGATGAAGCGGTAAAACCCAATCTGGATACACTGATCGCTTTACAGAAACGGCATCTTTATAAAATTCCTTTTGAAAATTTAGATATTCAACTTTCTATACCTATTGTTCTTGAAGTAGATTTTCTCTATCATAAAATTGTAGAAAAAAATCGCGGTGGTTATTGTTATGAACTGAATGCTCTTTTTTGCGCATTGCTTCAGCAGCTTGGTTTTGACGCTTATCTGATCTCCGGTAAAATTATCAAAGGAAAAAATATAGGACCTGAATATGACCATCTTGCCATTATTGTAAAAACAGCAGCGCAGCTCTGGTTGGCAGATGTGGGTTATGGTGATTTTTCATTAACGCCTTTGCTCATACAGGATGGAAATAAACAGTATGACGGACGTGCAGCTTACTCTGTAAAAAAATATGATGATGATTACTGGGCGGTAGGAAAATTAAAATCTTATGACGAACATTTTCACACAGAGTATATTTTTTCTTTAAAAACAAGAACACTACAAGAATTTCAGCCGATACATTTATACAAACAACAGGCAGTGGATTCTCATTTTACAAAAACACTGATCTGCAGCCGCATTACTCATGACGGGCGTATCAGCATTATCAACAATAAACTGATTCATACCTGCGGAAAAGAACGCGTGGAAACTCATTATGAAAACCTGAATGAAATTTTAAAACGACATTTTCAGATAGCGCTTCCTGACGGTAATCTATATGATCTTAAGTATTTGCATCATCAGCAATTTGCCTGATGGCAATTGTTTACCGGCTGAATAATCCTTTCTTTTTTTTCTTCGCCGGCTCGTTTGATTTTTTCAGCGAGAGGCTATCTGCTGAAGGTTGTTGGTACTCGTCTTCTTTTCCTTTGCTGCGCAATTTAATTTTTACATTGCCGTCATCACCGTTTACCGCTTGCAGATGTATGACAAGTCCTTTCATGCTTCGCTCTTTTCGTTCTTCATCATCTGCGATGTCTTTATCTCTTTTGGGATTTCTCAGCGGCACATCTACACGTATATCCGTTCCTTTTTGCCTCAGCCCGTACACACCATCTACATTAAAAGTTATAGCGCTGCTTTCGATGTGCATGGGGTTGATAGTGATTTTATCGCCGAGAAGATCTAATGTATTTTTAATATCGCTGAAGGTAATGTTGGCAAGATCGCGGTTTCTGAATACAAACCGGTTGATCTTTTTTAATGGTTCAAAATTGATAAGCGCACCATTCACCAAGTTGAAATCCACCTTTCCTTTCATAGAGCCCGGTATTATATTTCCTGCATCGGATATAACAGTTTTTACAGCGGCTTTAGCGCTCAGTTGTCCGCGGATATTATTGTCTGTAATGGCGTCCTGTCCGAAATTTTCAAGAGCGGCAAAAAATTGCTGTACGTCCACATTTTGAATATTGGCATTCAGCGTTACCGAGTTATTTACACCTCGCTGGTCAATATTGGCATTCAGGAGCAGGCTTCCTCCGGAGTTGTTAGCCGATACGTTGTTGAGGCTGATGTTGGCATCCGTAAGCCGTGCATCCGCTTTAATACCGGTGGCTAAAAACTTTTTATACTTCAGTTTGTCAATGCCAAGATTCAGATGCACATTGCTTTTATCCAAAATAGCATCCAGTTGCCCTGCAGCTTTTTGCAGGTTTTTTCCTCCTTTCACCGCTTTACTGTTTGCGGCGGTTTTCCTTTTGCCCAGCAATGATTGAAATTCTTCCAGATTGATGAAGGGACTCTTTGCGCTGAAATCCAAAACAATTTTTGAAGGATCGGTATAGTAAAGATTTAAAAAATTGAGCAGACTTCCTTCTATAAAAAGAACGGCATTTTTGCATTGCACTTTAGAGTTGCGTAAAAAGAGATCTGCACCATTGAAATCAAGATTGATAGTGCTGTTTGTGAATGCCAGATTGCGTGGCAGGTAGGTGGCGGCGAGTTGTTTCAGCTTTACAAAACCTTTAATGAATGGAGGGCGCGGATCATCAGGCTTTAAGGCACCCCTATAAAAAACTTTCACTTCTGCTGTACCCCCGGAAAGCGAGACAATATTGGACGGAACAATTTGATTGATTTTTTTTAAAGGGAAAGCAGAAGTGATCTGCGCGGAGATCAACGGGTCAATTAAGTCTAAGACTTTTACGGAATCGGCGGCGAAAGGAATGGCATTCCAACTGCCTGTAAGTTTAGGTACCGCGATCAGCGAGTTGCGGTCGTTCCGTTCAAATGCCGGATTATAATTGTTTACAAAAGAGCCGGTCATGTTACAGTCCGTTATCTTACCGCCGGGTGTATTCATTATATTGTCTTTTATCGTCCAGTTCACATTTACCAAAGGATCGCCGCGTTTTACCAGAGAGCCAGCTATGAGCGCTTTTGCCTGTATGTCCTTTTCAAAATCCAGCGCCAGCAGCTTTTTCTGAATATTGGGAGAAAGCATCAAGCGCGCGTCTTTGAAGGCTATGGCATCTACCACCAGATTTATTTTATAAGTTTTTACACTGTCTGAAAGAAAAAATTTAGCGGCAAAGTTTACATCATCATTATTCAGCGTTACCTCTTGTGCCGGTATAGTCAGTATCTTATTTTTTTTGTTGAAAAACAGCTCCAGGTCTGTCTGGAGTTTTTTTCCTTTTATAAAACTTCCGTTATGCGTATTGAAGGCAAATTTTTTTACCAGGGCGTTTACATCTGTATGAGCCGACCAGCCGCTGTCGTTATAATAAATGACGCCTGTAACCTTGTTTACATCAAAATGAAATAATTTTTTCTTGGAAAGATTATCTAAAATAAAATCTACATCAGTAAGTGTGAGATGGTTGATCTTCGGCTGTGTTTTTTGAGTATTACTTGTGGTGTCGGGTGTTTCCTTCAGTTTAAAAATATCAGCGTTGCTGTAGCCTGTACTGTCCACATACAGATAGATTTTTGCGTTGGAGATGTTTATATCCTTGATCTTGGGTTTCCCTTTTATCAGCGAAAATGCATCTACCGCTACATAAATCGTTTCTGCGCTCAGCAAATCTTTATGATGCAGTTTCCATAAGCTGTCACGCAGATTTACATTTTTCAGCGAGATGGCAACACCGGGGAAACCCCGCAGCAGCGTGGGATCCATATCTTCAATCGTCAGTTTGCCGTTCAGGTTGTCATTGAGTTGTGCGGTTACATTTTCCAGGATGCTTTTCTTGTTGAATTGAACATAAGCTGCCAGCCCCAGCCACAATAAAATAATAAGCAGTAAAACTGAAATGACCGAAATGATGCTCCATTTTAACCAACGCGACATATACAGTTTATAAGTTTTGGATAAGATAAGAAAAAATCAGACCATGTTAATTGAAAATGAAGATTTAAGGAACGGCATTTTTCCATATTGCTATTTTAGTTTACTTTCCTGCTATGAAAAATATTGCTGCTATTTTACTCTTTGCAATAGCGTTTGCGTCTTGTAAAGAAAATGCACCGAAAGAAAATAAGAATGCTTCTGTTATGGATACCGTTACAAAAATAAAAGTGAAAGACCTTCATACGCAGTCGAACGCAGATAGCGTGGCTTTGCAACATCTGGATTTGGATATTGCCGTAGATTTTGAGCATAAAAAAATAAGCGGGAGCGCAGCATGGAGCATCAGCAATTATAACAACCAGAAAGAACTCAGATTGGATACATACGATCTTACAATAGACAGCGTATCGGTAGATGGCAAGTCTTCAGTTTTTTCACTGGGCGATTTTGTAGAGCATCTCGGAAAGGCGTTGATCATTCCTATTAACAACGAAACCAAACACGTAAAAATTTATTATGCTACCGGCAAAAATGCCCGTGCATTGCAATGGCTCACACCACAGCAAACATTGGGTAAAACGCAACCTTTCTTATACACGCAATCTGAAAGCATCTACGCCCGTTCCTGGATTCCTTGTCCGGATGGTCCGGGCATCCGTTTCACCTATAATGCACGGGTGCAGGTGCCGCATGGTTTGCTCGCCTTGATGAGTGCCGAAAATCCACAGGCGGTTAATGACAGCAGCATTTATCATTTCAGAATGAACATTGGCATTCCCGCTTATCTTATGGCGCTGGCAGTGGGCGATCTTCGTTTTAAAAGTATAGATGAACGCACAGGTGTGTATGCGGAGCCGACGATGATAGACAAAGCAGCCAGTGAGCTGAGCGATATGGGAAAAATGGTTACAACCGCGGAAGCTCTTTACGGCCCGTATCGTTGGGGAAGATATGATGTGTTGATTCTACCTCCCGGATTCCCGATTGGCGGAATGGAAAATCCGAAACTTACATTTGCCACGCCTACAATTATTGCCGGTGATAAATCGCTTGTGAATTTGATAGCACATGAGCTGGCGCATAACTGGAGCGGCAATCTGGTAACGAATGCTACATGGGATGATTTCTGGATGAATGAAGGATTTACCGTTTATTTTGAACGAAGAATTTCTGAAGCTATGAATGATAAAAGCTATGCCGATATGCTTTGGGAATTGGGTTATCAGGATCTGGAAGCAGAAGTGGCGAACATCGGAAAAGACAGTAAAGACACTTGGCTGAAACTGGATTTGAAAGGAAGAGACCCCGATGACGGACTTACGGATATTCCTTATGAAAAGGGAGCTTTGTTTTTAAAGCTTATTGAGAATAGCGTGGGGAGAGTACGTTTCGATAATTTCTTAAAAGAATATTTTTCATCACACGCTTTTAAAACTATTACCACAGAGGAGTTTTTAAACTATCTGAATGAAAATCTGATCAAGAATGATACGGCGCTTAAAAATAAATTAAACATCAACGCATGGGTATATGGTCCGGGCATTCCCGCCAACGCGCCACGCGCGGATATGGAACGCTTTGACAAGGTAAATGCAGAACGGGAAAAATTTCTGAAAGGCGCCGATCCTTCTGTATTGCTTACGCAGGGCTGGACGACACATGAATGGCTGCACTTCCTGCGTAAAATGCCCAAACCCTTATCCATACCGCAAATGAAGGCATTAGATAAAACGTATAACTTTACCCATACAGGGAATAGCGAGATTGCAGATCTGTGGTTTATCATGGCGTTAGCTTCAGATTATGATAAAGCTTATCCTGAAATGGATGCATTTCTCAGTGCTGTAGGAAGAAGAAAATTCATAGAACCTTTGTATGAGGAGATGATGAAAACCGGAAAACAAAAAATGGCCAAATCCATTTATAAAAAATACAGGGAAAACTATCACCCGCTTGCGCAAACTACTTTAGACAAGATTGTAAACGGTAAATAAGCAATGTGCGGCTAACTGCTTTTTTTGAACAGCCAGTAAAGTGCGCTTTTGATAAAATATACATTCGGCACTGGGAATAAACTGGCTTTGAGAATAGGATAGATACTTTGCAGGTAATGCTTGTTCTGTATCATTTCTGTTCCCACATTTCCTGTTTCCTTATAATAACAGGACGTGTTTTTCTTTAGCAGTTTTTTCCTTGTGTCATTTTCTTTTATTGTTTCCAATACTGCTGCCAGCGCTTTCCTGAAAGCTGCAAACTCATGAAAATAGCCTTTGTCCATCATGGCTTCGTAGCGTGCGGTACGTGTATGAAAACGATGCAAATTTAACGTGTCGGTAGAAAAATATACGTCTGTCTTCAGCGCGATCTTGCACCAGGTAAGCCAGTCGCCTACAGTGCGGAATTGCATTACATCTTCCTGAAGTGCTTCCATTATAAGCTCTTTTTTTACAAGCACCGCACTCGCATTAGGAATGTGATTGAGCTCTAAAAGATCTGTCTGAAGAAAATCAATTCCTTTATAAACTCCTTGCGATAGAAGAGAAGTAAAAGGAGTGTCTATATTGTTTCCCTGTTCATCTATTTTTTGAGAAACAGTAAAGCGAAGTCCACAACTTTCGGCATCGTTTTTTACGAATAGCAACTTTTCTAACAGATCATTTTTACAAGCATCATCGCTTTCGGCTATCCACACCCAATTTCCTTTGGCCAGCGCTACGCCTTTCTTCCATTGCTTAAAAGGGGAACCACTGTTTTCGGCATTAAAAATTAGATGCGCTACTTTAGGATGATCTTTATAACAAAGTAAAAACTCCTGGCTGCCATCGGTGGAATTATCATCTAAAATAATGAGCTCAAAATCCTGACAGGTTTGGTTGAAAATGCTTTCCAGGCGTTGTTTTAAAAATAAAACATGGTTGTAGTTGGGCACAATGATGCTGACCATGACTACAAAAATAGGTTATCCGTGCAAAAATTATCGGATGTCTTATTGGTTTTACCGGGCGGGCAATGTTTCAATTCCATATCGTATTGCGGCTTCCAGCACATCCATATTTATATCTTTCAGAGATTTGAATTTTATGCAGTAGCCTGTTACATTGGCTTTGCCTATTGTTTTTGCAAAGGTTTCGGCTAAGTATTTTTTATCCTCAAGCCCCATGATATAAACTGAAATGCCTGTTGTGTTGGCACTGATACCAATCTGATAAAACTCTTTGGATGAACCGTCTTTGTAATGTAAGATAATTTGTCCATAACCGATATTAGGGTTAGATACAATTTTGCCTTTCTCGTCTTTCCCGTCTAAAAACCACAATTTCTCTTTGGGCATCAGTTGCATTATGCGTTCGTGCAAGGTTTGCATATCGGCGCGTTTTTGCTCTGGCAGGCTATCTATATATGCTTGGATTTGTTCCTTAATGTTCATGTAATTAGTTTTGCGTTGATCCCTTTGTCGAATTTAAACAAGTTCAATAAAAAAACGCCGCAGTTGCGGCGTTTTTTTATTGATGCTTTGTAAAACAATTATCCTTTTACCGTTTTTTGCACAAGATCGGCAGCTTCGCTAAGCAATACGGCAGATTGTACTTGTAATCCGCTTTCATCGATCAGTTTCTTTGCTTCTTCCGCGTTGGTACCTTGCAGGCGCACGATGATCGGAATGTTGATGTTGCCTAACTTTTTATAAGCTTCAATGACACCTGCCGCTACACGATCGCAACGAACGATACCACCAAAAATGTTAATCAGAATCGCCTTTACATTCGGATCTTTCAGAATGATACGGAAACCGGCTTCTACGGTTTGCGCATTAGCAGAGCCACCTACATCCAGGAAGTTTGCAGGCTCGCCGCCGGCAAGTTTTATCATATCCATGGTAGCCATTGCCAAACCTGCGCCATTTACCATACATCCTACATTGCCGTCCAGTTTTACGTAGTTCAGATTATGCTCTCCGGCTTCTACTTCTGTAGGATCTTCTTCGTTTTTATCGCGAAGTTCGGCAATATCCGCATGACGCATTAATGCGTTATCGTCAATATTCATTTTACAATCTACCGCATATACTTTATCGTCGGCAGATTTAAAGAGCGGGTTGATTTCCAGCATGGAGCAATCTAAACCTACATAAGCATTGTAAAGATTGGTTACAAACTTCACCATATTTTTAAACGCATCACCGCTCAATCCGAAGTTGAAAGCAATTTTACGTGCCTGAAAACCTTGCAACGGAAGATTAGGTTGTACCCATTCTTTATATATTTTATCAGGAGTATGGTGTGCCACTTCTTCAATGTCCATACCGCCTTCAGTGCTGTACATGATCACATTTCTTTTCTTTTCACGATCCATGAGGATGGAGAGGTAAAATTCTTTGCGCTCGCTGGGTCCGTCAAAATACATATCCTGCGCCACCAAAATCTTATTTACCTGCTTGCCAGCTTCGCCGGTTTGTATAGTTACCAACGTATTCCCCAGAATGTTTTTTGCCACTTTTTCCGCGTCTTCACGGCTTTTTACAACCTGTACGCCATGTTGTTCCGGCGCTTCTTTCATAGTGCCTTTACCGCGTCCGCCGGCGTGTATCTGTGCTTTCACTACGGCAAATTTGGTTCCGTTATCCGTTGCCATTTTATCATAAGCGGCTACGGCGTCGTTTACATTTTCCACAGCGATGCCTCCCTGTGCAGGCACGTTGTATTTTTTGAGAAGTTCTTTAGCTTGGTATTCGTGCAAGTTCATTATTCGAAAAAAATTTGCCGCGAAGATAACTTATTTGATAAACTATTTTCAGAATTAGTAGCTTGTGCTTAAGAACAACATTCTGTATCCGGGTAAGTTCAAAACAATTTTAGGCTGCTTGCATTTTGTTCCAATTCCAATAAAATCCTTTTATTCTCAATACCTCCGGCAAAGCCTGTAAGTTTCCCCGAAGAGCCTATTACTCTGTGACAAGGCGCTATGATAGAAATAGGATTTTTGCCATTGGCAAGTCCTACGGCGCGGGTCGCGTTTTTGTCGCCCAGTTCATGCGCTATTTGCAGATAGGTGCGTGTTTGACCGAAAGGTATTTTCAGCAATTCATTCCAGACCTTCTTTTGAAAACCAGTGCCTGTGAATTGTAGCGGTATTTCAAAGTTCTTTCTTTTGAAAGTGAAATATTCTTTCAGTTGGTTTTCCGCTTTGCAAAGAACGGGATGTTCACTTTCTTCCGCGCCCGGTTCTATTTTTACGCGTTCTTCATCGTGCTTCCACAACACCGCCAGCAAATGTGTGTCGTTTGCCACAAGTGTTAGTTCACCCACCGGTGTTTTTATCTTTTTATAAGGCATTGAATTTCGAAATTACTGAGGTTTTTTCTTTATTTTATTTTATGAATCCGAATGAAGAACGTAATGAGGAAATGAACCGGGCGATCTACGAATGGTATGAAAAAAATTATATTGACGAAGCGACAAAGGAACGTTTGCAACACATACTACAACAGAATGATAACAGGAGAAACATACTTGTAACTTTTGCAGTTATCGGAGCGATAAGTTGCGGATTGCTGGCATTTGTGACGCTGGTAATGGATGAGCGATGGATTGAGTTTTTGCGCAAAAGGTTGGGCGCTTCGGAATGGCTTATCGGCATACTGTTCTTTCTGCTTACATTATTGTTAGTATGGCTGAGCAAAAGACGTATAAAAAAACAACAAAAGGTTTCCGCCATTCAGGAAGCGTTCAATATTATAATCGTTATGAGCGCGGCAATAGCATTAGCTTATATTGGTCGCGCCTTCTATGTGCAAAATGGAAATTATGCTCTTCTCTTACTAATCGCCATTATTGTATATGCCCTCATTGCAATGTATCTTCATTCTGCTCTGGTTGGTATAGTCGCCATTCTTTCGCTGATCGGGTGGTGGGGTGCACAGACTTATTTTTGGAGTGGTGGTACCCCTTATTTTATAGGTATGAATTATCCGTTTCGCTTCGGTTTGTTTGCAGTTGTGTTGCTATTAATATTTATTTTGGCAGGAAGAGTGTTGCAATTCAAGCAGTATTGGCAACCGATTCGTGTATTCTTGTGGTTAAATCTTTGCCTTACATGGTGGGCGCTCTCTGTTTTCGGTAACAGCGCTACTATCAGCGAATGGACGGAAATCAGGCAAAAACATTTTTGGTATTGGGCGGTGGCATATTCTGTTTTTACTATCAGCATGGCTGCTTATGGATTGAAGAAAAAAGATGATCTTCTTCGTGATCTCGGACTGGCGTTTTTACTTGTAAATATTTATACCCGCTACTTTGAATATTTTTGGGATAAGACTAATAAAGGGTTATTCTTTGTAATACTCGCAGTGTCTTTCTGGTGGATGGCAAAACTGCTGGAACGTTGGAAAAGACCTACAGAAACATTATCATAAACCAATGTGGGAAGAGAAAATATTCAATTATAGCCGCACTCTCGGATCCAGCTTGCTATACAATACATCCGTGAGCAGATTGATAACAATAAAAATAAATGCCGTAAGCAACACGCTGCCCATCACAAGCGGAAAATCAAACTTATCCAGCGCCTCTACGGTTATTTTTCCTACGCCTTTCCACCCAAAGATATACTCTATGAAAAATGAACCCGCCAGCAACTCTGCCAACCATCCGGAAATAGCCGTCACTACGGGGTTTAAAGCATTTGGCAAGGCATGACGTACTACTACTTTCGCTTTCGGTAACCCTTTTGCATAAGCGGTGCGGATATAATCTTGTGAGAGTACATCCAGCAAAGCGCTTCGGGTAAGTTGCGTAATAATAGCGAGCGGACGAATGCCCAAAGCCAGCGCGGGTAATATCAGGTTTTGCAAAGCTAAATGTCTTCCTGTAAAAGCATCATATTCCCAAAGGCTTCCCGTCATGTTGAGGCCTGTATAATTATGCAATAAATATCCCAGCAGATATGCGATCAGTAAACCCGCGAAAAACGAAGGGGTAGAAATGCCGGCTACACTTGCCGCGATAGCAGAGGTATCCCAGATTGTATTTTTTTTCAAGGCGGCTAAAACGCCCAGACTTATACCGAAAACCGTGGCAAACGTCATAGCGGCAAGCGCAAGAATGATAGTGCCGGGTAGCGCTTCTGCAAGCACTGTAGTAACTTCTCTTTTGGTGCGATAGGAGCGGCCGAGGTAAGGCAATTTCAATACCAGTGATTTTTCTTTAGCAACCGGAAAGAGTTTTATAAAACTGTATTTTTCCCTGTCTTCATTTTTACAGATGCTGATGGGAGAAAGATCATTCAGAAATAAAAAATAACGGGTGATGACAGGCTTGTCCAGATTTAATTCCCTGCGTACATTTTCCAGCGATTGCAGATCTGTGCGTTGCCCCATGGTAAGTCGTGCAGGATCGCCGGGTAATACATTGAATAAAAAGAAAACTACCGTCACTACGCCGAGCAACACAAACAAACTGTACCGGATTCTTTTAAAAAGAAACTGACCCATATTTCATCAGTTTCAGCTTGCCACTTTCTATAGCTGCGTCTTTAGGATAATCTCGGAAGCTCCACTTGCCGCGAATTGTACCCTGTTGCAGCAACATTAAACCGGGATTGGAACGTAGCGCCGATTTGCTGGCTACAAGGTCGAACACAAGCATATCATTTGGGATAATATTGTTTTGCTGTAACCAGGCTTTCGAATTATCGATATTGCCTGAACAAAGAACGTAAAACGGAATATTCAGCTGGTTGCATTTTTTTATTAAGGATTGCAAAGAGGCAACATTGTCCGCACGCGCTTTTTCAGGGTCTTTCAGAAATAATAAAAATACATAAGGCTCGTTTAAAAGCTCCTCAGTATGATCATTGCCCGAAAGATCGGTAATGACAAAATCTTTGATCTCAGGATCCGCGTTCCCTTTCTTTATAAGCTTATCTTTTCGGTCCACAAACTTCCAGGTGGTATCTTCCCATGGATAATTTTCTGTAGTAAATTCTTTTTGCACACCATTTTTTTCATAGATCATAATGCTTTCATACACATCCGGAGTAGAGCCAGGAGGCGGTTGTATTTTTTCTTTGATGTTCACTCCTATTTTATAAGGAAGACAATCGTGAAAAGGAAGATGCTCCAAAGCCCACCATTGGCCGCCAAATGCGATGAATGCCGTGAGAATCATTAACGCCGTGGTAGGATAACCGCTGAAAACAGGCTTGATTCTTTTTCTGAAAATAAACAGAATGATGACGAAGAGAAGTAAGACCACATCTTTCCAGAACGTTTCTTCATTGGTGAGTTTAAAGCAATCGCCGAAGCATCCGCATTCTTTGATTTTGTCAGTAAAAAAAACATAAGCTGTGAGGAATGTGAAAAATGTGGTAAGCAGCAAAAGCAGAAATGAAAATACTCTGAAAGCCGCTCCTATCAATAAGGCTACACCGGCAATAATTTCAAAGCCGCTCATCATCACAGATAATGCGAGTGAATAGTGAGTTGCCCAATCCATTTTCCATACTTCAAAAAATTCATTCATCTTATAGCTCAGCCCGAGCGGATCATTGGCTTTCACCACACCTGAAAAAATAAATAAGCAGCCTACAATAATTCTAAGTATCCAAAGTATAATTTTCATGTTCGTTTTATTTTATTGTTTCACACAAAGAAGACTACGAAGACGAAGAAACACAACGTTGTTTACTTTGTATTCTTTGCACTCTTTGTATGAAATGATTAGTTCTCTTCCCTGATTTTTATAAGTGCAAAGATGCCGTAGTTCACAATATCCGCGAAGTTGGCATCTATACCTTCCGAGACAATAGTTTTGCCCTCGTTGGTAAGTATCTGTTTTATTCGCAACAATTTTACAAGAATCAAATCTACCAGGCTTTGCTGGCTCATATCCCGCCATGCTTCGCCATAGTCGTGGTTTTTTTGCAGCATCAGTTCTTTGATTTTTTTCGCTTCTTCGTTATAATATTCTTCTGCTTTTTCTGTATTCAGTTCCCAATTGTCTTCATTTCCCAGCTTCATTTGTATCAGAGCAATGACGCCATAATTTACAATGCCGATAAATTCGCTTTCAATGGTATCGCCTATTTTCTGAATGCCCTTCTCTTGAATCTGCCGGATGCGCCAGGCTTTGATGTAAATCTGATCAACGATAGAAATGGTACGCAATACCCGCCACGATGTTCCGTAATCTTTTCCTTTTTTAAGGTAAAGGTTTTTGCATGTGTTTACCACATCATCATATTGTTCTTCCGTGGTAGGTTTGTGCATTACGCTGTCCTGCATTTTCTTTGTAAAACGATGAATGCCAAAAATACACTATTGCCTGTAAAAACATTATTGCAAAGCAAAGGCAGATTGTTAGAAATTTCTAAACCCGTAGTAATGGGCATTCTCAACGCTACACCTGACAGTTTTTATAACAAAGGGCGTGAAAACAGTGTGAATGATTTATTACGCAATGCTGAAAAAATGTTGCGTGAAGGCGCTGCTGTCTTAGATATTGGCGGAGCATCCACAAAGCCGGGAAGTGAGCTGATGAACACAGCAGAGGAACTGGAACGTGTATTGCCGGTTGTGAGAGAAATTCATAAACGCTTTCCCGATGCCTGGTTATCGTGTGATACCTACAATTCCGAAGTAGCAGAAGCTGTGGTGCTGGAAGGAGTTTCCATCATCAACGACATCAGCGGCGGAGGTTTTGATAAAAATATGTTTAATGCCATTGCAAAGCTGAAAGTGCCTTATATAGTCATGCATATACAGGGTACGCCCAAAACCATGCAGCAAAATCCGCAGTATGAAGATGTGGTGTATGAAGTGCGGGATGAGTTGCGCGAAATTTGCGACCGTTGTGATGCCGCCGGTATTACAGATGTAATCATTGATCCGGGTTTTGGTTTTGGAAAGACGGTAGAACATAATTTTCAGCTGCTGAACGGGCTTCCTACATTTCGGATGCTGGGAAAACCTTTGCTGGCGGGTATTTCCAGAAAATCAATGATTTGTAAAACGTTACAGGTGACTCCCGAAAACGCGCTGAACGGCACAACGGCTTTGCACATGATCGCATTGCAGCAAGGCGCAAATATCCTGCGGGCGCATGATGTGAAAGAAGCGGTGGAAGTGATAAAATTAAAGGAGATGTTAGGATAACAAATTTTTAGTGATGCTTATCGCGATATCGTTAGGAGTCACCTTTTCAATATCTTCAAAAATATGCACATGCTTTCCTATCGGCGCCCATCTTCCGGGGTGCATGGGACGTTGCGATGGATAAATGCCGAAGGCATGTTTTCCTAAAACCGCAGCAATATGAAGTGGTCCCGTTGAGTTGGCAACTAATCCGTCACAATGATTGATAAAAGAAATGAATTGGGTTAAATCCATAAGCCCTGTAATATCCGTTACATCTTTACCAACTGCATCAAACAATTCATCCAACAATTTTCGTTCTTTTTCTGTGCCTGAAATGAGAATATTAAACCTGTTTTTATCTAACAATTTCACCAGCTCCGTAAATTTTTTCAATCCCCATTCCTGCGCGCTGCCTTGAGATTTTGGATGCAGAATGATGTTTTTCTTATAAGGGTGAATAAACTTTTTATAGGCTTCATCTAACGGCTCTATGCGCGTAAATCCAAAAAATCCTATAATTTCTTCTTTAGAAAAATCCGAAGGAATATTAAATGCCTTTAACAGTTTCAGATTAAGCTGCGCTTCATGAAGATCCGAATTTTTGCGGCTGAGCTGAATAAGTTTATTGCAGGTAAACCAGTGATAGATGCGATTGGTAGTGCCAATGCGAAAAGGTATTTTCAGTTCTTTAGCTCTGTGGGCAATTTCTTTCACCGGGAAAACATGTAATACAGCTTGTGGCTTTTCTTTACCAACAGTTACATTTTGCTTTATGAAATCATTCAGCTCTATAAATTCATCTACATATTCGCAACATGCTATAACGGGTTTTGTATAGTTGCGTGCGAGAAAAGCGATTTTTATTCCGGGAAAATAATCCTTCAGAACTTTCGCAACAGGCAGCGTGAGCATTACATCTCCGATACTGTCTGTACGGCTTATAATGATATTCTTTAAGGGTGCTTTCAAAACTTTTTGCCTTCTTGATTAAACATCTGGTACTGGCGGATCTTGCTATACTTTACATAAGTGGCAAAGGCAGAAAACAGGCAAACCTGGAAGCCGGCAAAGCCATCTAAAAAGCCTAACTGTAAAAAGTAGGATTGGAAAAATTTCCATTTGGCTGAAAATATAATTCGTAGAAGCGTGTAGTTTTTTCCACTGGCAACATCGCGCCGCGCCATAATCTCCGTAAACTTTTCAATCTGCTTCAGATGATCGGAATAAGTAGTATAGCTGTAATGCAATAAATCTCCGCTTAAATTTCCACAGGTTTCATGAGTGTCGTAAAGATTCCAGCTTTCATGAATTTGCTCGCCCTGCCATTTGCCTTTTGTCCGGTTGAATAAACGGATTTTTTTATCGGGATACCAGCCACAATGCCGGATCCATTTACCACAGTAATTGGTAAGTCTTGTCAATTCGTAAGCAGGATATTCCTGTTTTTCCTTTATTTTCCGGATGCTCATTTCCAGTTCCGGACTTATCGCTTCATCTGCATCCAGCGATAAAATCCAATCATATTTTGCTTGGTTGTCTGCAAAGTTTTTTTGTTCCACATATCCGCGGAAAGGTTCGGAAACTATCCGGGCGTTATAATCTTTGGCAATGGAGGCTGTGTTATCTGTAGAAAGGCTGTCCACTATAATTATTTCATCTGCAATGCTTTTGACCGATTGTAAGCAGCGAGCAATATTTTTTTCTTCGTTGAACGTAATAACTACAACACTAAGCCCTGTCATCTGATTGATTTTGAGGGTAAAGTAAGGACAGGAAATAATAATTAAATGTCAAAAAAAGTTTTCTTAAGCAATGACTATGACAAAAGTTTTTGCCTTAGCAGAAATTCGAGCTGGTCGTTGGTGAGCAATAATTTATCGGCTGTTTCCTTTTCATCCAAGCGGTTTTTATAAATATCAAAAGCACGCTGAATGGTCATATCCAATTCTTCTTCGTTCCACGGTTTGCTCAGGTAGTGAAATATTTTTCCTTTGTTTACGGCATCGATGACCGCGTTTAAATCCGCATAACCGGTAAGCAGGATACGCATAGGATCAGGGTGTTTTTCCAGAATGCTCTCTAAAAATTCCACACCCGTCATGCCCGGCATACGCTGATCAGTAACAATTACATTAATATCATTTTCATCTAAGATTTTAATGGCTTCTTGTCCGCTCTCCGCCAAGAAAACATTGTATTTAATTCGAAATAATGCCTTGAAAGAGATCAGGTTATTCATTTCGTCATCAACGTATAATATATTAATCTTGGGGTCCATGTTCGTTGGGAGTTAATTTAACGTATTGTTTACTTGACAAATTAATAAAAGGTTGTCTATTTTGTTAAAATATTCTTATGAAAATTGTTATTTAAGATTAATTTTAACTTTGTAATTGCTAATCAACCCCTTAATACAACTGAAATTTTTTTATAAATGGATTTAATAATTAAGTCTCATCTAAACGCAGTAGATACCACCACTTTCCAACCTCTGTTTTTTCGCCTGAAAAGCGCCGCATCTAAAGAACAATTATCCAATTTACTCGCATCCAACAGCACTATACAAGTCATAGATGATATTGTTTCGCAACTGAAAGAGCTTATAAAAAGTTTAAATCCGTCTGTAAAGATAAAACCCGAAGCGTATAATTCGCTCATCGAAGAACATCTGAAAGGAGAATCACTTGAGGAATATGGAGTTTGGGTATATTATCCCTGGAACAATAAATTGATACACTTGCTTGATGAACAGGAGTTTGTAGAAGTGCGCACCAATAGAAACCGCTATAAGATAACTCGTGAGGAGCAGACGGAATTGATGAAAAAACGGGTGGGAATCATAGGATTATCGGTAGGGCAATCCATAGCGCTAACAATGGCTATGGAACGTGTGTGTGGTGAGCTGCGCCTGGCTGATTTTGATACTGCGGAACTGAGCAACCTCAATCGTATAAGAACAGGTGTTCAAAATCTCGGACTTAAGAAAACAATTATCGCTGCCCGTGAAATAGCGGAAATTGATCCTTTTCTAAAGGTAAAACTTTACAGCGAAGGCATTACTAAAGATACCATCGATACATTTTTCATTGATGAAGGGGAGAAGCTGGATATGCTTGTGGAAGTTTGTGATGGATTGGATATAAAGATCATAAGCCGTTTTAAAGCGCGTGAACTGCAGATACCTGTGGTGATGGATACCAATGACAGAGGTATGCTGGATATCGAACGATTTGACCTGGAGCCGGAAAGAAAAGTATTGCACGGATTAATAGGAGATGTAAATGTGGAAAAGCTGGCAAATCTCTCCGGAGAAGAAAAAATAGCGTTGGTATTGAATATTGCGGGACGAGACAGCATCTCGGTTCGTGGACGGGCGTCTATGATAGAAGTGGAACAAACCATAAACACTTGGCCGCAAATAGCGAGTTCCGTAGTGTTGGGCGGCGCTGTCACTACAGATGTTTGCAGAAGAATACTACTGAATCAACTGACCACATCCGGCAGGTATTATATAGATCTCGATGATCTGATACCTTCTTATAAAACTTTGCAAAAGACAGACTATGACAATCCGTTTCAACCCTTGGATAAAACAACGACCGAAAAGCTCATAGCACCGCTTCAAAAACAAAATGAAACTAATAACGAGTTGTCTGATGAGCAGTTGCAAAACATATTGAAAGCCGCTATACAGGCTCCATCCACAGGAAACGACCAACCCTGGAAATGGTACTACGACCGGGGAACCCTTTACCTGCTGCATGAAGCGTACCGATCACATTCCTTTGGAGATTATAAAAAAATAGCATCCCTGCTCACCTTCGGCGCTGTTATAGAAAATCTGGAGCTGGCAGCTGATAATGAAGGCTTGAGCGCACATACAGAATTATTTCCGTTGGGGAAAGACCATACCGTAATTGCAAAATTTTCCTTTAGCAAAAAGGAAAAAGAACATCCTTACGGGGTACTTTCTTCTTATATAAACCAGCGTTGTACAAACCGCATCAATATACCTCAAACCCAAAAAATAGCTGAAGAAAGCATAAAAGAATTAAAGGCTGCGGCGGAGTCCGTTTCCGGTGCAAAACTTAAGTGGCTGCTGAAAGCAGAAGAGATAAAAGAAATAGGAGAAATAATAGGCGCTTGCGACCGCATCCGTATTTTAAATCCTAAAGGACATGAAGATTTTGTAAAACGCGAAATGCGCTGGACACCGGAAGATGCAGAAAATACTAAAGACGGTATTGACATAGAAACATTAGGACTGAATGCGCCGCAGATTACTGCTTTGGGAATTTTAAAAGATCCGGAAGTAATCCGATTTGTAAGCGATCTGAAAGGCGGTAAATTACTGGAAGAAGCGACACGCCGTTCCATTGCAAATGCCGGCGCCATCGGCTTAATCACTTTGCCAACAACAGACTATGAAAACTATATAAAAGGTGGTATATCTTCCGAGCGGCTGTGGCTGATGGCAGAGAAAAACAATCTGGCATTGCACCCTGTGATCTCACCTCTATATCTTTTCCCAAGAATATTGCAAGGAAATGGAGAAGATCTTTCTGTACAAAATATTGAAGAACTTAAACATTTAAGAAAAAAATTTATTAAATTGTTCGACATTGATGAAGGATTAGCAGAAGTTTTTTTATTTAAGATATCTTATGCGCCTTTGCCCGGAAAAAAATCATTCAGACTGCCCCTTAATCAAGTATTATATAAGCGATGATAGCCAGTACAAAAGTTTTTAGAGCAATAGATGAGCCTGAGATATGTGCAAGATATATTGATGGGCACAGAAAAGTATTGGAAGCATATGGCGTTACGCAAGTTACTTCGGCAAATGTTGCGTGGCAGCATGACCCTGATACTTATGTGGTCATAGTAGAATCTGGCGACCAGGAAAAAGTATATGGAGGAGGAAGAATTCAAATCCGCTCCGAAAAGATAAAAATGCCGATGGAAAAAGCCATAGCCATCTTGGATAAGAGAATCTATCCTTATGTAGATGCGATAGGCGATTATAATGTTGCGGAATTTTGTGGATTGTGGAATTCTAAAGAAGTAGCAGGTTTGGGCATCGGAAGTATTTTTTTAGGAAGAATTGGCGTAGCGATAACTACACAGCTGAACATTAAAAATCTGATGGCTTTATGTTCTCCCGCCACTTTAAGAAACTGCCTGAAAGTAGGATTTGAAGTTATCAGAGATTTGGGAAATAATGGAACACTTTACTATCCCAAAGAGGATTTGGTAGCTACTGCTTTAATTATTAAAGACATCTATAACTTACCTACCGCCAGTCCTGATGAAAAAGAAGCCATTCAAAAACTGAGAGCAGCTCCGTTGCAAAAAGCTGTGGAACATGGTCCCAAAGGAGAGCTGGAATTGCATTATGACATACGAATAACAAAAAACGACAACCAATAATGCTCAAGACGCTTTTTGCTATCGCCTTGGTTTTGTCTTGCGCTCAGTTGCAGGGACAATCCTATTTATACACCGGCGGGTCAAACTTGGTAGGCAAATGGATTTACATTCTGGAAGATACTTCTAATACGCTGACACCGGAAGAAGCGTATCATTCGCCTCACTTTGTAAAAAGTGTAAAAAGCGTTCAGAATTTTGACATATCCAATTCCACGTATTGGATCAAGATCAGTGTAGCCAATGAATCGCATAACCAATTGCTTTTTTTGGAAGTTGCCAATCCGCTTTTAGATACGTGCAATTTTTATAAAATAGAAGAAGGCAATATAGTGCAGCAAGCAGCTTATGGTATGGCGAAGCCATTTTTGGAAAGAAAGTATAAGTATCCAAATTTCCTGTTCAATATTGATCCTGAAATTGGCAAAACCAATGAATACCTTTTCAAAATAAGAAGTACTGAGCAGATGGTGATTCCCATTCTTATAGAGAATAATGTTGCCATGACGCATAGCCAGAATCGAAATTATCTGATCACAGGTGCGTTTATAGGGTTGATCATCGTGATGGTAGTGTATAATTTTTTCATCTTTATGTCCACAAGTGACAAGAGTTATCTTTACTACATCACCTATTTGATATTTATCGGGCTTACACAAATCACACTGTCAGGTTACACCTTCGAATTGCTCTTTAGAGATAATCCCAAAGCATTTAATCAATCTGTAGTTTTATTTCCTTCATTGGCCGGTGTATCAGCCATACTTTTCATCCGGAGTTTTATGAATATCAGGATTGATTTTAAAGTATGGGATAAAGTTTTTATAAGCATTGCTGCCGTTTACATTATAGCCGCAATCCTCAGAGTAAGTGGGAAAGACCAGATAAGCTCAAGAATGATTGATATATGTGCTTTGACGGCCTCTGTTACTGTATATGCTTTTTTAATAGTAAGTTCACTAAAAGGTTCACGTCCCGGGAAATTTCTGTTTTTTGCATGGACGATATTTCTATTCGGGCTGATCATTTTTGTTTTAAGAAACTTCAATATCTTACCCTACAACGATTTTACAACCTACATCTTACAAACCGGTATAGCCGCTCAGGTAGCCATACTTTCCATAGCACTTGCAGATAAGATCAATATTTTACAGGCCGAAACCCGCAGCAGCCAAAAACTGGCGCTGTTAGCCTCTCAGGAAAATGAACGAATTGTAAAAGAGCAAAACATTATCCTGGAAAGAGAAGTCAATTTGCGCACAAAAGAATTGCAGGAAGCGAATGTAAGCCTTGAAAAAACACTGGTAGATCTTAAAGAAGCGGAAATGCAACTCGTGGAGTCTGAAAAAATGTCTTCCCTTGGACAGCTTACTGCCGGCATTGCACATGAAATAAATAACCCAATCAACTTTGTAACTTCCAATGTAAAACCCTTGCGCAGAGATATAGAAGTGATCAAAGAGCTTTTTGGGAAAGTAGAAGATTTAGCCATCAACGGAGAAAGTAAGGAAGCTATACAGCAACAAATAGACGCACTGAAGGAGGAAGCCGATTTCGATTATCTCTCTATGGAGATGGATCACCTTATAAAAGGCATCGCAGAAGGCGCTTCGCGTACCGCGGAAATTGTAAAAGGATTGCGAATCTTCTCCCGACTCGATGAAGATGACCTCAAGCTGGCAAATCTCAATGAAGGACTTGATTCTACTTTAGTGATTGTCAATAACCTGCTTAACGGAATTATCACTGTAGAAAAAGACTATGCGGAAGTTCCCATGGTAGAATGCTTTCCGGGAAAATTAAATCAGGTTTTCCTCAACATCATTACCAACGCCATACACACCATCAAAGAAAAATGGGGAGAGGATGCAGGCGGAAAATTGACTATAAAAACGTATTTTGACAATCTTGACGTGACAATATCCATAAAAGATAACGGAATGGGCATGACGGAGGAAACGCAAAAGAAACTATACGAACCTTTCTACACTACAAAAGAAGTAGGCGTAGGTACAGGATTAGGACTATCTATCGCATGGAATACTATAAAAAAACACAATGGAAGTATTCTGGTGAGGTCTGAGCTGGGTGAAGGATCAGAATTTTTATTGACTATACCCATCAAATATACAGAACCTCAAAATGACTGATGGATAGCACTGAAAAAATAAAAGTTCTCTACATTGACGATGAGATGAACAATCTTGTAGGCTTTAAAGCCGCTTTCAGGATTGATTATAACGTACTCATTGCCAATTCTGCCGATGAAGGCATTAAAATGCTGGAAAAACATCCCGATCTAAAGGTCATATTCTGCGATCAACGGATGCCGGATAAAACTGGTGTACAATTCTTTGAAGAAGCGGCACAGATAAACCCGCAACCAATAAGAATGCTGCTGACCGGCTATGTGGATATAGAATCGGTAATTGAAGCCATCAACAAAGGACATATTTTTCGCTATCTCACCAAGCCCTGGCAAGAAGGAGATGTGCGCGCTGCCATAGAAGAAGGCTACAAATACTATGTTACATCCTCGGCGCTTACGCTGAAAAATTTAGAATTGCAAAAAGCAAATGAAGAGCTGGACAAATTTGCCTACAGCGTAACTCACGATATACGCGGGCCGATAGTGAGCATGATGGGAGCACTTGAAATTATGAAAGACATGGACGATCCGGAACAAATAAAAGGACTCATAGAGATGATGCAGCAATCGGTCGAAAAGGTAAATGATCTTATAGAAAATGTTCATTCTTATTACAGCCTTAAAAGAGGCAATCTCAATATCCAGGAGGTAAACGTTGCTGCGCTTTTGAATGATATTATCTCCATCCAGAAAGTAAATGCAAGCCTCAACGGAGTGGAAATAAACACCGACATTGAGCAAAACGAAGCTTACCGAAATGACAAGACGGTATTGCAGATGATAATTAATAATTTGTTATCGAACGCGGTAAAATATCAAAGAAATGAAGAGACGAATAAATTTGTAAAAATTTCCGCAATTGTAAAAAACGGATTGCTGAAAATAATAGTTGAAGACAACGGAATTGGCATTGACAATCAATATCTTAATGATATTTTTAAAATGTTCTTCAGAGCTACTAACGAAAATTTAGGATCCGGATTCGGACTCTATAACGTGAAAGATGCTGTAGAAAGATTGAATGGTGAAATTTCAGTTACTTCAGAAGCAAATAAAGGATCCGTTTTTACCGTTACCATACCGGGTAAATAGCAAATATGAACAACAGGGAGCAATATCATTTTATACTCATAGATGACAGTAAGCTTGATTGCTTTATCGGCGAAAAAGTAATACAAAATAACGGAGCCTGCCGCTCATTTCAGTCTTTTTCTGATGCACAAAATGCACTGGAACACATCAAAATCCGGCCCATTGATGAAAGTAAAACCATCTTGCTGGTAGATATCAATATGCCTTTGATGACGGGCTTCGAGTTTATCGAATCTTTTGAAAAAAACATCCCGGAAGACAAACAGCCGAATTACATAATAAACCTGCTTTCCTCTTCCATCAATCAAAGTGACATCATACGTGCGAAGAGCTATAAATCCGTGCACGATTTTCTCAATAAGCCTATTAAAAAAGATACATTGCAAGCGATGATCGACAGCCTTTCAGCATAAGGCATCATCTTACTGCCTGCACTTTATAGCCTTTTTTTTGAAGGAGATTCAGTACACCGTTCGTTCCCCAAAGATGTCCCGCGCCTATAGCGAAAAATACAGGTTGCTGTTCCATCCGCTCTTCCATGCGTTCTATCCATTTTTCGTTGCGCTCATCCAGAAAACTATTGAGGTTCATCTCAGGTTTTCCCGTCAGCGTCATTAAAGAATAAAGTTTTTGGATGTCTTGCTTTCGGTAAGCGTTTACCAGATTATCATATTCGTCCTGCTCATTTACAGCGCTTCCGTTGATGATCTTTACGACTTCATTTATTACGGAATCGGTAGGCAAAGTTTCTAAAAGAGCAATTTGCTCTGCGGGTTTTTCAAGTCCGGTAATTTTTTTATTTTGATGCTGCGCTTCTGCCATAATATTGTTTTCATAAGACACCATATTGGTACAGTTATAAGATGAGGTGGCAAGCAATGTTACTAAAGCGCTGGGTTTCAATTGTGCGATCATAGAAGCATCCATTCCCAAGCTGTCGGTAATATATTTTTCCAGCAGGGTGTAATCATTCACCGAAAAATATTCCTGCAGCTTTTTGCCAGAGTTATCTATCATGGCGGTCGCTATTTCCATCATTACATTCGGGTCGTCCATATCCATTTCAAAGCAAACTTCCTTAGTAGCCTTTAAACTTTTTTTCATAGCCGGCGTCCACAGATAATCATCTTTACAAATCAGGTGCATGGTGCCGAAAATGTAAGAAGGAGTTTGCATATCGTTGCCCGTAATCCGCCACAGGAGCGATTTTATCTTGGGGATCTTCATCACGGTATCTTCATTTTCTCCAGCTTTGCAAGCGAAAAATAAGGATACACATCCTAAAAGCAACAACCCGAATTTCTTCATGATCTATTAAAGGTAAACAACTATTCAATTAGTAAACTCAATAGCCCCAGCGTAACGCCCAGTATGATTGCCAATACTTTATTGCGCGTAAGGAGGTGATGTTTAGTACCGCTTTCAAAAAAAATAGTGGTGGAAATATGAATGAAAACACCAGCTACAACAGGAATGACAACTGTTACAGCTTTGCTTATAGCATAATATTTTCGTCCCAGAAAAGAAGCGGTAACCGAACCTAAAGGTGTAAAAAGTGAAAATAATAAAATGATCGCCCATGCAAACTTTTTTGACCGGGCATGAAGCGCGAGTGAAGTCAGCAAGATTATCTCTGGCAATTTATGCGCGGCAACAGCGAGGTATAGCGAAGGCTCAGTAGCGCCATTTCTGTAATTGAAGCCCAAAGGCAATCCTTCCATAAACGCGTGAATGGACAAGCCCAAAAAGATCGTGTTGAAGTGAAAAGCATGGCTGTGTGCGTGTTGGTCAAGATCATGTGCGTGTACATGCCCGTGTTCTACGCCGTGGGTCAGCCGTTGAATAATCAGTTGTAAAAAAAAACCCGCAAGGATGTAAATACCCGCATTTGTATTCTCATCAAAAGTTTCCGGAAGCAAGTGCAAAAGGGTAATACTTAATAAAAAAGAACCGGAAAATGCGAGAAGATAATTGATGCCTCTGTCACTGAACCTGAACTGGAGCGCGAGTATGCCGCCGCCGAAGCTTACAAGAAACAACAAGAGATTATGAAGCAAATGCATTGTATGAATCAAAGATAGAGCGGATAAAAGTAAAACGGAATTCTTAAAATAATATTTCCGTAAAAGGTTGATTCGCATTATATTTAAGGAACAAATGGATAGCTTCAGCCTGAAAATACCTCCTCTTCAGCACCCTGCGGCCGGCAAACTGCTGATTGCAGAACCTTTTTTAAAAGACGGCGTTTTTTCCCGTACTGTCATCTTATTATGCGAACATTCTAACGACGGTACTTTGGGTTTCGTACTTAACCAGGATACGGATATGCTTCTGGGCGATATTCTCGTAGAGCTTTCCGCGTCCGAAGAGCCGATTTACCAAGGTGGGCCTGTGCAAAATGATACGTTGCACATGGTGCATCACATCCCTCATATTTTAGAAGGAAAAAAAATCGGGGATGCGCTTTATTGGGGCGGTTCGTTTGACTCATTGAAAGAAACAATCTTGATGCACACCTACGAACCTCAGTCGCTGAAATTATTTTTGGGATATGCAGGGTGGGGCGCCGGGCAATTGGAAAACGAGCTCAATGAAGGCTCCTGGCTGGTGGCAGATGCGACCGAAGAAATTGTTTTCAAAACACCGGTGCAGGACATCTGGAAAAAATCAATCGCATTGCTGGGAGATGAATACCGTTATCTTTCACAATTGCCAATTGACCCACAATTGAACTAATTTTACTCCGTTAATTTTTATTCTTTTATGAAAAATATTGTGCTGTTATACGCGCTGCTTTTCATGGTTTCATGTGCGCAGAAAAAAGAAAAGAAAGACAGCTCCAACACTTCAGACGCGGGCTATTTTTCCATAGTGCAGTTTGCACAGGATCAGTTTGCCAACTTTGGCGGACAACCATATACCTTACGAAAAATAGTAACGCTTAATGGCAAGACTGACAGCACGTTTGTAAAAGCCAATGAAATGGATTGGGCTAATGTTTTAAAGCCGTTTTTGGAATCGGACATCAGCAATAAAAAATATTTGGATCAGTACAATTTCAGTCTTTTTGAAGACAGCGCCACAGACACCCGCAGTTTTTATTATGAAGCCAAAGAAAAAAAACTATTTACCAGAACATTGCAAATAACTTCAGATGCCTTGAACAATAAGATCACCGCCATCTATATAGAAACTGAAAAAAACGGTAAGGTGCAGAAACTGTTTTATCGTCCTTTGAAAATTATACAAATACAGGAATATGAATCGCCTTTTTGGGGCAAAGACAAAAACCTTAAAGTGGAATACTATTTTATGTAATGACGCTGAATGACAAAAGAAGAATTTTCCAAAATAATAAAGTCTATTCCGAACCTGCCCGGCTGTTACCGGTATTATGATGCAAAACAAAAATTATTGTACGTAGGCAAAGCCAAGGACCTTCGCAAAAGAGTCAGTTCTTATTTCAATAAAACCGGCGTCAACTATAAAACACAGCGGCTGGTTTCTTTAATAAAGAACATAGAAGTGACGGTGACGGATAACGAGCATGACGCTTTTCTGCTGGAAAATTCGCTGATCAAACATCATCAGCCGCGCTTCAATATCAGCCTTCGTGATGATAAAACGTATCCTTATATCGTTATCAAAAAAGAACATTTTCCCCGCGTATTTTTTACAAGAAAACTGATACGCGACGGCTCCGAATATTTAGGGCCTTTCACCGGCGTATGGCGCGCCAAAGAGCTATTGCAATTAGTAAAACAAAACATTCCGCTGCGCACCTGCAATCTTAACCTTTCCCCGAACAACATTAAAAAAGGAAAATTCAAAGTATGCCTGGAATATCATTTGGGCAATTGTAAAGGCCCTTGTGAAGGGTTGCAGACAGAAACGGAATATAAAGAAAACATCCAGCAGGTTAGGTACATTCTGAAAGGCAATACCAAAGAAGTGATTCACGCGCTGAAAGAAGAGATGATCATGCTGGCTGCGCAAATGGAATTTGAAAAAGCGGAAATATTCAGACAGAAAATAGAAGCGTTGCAGGAATACACAAGCAAGTCTTCCGTAGTAAGCCCCCATTTGGATAATGTAGATATTGCCACCATTTTAAGCGATGAAGAAAACGCTTATGTAAACTACATGATGCTCAGCGAAGGCAGCGTCATTTACTCAAAAAGTATTGGTATCGAAAAACTGCTGGATGAAGATGACAGTTCCATTTTATCTCTTGCAGTGAGTCGTTTCAGAGATGCCACCGGCAGCACCGCACAGGAACTCGTAGTGCCGTTTAAGATTGATGTTACAGATGCTTCGCTGAAACAGACTTATCCTAAAGCCGGCGATAAGAAAAAGCTTTTAGACCTCAGTTATAAAAACACGGAAGTATTTAAAGAAGATGCACAGCGCAAAAAGACATTGCTTATCCGGGAAAAAACAGAAGAAGACCAGGTAGAAGTATTGGAGCAGTTACAGGAAGCATTGCAATTGCAAGACCTGCCGCAGCACATCGAATGTTTTGATAATTCCAACTTTCAAGGTTCGTATCCTGTAGCGGCGATGGTGTGTTTTAAAAACGGAATGCCTTATAAAAAGGAATACCGTCATTTTCATATCAAAGATGTGAAAGGCATCAACGATTTTGCCTCAATGGCTGAAATCGTTTACCGACGCTATAGAAGGTTACTCGATGAACAGCAGGATTTTCCACAGCTGGTTATTATTGACGGAGGAAAAGGGCAGCTGAATGCGGCTTTGGAAAGTATTGAAAAATTGGGACTTATAGGAAGAATGACCGTAGTGGGACTTGCAAAAAGAGAAGAAAGCATTTTTTTTCCTGGAGATGACCAACCTTTGCAACTTCCTTATGACAGCCCTGCGCATTTGCTGATAAGAAGTATAAGAGATGAAGTACACAGGTTTGGCATAACCTTTCATAGAAAAGTCAGAAGCAAAGGCACTATAAAAAATGAACTGGAAAATATACCGGGTATCGGCGAAAAAATAGCGACAGAACTGCTACAGGAATTCAGATCGGTAAAGAATATCAAGACTTTGACAGAAAGAGAACTTACCAAAGTTGTAGGCGCTAAAAAGGCAAGACTTGTTTACGATTATTTTCATCAGTAGATGTTGCTTAGTTAATTGAGCATCTGTGATTTACAGGCATGATATTTTTAAAGTTTTTCTTTATAATCAAATATTTTTGTTATGACGAACAGCAGTAATAAAATCAGAAATTTAGGCATTTTAGCCTTTGCCCCTTTATTTCTTTTTACGCTTTGGTTGATATTTTATTTCGTTATCCTTAAAGATGTGATTGGCGCAGATGTAAATGGCTCTGCCGCCGCCGCAGAAACGGTAAAGAATTACACGCCTTTATTCATCTTGTTAGGGATCAATTTTATAATAGCCTTTATCGCTTTTCTCTACTTTCTTATGAATATGTGGACACGAAAAAATGTACCAACGGGAACTAAAATTGTATGGGTCATTTTTTTAGCTGTCTTTAATATTTTCGCTTTCCCGGTTTATTGGGCTATGCACATTAAAAATGACGAAGTGGTAAGAGATAACGCATCACCATCTTTATCTTAAAATATTACCAACGAAGAGCGTAAGAAAGATAAAAGTTGAAATCGAATACAGTACTTTTTTCAGCTTTTCCGTAGCCGGCCACGTAGGCTGGAGGCAGTTCCCGGAAGGCTTTATCATTAATTAAAAATTTGGCTCTGATGTTGTAACCTGCAAAAAATCCTTTCAGCAATTCCACCCGCATACCTGCATTCAGTTCTGCCCAGTGTGCGGTCAGTTTTTTAGGTGGAATCGTTCCGGTCGTTACTCCCCAGAATTGATCGTCGGTGCTGAAGGATGCTTCACTTCGCTGAATAAGACCAATCCCGTAGCGGATGCCGATAAACAACATATCCCAGTCGTTGGGGAATAAGCGCTGCAACATACTTTTATCTACCCCGATGCGTGCAAAACCGTTGCGGGTTGTATATTTCAGGTCTTTATAATTAATATCTGAACTTCCAAAACCGCCTTCTAAAACCAGATACACATCATTTTTCAGGCAATAATCCAAGCTCAGATCATATCCCGATCGCTTTGTCAGGCTATCATTTACAAATGCATTTATAAGTGGTGTACTCAGGTTTACATTCAGGCGCAATTGATGTTGTACCGGTGTTATTTTTAACGGTGGCTTTTTTTGTTTCGTGCTGTCTTCCTGTGCAAGAGTCTGAACATTGCAAAGCAGAAAAGCTATGCTAAAAAAATAATTGTAAATGTTCTTTGGAATTGGCATCACTATTTACGGTCGTGTTTTGCAGTTTTACAGAATCAAGATTATGAAAAGTATTTTTAACGGAAGTGATATTGAAGTAATATGTGTAGCCGCAGGAGTTAGACAGGAATTGCAATTGTCTTTGGTAATAAAATGTAAGCGTATCAAAAGAAGCAACGGCGCTGTCAGGTTGCAGGGCGAAACGACAACTGTCTGCCAGCGATGAAAGAAGCAAGGTAAACTTGGATGTTTTTTCAGGATATTGTAAGGCAATGTTCGAGTCGATAGCGATCCAGAGCGGGTGAGGCAATGCGCTGTCCGTTACAGTTTGGGAAGAATCAATGACCTGATAAGCACCAAGTCGCAGGCTGGTGGTTTTCGGCAGCAGGCACGGATCTCTGTCCACACTACAGGAAACGATAGTGAGGAGCGAAATGCAGATAAATAAAATAAAAGATGGTCTAATCATTAAGCGAAAGTAAAAGCTTGTCTATTTCTTTTATTACATGAGTGATTTGTTTTTTCACTGTTTTTTTTTCGGTTTCTGAAAGTACGGTTGTGCCTATTCGCTCCAGGGCAATGTTTTGTTCTATATGATCGAATTGCCGATTTAGCGCGTTAAGATCTTCCTTTTGCGAACTGAGCATTTTTTTCAAACGTGCATTTTCTTTTTTAAGCTCCTGATGCTTTTTTAAAAGAAGGTTGATTTTAGTTTGCAATGTTTCCAGTTCCTGCATAATAGTTTATTTGCGAATGGTAGCTTGCAGTTTAGTTTCGTAAGCTGTTACCAGTTGTTGGATATGATGTTCAATTTCTACGTCGGTTAAGGTTCTGTCCGCAAGTTGGAATGTATAGCTCAGCGCATACGATTTTTTATTGAGTCCCAATTTTTCATTTTCAAAGACATCAAACAACTTATAGTCTTGCAGCGATTGAATATTAAGTTGCTCAGTGGTTTTTTGCACATCTTCATAAGAAACCGTTTTGTCTAATACCAGCGCAAGGTCCCGCTGCACCGATGGAAATTTGGGCACTTCCGCATATCGGATTTTAGTGCTCATGGCTGCTTTTACAAATACTTCCCAATTGACAAATGCAAAATAAACAGGTTGTTTGATGTCAAATTCCTTAAGCTTTTTTTCTGCTACCGGCTGCAATTGTGCAAGCAATTGGTTTTTATATTTCCAGCGTACTGTTTCGTTTTCATAACCGGAGGCCAATTTGGTTATACCGTTTCTTGAAAAAAGATTCTGAAGAATTCCTTTTACATAAAAAAGGTCAAAAGATTTTTGTTTTTGATTCCACGAAGCGCTTACGGCATCTCCTGTAAACCAAAGTGCAAGCTGTTCTTCTTCTGTATAGCGTTCCTGTTGTTTATAGATTTTTCCAAACTCAAAAAAGGCAAGGTTGCTGTTTTTTCGGTTGCTGTTGTAAAGTATTACTTCCAATCCGCTTTCCAGCATGGAGGGACGCATCACGTTTAATTCGCTGCTTAGGCTGTTGATCATCTTTACGAGATGTTCCGCTTCCGGATAATATTTTTCGTTGGTTACGGAATTGGTTACTATTTCCTGCAATCCTTCCCCGCAAAGCATTTCAGCACATTTTTCTTTAAGCTTCCGGTCGTTTTCGCGGGAAGGTAATAAGGCAATGTTCAGCTTCTCTGGAATGACAATATTATCCAGCCCGTCTATCCGCACGATCTCTTCCACAATATCCGCAGGTTCGGTTACATCTGTTTTGTTGGAAGGAACGGTAATGTTCAGCGCGTCATTATTTTCAGTCAGCTCAAATCCCAGGCTTGTAAGAATGGTTTTTACAGCTTCATTCGAATAAGCCTTGCCGCTCAGTTTTTTTATGTAGCTGTAAGAAGTTTTTACAGTGCGCGGTTGAAAAGGTGCCGGATAAATATCAATGATATCAGAGGTAATTTCAGCATTGGCATATTCTGTCATAAGTTGCGCTGCACGTATTAAAGCGGGCAACAGATTATTTATATCCACGCCTTTTTCAAAATGCTGCGCTGCATCAGTTCTTAAGCCGTGATGCAAAGAGCTTTTACGGATAAAGGAAGGATTGAAATAAGCGCTTTCCAGAAATATGGAAGTTGTTTTTTCTGTAACGCCACTGTTTGCACCACCGTAAATACCTGCCAGGCACATCGGTTTATGAGTGTCGCAGATCATTAAGTCATTTGCTGTTAATGCAATTTCTTTTTCATCGAGGGTTTTAAATTTACTGTCGACTGTGGCTAATTGTACGATTACTTTTTTACCCTCAATTTTATCCGCGTCAAATGCGTGCAATGGTTGTCCGTATTCATGCAGCACAAAGTTGGTAATATCTACAATGTTGTTGATGCTTCTGAGACCGATGGTTTGCAAGCGTTCTTTCAACCATTCAGGAGATTCTTTTACATGTACGTTTTTTAAAGTAAGTCCGCAATATCTTGAACATGCATCAACATTCTTAATCTCTACAGCTATTTCAGAAGTTTTTCCGGTTGCAGGCGCAGTAAGAACCGGCTTTTTCACCATGGCATTTTTATGATGATGGTGCGATAAATACGCACAAACATCTTTGGCTACGCCGATGTGGCTCATGGCGTCCGAGCGGTTGGGCGTAAGTCCTATATGAATGGCGGTGTCTGCTTCCGGAAGCTGAAAAAACTCCCTTGCTAAAGTTCCTGTTTTTGCATCTGCTGGTAAAACCATAATGCCGTTGTGGTCTTCTCCCAATCCAATTTCATCCTGCGCGCATATCATGCCTTCACTCACTTCACCTCGGATTTTCGCTTTTTTTATTTCAAAACTGTCGCCTTTCAGCGGGTGTATTTTTGTGCCTACGGGTGCTATAATTACTTTCTGTCCGGCCGCTACATTTGGGGCACCGCATACGATGGGTAATATCATATTCGCTCCAATATTTACAGTGGTAACGCTTAGTTTATCGGCATTCGGATGTTTTTCACAGCTAAGCACTTCACCAATGACCAATCCTTCCAAACTGCCTTTTACTTTTTCTACAGGTTCGGTTTGCTCCACTTCCAGCCCGATGGATGTAAGGATATTGTTGAGATCATTTAAGGACAAGGGTTCGGGTAAATATTCCGCCAGCCATTTATAAGAAATAATCATGAATGTGCGTCTGTTTTTGCGCAAAGATAGCCGATAAACAGGTAGTTTTTAAACATGAAAAGATGATGAAAAATTCAATAGCAACAGAAGCAGACAAATTATAAAAATTGTTGTCTTTTTTTAAAAAATACAACTTGTTTTGAACTTCTCGACTTTATATAAACACATGCATTTATCGTTATGCTGAATTCAATAAGAAAAAATTTAGAGACACGCATAGGGAATCACATCTTGTAAATCCACTTCTCCGACTAAGATTTATCAACTTTTTTTTGTGAGTTTTTTGTGGAATTAATGGAATAACTTGTTAGCAATGTTGATAAGTACATTTTTCTGAATTTTCAAAGTGTGTAAGCTGTTTATTTCAAAAAAAAATTTGCAGACACATCGCTTATAAAATTATCTATCCCCATTCCAGCAAAATAGTATTTGACTTGTTACATTCGTCGTCGGCTCCGTTGATAATGCTTTAGTAATATTTCAGTAACGATGGCTTAACAGTTCCCTGAATCTAATGAAATTTAACAGAGATTGACATAATATAATTAAATAATAATCAGTAGCTTATAAAAATAAATTTTAAAACTGTACTAAGAAACTACCCAAAGAAATGGCTGTAAACATTAAGAAAGATTTTGGCAATACGCGTCGTAAACCGGACTTGAATTCATTGGTGTACGGAAAAATTCCGCCACAGGCAAACGAACTTGAAGAGGCTGTTTTAGGCGCTGTGATGCTCGAAAAAGACAAGCTTGCCGAAGTGTTGGAAATTATTCAGAGTGAAGAGTGCTTTTATGTGGATGCACATCAGAAAATTTACGCAGCCATTCGTCGTTTGTTTGATAAAGGAATGCCGGTGGATTTGTTGACTGTAACAGAAGAACTGAGAAAATCTGATGAGCTTGAAATTGTCGGCGGTGCTTATTTTCTCACAAGGCTTACGATGAGTGTGCTATCAAGTGCGCATGTAGAAGCACACGCTCGAATTGTGATGGAAAAATTTATCCAGAGAGAGCTGATCCGTATTTCGGGCAATATTATTTCAGATGCTTATGAAGACAGTACCGACGTTTTTGATTTGTTGGACAAGGCCGAATCGAATCTTTACGAGATTACCGATAAGCACTTGCGCAAAAACTTCAAAAGCCTGAAAGAAGTGCTGGTGCGCACGGTACAGGAAATTGAAGACGCGAAAAACAAAACAGACGATGTTACCGGCGTACCTTCCGGTTATGCCCCATTGGATAAACTTACATCAGGCTGGCAAAAAACTGATCTGATTATCTTGGCTGCGCGCCCTGCGGTGGGTAAGACTGCTTTCTGTCTGAATCTCGCTATGAACGCGGCTATGCATAATGGGAAACCCTTCCCCGTTGCTTTTTTCTCATTGGAGATGGGCGCCGGGCAGATTGTGAAAAGAATGCTCTCGGCAGTAACAGAAGTTAGCATGGAAGCCATTACCAAAGGAAGAATGCAGGAGCATGAGTTTATCCAGATGACGCAGCGCATGAATAAGCTGGCCACGGCACCTATTTTTATTGATGATCAGGCGGCGTTGAATATTTTTGAATTGCGTGCCAAAGCAAGACGCCTCAAACAAAAACACAATATCCAAATGCTCATCATTGACTACCTGCAACTGATGCAGGCGGGTATAGATAAAGGAGGCAACCGTGAGCAGGAAATTTCAAAAATATCGCGCGATCTGAAAGCGTTGGCTAAAGAGTTGGAAGTACCTATCATAGCGCTTTCTCAGTTAAACCGTTCTGTAGAATCCCGCAAAGAATCCAAAGTGCCACAGCTGAGTGATCTCCGGGAATCGGGTGCTATCGAGCAGGATGCCGATATGGTGATGTTCCTGTATCGTCCTGAGTATTATGGCATCAATAATGATGAAATGGGCAATCCCATAGAGGGTGAAACACACATTCATGTTGCAAAACATAGAAACGGCAGTACCGATACGGTAAAGGTGCGCTTCATCAAAGAATACCAAAAATTTGTGGATATGGAAGATGATAATGGCTTCAATCGCTTTGGCGGAGGCGGTTTTGGCGGAGGCGATTTTACACCGCCGAAAGGAGATAATCCGATGGCGGGCATCAGAAGAGACCCCGGTGAATTTGGCGGATCTAAAATGTTTATTCCTGGCGGTTTTCAAACCTTGCCTTCCAGAGCCAACGATTACCGGTTTGATGAAGAGGAAGCCAAGCCGTTTGATGATAACGATGTTCCATTTTAAAAAAAGCGAGGTTTTTTACCTCGCTTTTTTTTGTTTTTCAACTTTCGCAGTACATTTGCACTTGCAAAGGAATAGGGAACAAGGTGCAAATCCTTGACATTACCCGATGCTGTAAGCTTCAGAATGGATCTTTTATAATCTCGCCACTGTTGTAAAAAACGGGAAGGCATAAAAGATGAAGCAAGTCAGAAAACCTGCCTTTTGCAAATCGGATTATCGCCGCTTTCGGGAATAAAAGCGCAGGTAAGCAAAGGCTGTTTTTTTTCCTTCTTATCTCATTTATTTCTGCACGGTGTTTAGCAAATGTTCATTCATTAATTAAACATAACCATGCGTAAAATTTTACTTTCATGCTTTGCCATTTCATCGGCAGTATTATCACAGGGTCAGGCTATTGATTTTGAAACATTGACCTTGCCCAAACCGGATACTTTTTATGTGAACTACAACAATCCTGGAACGGACGTGGGCTTTGATGTGGGCAACGTACACCTCCAGTGTTTTTATGACACCGCTTATGGCGGGCTGTGGGATAAGGGCTTTGCTTATTCTAACATGACCGACAGCGTAACCAGCGGTTATACAAATATGTATTCGGCAAAAACCGCGGAAGGCTTTAGCGGCTCTGATAATTATGTAGTTTATTGGGATGGTTATAGCACTAAAGCTAAAATCTCACTCTCGGGAGATGGCGAGCCGCCTTATGTAAAAAGTTTTTCCGGATTTTACATTACCAATTCCACTTATGCTTACAACAGTATGCAGGATGGTGATTTTGTATCGAGGAAATTTGGAGATACCACCGGCACAGGCTCCGGGTTGCCGCAGGGTAGCTATCCTGATTGGTTTAAGCTTACCATTAAAGGTTATGACAATGGAACTTTACTGCCCGATACTGTAGATTTTTACCTGGCTGATTTTCGCTTTAATGATAATGATAGTGATTATATTGTGAGAAATTGGACCTGGGTAGATTTGGCGCCTCTCGGATCTGTGGTGGACAGTTTGGAATTTCAGCTGACCTCTTCCGATAACGGACAATACGGGATGAATACGCCTGCTTATTTCTGTGTGGATAATCTTACAACATTGATTTCTACCGGTGTCTCAATCACTCATAAACTGGCAGCTAAAGTATATCCTAATCCTGCTATGAGCGAACTGCATATAGAAGTAAATAAACACGAAACAACCGATATTTTTATAACTGATTTGACAGGCAAACGTTTGGCAGTTTATAAAGTAAATAATTCCCACATGACTATTCCTGTTGCGCAATTGCCCAATGGAATGTATATGCTGCAAATCACCAATGGTAAGCAAACCGCTATACAACGTTTTATTAAACAATAACTATGAAGTTCGCAATATCCTTATTAATCCTTTTTCATTTATCTGCTACTTTGCAAGCTCAATATGAGCCGCAGGCAGGCATTTCGGGCAGCAACGCAGTTCATAAAAGCAGTGCGCAGATTGTAAACTGGGCAAGTCACTGCGATGTGCAAACAGGATGGATGGATATTGCGAACACTTCTTTGGGTAAGGTAAGTACGGGCGACAGCAGCTGTGCCGTGGGCGTTGCGGATAATATTGTTGTAAGCCTTGGCGACAGCGGCGTGGCAACGCTCACATTTACCAATCCGATCATTAATGGCTCCGGTCCGGACTTTGCCGTTTTTGAAAATGGTTTTTTGAATACAACAAATAATGAAGAAGCTTTTCTGGAGCTGGCTTTTGTGGAAGTGAGTTCGGACGGAGTGGACTTTTTTCGTTTTCCTGCAACATCATTAACGCAAGACACGCAACAAATATCCGGCACGGGCGCGCCCGCCAGCGGAGACTATATTGATGCGAGACAGATCAATAATCTTGCAGGAAAATACATCAGCAATTATGGTACACCCTTCGACTTGGAAGAGTTGAAAAACCTGCAAGGTCTGGATGTCAATCATATTACGCATGTTCGATTAACGGATGTTATCGGCTCGCTGAATGCACACGCAAGTTTGGATAATGACGGAAGAAAAATAAATGATCCTTATCCTACGCCGTTTCCCACATGTGGTTTTGATTTGGATGCCGTGGCAGTAATGCATCAGGCAATAAATACTTCTGTGGAAAATCGTTTATTACAATCTGTATTTGTTTATCCTAATCCTGTAAGCGATTATTTGTTTATTGAAAGTAAGAACGGTAAAACGATTGAAGCAACTATATGCGATGCGCAGGGAAGAATATTGATTCATACAAATGAACACTACATTGATGCGCATTCTTTTGCAAAAGGAATGTATTATATTACCATTAAAGAGGAGAACGGCAAACAATGTACAGAGCGTTTTATAAAATTATAAGCATCGCCTTATTTGTTGTGGGAGGTATAGTTTCCTGCAAGAAAGAAATGCCCAAGCCTGATGTAAAGATTGGTCAAGGAGAAAAAGTATATGTAGTATGCGAAGGCAGTTTAGGCAATGGCAACGGATCGCTGACATTGTATAATACGGATAGTAATAAAGTCTATGAAGATATTTTTAAGAGTGTCAACGGGCAAGCGTTAGGTGATATTTTTCAAAGCATGACATTGATTGGTGATAGATACTTTCTTTGTATTAATAATTCGGATAAAATTGTTGTGATTAATAAAGTTGATTTGAAACTGCAAGGCGTCATCAATATTCCCAAGCCACGTTACATTTTACCTGTTACCGCCGAAAAAGCTTATGTATCCAGTATCTTCAGCAATAATGTATATGTGATCAATCCGCAAACGATGAGCGTAACATCTTCTTTCTCTTTGCCCGGAAACAACCCGGAAAAAATGTTGCTTTGGAAAGATCAGGCGGTGATTTGCACTTGGGATACTTCGGTAAGTTCAATTTTTTACATCAGCCCTTCCACAGAAACACTTGTAAAGTCAGTTGCTGTTTCAGGGAAAGCGCCGCAGGAAATTTTGATAGATAAAGAACAAAAACTTTGGGTATTGTCCGGTGATGTGTATAGAAAAACAGATGCGAAACTTACAAGATTAGATCCCGATAACGGAAAGATTTTGCAAACCTATTCATTCCCGCCCGGTACAGACGTGGTAAAGCCAACGCTGAACAATACGAAAGACAGTTTGTATTTTATAGAAGTGCAGTATGATGGAAGTACCGCCAATAACGGCGTGTATCGGATGAATATAAATGCAGGTTCTTTGCCGCAACAGGCTTTTATCGCAGCCAATTCCTTTCAGTATTTTTGGGCGGTAAACATTCAGCCTCAAACGGGAAATATTTATATCGGCGATCCCAAAGGCTTTTCCCAGAAAGGAAATGTAAGCATTTTCCGACCTGACGGGTTGAAGATCGCAGAGTTTAAAACCGGTGTAGGTCCGAGCAGTTTTTATTTTGAATGATGTTTCCTATTTATCTTGATCAATCAACGCTCATATCATTTCATTCTTTCGGTATTTTTTTCCCTGATAAGTCACGTTATAAATGCGCAAAATATTTCCGATACACTTTCGGAATTTCAAATACAAGGCAAACACATAAATGTAGTGTCGCATGATATCCGCATAAATGATTTCACCTCCGGGCAAAAAATCATAACCATTGACAGCGCGCTTTTACAGCAATACAAAATGCAAAATGCGGCGCAACTTTTAGCACAGCAAGTGCCGGTGTTTATAAAATCTTATGGCTTCAATGGCTTGGCTACGCTCAATTTCAGAGGTTCTTCCGCAGCGCAGTCGCAAGTGTACTGGAATGGAGTGCCTATGCAAAATGTCGCTTTGGGAATGGCTGATGTTTCGCTCTTGCCGGTGTCTTTTATTCATACTATGCAAATTGTGTATGGAGGCTCAGCCGCCTTGCTCGGCAGCGGCAATGTGGGCGGCGCTTTGTTATTGGAAACCGGGCAGCCACGTTTCGACAGTTTGGGAAAGCTGAGGTATGAAGTAGGTTTGGGAACGGGAAGCTTTGCACAGCATCAAGTTGCCGGTAAAATCAGCTACGATAGAAAAAAATGGTTTTTTGAAGGAAATGTGATTGCACAAAAGGCCAGGAATGATTTCAGCTATTTGTATAATAATCTTGAAAAACATAACGAACATTCCGAACTGCGCGGGCTATCTGCCATGCTACAGGCGGCAAGAAAACTGAATGAACAAAATACTATTCGAGTGATCGCCTGGTATCAAAATTATGACCGTAATATCCCCGCCGCCTTATTTGAAAACTATTCTGTAAAAAACCGGAAAGACGCGTCGTTAAAGATTTTTGCTGATTGGAACAGACATTTCAAAGGACATCGTCAATACATTCGCGCCTCTTTTATTAAAGATCAAATGCGTTATGATGACAGTGCTGTAAAATTGTCTTCGGATAATTGCTCTTATCAGTATTATCTTGAAGCTGGATGGAACTATAAAATTAGTTCAAGGAATGAGTTGCTTGTTTTTACACCACTTCAATTATTGCAGATTGCACAGGACACTACGATAAAAAATCAGTCGAGATATGCGCTGGCAGCAGCTTACAAGTATAATGACGTGAAAGATAAATTATCTGTCAGCCTTAATGCGCGCGGCGAGGTTGTCAACAAAAACACCATTTTTCTACCGGGAATCAGCGCCAGTTATCAGCTTCTGCAATGGATGAAAGTACAAGCCAATTTGCAACGCACCTACCGTGCTCCCACCTTAAATGAATTGTACTATGAACCGGGAGGCAATCCACAGTTAAAACCCGAGAATGGATGGGCGGCAGACTTAGGTTATATCATACGGTTGCAACCTACAGCCCGTTTCTCCATTGATCATGATATAGCCGCTTATACCCGTCTTATTGACGACTGGATTGTGTGGTTCGGAGGCGCGATATGGACTCCGCATAATATAGCTCAGGTTCGCAGTACGGGCATAGAGGCGCATTGGAGTTTTAAATATCGGCTGAGTAAAGCCGCTTTTCACTTGAGCCTGAAGGGAGCTTTCACACGATCTGTTACCACTCAAAGCAGTGTTGCAAATGATGGCAGTATCAACAGGCAGATTCCTTACACCCCACAATGGCTGGGAATCATAAATGCCGGCTTTTTATATGCAGGATTTTCTCTTAATTACAATTATGTTTATACAGGTTTGCGTTATTTTAATACTGATGAAACAGGCTTGTTGCCCGCTTATCAAACGTCCAATATACAGCTAAGTAAAGATGTGGGTTTGGGCAGCTGCTCATTGCAATTTTCTGTTTTCCTTAATAATATTTTCAATGAGACATATACTGTGGTAGCGGCACGTCCCATGCCTGGCAGAAACGCTTCTGTCGCGGTCACTCTTAAGAAAAAATAATACTGTATCTTTCCACCTCGAAAACAAATACAAATTTTGAGGTTGAGATGTTTCTTCACCTCACCACCATGGGCTTTGAGATATTTATAACGCTGTTCCTTGTTGCATTGAATGGCTTTTTTGTAGCGGCGGAGTTTGCCATCGTTAAAGTGCGCTCGTCGCAGATTGAAGTGCGGGAAGATGTGAACAAATCCATCTCCGGCGCTGCCAAAAGCATTGTCAATAATCTGGATGCCTATCTTGCGGCTACACAGCTGGGTATCACGCTTGCCAGCCTCGGATTAGGCTGGGTGGGCGAAGAAGTGACTACCAATATTCTTTTGCGTCTTTTCGATCTGTTTCATTTGGATCTTTCTGAAACAGCGGCACACAGGCTGGCGGTTCCATTTGCTTTTGCATTCATAACCGTGTTGCACATCACCTTTGGCGAGCTGGCTCCAAAATCCTTAGCGATCCGTTATCCTACCAACACCACTTTTATTGTGTCGCTGCCCTTGCGGATTTTTTATTTTGTATTCCGCCCGTTCATCTGGATGCTGAATACGTTTGCCAATTTTATCTTGAAATTGATCGGCATTAAATCAGTGCACGGAAGTGAGATTCACTCTGAAGAAGAGTTGAAAATGATCATCTCTGAAAGCCATGAAGGCGGTGCTATTGAAGAAACGGAACGCGATCTTATCCGCAATGTTTTTGATTTTGACGATCGCCGTGTAAGTGATATACAAACGCTGCGTAAAAATATCACAGCCATGAAAGCTGATTTTACGATACAGCAGGCGCTCAATTTTGCCATTACCGAAGGGTATTCCCGCTATCCCGTTTATACTACTTCGCTGGACGATATTATCGGCGTGATCTACACCAAAGATCTTATGCGTACGATGGTGGCTTCCCGCAAACCCGAAAACTTACAAACCCTCATCCGTAAAACTTATTTTATTTCGGAAAGCAAAAAGATCAAGGATTTATTGAAAGAATTTCAGCAGAAAAGAATACAGATGGCAGTGGTGACTAATGAAATCGGTGAAGTATCGGGCATTGTAAGTATGGAAGATATTCTTGAAGAATTGGTGGGTGAAATACAGGATGAATACGATAATGAAAAACCGTATGTGGAAAAAATCGGCACCGGAAAATTTTTAGTGAGTGCGCATAAAAAACTCTCGGACATTAATAAATACCTTCCGTACAGGTTGGATGAAAGTGAAGAATATGAAACACTTTCGGGATTAATTTCTTTTTTACACCCGGAAGAACTTCAGGAAGGAGATAGAGTGGTGGTAGAAGAATACGAAGTGACCATCAAAAAAATGTACCGCAACTCTGCAGAAACGGTAGAGCTGGAAGTAATAACAAGGGAGAGTGGGGAATAAAAGAATGTTCTAAACTTGTTTATCTATAGTACTAAATAATAGAAACTGTATGAAATGTTACCATGAGGAAAATATGAAATGTTACCCTTGTAGCAACATTGTTTCTTAAAGAATTTTATGGAAGAATGTTACGCTGCTTTTTGTTTGTAAAGATGTTCTTGAAATTCTATAAACAGTCTGCTGATATTTGCCACATCACCTAAAATTTCTTTTGCATCCTCAAGCGATTGATATTTGTTCGTCAGCAAAATCGGTAGTTTCTCCTGGTCAAGTTCGTCCACACCGGTTTCAATGTATTTGCTTAACACGAAAGTGATAAACTCTTTTTGTTGGTCGTTAAGCAAAGCAAAGATGGTAGCTTCGGCTGCTTTGGCTCTCACTTCTCTGGTCATTGAAGCGTAGTCTCCATTGAAAATATATCTCAACACATCGTACAGATCACTTTTCTCCATACCTACCAATTTTTGCAATGTCAATAAATCATCCTTTGGAAAACCTGCAGCATCTAAATTTTCAAGTAATATCTTTCTTGTCGACGGATTACTCCACAGCTTCCGCAGTTCTTCTTCGTCTTTGAAAAAATTGGGCATCTCTCCAAAAAGATTATTTATAAATGCTGTTTCTGTAATCGGTTTCCCGTCTGCACTCCAAAAAGAAGTGGACATCATTGATTGTATTTCTCTTTCTTTTCCGTTTCGCAATTTGATTTTGATTTTCTGCTTGCGTTCGGTTTCTGTGGTCTCTTTTGGTTCTCTCGGTTTATACTCGCCTTTTGGTTCTTTTACTCCGATTGGTTCTTCTTCCAATGGTTCTCCATCCCATTCAGGGTCACTGAAATGTTTGTAAGCATCTACAAAATCATAAATGGTGAAAAATTCTTTGCCGTCAAATAATCGTGTGCCTCGTCCTACTATTTGTTTAAACTCTATCATTGAGTTTACCGGTCGCATCAAAACGATATTGCGGATATTTCTTGCATCTACACCTGTAGAAAGTTTTTGTGATGTAGTAAGAATCGTTGGTATTGTCTTTTCATTGTCCTGAAATGCTCGCAGTAATCTTTCTCCTTCTTCTCCGTCATTGGCTGTAACACGAACACAATAAAATGGATCTGTAGGGGCGGATGTCAATCCGCTCCTACGGTTTTGGTTTACCAAATCTCTTATCAATGCTGCGTGTGCTTGATTGGCACAGAAAATAATTGCCTTTTCTTTTTGATTGGCATCGTCCATATAAATTTGAACTCGTTTTGCTTCCCGTTCTACAATTTCAATCGTGCGGTTAAAGTCTTTTTCTTCATACAACTTGCCTTCTTCAATTTCGCCTTCCACAATGGTATCATCCGAAGTGTAGCGGTAATCATCCAACGTAGTCTTAATGCGTTTTACTTTGAATGGCGTCAGGAAGCCATCGTTGATACCTTCTTTCAATGAATAGATGTAAACAGGTTCGCCAAAATATTTGTAGGTATCGACATTGTCCTTTCGCTTAGGTGTGGCAGTTAAACCCAATTGAACGGCAGGCGAAAAATATTCTAAAATGCCCCGCCAATTGCTTTCGTCATTTGCTCCGCCACGGTGGCACTCGTCTATAATGATGAAATCAAAATAGTCGGCTGGATATTCGCCAAAATAGGGTGCAGGTTTACCTTCTGCATCCGTGCCACTCATAAAGGTTTGAAAAATGGTAAAGAAAATGCTTCCGTTGGTTGGCACTTTTCCGTTTTTCTTTACTTCGCTGGGTTTTATGCGTACCAATGCATCTTCGGGAAATGCTGAAAATGAATTGTAGGCTTGGTCGGCTAATATGTTTCTGTCTGCTAAAAATAAAATTCTGGGTCTGCGGCTTCCGTCTCGTTTTAAATTCCAACGAGTTTGAAACAGTTTCCACGCAATTTGAAAAGCGATTGCCGTTTTCCCTGTGCCTGTGGCAAGCGTGAGCAAAATTCTGTCTTTGTTTTGTGCTATGGCTTCAACGGTTTTTTGAACCGCTATTTCCTGATAATATCTCAACTGCCAGCTTCCGCTTTTATCTTCAAAAGGCACATTGGCAAATTGCTCACGCCAATTGTTTTGCTCGGCAAAGGTTTTGTTCCAAAGTTCATCAGGGTTTAGAAAGTCAGTTACCAAACCTTCTTCGCCACTTTTCATACAGATTTGGTAAATGGCTTTGCCGTTGGTGCTGTAAGTAGTTTCTAATTGCAGTTTTTGGGCGTATTTCTTGGCTTGCATTACGCCTTCGCCTGCTTCCTGTTCATTACTTTTGGCTTCTACAATTGCCAACTTGATGCCTTTATAAACCAACACATAATCGGCAATTTCTTTTTTGCCACGCCCACCGCCTGTTTGAATTTTTCCTTGCGTAATATGGTATTCACGAAGGACTTTTGAGTCTTCCACAACGCCCCAGCCACAAGCCTTTAGCTTGGGGTCTATCAATTCCGCCCTTGTTTCTGCTTCGTTCATTGGATGTAAAATTTATCGTCCGTCCATTTAGCCGGATTGTTAATGATGTATGCCGATATGGTTTGAAAAGATTGTTCATTTCTGATAATGTGTTCGTAATAATTGCGTTGCCACAATTTTTCGTCAAATCCCAAACATTTTAATTGTTTTGTTACCGATGATTTATATCCACGTACAATTGCCCCAACCGTTTGTGATGGCGACCGTAGGGGCGAATTGTATTCGCCCCTCATATCAATTTCGGGGGAATAGGGCGAATTGCATTCGCCCTTTATATTATTTTCGGGGGAATTCAATTTGTTTGTTTCGGGGGAATTCAATTCGTTTGTTTCGGACGAATGCAATTCGTTTGTTTCGGGCGAATAGGGCGAATGCAATTCGCCCCTACCCAAAATTTGTATAATACCGTGAATATGATTTGGCATTATAATAAATGCACCCAATTCTATTTGTGGACGCAATTTGGGTGTTTTCATCCATTCATTATAGGCAATTGTTCCAAATTCGTTCAATTTCATTTCACCGTTTTCAATTTTACCAAACCTGCATAGCCGCTTTTCGCAACAGATGGTTATAAAATACAGACCCGGCTGCGAATAATCGTAGCCTTTTAGCCGAATTGTTTTTCGGTGATGTATGTTAGATTGATACGCCAATTTCTTTTTCTGTTTTTGGTTCGGCAGGCTCACCACCACGTAATTCTCCCGCAAATGCCTTTTGCAAGATTGATTTTTTTAGTTCTTCCAAATCAGCTATTTTCTTTTGATACACCGCTTCCAACTTTTGCGTTTCGGCTCGCAGGGCATCTAATTGACGGACGATGGTTTGTTGTTCTGTTTTTGATTTTGGAAAATAAACTTTAACGCTATGAACATTATTTCTGTTCAAAGTTGGAACGCCAGCACCTGAACTATATTTACTCAAATCAAATGCAATTAAAAAGTAGTAAATAAAGCGTTCGTCATTTCCGCGAAAATCTTTAATGTATAGAGCAGTGTTAAGAGGCCAAAAATCTTCTTCAATAAAATGAACATTTCCAATTGTTCCAGAGCGACCTGTAACAACTCCTGGAGCATTTACTTTCCATTGATTTGTTCGGTCGGTAATTCCATTAGAACTAACTAATGGATATTCGCCTTCAAATCGAGAATGAGTTGGCAAATCAAATCCCCTTTGTAAGACACAAACTTCATCAAATCTTTTCTCATCCCAATCATCTCCTTTCTTCTCAAACACACCCTGCAAATAGCTCTCAAAAAGTTCTTTGGCGTTTTTGAGGTTTTGTTCGGCATTGGCTTTTGCCTTATCTATGGCGGCAAAGCATTTGTCTAAAATGGAAACTATGCGTTGTTGTTCGGGTAGCGGCATCCATAAAAACGGTTCGTTTTTATAATCCTTGAAATAGATATGTGGAATGGCAGCACCAGCAACATATTTTTTGAAATCAACTGACATCAAAGAATAATTCAGATAATCTAAATCAATATGCTCTTTTGGTAGAATGTATTGCAATGTTCCAATTACGGAAGTATAAGCATCCATTTTTGTAACTCTGCCAACTCCTGAACCATCTTTTACGATTGATAGATACGGTTTGTCACGGTGATAAAAACTTACTTTCTTAATCAAACCACTTGCTCCAAAAATTGGATATTCGCCTTCATCATTCGCTAATTTATTTTGCGAAACATTTGATGATGCACTTACGCAAACATCACCAATAGTTTTTAATTCCCAACCTTTCGGCAAGCTCAGTTTATCTTTCATATCAGTTCCAGAATTGAGTTTAAGATTTCCGCACTTTCTTCATCCAATGCTTTCATTTCTTCTAAAATGGCTTGCGGTTGGCGCAGGGCAGTTTCTTCTTTTTTGTTCGGGTTCTTTACGCTCAGGTCATAAGTTGGGGCGTATTGCGATACGCCCTTACTCATATCGCCTACATCAATACTCCATGAGTTTTCGCTGTCGGCAAAAGTCTTTTGCAACTTCACAAATTCCGCCAAATCATTTTCATTCAGCGGATTGGTTTTGCCCAAATTGCGGTCGAGGTTCAACTGATAATACCAAATTTTTTGCGTAGGCTTTCCTTTTTCAAAAAACAGCACAACGGTTTTTACGCCTGCACCGGTAAAAGTTCCGCCCGGCAAATCCAACACGGTGTGCAGGTTGCAGCTTTCCAACAAGGTTTTGCGAATGGCAACCGTAGCATTATCTGTATTACTCAAAAAGGTGTTTTTTATAACGATACCTGCTTTTCCGCCTGCTTTCAGAATTTTAATAAAGTGCTGTAAAAAAAGCGAAGCGGTTTCGCCAGTTTTTATTGGGAAATTTTGTTGCACTTCGGCACGTTCCTTTCCACCAAATGGCGGATTGGCAAGCACCACATCATAACGGTCTTTTTCCTGTATGTCGGCAAGGTTTTCGGCAAGTGTGTTGGTGTGTATAATGTTCGGTGCTTCCACACCGTGCAAAATCATATTCATAATGCCGATGATATACGCCAGTGATTTTTTCTCTTTGCCGTAAAAGCTGCGTTTTTGCAGTATCTCCCAATCCTTTGTAGAAAGTGATTGAGCCTGTCCTGAGCTTGCCGAAGGATTTTTCAGATAGTCGAACGCTTCGCACAAGAAGCCCGCAGAACCCACAGCACCGTCATAAATTTTATTTCCTATTTCAGGCGCTACCACTTTTATAATGGTTTTAATCAAAGGTCGTGGCGTATAATATTCTCCCCCGTTACGCCCTGCGTTGCCCATATTTTTAATCTTGTCCTCGTATAGGTGGCTCATTTCGTGCTTCTCTGCGTGGGTGCGGAAACGCAATTCATCAATACGGTTAATCACTTCACGCAAATTGTAGCCGCTTTGTATGCGGTTTTTCAACTCGCTGAAAATCTCGCCAATTTTATATTCAATCGTGTCGGCACTGTCGGCACTTTGCTTAAATTTTTTGAGGTAAGGGAAAAGTTTGTTGTTTACAAAGTCGGTGAGGTCGTCACCTGTCAAAGCGTTGTGGTGGTCAAGTTTGCCGTCTTTGCCTTTAGGCATTGCCCAAACCGTCCATTGGTAAGCTTTGTCAATGATAGGTGTGTAAGTTTTGCCAGTGAGTTCGGCTGCTGTTGCCCGGTCTTTCTCCAGGTCGTCCAGATATTTGAGGAACAAAATCCAGGATGTTTGCTCCACATAATCCAGTTCACTGCCGCAACCTGCGTCTTTGTGCAGAATGTCGTCTATATTTTTAAAAGTCTGTTCGAACATAAATTGTGTTTCGTATTAGCATAAATTGCCGTGAAGGTCTAAATATACACAAGAACTGTTTTTTAAATTCATTGCCAGGAAAACTCTGACAGCATTTTCCGTACCTTTCCTCCATCATTTTTAGGATAAAAACCTAACCATACGTGATTCATAATATTACCCTTTCCATATTGCCCATACAGGCGGCTAATGAAGCCGATGTTTCAAAAGCCATCAGCGAAACGCTTTCTGTTTCAATGAAAAGAATTACGGGTTATAGAATACTCAAACGCTCTATAGATGCAAGAAGCAGGCAGACGAAAATTAATTTGCAGGTAGAAGTTTTTATAGATGAAAAACCAACAGCGCTCCCTCCTTTTGATCCTAATTGGAAAAACGTATCAGAGGCGAATCCTGTTCATATTATTGGCGCTGGCCCGGCAGGTTTGTTTGCAGCCATGCGATTGATCTCCCTGGGATTAAAACCGGTGATTTTTGAACGTGGAAAAGATGTAAAAAGCCGCCGCAGAGATCTCGCAGCGATGAACAAAGAAGGAATTGTAAATCCCGAATCGAATTATTGTTTTGGTGAAGGCGGCGCGGGAACTTACAGCGATGGCAAGCTTTATACACGTTCTACCAAACGTGGTGATGTACAGCGTATCTTAAAACTGTTTGTACATTTTGGTGCTGAAGAAAATATCATTTACGATGCACATCCGCACATTGGCACCAATAAACTTCCGAAGATCATAACCGCTATGCGCGAGCAGATAATTGCATGTGGCGGTGAAGTGCATTTCAATAAAAAGCTTACGGATATTTTATTGGAGGATGATCACATAAAAGGAATTGTAGTAAACGGCGATGAAAAAACAGCTTGCGACAAACTCATTCTCGCGACCGGACATTCTGCACGGGATATTTTTGAGTTACTCGACCGGAAAAAAATTGAGATCGAATCCAAACCTTTTGCCCTCGGTGTTCGCATAGAGCATCCGCAAGCACTGATAGACAGTATTCAATATAAGTGCGCGGTGCGAAGCGATTATTTGCCACCGGCGAGTTATTCATTGGTGGCGCAGGAGTTTGGCAGAGGCGTGTTTTCATTTTGTATGTGTCCGGGCGGTATTATTGCTCCTGCAGCCACGGCGCCTGATGAAATTGTTGTGAATGGCTGGAGTCCTTCAAAGAGAAATAATCCTTTTGCCAATTCAGGAACTGTGGTAGCGGTGAATGAAGTTGATTTTGCAAAGTATGGTTTCAAAGGAAACCTTGCTTCCATGAAGTATCAGCAAATGGTAGAGCATAGCGCTTTTGTGAAAGGTGGTGGAAAGTTGGTTGCTCCTGCACAGCGAATGACTGATTTTGTAAATAATAAAGCTTCCTCCACGCTTCCGGTATGTTCTTATCTGCCGGGCATTACATCGGTTTCGTTGCATCAGGTTTTACCGCAGGAAATAAGCACAGCCTTACGGCAAGCGGTGCAGGATTTTGGAAAAAAAATGAAAGGCTATTATACCAACGAAGCTGTAATGGTGGCAACAGAAAGCAGGACGAGCTCGCCTGTGCGCATTCCCAGAAGTAAAGAAACGTTGGAGCATACGCAAATAACCGGATTGTATCCCTGCGCGGAAGGAGCCGGTTACGCAGGCGGTATTGTAAGTGCTGCCATAGACGGAGAGCGCTGCGCGGAGGCGGTAGCAGCTCAAAAGAAAAAATTATAAGAAAGCGCTGCTTATAAAAACTTATTCCACAAAGAACATTACAGATAGAAAAAAGGTAAAATGGCTGAACGAGCAAACCTTTTTGGACAGCGTTTTTTGCATAAAGAAATTCGACAGTGAATTGTTATTAAAATAATACCGCTTACTAATTTGTAATTTTTGCCACCAGATTCAGTGCATCATTATTGTCGTATTTATACAAAGCCGTTCCTCCATCTACCATCGCTATCAGCAAATTATCTGTAACAATAACATCGTAAAAAGTTTCTCCGGTGGTTTTGGTAATAAATTTTGGCTGTTGCTTATCGCCGATATCATAAATGTAAAGTCCCGCATTTCCATCGCATACATAAAGCCGGTTGCCGATCATGCCCAACCCCCAGGGATTATTAAGATTGATTTGCTGCAATTGCACAGGATTAAAAATATTCTTTACGTCATAAACCATGAGCGCATTGATCGTACCGCCGCAACTGCTTCCGGAACGAACCGTAACATAAGCTATGTCGTTATCCGCCACAACAGGATCGCAGGCGCGCACATGAGAGGCTGTGCCTAATTGTGAAGGATTAGAAGGATCTTCTAATGAATATACATACATCGCATCCTGAGAGCCTATGAAAAGTTTGTCTTCAAAAGGATAGATCGTTTCCACATTAAACCCGATCTGCTGCTGACTTTGCAACATGGGTTGTGCGGTATTTTCCAATGAATAGGTGTAAAGATTTTGCCCGTCCACCATATACAAATGGTTTTGTGCAATTGTGAACCGTGCCAGCGAACCTCCCTGGCCCACGCCATTATTAACGGCATTCAGAGCAGTATCATTTTTACTACAGCCGGCTATAAAAACCAAAGCGGCGAGCAGTGTATAAAAAACAGACTTCATAACTTTTTTTTTAAGGGTTTAATACAGGCATTTAGGATAGTTAAGCGTTTTATTTTCCCAGCCGATCACATCTCCTTTACTCGCATCTATGCATTCAAACCAGCCTTTGGCGGGCGGGTGATTTTTATCCACGATATGAAAAGCGTCTTTTTTACGGTCGGTTTCGGCAATGTTGTTTAAATCCGCGATCTTGATGCTCACCATATCGTTTACGTTATTGGTATAGAGGATAGTTCCGTTGATTGCTATTTCCTGGCAGCCGGCTACTTGTATAAACTTTAGCTTCACCGGATTTTCAGGTTGGGAAATATCAATAACGTGAATGCCTGCGCCACTTTCTACTTGGTACAATCGCGATCCTTTTATATAAATTTTTCCACCGTGCTCAACAGGCTGCGGGTCTGTCGCTTTTATAATATCTGTGTTTTGCGCATACACAGGTGCCCAGCCTTCTACTTCTTTAGGAGGCGTGTTCGTATCTGGGTCAAAAGGCTTGCAGGCGCTGAAAACTAACACCGTTAGCAATATGGAAAAATAAAGAGAGTTGGCAATTTTCATTTTGTTCGGTCTTTTATAGATAATTTTTGCATAATCGAGTAATAGACGAAAAATTGTATAAAAATCTTGGGAATGATTTTTTATCTTTCGGTTAATTGACTGTTTACAATTATTCACATCAAAAAATTAACAACATGGGCATTATTTCATGGATTCTTTTTGGGCTAATAGCGGGCGCTATAGCCAAACTTTTGCACCGCGGCCCTGACCCCGGCGGATGGATAGTTACCATCATTATCGGGATACTGGGAGCTATAGTCGGCGGCTGGTTATTCGGCACGTTATTAGGCTGGGACACTTCCGGCTGGACATTTAAAGGTTTCGTGGCGGCCATCGTAGGAGCGATTATCTTACTGGCGCTGTACCGCATCATCACGAAAAACAGAAATTGACGTTTTAAATTTTTATCTCTTTTACAAAGCCTTCCCATCATAAGGAAGGTTTTGTATTTTTTTTCACTTTTTAGATAAAAAATGCACTTGAAACGTGAAAACAATCTGTAAATTCGCAACCTCGGCTAATAGTTACACAGCCGCTTATTACACAAACAAATATGGGATTGTTCAACTTCTTAACTCAGGAAATAGCCATTGACCTTGGCACCGCCAATACATTAATTATACACAATGATCAGGTTGTGGTAGATGAGCCTTCCATTGTGGCGCGCGATAGAAACAGCAACAAAATTGTAGCCGTGGGAAAGAAAGCCATGATGATGCACGAAAAAACCCACGAACATTTGAAAACCATTCGTCCGCTGAAGGATGGTGTGATTGCCGATTTTGATGCCGCGGAAGGTATGTTGCGTGAAATGATCAAACTCGTTTATCCCAAAAAACCGCTTTTCCCGCCCAGCTGGAAAATGGTTATCTGCATTCCATCAAGTATTACCGAAGTGGAAAAACGCGCGGTGAGAGACTCTGCTGAACAGGCGGGGGCGAAAGAGGTATATATGATCCATGAACCAATGGCTGCAGCTTTGGGTATTGGCATAGATGTAGAAGAGCCTACCGGTAATATGATCATTGACATTGGAGGCGGCACCACGGGTATTTCCGTTATTTCTCTTGGTGGTATTGTTTGCGACCAATCTATACGCATCGCGGGTGATGAATTTACGGCCGACATTATGGAAGCCATGCGACGTTACCATAGCTTAATGATCGGGGAACGTACGGCGGAGCAAATTAAAATCCACGTAGGCTCGGCATTGAAGGATCTTGATGCGGATGCTCCCGATGATATTGCTGTAAACGGTCGTGATCTGGTTACCGGCATTCCCAAACAGATTTTAGTTTCCTACCAGGAAGTGGCGGAAGCTTTGGATAAATCCATCTTCAAGATAGAAGAAGCTATTTTAAAAGCACTGGAAAGCACACCACCGGAGCTTGCTGCCGATATATACCGCCGGGGATTGTATCTTACAGGTGGCGGCGCTCTTTTAAGAGGATTAGACAGAAGAATATCCCACAAAATAAAATTGCCTGTGCAAGTAGCTGACGATCCGTTGCGCGCAGTAGTGCGAGGTACAGGTATGGCATTGAAGAATACCACCAAGCTGCCATTTTTAATGAAATAATTAATCATCCGGTTAAGTATAAAGTGTGTCAGGCTTATACCATGTCGCCAAAAACCTTGAAAAAAATCGGTGCGTAATTTTATATTATTCATACGTCGTTTTTCCAATTTTCTGCTTTTCGCGGTATTAGAAATTGTATGTATAATTTTAATTGCCCGCACGAATACATTACAGGGCAGCGATGTATTAAGTTCGGCAAACACGGTCGTGGGACTGATTTCAGAAAAGAGAGATAATATCGCCTACTATTTTCGTCTCAGAGATATGAATGACAGTCTTTTGAAAGAAAATGCGCGGCTGCAGACCTTATTTGCACTTTCCCATAAAAGTTATGATACGCTGAAAGACAGTTTGGTTAGCCAAAGCTATACTTCCAGGGATTCTACCCATATTATACAATACGCGAATTATATTTTCAGAACGGCACGCGTTATAAAAAACTCCGTTACCGCTACCAATAACTTCATCACGCTCGGCAGGGGCAGTGAGCAGGGTGTGCGTAAAAACATGGCGGTTATATCCGGCAACGGCGCTGTAGGGCGCGTGTTATATGTTTCCAATAATTTTTCTGTAGCGTTGTCTTTGCTGAATGTAAAACAAAAAGTAAGTGCCCAGCTGAAAGACGGTACCATAGGCTCGGTGATGTGGCCCGAAGGCAATCCTGATGTAATGATCATGGAAGATATTTCACAACAGATAAAAGTAAATATAGGCGATAGCGTTTTCACTACCAGTTATTCTTTCTTTCCACAAGACATTCTCATAGGCACTGTGATAAAAAAGAAAATTGTGAAGAAAAATAATTTGCAGTTTTTATATGTAAAACCGGCAACAAACTTCAGAAACCTTCAGTATGTATATATTGTAGAAAACACCAAAATGGAAGAACGCCTGAAACTGGAAGATTCAACACTGACCAATACCAAAAAATAAATGCACCCCAACGTAAGACAATTTTTAAAATTTTGCATCATCATTCTTATCCAAACTCAAATCCTGGATAAGATTGTGATACGCTGGTGGGCGCAGCCTTCTGGGTTTCCCGTTTTTATTCCTTATCTCTATCCGCTTTTCATTTTATTGCTTCCATTGGAAACTCCGGTGTGGCTGTTGCTGATCATTGGTTTTTTCACAGGCCTTACGGTAGATGTTTTTAACAGTACTGCCGGCATGCACGCATTTGCCTGTGTACTTATTGCCTACCTGCGCACCAACGTTCTCAATGCCTTGCTTCCCAAACATCTTTCGGAATATGGCAACCAGATACCGGGCATTAAAAACATGGGCTGGGTGCCTTTTCTCACCTACAGCGGCTTTTTAATTCTTATTCATCACGTTGCGTTCTTTACGGTAGAAATGTGGAGTTTTCATAACATCGGGTATCTTTTGCTTAAAATAGTTGCCTCAGCATTTACCTCCATGTTGCTCATTGTTTGCTATTTGTTACTTTTCACCAGGCAAACAGCTTTAAGAAATTAAGCTTCCTGCTTTTCGTTTGCGTGCATTCTTTTAGTTACTATTCACTAAATTTAATACGTGATAAAACGGTTATTCGATATTGTAGAAAAACGCAGCGATGAAGAACCTGACAATGTAATGCTGGCTGCAAAAGAAAATGGCGCATGGAAAACTTATTCCTGCAAAGAAGTGTGGAAAATGGCTCAGCAACTTTCGGCAGGTTTATCTGCGTTCAACCTAAACAGTAATGTTTCTGATGTTGAGCGTCAGGAAAAGATTGCTATCATATCCCCCAATCGTCCTGAATGGGTTATAACTGATATAGGTGTGCAACTGTCGGGTGGCGTGCTCACACCCGTTTATCCCACTGTGAGCCTGCATGATATGGAGTTTATCCTTCAGGAATCGCAAGTGCATATTCTTTTTTTATCTGACGAAGATCTTTACAAACGTTTCAAACCCGCGTTTGATAAATGCCCATCCCTTAAGCACATTTTCTCTTTTGATGAAGTGGCGAATGTAAAAAACTGGAAAGAGCTTTTGGAAAATAAGGCTGAAGCCAACCCGATTACCGCTTCCATATCAGAAGCTACACTTGCTACCATCATTTATACCTCCGGCACTACCGGCAATCCCAAAGGTGTGATGCTTACTCATAAAAATATAGTGAGCAATGTGGAAGACTGTATGCCCGAGTTCTGGTTCGCGGAGAAAAATTCTAAAGCGCTCAGCTTTCTGCCACTCAATCATATTTTTGAACGTACCATAACCTATATCTATCTTCTGGCAGGCGTATCCATCTACTATGCACAAAGCATGGAAACGATCGGCGAAAATCTCCGTGAAGTAAAACCGATTGTTTTTACAACTGTGCCGCGCTTGCTGGAAAAAGTATATGAAAGAATTTTTACCACAGGCTCACAATTGAAGGGTGTAAAAAAAGCACTTTTCTTCTGGGCGCTGGAGCTGGCTAAAAAATACGACAATATAGAAAAAGGAAGTCTTTGGTATCAATTGCAGTTAAGCATGGCCAACGCGTTAGTTTTCAGTAAATGGCGTGCAGCTTTGGGCGGCAATGTGAAAGCTATTGTTACAGGCTCGGCGGCTTGCCAGGTAAGGCTGATCCGTATTTTCACCGCGGCTAAAATTATTATCATGGAAGGCTATGGACTTACGGAAACATCGCCTGTAGTTTCAGTAAATAAATATCTGAGTGAAGGCAGAAGAATTGGTACGATTGGTCCGGTTATACAAAATGTAGCTGTGAAACTGGCGGAAGACGGTGAGATATTGGTAAAAGGACATAACGTGATGAAAGGCTATTATAAAAACCCGGCACTTACCGATGAAGTTATCACAGAAGGCTGGTTTCATACGGGTGATATAGGCGCTTGGGTTGAAAACAGGTTTTTGAAAATAACAGACCGTAAAAAAGAAATTTTCAAAACTTCGGGAGGTAAATACGTGGCGCCGCAGGTGATAGAAAACAAGATGAAAGAAAGTATTTACATAGAGCAGATCATGGTAACGGGCGCTGGCAAAAAGTTTGTAGGTGCTTTAATCGTTCCTTCCTTTGCTTATGTAAAAGATTATCTGAAACAGCACCACATTCCGGTACCTTCCACCAATAAAGAAATCATTGAGCTTAAAGAAGTGCGCTACCTTATACGGGAAGAACTGAATAAGTACAACAAGGAATTCAGCCATGTAGAGCAAGTAAAGAAATTTCGGTTTTTAGATAAAGAATGGAGCATTGACAGCGGCGAACTTACACCCTCCTTAAAATTGAAAAGGAAATTCATTGAAGAAAAATACAAAAACATCATTCAGGATATGTATGGAGGAGAAGAAGATTAATTTTTCGCCTTCTTAGCATTGCTTCCTAATTTTGCACCTCAATATTTTCTGTTTGAAGTTATCATTATCATTCATTTTACTGTTGCCGGTTTTAGTGCTTATCACTGTGAGCGGCTTTGCACAATCCGTTCCGGATACGTCCATGAAGCAAGTAATACCCGACTCCGCCATCTCCAGACAGGAAGAAGTAAAGCAACTGCCCAATGCTGATGAAGGCGTGGTATATCGTCCTACGGAAAATCAGCCCAATCCGAAAAAAGCAGGATTGTATTCCGCTATTCTGCCTGGTGCCGGACAACTTTACAACAAGCAATATTGGAAAATCCCGCTTATTTATGCCGGCGCAGGTGTGGCGGTTTATTTTTTTGTGGACAATCAAAAGCAATATCGCAAATACAGGCGTGCTTATATCTCCAGAATTGACAATGACCTCAGCAACGATCTGGAAAAAAACTATTCGCCCGATCAGCTAAAAACTTTGCAGGATGAATATAAAAAATGGCTGGACATGACCGGATTGTTTACCGCGGTGGGTTATACATTGCAAGTATTGGATGCGGTAGTATTCGCGCACCTTAAAGACTTTGATATATCGCATGACATCTCTTTAAGAATGCAGCCCGTCAGTCATAATAACGGTGGGGTGGGTTTTGGGATTGCAATGTATTTCAAATAAAAACTTCGCTGTTAGCCATTTGCTCTTTCCTGGCTTATCTTTACCACATGTTGCAAAGCAAAGAACAAGAAGATAATTACAAACACAAAGGGCTCAGAAAAAAGTTAGTAGAACAATTGCAGGAAAAAGGCATTACTGACAGAAGTGTACTGGCAGCAATTGAAAAAATACCACGCCATTTTTTTTTAGACACGGCCTTTCAGCACATCGCTTATGAAGACCGTGCATTTCCCATAGCAGCCGGGCAAACGATCTCTCAGCCTTATACCGTGGCCTATCAAACGCAGCTTTTAGAAATAAAGAAATTCGACAAAGTGCTGGAAATAGGAACAGGAAGTTCTTATCAGTCTTGTGTTTTGGCAGAGTTGGGTGCTATTGTCCATACCATCGAACGCCAACGACCTCTGTTCGATTACCTAAGTGAATTTTTCTTTTTGCGGAAATATCCAAGCATCAAGCGGAATTTTGGCGATGGGTATGAAGGGCTGCCTTCTTTCGCTCCTTTTGATAAGGTGATCGTCACTGCGGCTGCACCTTACATTCCTCCCAAACTTATTGAACAATTAAAACCCAAAGGCATAGCCGTAATACCTGTGGGTGATGATGAGGTGCAAAAAATGTATCGAATCCGTAAAGACAAAGACGGAAATATTACCGAAGAAATACTGGGCGACTTCAGCTTTGTGCCAATGCTGACGGGAAAAACTAAACCCTGATACCATTTTCTCAGAAAATATTCTGTACATTTCTGCAATTAGTTTCAGGAAAAATATATTTTACGGGGGAGAAATCTTTTTAAATATTTTCCCTGTAGAAATTTTTATAAAAAATAAAAACTTAATTATGACCAACAACGAAATCTTAACGGACTTGCCACAGAATGAAAAGGCTGCCAGAGGTTTTTCGCGAAGAAATTTTTTAGGACTTGCTGGTGGCTTGGTAGCGGCTACGGCATTGTTAGATTCCTGCAGTAAGTCTGATGAGAACCCTGCGGTTACTACACTTACCAATAATGATACCGGCATTCTCAATTACGCTTATGCGCTGGAACAACTGGAAGCGGCATTTTACACAAGGGTTATCGATACAGGTTTTTACACAGGCGCTACAGACAATGAAAAAGCCTTGCTTACCGACATCCGCGATCATGAAGTGGCGCATCGTGAATTTTTCAAAGCAGCGTTGGGCACCAAAGCCATAGGTACTGTGGGTGTAAATTTTGACGCGATTGATTTTACCAGCCGCGACAGTGTACTGGGTGCGGCGAAAACCTTTGAAGACTTAGGTGTTTCCGCATATAACGGAGTGGGAGTTTACATTTCCAATCCTGACTATCTTTTGTTAGCCGGCAAAATCGTATCAGTAGAAGCGAGACACGCCGCTTATATCAGAGATTTAATTTCCAATGGCACATTTGCCGGCGGAGATGCTCAGATCGACAAGAACGGAATGGAGGTTTCCAAAAAGCCATCAGTGGTATTGGCAGCGGCGAGCAGCTTCATTACTACCAAAATAAACAGCCAGTTACCTTAATTTTCAAAACTATTTTTCATAATGAATTTCAAGAATATCCTAAACGAAATTGCCCACGCAGATCCTGAAGTATTTGAAAAAACAAATCAGCGTCGTGATGTGCTTAAAGATATGGGACGGAAAGTAGCGCTTACCGCATTGCCTTTCGCCATAGGTTCCATGCTCAACGAGGCTTATGGGAAAACAACAGATGTGATCATTGATACTTTAAACTACGCTCTTTCTTTAGAACATCTGGAAGCGGATTTTTATAAAAAAGCTGTTGCCGATGCAGCCGGTTTATTTCCTACGCCTGCCGCGCTGGCTGCTTTTACTGTCATTAAAGATCATGAAATGGCGCACGTCAGTTTTTTTACACAGCGCATTAGCAATGCAGGCGGCACGCCCGATACGGCTGCTGTATATGATTTCACATTAGGCGGCACGCTGCCTACATTCACCGATTATGATACGCTTTTAGCGGTAGCTCAAGTGCTTGAAGACACAATCGTAAGAGCTTATAAAAGCATAGCAGGCACATTTATAAAAAATGATTTGCTCACAACTGTGCTTAACATTCATTCTGTAAAAGCACGTCATGCGTCTCACATACGTCAAATGCGCAGGGCAAGAGGCGCCAATGTAAAACCATGGATCACGATGAGCCAAAGCGGTGTGCCTTATAAGGCTTTTACTCAAAGCTATATGGGCGAAGAAAATACGCAACAAGGTAATCCTGCGGTGAGTATTATAAATATCGGTGGCAAACCCATCAGCGCAAATGTGGCAAGCGAGGCATTTGATGAGCCACTGACAAAAGAAGAAGTGCTGGCAATCGTCGGTAACTTTACTGTATAAAAAGAATCCGGTAATTCATAAAATTAAAAACGATGAAAAATACACAGATGCTTTTATCAATGCCCGGTGGTATAGAAATGCTTTTGATTCTTTTGCTGGTGGTTTTACTTTTTGGTGCTAAAAAAATTCCGGAGCTGGCAAGAGGTTTGGGAAAAGGAATCAAAGAGTTTAAAGATGCTAAGAACGAGGGTAAAAAGTCATCTGACGAAGAAGAGAAAAAAACGGATTGACGTTTGTGTTTTTTCATATAATGAACCCGTTTGGCTCAATGGCTGAACGGGATTTTTATATCTGGAAGTAGCAGATAATAAAGTAACTTTGCACATTATTTTTTTATAAGATTATCTATTTGTTCTTATGAGCATTCCTACACAGGTAGTAGAAGATGTTGTGATTAAGTTTGCAGGCGACAGCGGCGACGGTATGCAGCTTACAGGTTCTCAGTTTACCAATAATACAGCTTTAACCGGCAACGATCTTTCCACATTCCCCGATTTTCCGGCAGAGATTCGTGCTCCGCAGGGTACGCTTCCCGGTGTCAGTGGTTTTCAGCTTCGTTTCTCCAGCAATCATGTGTTTACACCCGGTGATATGTGTGATGTACTGGTAGCCATGAATGCGGCTGCATTGAAAGTGAATCTGAAATCGCTAAAGCCCAACGGCATCATCATAGCTGATACCAATGGTTTTGATTCTAAAAATTTGCGTTTAGCCAATTATGCTGAGGGCGACAATCCTTTGGAAAATGATTCTTTAAAAGGATTTGAGCTGCATAAAATGGACATTACCAAACTGACCCGCGAAGCGCTGAAAGACATTCAGATGGGCGTAAAGGAGAAAGATCGTGCTAAGAATATGTTTGTGCTGGGATTTCTTTATTGGCTTTACAACCGGGATATGACCAGTACTTTCTCATTCCTCCATGATAAGTTTGGCAAAAAGCCTGATATTTTGGAAAGCAATATTCGCACGTTACAAGCAGGGTATAACTACGGAGATACAGTGGAAGCCTTTATGACCCGTTATAAAGTGGAAAAAGCTACATTGCCACCGGGAAATTACCGGAACATCACCGGCAATACCGCTTTGTCTTACGGGTTGATTGCTGCTTCCGAAAAGGCGCAACTGCCTATTTTTCTCGGCACCTATCCCATTACGCCCGCATCCGATATCCTGCACGAACTGGCAAGACATAAAACCTTTGGTATACGTACTTTTCAGGCAGAAGATGAAATAGCCGGCATTTCTTCGGCAATTGGCGCGGCTTATGGCGGAAGCCTCGGGATCACTACCACATCCGGACCGGGTATGGCTTTAAAAACAGAAGCCATGGGCTTAGCGGCGATGCTGGAAATCCCTTTGGTAATTGTAAACATACAGCGCGGCGGCCCTTCTACAGGATTGCCCACCAAAACAGAACAAAGCGATTTGCTGCAAGCTTATTACGGACGAAACGGCGAATGCCCTATGCCCATCATATCGGCAAGCACACCAAGCGATTGCTTTGACGCGGCTTATGAAGCGGTGCGCATCGCGGTGCAGCACATGACACCGGTGATCTTACTGAGTGACGGCTACATTGCTAATGGTGCAGAGCCCTGGCTCTATCCGCAAAGCGAAGATTTGAAAGCGATTTCCGTAAAGTTCAAAAAAGGACTGGATGAGGCAGAAGATAGATTTTTGCCTTATAAAAGAGATGAAAATCTGGTGCGTGCATGGGCCGTTCCCGGCACAGCGGGTTTAGAACATCGTATTGGCGGCTTAGAAAAAGAAGATATTACAGGTAATGTTTCCTACGATCCGGAAAACCACCAGCACATGGTGAAAACAAGGCAGGCGAAAGTAGATAAGATCGCAGATCAAATTCCTTTGCAAACTTTGGACAGCGGACCTGAAAAAGGAGATGTTTTGGTATTGGGCTGGGGCTCTACTTACGGCGCTGTAAAAACTGCTGTTGCGGCCTTGCAGGCACAGGGAAAATCAGTTGCTCATGCACATCTGCGTCATATGCGCCCTTTCCCGAAAAACCTGGGCGAAATTTTGCACAGTTATAAAACAGTTTTAATACCTGAGATTAATAATGGGCAACTGATAAAAATTATCCGCGATCAATATTTTGTAGATGCAAAAGGCTACAATAAGATAAAAGGAACACCCATGACACGTTCGGAACTTATGGAAGCGATTCAGACTTATTTATAACCACATTTTTAGTGCTTATGCAAAAAGCCGTTTCAACTTTTCTGAAACGGCTTTTCAATTTTAATATGCCTATAACTTATCAAAACTTATTCTTCCACATCATGCTTTCTATCGGTTTGTTGGGCTGGTTGCCATATTTCGCGTTTTTCTTCTGGTTGTATTTCACTTCTATCTCTCCATCTACCGGAAAATAAATCAGTTGTCCGATGGGCATTCCTTTGTAAACTTTCACCGGTTGTTTTACAGAAATTTCGAGCGTCCAATTACCGCAGAAGCCCACATCGCCTTTACCGGCAGTAGCGTGGATATCAATCCCTAAACGACCCGTACTGCTCTTGCCTTCCAGAAACGGAACATGCGCATGGGTTTCCGTATATTCTTGTGTTACGCCGAGATAAAAAACATGCGGATACAATACAAATCCTTCATCAGGAATCTCAAAATACTCGATTAAATTATGTTCACGCGCATCGAGAATATGATTTTTATAAGTAGCGAGCGTGCTGCCCAAATGCACGTCGTAGCTATTGCTTCCGAGACAATTGCGATCATAAGGAGCGATGCGGATGGTGCCTTTTTCTATTTCTTCGAGTATGCGGGTGTCGGAGAGAATCATGCCGGCAAATATAGGGTGTATATAAATGAATCTCTTTACCGCGGCAGAAGTTTTTCAGGTAAATCTCCTGTTTTTGCAAAGGCAATGACGCAAAAGATTTTTACTACATAAGTCGTTAATAAAATGCTATGCAACATTCATTATTTTTAAAGGCAAAACTTTACAACTATTTTTACTTGACAGTTTTACACATAATACACCTGAAAAATTTTAGCCTTTGGAAATGCATACGATCCTTCAATATTTCGAAAATGCCGCTGACAAATACCCCCACCATATTGCGTTGCAAGAAGGCGATATTGCAATAAGCTACCGGCAGCTCAATGAACGAAGCAATCAGATAACACGCTTTTTACAGAAGCAAAGTGTGAGCGCTAACGATAAGGTTGCCATTGCTGTGAAAAATGGTTATGATTTTATCAGCATCATACTGGCGACTTTAAAAATTGGAGCTGTGTATATGCCCGTTGCTGGCGATTTTCCTGCAGAAAGAATCGCTTATATGCTCGAAAATGCCGCGCCGAAAATTTTTATAACAAGCCGTTCTTACCATCACTTGGACGGATTAGCAACGTCTTTTGTTTTCGAAGATCACTTGCCGGACATAAATAGTTTTGAAAAGACTAACCTTTCCTTATCTGAACGCGGAGACTTCATCTATATTTTATACACTTCCGGCTCTACCGGAAAACCCAAAGGCGTATTGATGCGCCAGGAAGCGCTGAGCAATCTCATTGACTGGCAGATAAAAACATCTGTGCTGGAAGCAGGATCGCGCACGTTGCAATTTTCACCTCTTACGTTCGATGTTTCTTTTCAGGAAATTTTTGCAACACTGGCTATTGGCGGTACACTTTATATAATTGATGATCGTCTTCGCCTCGACAGCGCTGAATTGTTGGAGTTTATAACACATCATCAGATCAATAGAATTTTTCTTCCTTTTGTCGCGTTTCAGGCGCTTTGCGATATGGCAGAAGCTACTGGCATTTACCCTTCGCATTTAAAAGAAATAATGACTGCAGGTGAAGTGCTGAAAATTACCCCACAGATACGAGCGTTCTACACAAACATAAAGGACGTACTGCTCTATAATCAATACGGACCTACAGAAACTCACGTAGTTACCAGCCTTACACTCGGCGGAGACCCCGCAGCTTGGTCATTGCTGCCCAATATCGGTTATCCATTGCCCAATGTTGATATTTACCTCTTGAATGAAAACCTGCAGGAAGTGCCTCAGGGAGAAACCGGAGAATTATGCATTGGCGGCTTAGCCTTATCTCAAGGCTATGTAAACCAGCCTACGCTTACTGCGGAAAAGTTTATTGAATGGGAACATCCTGTGAAAGGTAAAACACGGTTGTACACCACCGGAGATCTTGCGAAACAATTGCCGGACGGCGCAATAGAGTTTATCGGAAGAAAAGATGAACAGCTGAAAATACGAGGATTCCGTGTAGAGCTTGCAGAAATAGAAACTTGCCTGCTACGCACTACTGAGCAGCTTGCCGATGCTGTGGTTGCAGCGCGCGGAGAAGATGCTTACAGCCGCAAGATCATCGCATACCTGGTGGCTAAAGGTGGGGAAAGAAACACTGAAAAAATAAAAGAACATCTACAGAAATTCTTGCCGGATTATATGATACCTGCTGCATTTGTGTGGGTAGATTCCTTACCTAAAACAACAAGCGGAAAAGTAGATAAAAAAGCATTACCGCTGCCGGATATAGCAGCAACCGTACAACATGAATATATAAAGCCGGAAGAAGGAATGGAAAATCTGTTATCCGAACTTTGGAAACATGTATTGCAGGTAAGCAAAGTGGGCGCCTATGATAATTTCTTCGAATTGGGAGGTACTTCGCTGCTCGCCCTGAAAATGGCAGCGCTTTTACGTACGCAACATTCTTTACAGCTTCCTGTTGTGAAACTTTATCAATATCCTAAGCTAAGAGATCTGGCGGAATTTATGGACGGAAAAAAAACAAATACCGGAAAAATTGCTGCACAACAAAAACCATCCAACGACGAAATAGCCGTTATCGGGATGTCCGGCAGATTCCCCGGCGCCGATACCATTGATGAGTTCTGGCATTTGCTTACAGAAGGAAAGGAAACAATAACTTTTTTTAAAAATGAAGAATTAGATACAAGTATTTCTGACGCTTTAAAAAATAACCCCGAGTACATTAAAGCCCGTGGCATTCTTACTGACGTTAAAAAGTTCGATCCTCAGTTTTTCGGGATCAGCCCCAAACTTGCAGCTCTTATGGATCCTCAGCAGCGCGTGTTTTTAGAAATCGCCTGGGAAGCTTTGGAACAAAGTGGTTATTCAAAAAATGAATCTGGTAAAAAAATCGGTGTTTTTACAGGCGTACATTTTAATACTTATTATACTCATAATGTATTGTCGCATCCCAGCCTTATAGAAAATGCAGGTAATATGCAGGTGGTTACGCTCAACGACAAAGACTATGTAGCAAGCCGCACGTCTTACTGTTTTGACCTGAAAGGCCCGGCGGTCAATGTTCAGTCTGCCTGTTCCACTTCTTTGGTAGCTATTGCACAGGCTGTACAAAGTATCCGAAACGGACAGTGTGAAATGGCGCTGGCAGGCGGAGCCGCCATTACCGTGCCTGTCAATTCCGGCCATTTGTACGAGGAAGGCGCTATGCTAAGTAAAGACGGCCATTGTCGTCCTTTTGATGCGGATGCGAAAGGAACATTATTCAGTGACGGAGCTGGTGTTGTTTTATTGAAAACTAAAGAACAGGCGCTTAAAGACGGTGATGCAATTTATGTGGTGATAAAGGGCATTGGCTTGAGCAATGACGGTGGCGGCAAAGGAAGTTTTACTGCGCCAAGTGCCGAGGGTCAAGCTACGGCGATAAGCATGGCTATTGAGGATGCCGGCATCGCACCCGAAGACATCGGCTATATAGAAGCGCATGGTACCGCTACGCCTTTAGGAGACCCTATAGAAATTGACGGACTGAATATGGCATTTGGGGAGCCGTATAAAAAACAATATTGCGCCATCGGCTCTGTGAAAAGTAATTTCGGACATCTTACCATTGCATCGGGCGTTACGGGTTTTATAAAAACCTGCCTCTCGCTTCACTATAAAAAATTGCTGCCGTCCATCAATTATAAAACGCCTAATCCGCATATTGATTTTGAAAACACTCCGTTTTATGTAAACAATAAATTGCAGGATTGGAATTCGGAAAAACAAAGAATTGCAGGCGTCAGCTCTTTTGGTGTGGGCGGTACGAACGCACATATTATCATAGCTGAAAATGATCCTGTTTCTTCTTCCGTTTCTTCGGCTCCATCGCGGTCTGCACAATTGATTTGTTGGTCTGCAAAATCTGAAAAAAGCGTAACGGATTATGCAAAGAAACTGAACGATTATTTTCAAGGAAATGACTTGTCACACATCGCCGATACGGCATATACGCTCCATACAGCAAGAAAAGAATTTGATCACAAATCATTCGCGATTGCAAGTAGTAAGGAAGATTTTATTCAGCAATTCAAAGAAGGTTCATTAATAACTTATAAGCAACATACACTTCATCATAAGCATAAACTTGTGTTTCTTTTTCCCGGGCAGGGAGATCAATATACTAACATGTGCAGATCGCTTTATGAGGTAGAAAAAGAATTTAGAAATGCAGTGGATGAATGCGCGGAAATTCTGAAAGATGAAATGCAAGAAGACATTCGTGAAGTAATTTATCCGAAAACAGCAAACGAAGAGGCTATAAAAAAAATAACGCTTACCAAATACAGTCAGCCGGCTTTGTTTATCATCGGATATGCGCTGGGCAAGCTTTGGCAAAAGTGGGGGATAATGCCTGATGCTTTTGCAGGGCATAGTATCGGCGAGTTTGTAGCGGCCCATTTTGCAGGAATTATTTCTTTAAAAGATGCATTGAAAATAATTGTCGCACGAGGAAGAATGATGAATGATTTGCCACGGGGAAGTATGCTTTCGGTACGTTTATCACAAGAGAAAATACAACCCTATCTTTCCCCTGAAGTGGAATTAGCCGCTGTGAACAGCCCGCAATTGTGCGTTGTAGCAGGCACAGATGAAGCGATAAATACATTGTGCAAACAGTTGGATGAAGAAGGCATTGTAAATAAAATCTTAGCCACCAGTCATGCGTTTCATTCTTATATGATGGACGAAGTGGTAGCGCCTTTTGAAAAGATTTTACAGCAAATACCGCTCAGCAAACCACAACTTCCTGTAGCATCCAGCGTAACCGGCAAATGGCTCAGCGATGATGAAGCTATGAGCGCAACCTATTGGGCACAACATTTAAGAAAACCGGTTTTATTCAGCAATGCCGTTCAGCATTTAATAGACGACGGTCATACTTTGTTTTTGGAATTAGGACCTGGAAAATCCGTTGCCACTCTTACGAGGCAACAAGCGGGCAAGACACCTGTTGTTGCTTTGTCTTCCATCGAAAAAGAAGAAAATCAGTCAGCTTCTCAAAAAGCGATTTTAAGAACCCTGGGACAACTTTGGATAAATGGCGTGACTCCGGACTGGAAAGCATTTTACGAAGAAGAAACAAGAAAAAAAATCACCGATCTTCCAACTTATGCTTTTGACAGAAAAGAATACTGGGTGAATGCGGCACCCAAAAATAATATACATACAGAACTGAAAAATACCGAAGAAACAGAGGATAATGTTATCAGCACAATTTCTTCCGTGCCGGCATCCCCCAAAGAAAAGGTAATTGAAAAAATAAAAGGAATTCTGGAAGACGCTTCGGGATTGGATATGGATAATGTAACACCTGCTATGAGTTTCATCGAAGCGGGATTGGATTCACTGGCATTAACACAAGTGGCGTTGTTGCTTAAAAAACAATTTGCAACATCGGTTACTTTCCGTCAGCTCAATGATCCGTTAGGAACGATTGAATTGTTAGCGGATCATTTACTGCAATATTTACCGAAGGAAACAGGGGCTTTGCAAAAGGGAAAACAGGCTGTGAAGTTTACCGAACTTTCCAAAGAAGAATCGGAAGAAATACAAAAACCTTTCGGCGCCATAGCCAGGATTGAAAAAAAATCAGCTACGCTCGATGAGCAGCAACAAGCTTACTTACAGGGGTTGATTGCGCTTTATAATGAGAAAACCGCGCTGAGCAAAGAGGAAACGCAAAAAGACAGAAGCTTTATGGCCGATCCGCGTGTGGTGTCGGGCTTTAAACCCGCGACTAAAGAATTAGCTTATCCTGTCATTGTAAAAAAATCGAAAGGAAGTCGTTTGTGGGATATAGACGGTAATGAATACATTGATGCGCTGAATGGTTTCGGATCGAATATGCTGGGCTATCAGCCTGATTTTTTGACCAACGCTTTAAAAGAACAAATAGAGAAAGGATATGAAATAGGTCCGCAACATGAGCTTGCAGGCGAGGTGTGTAAGATGATCTGCGAGTTTACACAATCTGACAGGGCTGCCTTGTGCAACACTGGTTCAGAAGCTGTGCTGGGTGCCATGCGCATTGCCCGCACCGTTACAGGTCGCTCTCTTATTGTGGCATTCACCGGCTCTTATCATGGCATTATTGATGAGGTGATCGCGCGAAGCAGCAAAAAACAAAAAACCTATCCCGCTGCGCCGGGTATTTTACCTGAAGCTGTGCAAAATATGCTGTTTCTGGACTATGGTACCGAAGAGTCTTTAAGAATCATTGAACAACGAAGTGAAGAAATAGCGGCGGTGCTGGTGGAGCCTGTGCAAAGCCGCCGTTGCGATTTTCAGCCCATTGCCTTTTTAAAAGAACTCAGAGAGATCACAAAAGCAAGTGCATCGGTGTTGATTTTTGATGAAGTTATTTCGGGCTTCAGATTTCATACCGGAGGTATACAGGCTATGTTCGACATTAAAGCAGATATAGCCACTTACGGAAAAGTAGTGGGCGGCGGAATGCCTATCGGCGCCATAGCCGGTAAAAAAGAATATATGGACGCGCTGGACGGCGGCTGGTGGCAATATGGCGATGACTCAATGCCTGAAGCGGGAGTTACCTATTTTGCCGGTACTTTTGTACGTCATCCTCTTGCTTTGGCCGCGGCCAAAGCATCTTTGGAACATTTCAGAAAAGAAGGTGCGGCCTTGCAGGAAAAGCTTAATGCAAACGGAAAATATTTAGCAGATACGCTAAACGCTCTTTGCAAAAAGCTGAATGTCCCGCTGCATATCGCTCAGTTCGGTTCGCTATGGCGCATTCATTTTCTGGAAGAATATCCTTATACCGAATTGTTTTTTGTATTAATGCGCTATAAAGGAATTCATATTCTTGAAGGTTTCCCTTGTTTTCTGACTACTGCGCATACCCAAAAAGATCTGGATACCATTATCAAATGTTTTGAAGAATCTTTAAGAGAACTGAAACAACTAAACCTGATTCCTTATTATCAGCATGCTGTATTGAACAAGAATAAATTATTAAACGCACCGCCTGTAGCCAACGCACGGCTTGGAAAAGACAAGGACGGAAATCCCGCCTGGTTTGTGGAGGATACGCAGCAGCCGGGGAAATTCTTGCGAATACTAACGGATTGAGAACAAAATACTTATATTTGGTTTCCCCTTATCATAACCAATGTCCAAAGCCATTTCCATAGACTATAATCCATTTGATGAATTTCAGGAAATAGAAAAGCTCTGTTTTACCAACGAGCCGCAAAAGGAAATCTGGCTTTCGTGCATGATTGGTGGTGATGATGCGAACAGGGCTTATAACGAAAGTATATCGCTAAAGCTGAAAGGAGTGTTGGATATTCCTGCTTTTAGCAAAGCAATAGACCAGCTTGTGCAAAGACACGAAGCTTTAAGAGCTACCGTAAGTCCTGATGGCGAAACGCTGATCATTTATAAAAACTTTCCCTGTGCACTCTTTTTTGAAGATCTTTCATCGGCGGAGGAAGAAGAAGCATTCAAACAGATACAAGATTTTATCCGTAGAGAAATCACCGAAGTTTTTGATTTGAAAGAAGGACCGCTTTTTAAAGCGTACCTGCATCGTATAAGCCAACAGGAATATTATTTTACCATTATCAACCATCACATTATCGGCGATGGCTGGTCATCCGGTATTATACTCGAAGATTTATCAAAACTGTACAATGCTTTTAGCAAAGGAGAAACACTTTCTCTGCCGCCTGCCGCGCAAATAAGCGATTATGTGGATGCTCAGGAAAATTTTAAACTTACAGACAGCTATAAAAAAACCATTAAATTCTGGTCGGACTTATACAAAGAAGACATACCTACTTTAGATCTTCCTACTGATCATCCGCGCCCTTCGCCGCGTAGCTATAAAGGCAGTCGCTCCGATTATTATCTCGCCTCTGAAAAGCTGGAAGCTATAAAAACGCTGGGCGCAAAAAACGGCAGCAGTTTGGTCACCACGCTTTTAGCTGCTTTTGAAGTTTTACTATACAAACTTACGCACCAAAAAAATCTCGTAATCGGTTTACCCGCATCAGGGCAGGCCGCAACAGGACTGGATGATGCCGTTGGACATTGTGTAAATCTTCTGCCTTTAAAAACAACCCTTGATCCGCGGCAGACATTCAAAAGTTACTTAGCTAAAAGAAGAAAAGAAGTATTGGATGCTTACGATCATCAACGAATCACCTTTGGCGAGTTGCTGCAGAAGATTTATCTGGAAAGGAACGCATCAAGAGTGGCGTTGGTGCCGGTTATGTTCAACATGGATATGGGCATGGACAGTGCTGTCGGTTTCGATGGCTTGCAGCATGAGCTTATCAGCAATCCGCGGGCATTTGAAAATTTTGAGATTTACCTGAATGTTACCGGTGGTAAAAAAGGAATGGGGCTGGAATGGTCTTATAATTCGGATTTGTTTGATGCGACAACGATCGAAAAAATCAACGAATATTATACGGCGCTTCTGGAACAAGTAGTTGCTGATTCCGATCTTACGATTGGCGCTTTGACTAAAGAAAATATACCTGACACACAATTTTTAAAAGGCGATGAATTAATCATTTCAGACGAAACAACGATCAATACTTTATTTGAAAAAGCAGTCGCACAATATTCATCAAACATCGCTGTAAGCTTTGAAAATACATCCCTTACCTATACGCAGTTAAACGATAAAGTAGAACAACTCGCAAGTTATTTTATAGAGGAAGGCATACGTAAAGGTGATGTTGTTGCTGTTTTATTGGACAGATCTTTAGAATTGATCATTAGCCTGCTGGCCATATTAAAAGCAGGTGCGGCCTATCTTCCGTTAGATCCTGATTATCCTAAAGAGCGCATTGCATTTATGTTGAAGGATGCTCATGCAAAGCTTTTGCTTAGTTCAAGGAAATATCAACCTGATGAAGATGCCGCGATATCTTCCGTTTATATTGAAGATATAGAAGCCCATTTAGAAAATCTGTCGCCTTTTCCCGCTTATCCTGAGACTGAAAAAGAAGATCTTGCTTATCTGCTTTATACATCGGGTTCTACAGGGCTGCCTAAAGGTGTAATGATTTCACATGGCAATCTTGCCAACTTTCTCTTAAGTATGCAAATAGCACCGGGAATAAAAGAAACAGACCGGCTGCTTGCTGTTACATCTATCTCTTTCGACATAGCCGGTTTAGAGCTTTATCTTCCTTTGATCGCTGGTGCGGAAGTAGTGTTGGCAGGCAGGGACGCGACAAGAGACGGACGTATGCTTTTGGATTTGATCATTCAAAAGAAAATATCCATTATGCAGGCAACGCCATCAACCTGGCAAATGCTGCTTTATGCGGGCTGGGTCAGTTCTTATCCATTCAAGTTGCTTTGCGGAGGAGAAGCGTTGCCGTTAGAGCTTTCAAAGAAATTAATTCCGCTTTGCAAAGAACTGTGGAATATGTACGGCCCGACGGAAACCACCATTTGGTCTGCTGTAAAAAAAATAAACCTCAACGACAAACATATAACCATCGGCAAACCCATTCATAATACACAGCTCTATGTAATGGATGAAAACGGGAAACCGATTAACACTTATGAAACGGGAGAAATTTACATTGGTGGCGAAGGTGTGGCAAAAGGATATTATCAGCGCGACGCACTGACCGCTGAGAAGTTTGTATGGAATGAATATGCCAACGCCGTTCTTTACCGTACCGGCGACTTGGGAAAAATAACAGACGCCGCAGAAATGGAATGTTTAGGGCGCATAGATCATCAGATAAAACTAAGGGGATACAGAATAGAACCGGGAGAGATTGAAAATAAAACACTCAGCCTGGAAGGTATTAATGAATGCGTGGTTTTGGCAAGTGAGGATGCGCAATACAATAAACGCCTGATCGCTTATATCACTACAGATGAAAACCATGAGCTGGGAAAGCAAACCTGGAAAGACAGGTGGGACGCGCTTTATGATATAGGTGCCAAAGACATCAGACTAAACGGCGACAGCAATATGGATACCGCTTTATTAAAACATCTGCGTTATAATGATGAAGTGGCTTTACAAGGCGAAGAGTGGCTGGATTATTCGCTGGAAAGAATAAAAGAAATAGGTGCGAAAAAAATTTATGAAATAGGAAGTGGAGCAGGGCAACTCTTGTTTGAACTGGCTCCCGCAACAGATTTTTATGCCGCAACAGATTATGTGGCTACCGCCATCGACAGTATTCACCAAAGACTGGCGCAGCAAAAGAACAATTGGGAACACGTAATTGCAAAAGTGGCTGCTGCTGATGATTTCAGCTTAGTGAAGAATGCCTCGATTGATCTTGTATTAATAAACAGCGTGGTGCAATATTTTCCTGATGGCGATTATCTGCTGAAAGTTCTGAAAAAAGCCACGGCTGCTATCAGCCATGAAGGCTGTGTTTTTATAGGAGATGTAAAAGGTAAAAGCACGTTGGAGATGTATCATGCCATGGATTACCTTTCCCGCGCGTCAGATCTCACTACTGTAAAATCTTTTAAAGAAGTGGTCGCCAACCGCGTACATATAGAAGAAGAATTGGTGATCGATCCGGGCTTTTTCTACCTCTTACCCACAATCATACCACGTATCACGGGTGTAGATATACAGCTAAAGAAAGGGCGCTCCGTAAATGAAACAACAAAATATCATTACGATGTATGGTTGTATGTAGATAAGCAAAATGAAAAAGATTTCAGTAAGCAAGAACTTTACTGGGAAGATCTCGGCTCCGTAGCACAGTTGGAATCGGCGCTTACTGCTGCCAACAGTGAAATGGTAATAGTAAGGCAAATACCCAACGCACGTACTACCAAAGATTACAAACTGCAGCAACTGCTTAAAGGCGCTTTTGCAAATCATGTAATCGTGGGTATTAAAGATGAAGTTTCCAATACATCATCAGGTATTTATCCCCGTGTATTCTGGTTATTGGCAGACAAAACAAATTACAATGCACACATTCGCTGGACTACCGACGGCACCGATGGTCTTTTTGATGTCATATTCATAAAGCATGGAAAAAAGTTCATCTTGCCCGATTATCCGCAGAATATAAAAGGCAGTAGTCTGAAAGATTTTGTGAGAATACCGAAAAATAACGAAGTGCATATAAGCGATGAGACAAAGAAAAAATGGAAAGAGCAACTGCAAACCGTGTTGCCTGCATATATGCTTCCTGATGATTTCATCGCGCTTAAGAAATTTCCTCAGACGCCCAATGGTAAGATAGACCGAAAAGCTTTGCCCAAGCCACTTTTTGCTGGAAATGCCAATCGGGAAACAACTCGTTCGCTTACGCATAACGAGCAATTGATTGCAGATATATGGACGGAGACACTGGGGCTGGAAAACCTAAAGCCTACTGATGATTTCTTTCAGCTGGGCGGGCACTCGCTGCTGGCGGTAAAAGTGATGGTGGCTTTAGAAACGAAAACTCAGAAAAAATTAACCATCGCTACTATTTTCGAGCATTCTACTATTGAAAAACTTGCGGAGTTGCTGACCATTGATGACAATGCCGATAACACAGTGAAAGGTTGTGAGGCAGTGGTGGCGTTGCAACCCAAAGGCACCAAAACCCCTTTGTTTTTCGTACATGGCGCCGACTTAAATGTAATTCTTTTCAAAACCATCAGCGAATATATGGATGCTGACCAACCGGTTTACGGCATACAGGCATTGGGTATTTCTGGAGAAACGACCATACCCGACACACTTGAAGATATTTCTAAAAGGTATATTGAGGATATGCTTAAAGTACAGCCAACTGGTGCTTATGCTATCGCGGGATATTCAATGGGCGGTTTTATCGCTTTCGAAATAGCACATCAATTAAAAATGATGGGTAAACAAATAAAATTCCTGGGTATCATTGATACATTTGCTGGGAATGATTTTGAAGGTGCAGCGGTCACGCAAAAACTCAAAAAAATAAAACATGAGGCCAATAAACTCGCTTTTCTCACACGCTCCATGTTTGCAAATCCCAAAGAATCGCTTCAGTACCAGATAGGCGTAGCCAGGCACAAATTCAAAACACTTTTTTATACCGATGGAGATATCCCCAAAGAAAAATTCACGCAATACGAAATTGATATTTATAAAAAATACAGCGATGCGCTTGAGAACTACCGGCTTTCTAAAATAGATTCAGGGCTTACACTTTTTGCTGTGCAAAAGAGATTGTATTACGTAAAAGATATAAATACTTTGGGGTGGGACAGATTTGTATCCGAAGGAGTTACCACTTATCCGGTGGCGGGCGATCACATCAGCGTCTTGTACCCGCCTTATAATAAAGATCTTGCCGCAGCCATTCAAAAAGCGTTAAACAACCTGCCTGATACACAATGATCACGGTATATGCTGTAAAAATTGATAGCGAACCGGATACGATTTCTTTCAGAGAACTATTGCAAAAAATAACGCCCGATAAAAAGAAAACCTTCTTAAAATTTCACAGAAAAGAAGATGCTTACAGAAGTTTGTACGCCGAATTGCTGATCCGTTATCTGCTTATTCAGCACCACCATTTTCCTCACGATACCATTAAGTTTCATTATACTGAATATGGGAAACCTTATTTGCAAAACAATTCAAATCTTCACTTCAATCTTTCGCACAGCGGGCAATGGGTAGTATGTGCCATAAGTGAAAAACCTGTAGGAATTGACATAGAGAAACTTTCTTCCATAGATTTAACTATTGCCGAACACGTTTTTTCACAGGCAGAAATGAAGCATCTTTTTTCGCTTAATGAAAACGAAAGAATATCTTGTTTTTTCTCGTTATGGACGTTGAAGGAAAGCTATATAAAAATGAAAGGGAAAGGCTTGTCGATGGAACTGAAGGAATTCAGCATTTTTCTGAAAGAAGAGAACATTTTCATTGAAAATGATGATGAAAAGGAGCGTGTGTATTTTAAGCAATATACTATCGACAACGAATACGCAATGGCTGTATGCAGCTTGGAGCAAGCGTTTTCAGCTATAACTATGATTGATCAAAAAGAGCTTACTGCTTTTGGTTTGCAACTTTAGCATAAGCATCTTCTTTAAAAACTTCCATCATTCTTTCAGGGTAACGAAGCTTGGAAAAGCCATATTTTTCATATAGCTTATGCGCGTCTTTGGTGGCAAGAAATAAACGACGCAGATTTTGCACCCATTCTTCTTCCATCATCATATCCATCATCATTTTACTCAGCCCTTTTCCGCGATGTTCTTTTTCTATGTAAACATCAGCTAAATATGCGAAAACCACATAGTCAGTGATCAGCCTTGCAAAACCTATCTGTAAATTATCCTTTGTAAAAACGCCTATGCAAAACGAATTTTCTACCATGCCTTTCACGGTATCAAAAGGAATATTGATAGCCCAGTGCGATTTTGTAGCAAGCCATTGATGAATCGCGTTCACTTGCATTTTTCGGGGGTCAGTGGTTATTAAATAGCCATTCCATTCTTTGTTTTTCGGGCTAAGGTTTTCTTTTATCATATACTAACTGACTGATAGTTTTAGATTTTTTTTATGTTGTCTTTTGTATCCGTAATTTACAATATACACGCCTGAAACAATAGCGATAAAAGCCAACAGGGTATAAACCGTCATTTTTTCATTGAGCCAGAAATAGCCTAAAACTACGGCCACCAAAGGGTTTACATAAGCATATAAAGTAACAACGCCTACCGGCAATTCTTTTAAGGAATACATATAAGCCGTGTATGCCAGCACTGAGCCGAAAAGAATCAGGTAGATAAGCGCATATAAAAAATCGGGCTGCAGAAAATCAAGATGATCGTAACTGTCAATAAAAGGACTTAGAACAAATAAAAACAATCCTCCGAAAAATAGTTGCAGGCCGGAATTGAAAACAGGGTTGGTAAGATTGGGTTTACGTTTATTAATGACACTGCCTATTGCCCAGCTGGAAGTAGCTATAAAAATAGTGGTCATTCCCATCAGATATTTTATATCGGAGAGCGCTTGCAGATCATCTTTAAAAATCAATGCCACGCCAAACAGCCCTAACAGCATCCCGAATACGATAGTGGCATTCAATGTTTCTTTTTTTGAAATGATGAGATTGATCACCACTGCGCATATCGGCATCAATGAGCAAATCAGTGCTGCTATTCCACTCGGCACATATTTTTCGCCCCAGGTCACTAATCCATTTCCCATGGTAATTAGTAAAAAGCCGATAAGCATTTGATGCCGCAGATTTTTCCGGGAAATGTCCGCTTTCTTTTTCATTATAAAGCCAATGCCCATTATGATAATGCCGGAAATCGTCTGTCTTATTGCAGCCATCAAAAAAGCAGGAAATACCAAAACCGCTATGCGTATGGCTAAATAGGTAGTACCCCAGGCTATGCAAATGAAGAGTAAAGCGAGATAAGCTTTGGTGGTCGGTTTCATGAAAAGCCTGTGCAAAAAGGCGAGTCAAAATTAGGAAAGAGCAAGACTATTTTCAGCAACTATTTATTTGTTTTTTATCTTTTGCTTTCTCCGTACTACTATCCACTCATCTATATTTACCTGAAAGGGAAGATTGCCGATCTGCACGGTAGCTTTTTTTTCTTTTAAAGCGATCAGTTTTCCTATCTGATGGTTGGTAGTGCTTCTTACAAGGTCGCCAATCTCCGGTTTCGTAGCGACTACTTCATAATTTTTATCGGCTTTTTTCGCAGCAGCTTCATTGCTCTGTAATTGTTTTCTTTTAAAAAGAATTTTTTCTGCCGCCGTTATCACTTCCTGCTTATCCTCAGCTTTCTTCCAGTCATGGATGATTTGTTTGAATTTGCGTTCCATATCACGCAGGTAATCCAACTCTTCTTTCTTTATTTTATTCTGTAGTTTCAATGTGTCGTAGTGCTGTTTCAGCCGTTCTTTATCCGTGAGCTGCTCATACCGCTGCTTGAGTCGTTCATTTTCTTTCAGCACGTGATCCAGCTTTTTTTCTTTATCTCCCAGCCTTACCGATTGTTGTTCTGTTTGCAGTAGCATTTTATCCAACTTGAAATGTCCGCGATCTGTAATCTGTTTTGCCCGTTCAATAATGTTTTTGGATAAGCCAGTGCGTTCAGCAATAGCGAATGTATAAGAGCTGCCCGGTTTCCCGATGATCAATTGATACAAAGGCTCCAGCTTTTCTTCATCAAAGCTCATAGCTCCGTTAAAGATACCTTTCACTTTGCCGGCCATTACCTTCAGATTAAGATAGTGTGTAGTGATGATGCCGAAAGAATGCTTGCGCGCCAGTTCTTCTACAATGGCTTCTGCAAAGGCGCCACCAAGATTGGGGTCGGAACCGCTGCCTAATTCATCAATAAAAAACAGCGTTTTGCCATTGGCAAAATCCATGAAATATTTCATGTCATTCAAATGCGCGCTGTAAGTGCTCAGCTCATGCTCTATGCTTTGCGTGTCGCCGATGTGCACCATCATTTGTTTAAAAATACCGATCTCAGATTGATAGCTTGCGGGTATAAGCAAACCTGACTGCACCATCAATTGTAAGATGCCAATCGTTTTCATTGATACGGTTTTACCACCGGCATTGGGCCCGCTTATGATAAGTATGCGGCTGTCTTTATCTAAATGAATATTCAGCGGAATGGTTTCTTTCCCGCTTTGCATATTTTGCAGATAAAGCAGCGGATGTACCGCCTTTACTAAACGAATACCGGGATGTGCATTCAACAAAGGTTTCGTAGCGTTCATCTCTTTTGCCAGTAACGCTTTGGCTCGGATAAAATCATATAATCCTACCAAATGATGATAGCTTTCGAGATGAGGCTGGAAACCTGAAAGTGTTGCAGTGGTTTGCGCTAAAATGCGATGGATTTCTCTTGCTTCTGCACGCTCCAGTGAAAAAATTTCGTTGTTGAGTTCAATGGTTTCTTCTGGTTCGATGAAGACCGTTTTCTGAGTATCACTCTCGCCATGCAAAATTCCTTTTACAATGCGTTTATGTTCTGCCTGAATGGCTACAGTCCTTCTTCCGTTTAAAAAACTTTCTGAAATATCGGCGAGATAGCCTTGTTTGCTAAGCTTTCGCAAAACGCTTTCAAAAAGTTTCCGCAGATTATGACGCGCTTTGTTAAGATCGTTCCGTATGTTTTGCAATTCGTGCGATGCGTCATCTTTTACATTGCCGGTGTCATCAACTACTCCGGCGATGATCTCAGCGATGTGTTTTTCATAAATGATTTTTTCGGATAAAGCCCGCAGGTTCTGATATAAATCCTGGTGTCTTTTGAACCATGCGAGAATATCTTTTATGCAAAGCGCTAAAGCCTTTACTGCGACAAGCTGTTCTCCGTTCAGTACGGCACCGGATATGCCCAGCAGCTTTATTTCTTTTTGGAGATTGCGGGTGAAGTCGTTGGGAAAATAATCCTGCGCACCGAGAATGTTTCGGTACTCCTCTGTTTGCGCCAGCGCTTTTTCTATATATTCTATCTTGGTTTGAAACTTCAGATTTTGCGCACGCTGTTTTGCTGCATCGGTACGACAAAACGCTTGCAAAAGCTGCACTACTTTATGAAATTCCAGAGATTCCGCCGCGTGTGCGGGATAGAGCTGCATCATGAGAGCTGCAAAATTATAGGTTTATGAGGGAAGTGTAAATGTATTTATAGGCCGCACAGACTGAAAGGCGTATAAGAGTGCGACGCAAGGGAGTGCAATAGTAGCAGTAAAGCCGGTGACATAAAAAATCTCAATGTGCGCTTTTCTTTAAACTATCCTTTTTATAAAGGTTTGTAGCGTGAAGCAATTACCTTTGCGTGGAATTTTCAGAAAGATGATAACGGTACTATCGGGCACAAACAGGAAGGATAGCATGACGTTGAGAGTAGCCAATCATTACTATCGCACTATAAAAAAACAGTATAGTGATACGCACTTGCTTTCGCTGGAAAATTTGCCGGTATGGGAACGCGGCGAATTGCTTTTGAAAACGGAGCAGGAGTTGCTGATTCCTTCAGAAAAAATTTTCTTTATTATGCCGGAGTATAACGGAAGTTTTCCGGGGATTTTAAAACTGATGATCGACAATACAGATATCCGCAAATGCTGGTGGTATAAAAAAGCGGCAATGGTAGGCGTGGCGGATGGCAGAGGCGGTAATCTGCGCGGTATAGAACACATGACCAACATCCTGCACTACCTGCGCATGAATGTGCTTTACAACAAAATACCCCTCTCGAAAATAAATGATGAAATAAGTGCCGACGGACAGATTTTGATACCTGCAACGGAGCAAGCGATACAACAACAAATTGATGAATTTCTGAAATATTGATTTATGCCTCTGCGTTTTTTAATTACGCTTTTTTTTATAGCGGCAGCTGAAATTTACAGCTTTATATTGGTGCGCTCGGTGGTGCGAAATATGCCACAGTCGTTACGATTAGGATTGATGAGCATCTATATAGCGATAACTCTGCTGGCATGGCTCAGTATTTTTTTCTTCCGAAAGATAGACTGGGCACACCTTCCGCATGGTGCGCGAAATATTTACATCGCTTTTACCATTGGTTTTTTCGTTGGAAAATTATTGATACTGGCGGTAATGCTTATTGATGATATCCGTCGTATTTTCCTGTGGCTGATCTTAAAATATTTTCCGGCTACAGATACTTCTTTTGCCAGTAAAACGGGCGATGGTATTACCCGTTCGGTTTTCCTGAAAAGAGTCGCTTTAGTGTTGGGTGGTGTGGCGATCGGCGGATTTTTATACGGCGTTACCAATCGCTATCGTTATCAGCTAAAAAGAGTGAAGCTGAGTTTTCCGAATCTTCCCGCTTCTTTCAAAGGATTGAAAATAGTGCAGGTGTCCGACATTCATTCCGGTAGTTTTGATAATGAGCACGCTGTAAAGCACGGTATAGAAATGGTCTTAAAAGAAAAGCCGGATCTTATTTTTTTTACCGGCGATCTTGTAAATAACAAGGCGGAAGAAGTAAAACCTTATATGCACATTTTCTCCATGCTGCAAGCGCCGATGGGCGTATATTCCACGCTTGGCAATCATGATTACGGAGATTATGTACAATGGGAATCGCAACAAGCGAAACAGGAAAATCTGGAAGAACTCAAAAGCATTCATGGAAAAATGGGCTGGAAGCTGATGATGAACGAACACGTTATTTTAGAAAAAAATGGAGAAAAAATTGCGGTTGTAGGTATCGAAAACTGGAGCGCCAAAGCCAATTTCCCAAAGTACGGAGATATGAAAAAAGCTTATGAAGGATTGCGGGAAAAAAATATTCCGTTTAAGATATTATTATCGCATGATCCTTCGCACTTTGATGCGCAGGTAACACCGGATTATAAAGACATAGACCTTACGCTGAGCGGGCATACGCATGGTATGCAGTTTGGTATAGAAATACCGGGGTTTAAATGGAGTCCGGTAAAATATGTGTATAAAAAATGGGCGGGCTTATACAAAACCGGTTCTCAGTATTTATATGTAAACCGTGGTTACGGATTTTTAGGATATCCGGGCCGCCTGGGTATTTTACCCGAGATTACGGTATTTGAGCTATCGTAATACTTTTTTCAGCAAGTCGTTCATCACTTTTTCATCAGGTTGCAAAAGCTGGTCGGAGGCTATGTTTAAATACGGTTTCATTTCTTCGATCAGTTCTTCTGTGCTCTTATCTTCATCTTCCCTTTTCACGGTTGGCAGATTATTTTCCGTATGTGTTGTTGGCTGGAGTAAAGTTTTTCCCATGAAAAAATTGCGTTTGTAAAGGTTATAAACGGATAAAAAAGACAGATATTATGTACAAAGTAAAAAAATCTGTTAAGAAAGTCAATCCCGTTTTTACCTTATTAAGGTTATATCTCCTTTCTCCCGATATATTTTTTGTCCGATACTGTAACTAAGGGTATAGAAATATACACCGGTTTCTGCGGGTACTCCCTTGTAAGTGCCATCCCATCCTACAGTTATATTTTGCGTTTGAAACACTTCGTTTCCCCATCTGTCAAAAATTTTGAATTCTAAAAGTTTGGTAAGATCGTCGGGAATTAAAAGTTTTAAAATGTCATTTCTCCCATCGCCATTGGGAGTGAATGCCGTAGGAAGGTTTGCATTGGTCACGCTAATCGTTACGGAGTCCATAGCTTTGCATCCTTCCTGGCTGGTTATGGTTACGTAATATAATGTGGTACTTTTTGGTGTGGCAAAGGGATCTGCAACATAAGCGTTCGATAGCGTAGAAGAAGGACTCCAATAATAAGAACCGCCTCCGCTTGCCATTAAATGATAGCTTTCTCCATATTTTATCACTTCATCTTCCCCGGCATCTGCATTGATGATGGGATGAACGGTGATATCGGAATTAAATTTCTTTTTACATCCTAAAGGGCCTACTATTTCCACCTGATATTCAGTACTTCTTAAAGGTCTAAGGATAAGGGATGTTACCTGATCGCTACTTACAGTATCAGGATTGATCCAATTGTATTTAACTCCACCATAAGCTTTTAACACAATAGTATCATAAGGACAGATAGTAGCTTTTTGCGGTTCTAATCCTGCATATTCAAGATGATCAATCACTAAGTCAAATTCATCCGACAAGGTACAGGTACTACTGCCATCTCCTGATTTATAAGTTATCGTTAAAGTATAATGCACGGAACTTGTTGTATTCACAATGGGATTTATAATAGTGGGATTACTCAAACCGGTGGAAGGAAACCAGTTTACTGCTACAATATTTTGTAAGGGAATATTATTGGTAGGCATTAAGATATAGCCATTCAATGAATCACATACGATAGTATCAGCCGGCAGAACAGGTTTGGGGTTTAATAATACTTCGATTGTGTCAGCTCCGGGACATGCCAATTGTGCAGACTGTATATTGAGGATATACTTTCTTGGTTGAGTTATTTTTACCAGGGGGGTTAATGTATTTTGTCCGCTAATCATTTCTACGGGCGTTCCTCCGGTTATATCTGTCCAATCTAAATTGTAATTGGCGGCGTTTAATATCTGCGCTTGCAATTGTATGCTATCTCCTTCGCACTGGTACCAAGTATTTGCTATCTGAATTTGGACTTTCGGATCTTCAAAAGTTTTTATAGTGTCTGGTAAATAACATTTGCCTCCGGGTTCATACATATATACAACGTACTGCATATTGCCGACTGGGGTAGCAAAAGGATTGGCAATATTGCTCGCAGAAAGCGTGGAATTAGACGGTGCCTGCCATGCGTAAGTACTGTTAGTGTCTGCAAAAGCAAAGAACTGCAACACATCGCCTGGGCAATAATGTACTACTGTGTCGGGCAATGCATAGTAGGGAACCGGTATAAAATTGATGTGCACGGTATCTGTATCTGATATACCACACTGTCCTATAATAGAATCGATGGCAATCACCACAAATACGCTATCAATAGAAGGGTTTACCAATATACTTTGTCCAATGTTGCTGCCGATGATAGCAGGGTTGGGTATCCAATGATAGGTTACGTTAGAGGTATTATTGACAGTTTTGGCAGTAAGCAAAAGAGACGGAACAGTAGCTTTGCATAAGGTAGTATCATTTGTAGATAGTGCAAAAGCGGTATCTAATATTTGGATGGTAACATATGTTGTATCAAAAAGATTGCAAGTAGCGGGATTATCTGCTACAAGCATCACATTATATACCCCGGGATGCTGAAACGTATGTGTGGGACTGGTTGTAGTGGTGGTGGGTGTATTATCTCCAAAATCCCAATAATAACTTATTGCATTTTGAGATACATTGTTGAAAGTGACTGTAAAAGGCGCTGAACAACTTGTGTATCCCGGGTTAACCGATGTCAGCGCTACTACAGCGGGGGAGTTATTATCAATTTTAAATCCGACTACATCCCAGGAAGCACTTCCCAAAGGGTTGGGAAAAGCTGCGCCTGTAGTGGTGGGGAAAGCTCCGGCTGTACCATGGCATACTGCGTGGTAAATGATTCCTTTTTTATCAAACCGGCTTGTACCGCCATCAAGATGATCTCCGCTGCCGCCAAAAAAAGTTCCGAACAGCAAGCTCGTAGCATCTATATCCAATACTCCCAACCAAAAGCCCTGTGGTGTTGTGCTAAGCGCATTGGACGTAGTAGGATATCCTGCAATGCCTGAGAATCCTGCTAAATAAATCTTACCACAATTATCTGCCAAAAAAGCACTGGGATTAATTCCCCAGCCCCCTCCTGATGTTGCAGAACCGATGCGTGTGGACCAGATGATAGTATCCACATTCGGTGTAAACTTTGCTACTAAGGACATACCGCCTGTATTGGAATACTTGCCCGGTGTAACAGGAAAGCTGGTTTCTGTAACACCATATACATATAAATTACTTTTACTGTCATAATCAACAAACTGCAACGAAGTGCCGTTAGAGGGAGTGGGTGCCGGAATACAAGACACATAGCTGGATCCTATAAGACCTGTGAGGTTTGGATTTAATACAGTAAGCACACCTGCATTCGTACTTAATGAAGTAGTCTGATATGCGTTGGATGTAACAGGATAGTTGCTGCTGGCGCTTTCGCCGGCAACAGCAACATTTCCATTTGGCAGTTTACGTATGCCTGTAAGCCGCTCATTGTCTGAACCGCCTAAATAGGTGCTCGCAAAAAGGTTACTACAATTATTATTCATAATAAAGACAATCCCGTCACCTCCTCCAAAACCTGAGCTACCGCCATAAGTTGTTTGGAACGCGCCACCTGTTGTCGGGAAATCTGTTGATTGTGAAACATCCGCAACGTAAATATTATTGACATTATCTAAATAAATTTCTCCTTTTTCCAACATATCTCCATCGTCATCGCTTCCTCCGATATAAGAAGAGCCTATTAATGCTGTCAGTGAGCTGTTTAAATGTGTGACAGTAATATCTCCGGTACTGTATGGAGAAGAACCACCATTGTAGGTATTGTCATAACAGCCTGTGCTTACAGGAAAATCGGATGAGCCGCAGTGTCCTAAAATGTAGAGATCCATATTAGCATCGCATATCATACTTATCGGCACTTCCCTTTGTGCACCTCCTAAATATGTTGAGGACAAAAGAGAAGAGCCGTTAGAACTAAACTTATTAATTCCCATATCCACATTTCCTCCAAATGTTGTTTGAAATGCACCTGTGGTCGCCGGCCATCCAACTGCAAAACACTCTCCACCATCTATTAAATCACCCAGATTGTTGTAAGTAGCGCTGAAGCCAAAAGTAGTTGCAGTAGAGCCGCTATAGCTGGCAAATATTAATGTTGGGTCGATAATTACCGGAAGTTCATTATTGATTTCGCCCGCAATTTCAAAACCGATCCTGTTCTTTCCCACAGATACATAATGACATTTTACCTCTTGTTTAATCCCATTTACATTCTGATAGGTATAAGGAAATGATTCCTTTACTGTTCCTAAAGAAGTTGCCATTTCCAATTCCCCGTCTTTATTGATCTTAGGAGCTACACCCTCAAATTCCATTTTTATCCGACTGATATCTGCTCCTTTGTGCAACACTAAATCATACTTAAATTGTCTGGCAGATGAGGAATAGACGACCAAATCAATATCCGGATAAATGTTCTCATAAATTATTTTCCCAAACAACGGTACTTCACTTTTCCATTTTGCAGGGTCATTGCCAATAAAATAATTATGATAATAACTTCTTTTGTCGTTTTCAATTGGCAGCCCGCTCAAGCTACCGCCGCTGAATTTAAGACGATATGCATGAGACTGTATCTTTTCCTGAGAAACATCTTTTTTTCTTTGAAGGCGGAAATCATGTATTCTGTCTAAGTCTTCCGTAGAATAAAGATTGTATGTAAACCCCTCTTGTGTAATAAAAACAGCGCCACCCGGAATGTTAGATTTGTATTGGATAAACGACTCCCACTGTCCATTATTTTTTATAAGCGAAAGCGGAAGATTTTCATTCGGAGAATTAGGAACTTGGCCCCGGCAGTGTAAAGTAAATAAACTTGATAAAATGACTGTAAGTACAATTTTTATTTTCATAACAATAGGAAAGACATACAAAGGGGAGAAGTAGTTAGGTAATATAAAAAAAACAAAAGGAAATAATATGGTTTTTTCATGAAGTGCTGCGGAAAATGACCGATATTTATAAGCTGATTGCTATATAATTTATGCACACCATAGGCATCACCGGCGGTACAGGCTTTATTGGTCATCACCTTTCCGACTTGTTACTAAAAGAAGGTTATAAAGTCATTGTGTTTACCAGAGATATGCACAAAGTAGCGCGCCGGGAATCTATAAAATACACGTACTGGAATCCTGATGAAAAAAAGTTTGATCTCAGCTATTTCGATGATATTGTAGCGGTCATCAATCTTGCCGGTGCCGGATTGGCCGATAAAAGATGGACACAGAAACGGAAAGATGAAATTGTGCAAAGCCGTGTTCAGAGCACCAGATTCCTTATAGAAAAATTAAGAGAGCACGCACCCAACTGCAAAACGCTGGTAAGCGCATCCGCCATTAATTATTATGGTATTGATAAGCCGGGCATTGTTCCTTTTCACGAAGACCGGCCAGCGGCAAATGATTTTCTGGGTACGGTTTGCAAACTATGGGAAGAAGCCGCGCACACCGGAGATGATTTTTTACGTACAGTAATATTAAGGTTCGGTATTGTGCTGGGTAAAGATGACGGCGCATTTCCCCGGTTTGCAGATCCGCAAAATATGGGGTTAATTCCTATTATTGGCAATGGTCGCCAAGTAATGAGCTGGATTCACATTCACGATCTGTGCAACATTCTTATCTGGGCCATAACCAATGATACTATTCGTGGCATCTTTAATGCTGTCGCTCCGCATCCTGTTACGCAACGAAGGCTTTTAAAAACAATAAGCAAGGAAAAAAGCGGATTGAAAATACCATTTCATGTTCCTAATGCTTTGCTGGCTGCACTTTTCGGTGAAATGCCCAAAGCCGTAATGCAAAGTGTGTGTGTGAGCGCCGATAAAATACAAGCGGCAGGCTTTGAATTTAAATATCCGCGGATAGAAGCATCAGTAAAAAGTATTTTAAAGCATGCCGCTATTGATAAGCATAATCTGCTAAATACTCAAACAGAGGAGTAAGCTTTCCCGCTTTACAGATAGTGGCGCGTTCTATGATATCACTTTCCGCTTTCAAAAGTTCGGGAATAATAAATTTTATCAGATGCTGTCCAAAATGAAAAGATGCGTCTCTTGGCAATTCATTGGGCAAATTATCCACGGCCATTACATCAATCACTTCATCCGAATTTTGAAACGGCTGTGTTTTATTAAATGTTTTCTTATCAATACCATACACAGGATTATCTATAGTGCTGGCGCCTCCGTTAATCGGTACAGAACCTTCCATATCGCAGGTAATATCCGCAATTACATTTACCTTAAAAGTTCCGGACTGAATATCTTTTTTCTCAAACAATCTTTCTATATGTTCATCCCAATAAATGCCGTTCATCAGAATATCAGTACAAGATAAATAGTTTCTGAAAAGACATTTGTAAGCTTCTGGATGCGCATGAAAATCATCTCTGTGATAGGTGTTATCATCTTTCCGGGCATAAAGACTGTTGCCTTTGAGATGTGTATAAACCGGATATTGGTAATCGTTCTTACGGAAATCTTCCGGCTCCACAAATTCGATGTCGGTTCTGGCCATCACATCTACAACTCCCGAAGCTACTTTACCAGAGCCGGTTACGGCAATTTTAAAATTGGGAAAATGTAGGTGTTGATATTGAAGGCTCATCTCTTCCATATCCTTACATTCATGTGCGGGCTTCAGGCTGTACACATCGTATTTTTCTCCGTAAGTAAGCAAGCCGTTATGTGCACCCACTACGCCGGCAAAAAAACCAAAACCCAAAATGCGTTGCCCGTCTGCATGGGTAAGGCATTCATAATCTATCATGCGAACATGTTTTTTTATTAATGCGTGCATCAGTTTTTGATTATACGGCTGCTTCTTTTTGGTATGGGAAAAGAAAAGGTACGTCTTGCCTTCGATCAGTTTATCCACAGGCACTTCTTTGATGCCCAGAATGATATCACAAGCAGAAAGATCGGTAACCATCTCCAGCCCAGCGTTTTTATAATCTTCATCACCATAGCATCTGTCCGGCGAGGTTTCCACCACAATTTTTACATTATAGGTATTTTGGATTTCTACACATTGCTCTGATGTCAATGCCACTCTTACATCTTTAGGCACCTTTTCTTCTCTTAGCAATCCTATTTGTATCATTTTGTATTTCAAATTTTGACAGCAAAGATAATGTAGCCAATTTTGCCGCTATGATGAATTACTTTGAATTATACGAATTGCCCGTTAGCTTTCATTCCGACAAAGATTTAGTGAAAAAGAAATTTTATGAATTAAGTAAACAATATCATCCCGACAGGTTTTCATTTGCAGATGAAAGAGCACAACAGGAAGCTTTGCAAATGGCGGCTTTAAATAATGCGGGCTACAAAACGCTCAGTAATGCCGAGGCTACAATGCATTATATTTTGAAAATGAAAGGCGTGGTGGAAGATGAAGAAAAATATAACCTGCCGCCTGATTTTCTGATGGAAATGATGGAATTGAATGAAGCGATAAGTGATTATGAAAAGGAAGAGGATGAGAAGAAAAAGCAATTGGTAATTGACAGTTGGCAAGAGCTGATGCATTATCTGAATGAAGAAACTGAAGCCCTAACAAGCGAATATGATAAAACCGGAAATGAGCAGTTGCTTACGCGGATAAAAGATATGTACTTCCGTAAAAAATACCTGTTGCGCATTCAGGAAAGAATAAATACATTTGCAGCCCATTAGCCCAGATGGCGGAATTGGTAGACGCGCTAGACTCAAAATCTGGTTTTCGCAAGGGAGTGCAGGTTCGATTCCTGTTCTGGGCACACTGATAATCAAGGAGTTACGTTCAATTGTGACTCCTTTTCCTTTTTGGGTAAAATCTCTTGCACTAAAATTTGCACTAATTCCGCCAACTACGATATTGCTAAACATTATCGTAGTTGGAGCTCTTGTAAATAAACAGCAGCTATTCGTTTACTTCACATTCACCGATTTTTCAAGGTCTTCAAACGGGATGATAAACTTATATCCTTTAAAGGCTATACCCCAACTCTGAACGATAGTTTTTACATCCAGATGCAAATCCTTAATTGCCTGATATACCCCTGCCTGCATTTCACTGGCTTTCTCAATAGCCCCTTCATCTTTAATCCAGATAAGATCACCTTCTACCAGTAATTTCTCTTGCGGAAAATAAAACACCAGGTAGTCCGCTGTATGCCCTGATTTCCTACCGATGTGATAGATATTCATGTTATAGCGCCCATCTGAGATAATCGTACTGTCTGTAATAGTTTCCCATTTCAAAGCGCGTGGCTGCAACTGAAGACTGTCCGGAACAATCGTATGCGGTGCGTTAGCCAGGAAGTTTATATAATCATTATCTTCTTTTACGCTAAGGATTGTCGCTCCCTTATGTATAAAGGGTCTTATACCTCCGATATAATCAGGGTGGTGATGACTGAATGTAAAATACCTTATCTGTTTACCCGGGGCTATTTTTTGGACTTCGCTGATGATCATCTCACCATTCTCACTATTCAACGGTGCTTCTGATACCAGTAGAAAATCACTGAATTCCACCACCATAACCCTGGAGCCTGTAGGCATCAGATCAACAAAGTAAATATGCTCACTATATTTCGTTGTTTTGAGCTCCTGTTTGACAATCTTGTCATCTCCAATTTTATAATCTGCAGGTTTTTCTAAAACTGCCGGTGCTGTTATTGTTATACTTGCATTCAAAATATGCACTTCGTCTTTTATTCTTCCATTGAACTTTTCGATTAGGATCGTTTTTGGATATGGCAAGGAACCTGCAGAAGTATAGTCCCTGTAATAAAATGTGCTTAGCACATCACCTCGCAAGTCATCATTTTCCAGTGTAGTGATCTTCTCCACTTGCTTATCAGCATTCCGAATATACAATCGCGTAACGGTTTTATTGATAGTCGTCTTATAAACAGAAAACTCTGTATTGCTTTCTTTATCTGGTATTGATTTATGATTGACAAAATATTCAAGAAGTGTAATAGGCGTATAACGTGCAGTCTCGATCAACTTATTCTGAATCATACTTTTTGTAATGGAAGATTGATCTTTATTCCCGTAATCGAGGAACAACAGTTCTTTTTTGTCCATCCGGGTTTTGGAATAATAGGTGCGCCTTCCGCTATTTATGGAGTCTTGCTTTAAAAACAAGATAGCATTACACCATATAGTACCTCCACCGGTATAATGATGTTGCTCCCAGGGTTCAGCGCTGTGATATAATTCATTGAGCTTCTCTTCATAATTAAAATTCAGGTACGAATGACCGAGCGGTTTTGTCTGTTTATTCCAGCATTCACGAAGAGGATCCTTTGTACCGGCGGTTGCAGAAAATGCAACAAGCATCAATAATATTGCTACTCTAATATGTTTCATTTTATGGATTTTGAAGATGGTAAGCATTTAGGTTTTGAATTATTACTGATGCATTTATTATGTTCTATATCGAAAGCTTTTCTTTCACATTATTTATAAGGGCTTTATCAAACCCGGCTTTAAGAAAGTATTCAAAATCATTTTTCAAATCGTTCTTCAGTTCATTTTCCTTCGGATTTTTCTTGAGATATGTTTGATACGATTTAATTGCTTTTTCAAAATCGTTCTTGAAGAGATAACAGTGAGCCAGATTTTTTTGACATGAAATGTCATTCGGTTCATACGACACTCCTCTGGATAAAAACCTTATAGCCTTATCATAGTCTTTACTTTCTAAAAGATGCCGTCCCAAAACACCAAATTGCCCCTCAGCAGCCTTAATGGTATCCACATTGACTACCCGTTGAGCTGAAGCAAGTATCTTGTCGTTTATTTTCCTGGTAAAGCCTGTTACCGCTCCCGAGCTATTGAATGTAAAAGATTTTCTCGTAGGAAATTCAATGTTCATGAAATCTCTTTCAGAAGTGAAATACATTTTACTATTCACACCCCCGATCCACATATAAAGTCCGTCATCTTCTTGTTTAATCTCGGAAAGTTGCCCTTCCGTAATATATGCTCCAACATATTTTAAAGCCAATATACTGCTGATGGGCACAGTGGTTATGTGTTCTGGTTCCTCAAAGCCGTTCCAGTTATAGACACGGGCAACACTGTTGAGTATTTCCAATAAAATATCCCCATTATCGGAATTAACGAATATAACAACACCTTTGCCTTGTTTAATCCCGCAATGTATAAGCCCTTAAAACCCTTATTGGCGGCATCATGAAAAAAGTATTTTTCGCCGTTTCTATCCAGAACAAAAGTTCCCATTGCTGTTGCCTGATTGTTGTAAGGTGTCAGATGCAGCATTCCCATATCATGATTCAGAACTTTTGATGCCTGACCTTTGTATGCTAATTGCATTTCAATAATATACTTACACAAATCAGTTGGTGTACTCCATAAACCTGCAGCAGCTTTTTCCGGGTATACAAAATACTTTCCTGGAGCCTCCGTTCCGTCACTTTCGTAACCGGTCGCCAAATTTTCCCTTTGGTCAACAGGAGGGGGTTGGTTAAAAAAGCTATGGGTCATACCCAAAGGCTTAAATACATTATTATACATAAATTGCTCATAGGGCTCTTTGCTAATATCGGTAAGTATTTGCTGAGAAATGAGAATGCCTCCGCCCGAATAGTTGAATTCTTTACCGGGTTGAGTTGAAGACCGCACGGGCTGGGTATTAGCAGGATACTTGCCATCCAGAATTTCGACAATGGTCGGAAGAATACTGTCCCTCTCGTAACCGGGAAATCCATAGACCGACACGCCTGCCGTATGGCTTAGCAATTGTGCCATCGTAATTTTCTTGCCTTTTGATACCGTATCATATGGGAATTTCCATGAAATTAAATATTGATTGATATCCTGATAAAGATTTAGTTTACCCTGTTGTGCTAAGCTTAAAATACCTATTGCATTTAACGATTTACTTATTGATCCGGGTTCAAACAGGGTGTTGGTCGTAACCCTTCTGTTTTCGCTTTTGTCAGCGTATCCATATCCTTTTGCCCAAACAATTTGGTAATTATCTATAACAGCAATACTTAGACCGGGCACATTATAGTGATCCATTCTCTGCTGAAGATTGTAGAATTTACCGTCGATAATGGTGCTTCCAAAGAGATTATTTTCGACCCGGATTATTTGCTCATTTATAGTTTTGGAATTAGTTTGCCGTGCAACAGCCGCTGACAAGCAATGCGAAAGCATTACAGTTAAAAATATTTCTCTCATGATGAGATGTTGATGAAACAATGGCTTGTAGATGGAAATTTTATGATTAGATGCCTGTTTGATTAGACATCGAACAAAACTATTTGCCATTCCTTCTGAACGAGCAAAAAGAATGTAAAACATTGTAAAAAGAGGTGTAAAACATTGTAAATCGCTGTGCAGAGAGCATTTATATTGTGCGTTTGGGATTAATATTGCACAGTATGAAGCAGTCTTATTATTTCATATTGATTACGGTCTTATCAGTTACCTCAGTGTTAGCTATGAAATTTGCAGATGCGAGGAATGAGTATCCTGATAAACATCTCGAAGTCGTACTTCGGAGTATCGGGCATCAACTATTGCTTCATGCTAAAGATTCCACATCCAGTGTATTGCCCGTTACAAAAATAAATGAACATATATATCAGATTTCATTTGAAAAGAGCTTTGGTTTTACTCCCGATACCTTGATGAACTTAGTAAATCAACAATTGACAAAAGCGCATATATCCGGAGATTATATAGTGAGTGTAAATGAATGCAACACAAATAAAACCGTATTTGCGTATGAAATAAATACAATCAGGGGAGATCTGAAGCCCTGTGGAGAACGAGAACAAGAAATGGGCTGCTATCTGATTCAGATTGATTTTTCGATTGAGAAGCGCTTCAATTACGCCTGGCTTCTAACAGCATTTGTACCCATATTTTCTTTAGGTTTTTTTCTGAAGCGCAGATATAACAGCCAGAATGAAGACAGCCAAAGAATAAAAGAAAATGGGATTGAAAAAACAATATCATATGATGACAAGGTTATTGCAATAGCTCCGGAATTTAAACAATTAGGAAAATTCAGGTTTTTTGATGTAAAAGGAATTCTTAGCATCAATGATGATACCATTGAGCTTTCTGAAAAAGAAATCAAGGCATTAAAAATCTTCACCTCCAACCAAAATTTGGTAGTCGAAAGAGACAGATTGAAAAAGGAAATATGGGAAGATGAAGGTGTTCTTGTAATTGACAGAAACGTGGACGTATTGGTATCTAAACTGCGTAAAAAGTTAAGTAGCGACCCTTCTGTCAAGATTGTAAATGTACATGGCAGAGGATATAAGTTTATTACAGAATAAGCTTTTGGAAGTATTAGATTGAACTCAGACAAAATCAATATAATGATATGGAAAAAATAGTACGTTATATACTTCTGTTTGCAGCTTTTTACATGCATTCTTGCAAGGGTCATACACAATCTCAATCTCCCCAAAATATAACCAAAGCAAATGCGGTCGCTATTGGGAAGCCTAAACTCACCAAAACACAAGGTTCAAATGAATATCAGGATATATGTTGTGGACTGGAAGACAAAAACGGGAATCTTTGGTTTGGAACAACGGGCGAGGGAGTATATCGTTATGACGGCAAATTGTTCAGCCAGTTTACGATTCAAAATGGATTGAGCAGTAACTATGTCTGCTCAATGTTGGAAGACAAAAATGGGAATATTTGGATTGGCACAAAAGAAGGGTTATGCTGTTTTGATGGAAATGCTATGAAGAGAATTACTCTTAACAAGAATTCATCGTTTCAATCATTTAATCCAAATAAAAACTATTCACCCACAGAAAACTCTAACAGCGTATTTTGTATAATGCAGGATGCCAAGGGGATACTGTGGCTTGGGACAACAGACGGTGTTTATTGTTTTAATGGAAAGAATTTCACTGCTTTTCCTGATAATTTCAATGTTATAAACAAAAACAAACTCACACTTAAGAGCGTACAATGTATATATGAAGACAAAAGAGAGAATCTTTGGTTCGGTTCCGGCCCGATGGCGTTTGAAGGGCTCAGTTTATATGACGGGAAAGCCCTGACTAAGATTGAGCTAAAAAATGAAAACTGGATCCGTGGTATGTCTGAAGATGAAAATGGTAACTTGTTGCTGACTACAAGACGAATTGGTGTAGTGAGCTTTAACGGGGAAACTTTTTCAGAGTTTCCGACACCTCGAAATCTAAAGAAAGATTTACTCACTTATGTATTTACAGATCGCCAGGGATATATGTGGTACGCTTCTGATTATATAAATGATGCTGATATAACAACCGGTGGATTTTGGCGGTTTGATGGGCAATCATTTCATGAGTTTTCAAAGAAGGATGGGATGAGCAACACATCAGTTACCTTTATCTTAGAAGACAAAAACAAGAATATTTGGATTGGGACAAGAAATACCGGATTATATTGTTACGATGGCAAGAGCTTTACAAATTTTTCAGAATAATATTCTTATGTCTATTGACCATAATTTATCTACCCTAAGTTTAACAGACGGGGTTCCTATTGTTAAAGTAGCTAAGGATCTTTATTGGCTACAATTATAAAAACGCCTTTTTAAAAACATTAGGTATTCGGTAATTTGGCGTGGTTACTCGATGATATGTTTGTTACCGGAGTTTGTATGAATAAACGGTGCTTTCTGAAACACTATGCTGCTGCCATTTTATTGTACTTATTGCGATATTCAACAGGTGTAAGACCGGTGATTTTTTTGAAAACAGAACGAAATGCTTTTGTATCAGTATAACCGACATCATACATCACTTCATTAATGTTTTTACGGCTTGACTCAAAGCTCCGTTTGGCGCTTTCAATCTTCACCCTGTTGATATATTCCAATACAGAATTATTGGTAGCCGCCTTAAACCGTCTTTCAAAACTTCTCCTGCCCAACGAGGCTAAAGCTGCTAACTCATCAATGGTTATTTTTTCGTGAATATTTTTATCAATAAAATCCTGCACTTTTTTGATAATCTCATCATTATGATTTTTCTGACCCTGAAACATAGCAAAAGCAGATTGGCTCTCTCTGTCGATATCAACCGCGAAATATTTGGAAGCTAAAATCGCCGTTTGCCTGTCGGTATATTTTTCTACCAGATATAGTAACAGATTCCAGTAAGACATTGCTCCGCCGCTTGAATAAAGACGATGTTCCTCTGTAACGATGCTGCCGTCTATTACCTCTACCTGAGGAAACATATCGCGAAATTCATTTTGAAAACCCCAATGCGTAGAACATTTTTTACCGTTGAGCAATCCCGTAGATGCTAATAGAAAAGCGCCTACACAAAGCGATGCAATGTCTGCTCCGTTATCGTATTGCTCTTTTATCCAGGGTAATGATTTTTTGTTCGCCTCAATACCCGTTTTCATATCACCGAATAATGCCGGAATGATCACCAGATCTGTTTTCTTCACATCTTTCAAAAGTTGCGAAGTGTAGATAGAAAACATACCATCATTGAGTTTTACTTCCTTTTTCAACCCCACAAACTGTACATTAAATAATGGCTGCCTACCCGACACAGACATGAACTGATTAACCATAGAAAATAAATAGTGCGGATCGGCTATGGCTTGCATCACTGAGTTTTCAGGAACAAGGATACTTACATGCTTCATTTTCCAAAATAGTTTACGGTATGGATAAAGGTAGAATAAACTTTGTCGTAAATCACCCTTTTGTTGTCATCATCGTATAGTATAATTTGTAAATAACCAATGCATCTTTGTATCGTTCATTCAAACAAATAAATTTTTAAAAACACGAAAAATATGAAACAGGTATTCATCAACTTGGCAGTAAAAGACCTCGACAGGTCTATGAATTTTTACACAGAATTGGGCTTTTCAAATAATCCGCAGTTTTCGGATGACACAGCAAAATGCATGGTGTGGAGCGAGAGCATTTTTGTAATGCTATTGACACACGAAAAGTTTAAAACATTTACCAACAAGCCTATTGCAGATACGAAAAATGGAATTGCAGGGTTGTTCTCTCTTTCATTAGAAAACTTAGCACAGGTAAACGAAATAATGGAAAAAGGTCTTGCTGCGGGTGGTATTGAGCCTAATGAAATAAGAGATTATGGCTTTATGCAGCAACGAACCCTGGAAGATTTTGACGGGCATACCTGGGAGCTGTTTTATATGGATATGAGTAAATTTCCCCAATAACCATAAACAAAAAACCATTAAAAAAATAAAAAACCATGAGAAAAGTAAAACTGCAAATGCAAATGACTATCAATGGATATGTTGGCGGGTCAAATGGAAAAAATGACTGGATGACATGGACTCCCGATGATGAATTTACATCGTTTCTCCGTTCTATGCTTGACAGCTCAGATACGCTTTTACTGGGCAGGAAAACGGCAGAAGCTATTATACCTTTTTGGGAAAATGAAGCGAAGCAACATCCCGATCATCCATTTGCAAAAAAAATTGCCGACATCCCAAAAATCGTCTTTACTCATACACTCACTGAGCCGCCTTGGAATAACACGATCTTGGCAAAAGGAAACCTCACAGATGAAATGGCAAAATTGAAAAAACAAAGCGGTAAAGACATTCTTGTTTTTGGTGGAGCGGGCTTCGTTTCATCACTCATAAAGGAAGGACTTATTGACGAATATCACCTTATAGTAAATCCAACAGCTATGGGAAGCGGTATGACTATTTTTAATTCAATTGACGGAATAAAGGAATTCACACCTGTAGCATCAAAACTTTATCCGGGGGGAAAGATTGTATTGAAGTACGAACCGAAAAATAATTAAATAAAAAGATTATCAACAATTTCAAAAATCATACGGATAACATTTAAAAACTAAATAAAATGGAAAAGAACAAAGTAACATTACACAGAGTGATAGCGGCTTCCCCGGAGAAAGTATTCCGCGCATTTACAGACGCAGATGCCATGGCAAGCTGGTTGCCACCTTATGGATTTGTCTGTAAAGTCCATCAGTTTGATTTTAAAGTAGGCGGCACATACAAAATGAGCTTTACCAATTTTACAACGGGCAATGCGCATTCCTTTGGCGGTGAATATTTGGAAATCGTACCCAATCAATCATTAAAATACACCGACAAGTTTGACGATCCTAATCTGCCTGGCGAGATGATCACCACAGTGTTGTTGACACAAGTAAGATGCGGAACAGAATTGCATATTACACAAACAGGCATACCCGATATAATACCAGCTGAAATGTGCTATTTAGGATGGCAGGAATCGTTGGAGAAACTAAAAAAAATGACAGAGCCTAATATTCCTGACGCTTAAAGATCAACTGAAAAAATAAATGGCACAGATAAATGCCTATCTCACATTCAATGGTCATTGCCGGAATGCAATGACCTTTTACAAAGAATGTCTGGGCGGTAAGCTCACATTTCAAACTATCGGCGAATCACCATTATCAGCTAAAATGCCAAAGCGGATGAAAGATTGCATTGTACAGGCTACATTGTGTAATGAATCGTTGCTGCTAATGGGTACGGATATGGTAGGTGAGCGGAAACTGATAAGCGGCAACAATGTTTCACTTGTCTTAAACTGCAATAGTGAGGAGGAAATAAAAAATTGCTATGTAAAGCTTTCGGTAGGCGGAAAAGCCGATCATCCGTTAGAAAAAAATTTTGAGGGAGCTCTGTTTGGCACCCTTACCGACAAGTTTGAAAATCATTGGATATTGCACTATAATAAGAACCATTAACATTTTGAAAAAAAAACTACGCATTTACTTGAGCTAACTTCGGTAAAATCACTATCATTTGGTTCCACAATGTTCGACTTTGGGGCGTGAAACCATTATAAAAAAACATCAATGCTGACAAGGCTTTGAGGTTTTTTTTTGATTTGCTTTTTGAAATCGTTTTTTAAAATAAGTGAGATGAAATTTTTAGTGTCTTAAAATTTTTTCCATTTTCTTCCCTTTTGCCAATTCGTCAATCAGTTTATCTAAATATCTTGCTTGTTTGGTCAATGGATTTTCAATTTCTTCGATTCGGTAACCACAAATTACACCCGTAATGAGTTGTGCGTTTGGGTTTAATTTTGCTTTATAAAAAAACGTTTCAAACGTTGCTTTTTCGTCAATGAGTTTTTGCAGCTTTTTCTCGTCAAACCCTGTCAGCCATTCAATAACTTGGTGCAATTCTTTGACCGTTCTGCCTTTGGTCTGCACTTTAGTTACATAATGCGGATAGACAGAAGCAAAAGTCATTTTTGCAATTCTTTCGTTATGTTTTTCTGTTTCCTTCATTTGCTTTAAGATTATGAAATTAAGGTTCTGTTTTGGGTTGTGCAACTTAAAGAAGCATATTCCAATACGTTGATAAAAAAGGTTGGGTGTGTTTGCATAATTGAATGATGTGGAAGATAAAAAAGTGATGAAGAATGATGTTATTTTGGAATTGATAAATAAAAAATCTTTTTTCACAATAAACTTTTCACAATGAAATCCATATTTACTTTCAATGAATTTAGAAAGCAGGCAATTTCTTAAAAGTCTGTGTTTATTTTCCGGTTTTGTTTCAGGAATTGGATGGCTTATTTACTTTATCCAGTTTTTCAGAGAGTTTGAGGAGCATCATGTTTTTTGGTTTTTACTTCAAAACCCCGGTTCACTTACTTATCCTTTGATATATGCAAAGTTGAAATTCGTCAGATGAATTTAGGCATGTCAATGTTGCAATCAAACTTTGGCTACCAGCAAAAACAAAAAGATGCCGCATCTTACGGCATCTTTTCGAAATTTTCGTGGGCCCACTAGGACTTGAACCTAGGACCACCTGATTATGAGTCAGGTGCTCTAACCAACTGAGCTATAGGCCCGCGACTACATAGGCAGTCTTAAAATTGGATGGCAAATGTAAGGGTTTCTTTGAAAATCGGAAAACCATTTTTCTAAGTTTATTTTTGACAAATGATAGAAGGGATCCGGCATATTATTTTCGATCTTGGCGGCGTATTGCTTAATATAGATTACAGCCTCACAGAGCAGGCTTTTAAAAATTGTGGCATTGAAAATTTTGACCAAATTTATTCACAATTAAAACAGGAAAAATTTTTTGATGACTTGGAAACCGGGAAGATTACAAGCGGTGAGTTTACACAAAGCATTCAACAAATTGCTGCGCATGAAATTTCCGAAGAGCAGATCATCACTGCTTGGAATGCGATGCTTTTGGATTTACCTGTGAAAAGATTGCAGCTTTTACAACAGTTGCGCAATCATTATGATCTTATTTTGCTGAGCAATACCAATGAAATTCATGAAGCGGCTTTCAATAAAATAACACAACAGGCGCACGGCACACTTATCGGTGCATTTTTCGACAAGATATATTTTTCGCATCGTGTGGGAATGCGTAAACCTGATAAGGAAATCTTTGAACGTATTTTAAATGATACCGGTTTTAAACCGCAGGAAACTTTGTTTATTGATGATAGTCCGCAACATATAAAAAGCGCAGAAATGCTGGGAATCCAAACAATTTTTTTAGAGAAGGGAATGACTATTGAAGATCATATTTTCAAACCTAAAAATCAGGATTTAACTTCTTCATAATCGATATATTCACCGCGTTTAGGTGCAGTTTTTCTGCGCTCTGTCTCCTGTCTTTTCATATCATCCATTTGCTTCTGCATTTCTTTTACTTTCTGCGTAGCCACAGTGGTGAGCTGAAAAAGCGGCAATAAAAATCTCATTACAAACCTTACGATAAGTGTGAGAATGATAGACCAAAGTATGAATCTGAATAACATAAACAATATCCTCCTTTCGCTTTTGGGAGTGTAAATGTACAACAGTTCAAAAGGATTTCCGTGCACAAATCGTTAAATTGAACCAGCGGCAATTTATAATTTCCCCGATTGTTTTCATTTGAGTTTTGTGGGTTGATGCTGTACTTTCACGCGTTATTTCTTTTTCTCCCATGAAAGCATTTTTTACAATTATCATTTTTCTGGCTGGTTTCCCAATTATTGTATCAGCGCAGGATATTCATAATTACCGCACCACTTCCAATCCTTATTATTGGAAAAACAGAAAACCTGATGCAGCTTACTGGCAGCAGGATGTAGCTTATAAAATAGATGCAAGGCTTGATGAAATCACGCATATCATAGAAGCCACAGAAGCGCTGGATTACTATAACAATTCTCCGGATACGCTTCGCTACGTTTATTTCCATCTCTTTCAGAATGCGTTTGTAAAAGGTTCTTACCTGCATGAGTTGGAGCAGGCAAAAAAAGTAGCTGTAAAAATGGGAGCTTATGAAGCCGCCGGTTTGGGAACGGTAATCGAAAACTTGAAAGCGGATGGCGTAAATGTGGAAACAGAACTGGACAACACCATATTGAAAGTTTATCTGCCCCAACCGCTCTATCCTAACTCATCCGTAAAATTTACGATGAATTTCAAAACCTATTATGATAACGGAGCCACACGCAGAAGAATGAAAATGTATCCTGCATGGGGATTTATGCACTACAACGGTGTGCAATGGTTTCCCAAAATATGTGTGTACGATCGCAAATTCGGATGGGATACGTACCAGCATCTCAACAAAGAATTTTATGGCGAGTTCGGCTCGTATGATGTGTCGCTGAATTTTGCCTCCAATTATATCGTGGAAGCCACAGGCGCTTTGCAAAACAGAGAAGATGTGCTGCCCCAAAGATTGCGCGAGCAACTGGATGTAAAAAATTTCGCTTCCAAAAAATGGAATGAAGCTCCTTCCGTTATCATTTCCTATAATAAGAACGAAAGAAAAACCTGGAAATTCCATGCTGATAATGTGCATGATTTCGCCTTCACAGCTGATCCCTCCTATCGTATTTCTACGACTTACTGGAAAGGAATAGAATGCGTGGGGCTGGTGCAAGAACCTCATGCTGCTGCCTGGCAAAACAGCGGAGAGCTGGTGGCAAAAATCATTGAAACATTTTCAAACGATATCGGAATGTACGCATATCCTAAAATGGTGGCGGCAGATGCGGCGGATGGTATGGAATACCCGATGCTTACGCTCGATGGTGGTGGAGAACCGGGTTATCGCAGCTTGCTGGTGCACGAGATCGGTCATAACTGGTTTTATGGAATGGTGGGCAGCAACGAAACTTACAGGGCAGCGATGGACGAGGGTTTTACACAGTTTCTTACTGCATGGGGACTTGAAAAAATAGATGGAAAAAATATGAAAGAAAGTATGCCAAAATCCAACTATAAAAAGAAATTTTATGAACCGACCAACACCCGAGATCGCAACGTTTACAATGCTTATATAGCTACCGCTTTAAAAGGCGAACCTGCGACGCTTAATACGCACTCCAATGATTTTAATGACGCGCTCGGGCATGAAGGCGGCTACGGGATGGTGTATTATAAAACCGCTACCATGCTTTACAATCTACAATATGTGCTTGGCGACTCACTTTTTCTCGCTAGCATGCAACACTATTTCGATCAGTGGAAGATGGCACATCCCTATTTTGAGGATTTTAAAAACTCTGTTATTCAGTTTACTAAAATAGATCTCAATTGGTTTTTTGATGAATGGTTTGAAACGACGAAGAAGATTGATTATAGCGTCAAAAATATTCGTATGCTAAAAGGCACTGACAGCTTCACTGTTGCCTTTGCAAGAAAAGGACAAATGCAAATGCCGGTAGATTTTACGGTAACCGAAAAAAATGGCAATCGGCAATCGTATCATATCCCGAATACTTTCTTTCAGAAAAAAACAGGCGCGATTACATTGCCTAAATGGTATGGCTGGGGAAAAATAAATGAAACCTATACTGCTGTTGTAAATGCACCATCAGGAATAAAAAATATACAAATAGACACTTCTGGAAGGCTGGCGGATGTAAATGAACTGAATAATAATAAAACTCGTAGTTTACCTTTTAGTCCGCTGTCCTTAAAAATGAAAATTGACGGAGGCTTGAATCGCTATACTGACCGGCATCATTACAGAATGTACTGGCGGCCGGATGTGTGGTGGAATGCTGTTGACGGAATTAAATTAGGCGCGCACGTTGAAGGAAATTACATGAATATTATGCACAAGCTGGATGCAAATGTCTGGTGGAACACCCATTTCTTTCAAGAAGACGCCTATCTCAGTTATCAAAGTGAAAGCTATTACCAGCGCTACCTCCCGGTAAATTTTACCCTGAATTATACAACGCCCGTTTCTTATAATCACCCCGATCATGAAGAGCAGCTGAATGTGCGTTTGTTAGATGGTTTGGTATATGGGAGAATTGGGCATAACTGGCGGCCCAATGAAAACATCTTCGCGCAGTTTTACTTCCAAACCTTATGGCGACCGTTGTTGTATGACTTGGATTATCTTCTTTATCCTAACGAATGGAGCAGCGATAAAAAACGTCCCAACAACACTTTCAACATTGCGCTGTCGAGAAATTATCAAACTTTGCACAACAAAGGATTTGCAACTGTAACCCTGCGCGCACCTTTTCTGGGTGGCAACGAACCAGATGCTTTCAATTACAGCTATGCACAGTTGGAAGCCGTCAATACCATGCAGCTTCATAAGTTTGAAATTCGCAGCCGTATCTTCGGACGCGCCGGCATGGGCACACGCGTGCCTTATGAAAGTGCTTTGTGGCTCGCAGGCGCCAATCCTGAGGAAATGATGGAAAACAAATATACACGCAGTGCAGGGTTTATACCGGATGACTGGTCGGATATTTCACGTTACGAAACCAATCATTTTCAAATGGGAGGAGGTTTAAATCTTCGCGGCTACGCAGGTTATTTTATCAGCGATGAAAGAAATGGCGAAGTGCTGATTGGCTATAAAGGAAGAAGTGGCGCAGCGATGAATATAGAAGTGGACTACGACGGCTATATAAAATTACAACCCAAATTTACCCGTAACTGGCTGCATATAGATGCTTATGCCTTTGCAGATGGAGGCGTTATAGAACTTAGCAGAATTAATAGCGTCAATGATTATTACAATGCGACGCCTACAACAATGGTCAGCGATTTCAGACTGGACGCTGGATTGGGATTTGCGGCCACTATAAAAAAATGGGGCATCTTCGACCAGGCAAAACCACTGACACTTCGTTTCGATATGCCATTTTTTATTAACCGGCCGCCGTTTGCCGATCCGCAATATCTTGGCTTCAGGTACGTTGTAGGTATTGGAAGAACTTTTTAATAAAAGATAGTTCTAATTTACACCGGATATGAAAATTATTTACACTGTCATTGCTCTGTGCTTCATAGTTGCATCCTGTAAGAAAACGGAAACGTACACGGATGAAGGCAAAAACTATTTTCCTTTAACAGCCGGAAAACAAGTGGTCTATGATGTGGATTCCATTTATTACAATGATTTTACCTGTACGGTGGACAGTTTTTTTCATCAGATGAGATGGACCGTTGGCGACACATTCAGAGATGCGACCAACCGACTGGCTTATTATATCAATGTGGACATTCGTGATAATGATAGCGATGTGTGGAAAATACACAGAGTCTATGCGGCAATACCCACGCCCTCTTCCTTAGAATTAACGGAAAACAACCTGAATTATATAAAGCTCATTTTTCCGGTCACAGAAAATACAACATGGAAAGGCAACAGCAAAATAAGTACGAGCACAGAACCTTATCAATATCTTTTTGATTGGGATTACACGTATGAAAATGCAGGACTGCCTTTTGATAACGGTATTCAATCATTTGACAATACAGTCACAGTTGCAGAGCACGATGAAATCCTGAATGACCCTGACACACAGCCGGGAGATTATGCCACAAAAACATTTGCAAAAGAGGTTTATGCAAAAGATGTAGGATTGATTTACCGGGAAATGACGAATTGGATTTATGATGCCACGGGAAGTCACTGCAGAAGCGGTTTTGGAATTGTTATGCGTGCCAGAGAACATAATTAGGCTCTAACCTTATTTATATCTCGGATGAAATTTTTCAAGTGTACTTCTTAAAAAACTCCGGTCAAGGTGCGTGTAAATTTCAGTTGTGGTGATGCTTTTATGTCCCAGCATTTCCTGCACGGCACGCAGGTCTGCACCGGCTTCTACTAAATGTGTAGCGAATGAATGCCTCAAAACATGCGGGTGAATATTCTTTTTAATGCCCGCTTTTGTTGTAAGATTTTTCAAAATGGTAAAGACCATGACGCGCGATAAAGCACTCCCTCTTCTATTTAGAAACAAAATATCTTCCTGTCCTGTTTTAATTTTCATCAGCGATCTTACATGATCTTTGTACAGTTTTATTTGCTTTATTGCTTCCCCGCCAATAGGTACTAACCTTTCTTTATTTCCCTTTCCTATCACTCTTATAAAACCAGCATCCAAATAGAGTTTTGACAATTGCAGATTGATAAGTTCACTTACTCGAAGTCCGCAACTGTAAAGTGTTTCAAGCATAGCACGGTTACGCTGTCCTTCTGAGCTGCTATGGTCAATTGCACTCAGCAGTTTGTCTATTTCTTCTATACTCAAAAAGTCCGGTAATTTTCTTTTTAGCTTTGGCGCCTCTAATAATTCGGTCGGGTTTTTTTTAACGACATCTTCCAGCAATAAAAAACGAAAAAAAGATTTGATGCCACTCAACACCCGCGCCTGTGTCCCTTCTGACAAATTCAACTTATTAATTTCCGACAAGAAACTTTGCAAGTCTTTCAGTTCAATTTCTTGTAGGGGTTTTTTATTGTCTTCGCTGTAAAAAAAATCGGCGAGCAATGCTACGTCGTACGTATAGGCTTCTATCGTATTTACAGACATAGACCGCTCCAATTGCATATAGGCTCTGAAGCCTTTAATATAAGAATCCCATAGTGCCATAATTTGATTACAAATGTAGAGCGTTTCTTATCTTGCTAATTAATAAATTCACCGCATGAAAAAAATCGCGATCATCAACGGCCCCAACCTCAATCTTATCGGTACGCGCGAGCCGGAAATTTACGGAAGCGTTTCATTAAATAACTTTCTAATCGCGTTGCAGCAAAAGAACAAGAATTTGACATTGAAATTTTTTCAATCGAATATCGAAGGAGAATTGGTGAATTTTCTGCAAAGCTGTAGAAATGAAACAGACGGCATTATTCTTAATGCGGGCGCTTACTCTCATACAAGCATTGCGCTTGCCGATGCTATCGCTGCTATAAAAACACCGGTGGTAGAAGTGCATATTTCCAATGTGCTTGCCCGGGAAGATTTCCGGAAAACTTCTTTTATCGCAAGTAAATGCATTGGCTCTATAAGCGGTTTGGGATTGAAGGGATATGAACTGGCATTAGCTTATTTTATCTCTTAGCGAAATCCTTTTAAAAATTCCCCAACGGACATTCTTTTTTTTCCTTCCAGTTGCAGTTCTTCTACATATATCCAGCCGTTGTTAGCGGCAAATCTTAAATAACTTTTTTGGTCGCTATCCATGCCGGATACGGGCACATTCGTTGTGGTAAGCTCGTAACGGCTTTTGAAAATTTTGAGCTGCTTGTCTTTAAGAAAAGTATAAGCGGTGGGATAAGGTGAAAGTCCGCGAATAAGATTATGAATGCTTTCAGCATCCTTCAGCCAATTGATTTTACAATCTTCTTTAAATATTTTGGGAGCATGTTTTAACTCCGCGTCCGTGATTGGCTGAGGTTTTTCTACAATCATTTCATTGGCAAGTCCTTCTATTGTTTTTACCAGCAATTGCGCGCCTTCCATCATCAATTTATCGTGTATCGTGCCGGCATTATCATCAGGCAAGATTTCGATTTTTTCTTGCTGTAAAATATCACCGGTGTCTATTTCATGCTTCAGCTTAAAAGTCGTTACGCCAGTTTCCTTTTCTCCATTTATAACAGCCCAGTTTATGGGCGCCGCACCACGATATTGCGGCAACAATGAAGCATGTACATTTATGGTTCCCATCGGCGGCATATTCCACACGGCTTCTGGCAGCATCCGAAATGCGACCACCACTTGCAGATCCGCTTTATACAATTTCAGGGCTTCAATAAAGGAAGGGTTTTTCAGCTTTTCGGGTTGCAAAACGGGAATGTTCTTTTCAAGTGCATATCTTTTTACCGCTGATGCCTGTAATTGCAACCCACGCCCGGAAGGCTTGTCTGGCGCAGTAACCACGGCAGCAATATGCGCGCCTGCCTGTACCAAAGCATCTAACGAAGCCACAGCAAAATCAGGTGTACCGAGAAAAATAATTTTTAAATCTTTGAGCGTTTTCATTTGCCGCCAAAAGTAGTTTTTATAAGCTGAAAACAAACTTCTCTCCAGGTTATTGCAGTTGAAAACAAGATGATTTTTGAAGCCCAAGCTTGGAATAATTACCAGAAAATTATAGTGAAAACGATATAGTTTTTATAAGGGTAAATTTTGATTTTTACCTTTTTACAATTCGCTTATCAACTCATTTTTTTGTTTTTCTTCTTATGCAAAAAGAAGTAAAATAATTGTGAAAAACTTTGTTTTTGAAATTTTTGATTAATGAAATAATGAAAATTAGTTGCTAAAAGATAGTTGCCGTTCGCTGTTTTTTTATCAGTTAATTCCAATTATTTTACTTCTTCTTTCTAGCAGTATAGTATCCCGCCAAACTCCGTTCATTTTCCCAATTCTTTCTCTATAACCCACTTTTCTAAATCCAAGATTTTCGTGGATTTTAATACTTGGAATATTTTCGGGAAAAATTCCGGCTTGTAATGTCCAAAGTTTTTCGTTTTCACTTTCAATAATTAATTTTTCAAGGAGCTTTTGTCCGATTTTATCGCCACGATTTTTATCTGATACATAAATGCTGACTTCCGCAACACCTGCATAAACACATCGTCCTGAAACAGGTGACAATGCAGCCCAGCCAACAATCTCATTGTTTTTAATTGCGACAAATCTACAATTTCTCAAATGCCCGCTGTCCCAGTCTTTGTATAATGGTATTTCTTGTTGAAAGGTTGCATTTCCAGTGGCAATACCTTGCTTGTAAATTTCAGAAACGCTTTGCCAGTCATCTTCTATCATCGGTCTAAAAATTATAATCATTATTGTCAATTTATAACAGAGTTGTGCGCTTCTTTTTATAAGGATTGCTAGCACATAAATATATGCAATAACCCAAGATTACTTATAAACATTAGTGTTATATACTTTATATTATCGTTAGTACGATTCGATCTTCGCCCTTCCTGCCGCTAAGCCCCAAAAAATTAATAGCTTTGCACTTCATATTTTTTTATGGACGTAAAACAGCAAACACAACCGGAAGCTACATTGGAACAAGCTACCAAACTGGGACTGAGAGAAGATGAGTTTGAAAAGATAAAAGAAATACTGGGGCGCACACCCAACTTTACCGAAACTGCCATGTATTCCGTGATGTGGAGCGAGCATTGCAGCTATAAAAACTCCATTAAATGGTTGAAAACATTACCTCGCGAAGGCGAAAGGCTGCTGGTAAAAGCCGGTGAGGAAAACGCCGGTTTGGTGGATATCGGCGATGGCTGGGGCTGCGTGTTCAAGATTGAGTCACACAATCACCCGTCTGCCATTGAACCGTTCCAGGGTGCGGCTACGGGAGTGGGCGGTATTCACCGCGATATTTTTACAATGGGTGCACGTCCTATTGCGGCACTCAATTCGCTGCGTTTCGGCAAGCTGGATAATCCCAAAACCAAATGGCTGCTGAAAGGTGTGGTGAAAGGCATCGGTCATTATGGCAATTGCTTTGGTGTACCTACAATTGGCGGTGAAATTTATTTTGAAAGCTGCTACCAAACCAATCCGTTGGTAAATGCCATGAGTGTGGGCGTGATAGAAAACGGCAAGATGGTTTCTGCAACTTCCGAAGGCGTGGGCAATCCGGTGTTTATAGTAGGAGCTGCTACGGGTAAAGACGGTATCGGCGGTGCTTCATTTGCCTCTGCCGACATCAGCGAAGACAGCGTAAATGACCTCCCGGCAGTGCAAGTGGGCGACCCGTTTGAAGAAAAGAAATTATTAGAAGCCTGCCTGGAAGCAGTGGAAACCGGAGCGCTGGTAGGAATGCAGGATATGGGTGCGGCTGGCATTACGTGCAGCACAAGCGAAATGAGTGCCAAAGGCGAGCATGGCATGAACATCTACCTCGACAAAGTACCTACGCGCCAAGCCAATGTGAAAGCTTGGGAAATGCTGCTAAGCGAAAGTCAGGAGCGGATGCTGATAGTAGTAAAGAAAGGACGGGAAAAAGAGATTTTAGACATTTTTGAGAAATGGGATATCCATTGTGTAGAAATCGGGGATGTGACGGATGACGGCAATCTGCGTTATTATATGAATGGTGAATTGATTGCGGATGTGCCTGCGGAAAGCCTCGTGCTGGGCGGCGGTGCACCCGTATATAATCGTGAATATACCGAGCCGAAATATTTTGAGGAAATCAACAAATTTAATCCGGATACTATTGCCGTTCCTTCAGATTTACAGGAAGTGGCATATCAGATGGTACAGTTACCTAACATTGCCTCTAAGCGCTGGGTGTATGAGCAGTACGACAGCATGGTAGGCACGGGAAATACTCATACCAATGAACCAAGCGATGCACCTGTTATTCGCGTACATGGCACGAACAAAGGGCTGGCTTGTACTACAGATTGCAACAGCCGCTATGTATTTGCCAATCCTAAAGTGGGCGGCATGATAGCGGTGTGCGAAGCAGCGAGAAATATTGTATGTAGCGGCGGTATTCCCGTAGCTATCACTAACTGTCTCAATTTTGGCAATCCTTACAATCCGGAAGTATATTATCAATTTACCCAAGCCATCATTGGCATGGGCGATGCCTGTAGCAAACTTGGCACTCCGGTAACGGGCGGCAATGTGAGTTTTTACAACCAAAGCGAAGACGGTCCGGTATATCCTACGCCTACCATCGGTATGGTGGGTGTGCTGGATACCATGGAGCAAAAGATGACGATGTTCTTCAAAAACGAAGGCGATGTGATCTACTTATTGGGTGATATGAAGAACGATATTAATTGCTCGGAATACCTGCATCATATACAAGGCGCTACTTACAGTCCTGCTCCACATTTCGATTTGGACGAAGAATATGATTTGCAGGAAACCGTTATCAAACTTATTCGTGATAAGAAAATCGTTTCCGCACATGATATTTCCGAAGGCGGTTTATTCATTACACTTGTGGAAAGCTGTATGCAGCGCAATATGGGTTTTGAGGTGAGTACCGATGCGGCTATTCGTAAAGATGCTTTCCTTTTTGGTGAAGGTCAAAGTCGTGTTGTAGTAAGTGTAGCTTCTTCTCAGACAAAAGATTTTGAAGCGGCATTAGGCAGTCAGAAATTCTCAAAACTTGGCATGGTAAAAGGGAATGGTCATCTAAGAATTGACGGCACTGACTGGGGCAATATCAGCGGCTGGAAACAGGCTTATGACGAAGCGATTGGGAAATTGATGGGATAGGAGAGGAGGATTAATGTATAGATGATAGAAGAATCATTACTGTTACATTAATTCAAAATAACCTTGGTAATTGTTTTTTGTTTTTGTTCATTCTCAACTTCAAGAAAATAAATACCGTTAGGTTCATTTATTTCTATTTGAACATGTGAAGTATTGTTAAATTGAAATTGACGAATTGATTGACCAAAAACGTTTTTCAAAATAATTGAAATTTTATTTTGAGGATTAGTAAAGACAATAAATAAATCCTTGCTTGTAGGATTAGGATATATTGTGAATGTAGGTAAGGGTATATTCCCAATTGTTTGGATGGCAGTTTTCGTGTCAAGCTTCTGGATAAAACCATCGTAATTACCCATTGATGTCATGTTAAAAACATTTGCGCCGGGATCAAAGTCTGCTGTTTGTTCAAAATAACCAACTGTCCAAATATTTAATGCAGTATCAATGCAGGTTGAAGATATTTGATCATCTCCATTTCCTCCCAATTGATATACCCAAAGTAAATTACCATTTGTGTCAAGCTTTTGAAGAAAAGCATCTGTGGCCGAACTCGTCAAATTTTGAACTGCATTTGATGGGTCTATATCCATTGTTCCTGAAAATGTAGTTGTAGAATATAAATTTCCTAAATGGTCTGAAGTGAGACGCTCATAATACGTGATGGAATTATTTCCGGATGCAGTTTGCTTTACCCATAAAAAGTTTCCCATCGAGTCCATTTTTTGAATGAATACGTCAAAAAATCCTAGGGCAGTTAAATTTTGTACAGCACTTCCCGGATCAAAATCTATCGTTCCGTTAAAAGAACCTATTATATATATGTTGCCTTCTTTGTCTGTAGTCAAGTCTTTGCCATAGCATGTATTATTACCGTTAAATCCTTTTACCCAAATATAATTTCCATGATAATCTAATTTTAAAACAAAGGCTGATGTCATTGAAGTGGTGATGGTTTGTATTCCTTGTCCAGGATCAAAATCAACGTCATGAGCATAATCTCCTGTCAGATAAATATTGTTATTGTTATCAGTCGTTATTGCTGTACCATGTATAATACCTTGTGGTGCATTTGAATGCCCATGAAAAAATTTAACCCATTGGAAATTGCCTAGTGCATCCATATTCATTACAAAAACTTGTGTACTGCTTTGAAATGATGTGTCATAATAAGTGCCCGGCCCAGGATCGAAATCTAATGAGCCACTATAAGATCCATAAATGTTAATAGTGTTGTTAGGTCCTTTTATCAGGTCAATTGCCAGACCACCACCTTTTAATTGTTTTACCCACATTAAGTTTCCATTGGTATCTATTTTCTGAATAAAAATGTCTATTGATAACGCGGTCAAATTTTGAATATTTGGCCCAGGATCAAAATCGACTGTGTGGTGGAAATTCCCGATTAAGTATAAATTGCTGTTGCCATCGTAAATAATTCCTTTATATTCAAGGCCGAAAGCTCTGTTTAAGCTTTTTGACCAAACTGTATTGCCATTTGCATCGATTTTTGAAATGCTAATTTTATTGTATGAATAATATATTGAGCTATCATTCCTGCCGACAACAAATACATTGCTTCGTTCATCTGTTGTTATTAAGTCAGCATAATCGGCATAATCACTATTCAGTTGTTTGGCCCAATCAAAAGTTGGAAGTTGTGCCTTTAAAGAAGAGTAACTACTTAATAGGCTAAATACGATTAAATAAATTCTTTTCATAGTTTTTTACATATGCAACTTTTACAAGATAATAAAAAGTGATAAATGCAAATACAATTACATGCTTCCTACCCTAAAGACAAACTCAAAATCCTTCTTCTCGAAAATATTCATCCCGAGGCTATCCACGCATTTAAGGTAAACGGTTACACCGATATCACCACACAAAAAGCTGCCATGAACGAAGATGAACTGATCGCTGCTATCCCGCACATTCATATATTAGGCATTCGTTCCAAAACGCAGGTGACAAAACGGGTATTGCACTATGCGGAGCGTTTATTGGCAGTCGGTTGTTTTTGCATTGGCACCAACCAGGTAGATTTGCCGGAGGCAAGAAGAAAAGGTGTAGCAGTTTTTAATGCACCTTATTCTAATACACGCTCAGTGGCGGAGCTGGTAATTGGAGCCACCATTATGTTGTTGCGAAAAATTCCCCAGAAAAATAGATTTGCTCATGAGGGGATTTGGTTGAAAACTTCTGATAATAGCCATGAAGTACGCGGCAAAACATTAGGACTTATAGGTTATGGCAACATAGGAAGTCAGGTAAGTGTGCTTGCGGAAGCGATGGGTATGAAGGTGATTTATTACGACATACAGAAAAAACTTCCATTGGGCAACGCGCTTCCTGTTACAGATTTAAAAATCTTGTTTGAAATAAGCGATGTGATTTCACTGCATATTCCTTCGGTAGCGAATACACAAAATCTTATCTGTGAACAACTGCTGCAGTATTGTAAACCTCATACTGTACTGATCAATTATGCGCGCGGTGAAGTAGTGGATTTAAACGCTATAAAAACAGCTTTGGAAAATAAAAAACTGGGCGGCGCAGCTATTGATGTTTTCCCGGATGAGCCTAATACGAACGGGGATAAATTCTATTGTCCTCTGCAAGGCATGGATAATGTATTACTTACGCCGCATGTTGGTGGCAGCACGGAAGAAGCACAGCAGAATATCGGTGTGGATGTAAGTGGTAAGATGCTCGATTTTATTGAAACCGGTGCCACATTCGGTTCTCATACCGTTCCGCAGCTATCGCTGGCTCCTTTGGAAAATGCACATCGCATTTTGCATATTCACCAAAATATTCCCGGTGTGCTTTCGGAGATCAATACATTACTTTCCGGTCATGGTATTAACGTGCTTGCACAATACCTGAAAACCAATGAAGCCGTGGGTTATGTAGTGCTGGACGTAGATCAGCAATTGTCTTCTGAAGCTTATGATATTTTGAAAGGTGTGAAAGGAACGATTAAAGTGAGATTATTATACTGATGTTTTTTATGCTGTTCGGCATTGAAACTTTGTGTGTCTGTAATAACCGTTTTTAATGATTTTGTATAAATGTGCGTTTTACATAGCGCCATAAGATAACACCGTCTTTGCCTCGTCATTGATCATTTGCAGCGCCACATCAATGGGTAAATCGCCTTCAAGGCTTAATACATAATCTACCATTCTTTTGTGAAATTCTTTGGCATCATCTTCATAGTGCAACTGGCTGGCAATATTGTTGATCATGTTTATTTCCTGCTCTTTTACACCGCGTACCGTGTCCCAAATAGGTTTTGAAACATAAATCTGCTGGGAAAGATTGTGTTCAAATTCTGTGCGGATGTTAAACAGCAAAGTAGCTTGTAGTTCTGCCACCGTCATATTGGGTTGATACACTCTGGGAGTAAGTTGTCTGGGATGAATACGTTCTAAAAATAATGCAAGCCTTTCATAAGCTTGTAAGCGCAGCCTTACCGCTGGGCCTTGGTTTTCGCGCAGCATGGCTATTTGTTTTTCTTTAAGGTCGCTCAGTAAAAACCTGCGCACTATTACAGTACTGGCAATTAAAACCACAATAGCAGGCAGTGTGTACTTCAGAATTTCTAAAAAAGATTGCATATTCATTAGGCTTGCAAAATAACCCTTTTTAAATCAATTCATTTGTTCTTTGATAGCGCCTTGTTAAGTTTTAAAATCATTTTTCCGAATGGCATAATTTTTAAAAGATTGAAAATGAAAAAAGCATTTTTATTTCAACCCAAATTGTAACTACCATGCAAACCAATGAAATGACAATTGAGATGCTGAATGATCTCATTAAAATAAACAATGACCGCATCGTCGGTTATGAAAAGGCTATAGAAGAAGCAAAAGGAAAGGAGCAGGATTTGAAAACGATTTTCGAAAAAATGATCGGTGAAAGTACGGCTTATAAAAATGAGCTTGTTGAGAAGGCAGAGGCGTTGGGAGATGAAAATGTAGCTGATGAAACAACCGTAACGGGCGATATTTATAGGGCATGGATGGAAATTAAATCGACTTTTAAAGATGACCCCGATACGATCCTGGATTCCTGTGAATTTGGAGAAGATGCCTGGCGTAGAGCTTATGAAAACGCCTTGGCACAAGAAGATATAGATCCGGAAGTCAAAAATTTGATACAGCGTCAATACGAAGCTGAAAAGCCGTCTCATGATCTTATAAAACAAAAAAGAAATTTACATCATTAAAAAAAAGAAATTATGCAACCATCAGAAAATAATAACAATTTGCATTTGCCTCTGCAAGAGGAAGATGACAATTATATGAATACGCTGACTGCTGTGGTCAATAAAGTAGTAAAAGCAGGGTATACGGATAGCTTTAAGGTAAATAAGCAGGGACTTTATTCATCCGGGAAAGAAGCTTATTATAAGCCGGAACAAGTGCGTATTATCAATTTTTACAGGTTTGAAGGAAACTCTGATCCTGCGGATAACGCGATTTTATACGTTATAGAAACGGCAGATAATCTGAAAGGCACTTTGATAGATGCTTATGGTGCTTATTCAGATCCTGCAACGAATAAGTTTATAGACGATGTGGAAGAAATAAATAAACAAATCAAATCTGACCAATCTCCTAATGCAGCTGGGGAGTAACTTTTTTCAGTTGTGTGTTTAAAAAAGAAAGGTGCATTTTTTATAATGCACCTTCTTGTTATTTAAAAAGAAAAATTAGCAACGTTCCGTTACCCATTTCGCCACGGCAGGCGCTAGTTCTTTCTGAGATTTCCCGCCTACAAATACACCGATGTGACCACCGGGGAAAGGATATTCAGTCTTGTCTTTGGAACCTATAAATTTCATTACAGCCTTTGTACTGTTATTGGGGATGATGTTGTCTTCCGTCGCATACACATTTAGGAAAGGAACGGTCATGTTTTTAAGATTTACCGTACGTCCGCCCAGTTCAAATTCTCCTTTTACCAACAGATTATCACGGAAGAGATCTTTAATGTATTTGCGGTACATCTCACCTGCAATAGCAGGTAAATCTCCTTTCCATTTTTCCATCCTTAAGAAGTTGAGCAATTTGGATTGATCTTCCAAAGAGTCTAAAACACCAAAATATTTACTGATGTTCATACTGGGTTTCAACATGCCGAAAGCGCTGTCAATTTGCTCACCGGGTATGGTTCCCACGCTATCCACCATTGTGTCTACATCAATGTACTTTGCCCATTTATAAAGCATGCATCCACCATTGGCAAAATCGTAAGGTGCCACGTATGTAGTAAGCGATTTTAACTTTTCAGGATACAGCGAGGCGTAGATCATAGAAAAAGTACCACCCTGGCAAATACCTTGTTTATGAATTTTTGCGACTTTATGTTTTTTACGGAGAAAATCCACAGCGTCATTCATATAACCGTCTATGTAATCTTCCATGGTCAGGTAGCGGTCTGCTTTTGTAGGATAGCCCCAATCCATAATATAAACATCCAAGCCTTCATCTACCAGTTTTTTCATCAGGCTGCGGTCGGGTTGGAGGTCTAATACATCCTGGCGGTTGAGCATAGCGAAAGAAACCAACACCGGAGTTTTACATTTGGCGGGCGTTTCACGCAGATAGTGGTACATACTCACCTTATCGCTTTGCCAAACGAGTTCTTTAGGTGTGGTAGCTACTTCTACCGATTCTATTTTTTGGAGGGTTTCATAACCTTTTACAAGTTTTTGGCTGGTGGAGATCAATTCCTCCATCATGCCGCTCGGATTCCAAGTCATATTTTTAAAATAAATTTTTGCAAAGTTAATAATGTTTTGAAAGATAACCGGTAAAACTCCAGCATAGCAAAATAATGAAAATGCCCTGCGATTATTCGCAGGGCGGCTATCTGAATTTTTTTCTCTCTTTTGGGAAAGATGAATTATTTGGAGGCTAAAAAATCCTTCACTTTGTCTTTGTGAACGATACCTTCTTTAAAGGTATAAGCGCCCGTTTTAGGACTGCGCACAGCTTTGATCACTTTGGTATAATTTTTAGCTTCTGCTGCAAGTTTCGGGTCTTTCTTTATCGCGGTTTTAGCTGCTTTTGCCATAACGTATATTTTTTATGATCTCAATCTTTAAATGATTGAAATAAAGTTATTTAATTTCTTTGTGAACGGTTACTTTCTTCATGATCGGGTTGTATTTTTTCAACTCGATGCGTTCCGGAGTGTTCTTTTTGTTTTTACTGGTAATGTAACGGCTGGTGCCGGCGAGTCCTGAGTCTTTATGCTCTGTACACTCCAATATTACCTGAACACGATTTCCTTTCTTTGCCATGATGCTTACTTATTAAAAAATGCAGTTGCCTGCAAAATGTTTTTTTAAAATGATTTTACTATACAGTGGCGCCGTTTGCGCGCATTTCTTTTACTACGCTGTACAACCCGTTTTTGTTGATGGTGCGAATTGCATCTGCACTCAGCTTCAAAGTTATCCAACGATCTTCCTCTACCAAAAAGAAACGTTTTGTTTGCAAATTAGGCAAGAAACGACGCTTGGCTTTCTTATTAGAGAACGATACTTTATGACCTGTTACGGGTTTTTTCCCGGTTACCTGACATACACGTGCCATTGTTTAAATTTTTTAGGACTGCAAAGGTAAGTAAATAAACATTTAAAAAGGAAAAATTTTTAAGAAAAAGAACAAAGGAGCCAATAATAAGCTAAAAGTTAAGAATACACATAATAAAAAAAGAGTTTTTCACACAATAAAGAAATACCCAAATCGGGGTATTGATCGCCAGAACGGGTGCATTTACATTTGAAAAAAATAATCAAACTGTATTTTTTATGAAGCACACTTTATTATTGACCATTGTCGGTTCTCTTATATTTTTTACTTCTTGTAAAAAGGACGATAAAAAAAACACAAGCACCACTTGTAGTACCAATGTTTGCAATGTACCGCTTGGAACGGGGCAGACAGCCGGCACTACTCCTTCGGGTATTATTGGGAAGCACACACTTACCTATCATGAAATAAAAACCGGCGCTCCTTTTACTGATGGTACACAGGCTCAGTTTGAACTTACTTCAGATAATAAATTAATGGTGACCTATAATTCGGAATGTGTTACCATAGAAAATCCCAGACAGACAAGCCCTGTGGAAGTTTCATTTCCGGACAATTGTAAATTTAATGTAAGCTTCGCCGCATCAGCTTCTACAAATGGCAGCTTAAATGAAATAAATGTAAGCGCTATCGGAGGCGATTTTTACGGACAGTTCAGGTAAAAAAGATAAACTATAAACCCTTATGCGGATCTTTTTATAAAGGTTCGCATTTTTTTAGAAAAACAAGTCGCTGGCAATTTTGTCTGCAAAAAGTTTTCCTTTCCGTGTGAGGGTGAGTAAATGCTGCGTATGCTCTATCCATTTCCGGTCAATAAATTTTTCGGACTTATTAAGCAGCTCATCAGCGTAAGAATCCCCGAATTCCTGTCTGATTTTCATAAGATCGCATCCCCACATTGTGCGAAGCGATGTCATGATGTATTCGTTTATCTTATTGGTTTCAGTTAGCGTTTCTTCTTCAAAAAGCAATTTTCTGTCTTTTAGCAATGCCTGGATGTAGCGTGTGTTATGGGCTATATTACTTCTTCGTATAGCGCCGTCAAAAGAATGAGCGGAAGGTCCGATGCCCAGATAAGGAATGCCCTTCCAGTAATGTGTGTTGTGAATCGCATAGTTGTTTTCTTTCGCGAGGTTGGAAATTTCATAATGCTCATAATTCATTGTTGCTGCTTCTTCCATTAACAGCTCAAATTGTGCTGCTGCTTTTTCCGCATCCAGCGGTGCTGTCTTTTTCTTTTGAATATTATGATGCAATAACGTGCCTTCTTCCACCGTTAATGCATAAGCCGAGAAATGCGGAATGTCTAATTCTTTTACTTTATGCAAATGATTTTTCCACCCAATATCGGAAAGATTCGGAGAGCCGTAAATAAGATCGATAGTAAGATTGGTAAAACCTTTGTCCTGCGCGGATTTTATGGCATAATCCGCCTGCTGTGCCGTATGCGCCCTGTTCATAAAACGCAGATCTTTTTCATTAAAAGACTGAACGCCGATACTTAGCCTGTTAATGGGAGTGGACAGCAATGAAGTAAGATAGGATTGGGAAAGATCATCAGGATTGGCTTCCAGCGTCACTTCTGTTAAGTGGGTAATCGGATAGTTTTTTTGAATTGTATCGAACAATTTTTTAAGCTCATCGGCATGAAGAAGCGAGGGAGTGCCGCCACCGAAATAAATAGTTTCTACAGATGCGCTTTGCAAAAAATCTTTTTGTAAAACAAGCTCCTGATGTAAAGCCAGTAGCAAATCTTCTTTTTGAGAAAGTGAAGTAGAAAAATGAAAATTACAATACGTGCATTTTTGCCTGCAAAAAGGAATATGAATATATAAGCCTGCCATTCGTTGCTTTAGTTATTTTTGAATTGTTGATGAAAAGGATCTGCATTTTTCTTTATGGGTTATTTTTCTGGTGCTTTTCCTATGCGCAAAACTACAGCGTGGAAGTACACAGTGTAGATCATCAGGAAGATATTTTACAACGGGAAATCAAAAAAAATAGTACATTTTCAAATGCCAATGAGGCTTATTCTTTTGTAAGAAAAATAATTCCCGATCTTCAGGCGAAAGGCTATCTGGCGGCTTCCGTTGATTCTATTCAGATATCCGGAAACACCTATAGTATCGCTGTATTTATAGGGAATGTTTATAAATGGGCTGTGGTGGATTTAAACGAATTGCCCGAAATCGTTCTTTCTCAAAACGGATGGAGCAAAACCCAATGGCAAGGCAAAATCCTTGATCCGAAATTAATTGCGCGCATTTCCGAAAAGACACTGCAATGGGCGGAGCAAAACGGCTATCCTTTCGCTGCGGTATGGCTGGAAGTTCAAAATAAAAAAAATGAAGTTTTTGCAGCGTTTAAAATGGAAAAAGGTACGTTGCAAACTATAGATTCCATTTCTATAGAAGGCGATGCTAAGATTTCAAGAAATTATCTGCTGCGTTATTTAGAATTGAAAGACGGTGAAATTTATAACGAAAAAAAACTGCGGAATATTTCCACAAGGCTTAATGAGCTTGCTTTTTTACAGCAGTCTTTTCCCTGGAAAATGGATTTTGCCACCACTGGAAATCAATTGCATCTCTATATCAAAGAAAAAAAATCAAATACGCTCAGCGCGATTTTCGGGTTGCTGCCCAACAGTGTGGAAACCGGTAAATTTTTGCTGACTGCAGATGCGGCTTTTTTATTTCAGAATATACTGGGCAATGGCGAATATATGAATGTTACGTATCAGAATCTTCAGTATCGCTCACCACGCTTTAAGGCAAATGTCATTTACCCATATTTATTCCATACACTTTTGGGTTTAGATGCTTCATTCGATTTATTTAAAAAAGATACAACTTTCAGACGCACTACTTTTCATGCAGGGTTGCGTTATCAGCTGAACGCTACTGATTATGTAAAAGTGTTTTATCAAAACCAAAGCAATCGGCTGGGCGTAGTGGATACGGACTTTGTAAAAACAAATAAACGCCTGCCTGACGATGTGGATGTAACTGCCACCGGCGGCGGGCTGGAAATCAATTTCAGCAGGGTAGATAATAGGATTATTCCCCGCAACGGCTTTGACGTGAAGCTTACCAGTACTGTTTTGCAACGGAAGATAAGAGCTTCAGATGAAATTACCGGATTGAAAGATGCTTCGGGTTTTGATTATGCAGCGCTTTATGATACGCTCGTGCAGCGCAGCCGGCAATTATTTATCACGGGTGCGGCCGATTACTATATTCCATTTACCGGAAAAATAATTTTGAAAACGGCCTATAATGGAGGGTATATGTATGGAAAGAATTTTTTTCATAATGAATTGTATCAAATCGGCGGTTTCCGGCTGTTGCGGGGTTTTGATGAGCAAAGCATCTACGCCAGTCAGTATCATGTGGCGAGTTTGGAGTTGCGTTTATTGCTGGATGGAAATTCTTATTTCTATTTTTTCAGTGATAACGGTTGGGTGCAGACAAAATTTTCCCTCCAATCGCTTACCGATATTTATAACGGATTTGGAATAGGCACTACGTTGCAAACAAAATCAGGACTGTTTTCTATCAGCTATGGTTTAGGACGGCACAATGGCAACCCCGTTCAGTTTCGCCAGTCCAAAATTCATTTTGGATATGCCGCGTATTTCTAATAATTGTACTTTCGCAAGTCTGAATATTTATGCGTTTTTCACAAAAAGGTTTCTTATTTTTTTTAATTCCGTTTTTCATTTTTTTTACTGCATCGTTTACAAATGCGCAAGTAAAATGGACGGATTACGGACTTCAGCCGGTAAAAAATCTGCTGAGTGAGAACCAGGTGAATCATGCTATGGACAGTTTGATCAATGCCAATATTTACCTCACTTCTAAAACCCCGAAATATGAAAATGCCCAACCACGCAATTTTGTAAACCGTGCTGCGGATTTTTATTTTTTGCTGGGGCTGGTACTTTTTCTGGGTATCATCCGGATACTGAACCCCAAATATTTCACCGAGCTGAGCCACGCGTTTTTTAACTCTGGCGAGAGCGGCAGAGCTACCAAAGAAAAATTGCAGACGACTACTCTTTCTAGTACCTTAATGAACCTGTTTTTTATAATCGCGTTTGCGGCTTATATCTTTTATGTATTAAGGAATTTTGCGGCTGTAAGACTTTGGGAAAGACTGCCCGCCACGATGCTTTTTTTTATAACAGGCGGCATTCTGATTATTTATCTGATGAAATTTCTGGTGATAAAATTCAGCGGTTGGGCTTTTCATTTAAAATCTGTAACCGATCATTATTTATTCAATGTATTTTTGGTAAATAAAATGCTCGGCATCATCTTACTGCCTTTTATTGTTCTTCTGGCTTTTCCAAGTTCCCGCTTATTATTTCCTGTGCTTGTTTTCTCCGTGGTATTAGTCATCACTTCTGTGGTAATGCGTTATCTGAGATCGTGGAAAATGCTGGGTTCCTTCTTCCATTACAGTAAATTTCATTTTTTTACTTACCTTTGCGCCTCGGAAATATTACCATTGGCTGTTTTAATGAAGTTTTTATGGAATCAATTCCTTAAAGTGTAAGGAACTTTTCATAGACAAAATGTCCAGAACCTAAATACAATTTGCTTTAAAAACCAATGACTAAAAGTGCAACTACTGTGAAGAAAGCAACTGTGAAGAAAACGTCTAAAGCTAATGGCGTTGTCAGTAAGGAACCTCAAATTGCTAAGGTGCTCATTACACAACCCCGTCCTGATTCTGACAAATCTCCTTATTTCGAGCTGGCTAAAAGGTATGGGTTACAATTAGACTTTCATCCGTTTATCAGAGTAGAAGGCGTAAGCGGTAAAGATTTTCGCAAGCAGAAAATTGATATTACCGAATTTACGGCAATTGTGTTCAATAGCCGCAGCGCAGTAGATCATTTCTTTCGTATATGCGAAGAGCTGAAAGTGAAAGTGTCTCAGGATATGAAATACTTTTGCATTACGGAAGCCGTGGCGCTGTACCTGCAAAAGTTTATTCTTTACAGGAAACGTAAAGTGTTCTTTTCTGCTGACGGCTCGGTTGATGGCTTGAAAGACGTGCTTAACAAGCATAAGAATAATGAGCGCTTCATTGTGCAGGCATCGGACATGGTCAATAAAAATGAGATCAAGGATTACCTCATTAAGCATAATGCCAATTTTGTGGAAGCAGTATATTATAATACCGTGACCAATGATATTACTCCGGTTATGAAAAACGGGTTTGATATGATCGTATTCTTCAGTCCGTTTAGTGTGCAGGCGCTTTTTGAACATGATCCGAAGTTTAAGCAAAACGGAACTTTAATAGGCGCATTTGGACCAACCACTACCAAAGCTGTGGAAGAAGCAGGATTAAGACTAGACGTAAAAGCTCCGGCTCCCAATTCGCCTTCCATGGTTGCCGCGCTTGAAAACTATTTAAAAGAAAAAAAGAAGTAAGAATATTTTCCAGTTTTTTTGAGAAAGCCTCTATGAAAATAGTGGCTTTTTATTTTGCGCAAATCGCATAATACAACGGTTTTATTCAATAAAAATCTTAGTTTACAAATATGCCTAACAAACTGATCCATGAGCCAAGTCTTTACTTGCAACAACATGCACACAATCCTGTAAACTGGTATCCGTGGGGAGAAGAAGCATTTACAATCGCGAAAAATGAAAATAAACCTGTGATCATAAGCATTGGCTACGCTGCGTGTCACTGGTGTCATGTAATGGAACGGGAAAGTTTTGAAGATGAAGACACCGCCGCTTATATGAACACACATTTTATAAACATCAAAGTAGACAGGGAGGAACATCCCGATGTAGATCAAATGTATATGGATGCCGTGCAGGCGATAGGAGGCAACGGCGGCTGGCCGCTCAATGTATTTGCCACGCATGATAAAATACCTTTTTACGGGGGCACTTATTTTCCTCCCCGCCCGGCATTTAATCGTCCTTCGTGGATGCAACTCCTGCAACGGATGCATGAAATTTGGATAACGCGTCCGGATGAAATAAAAATGCAAACAGAGCAAATGAATCATTTTCTGAAAAATTTATCGCTGTCGGGTGCAAAACCAGCATTACAGGAATGGGAAAAGAATGTAAGCGATCAAATGGCAAACAATCTTTTGCAACATGCAGATAAAGTAAATGGCGGCTTTGGAAATGCGCCCAAGTTTCCACAGAGTATGTCTCTTCTGTATTTGCTGGAATACTATCATTTTTCGGGCAATAAAAAAGCATTGCAACATGCTTTATTAAGTCTTGATAAAATGATGCGGGGTGGTATTTATGATCAGTTGGGTGGTGGTTTTGCAAGGTATAGCACCGATGCAGAATGGCTGGCTCCGCACTTTGAAAAAATGCTTTATGACAATGCACTTTTGATACCCTTATACAGCGCGGCTTACCGTATTGTAAAAGATGAAAGCTATAAAAACATAGTGCAGGAAACCATCGTGTTTGCAGAGCGTGAGTTACGAGATGTGTCGGGACTTTATTATTGCGCTTTGGATGCGGACAGCGAAGGAGAAGAAGGTAAATATTATACCTGGACGTTTGATGAAATTCAATCGTTACTGAGTGAAAAAGAATTGCAAATGGCGACTGAATACTTTGGAATAAAACCGGAAGGAAACTGGGAACAAACCAACATCTTGAATGTGGCGAAAACCATAGCGGAAATTGCAGATGAAAAAAAAATAAATCAGGAAGATATAGCGCAGATCATTGCGAATGTAAAAGGCAAATTGTTTTCTGAAAGAGCAAAAAAGATACGGCCGCAAACAGATGATAAATGCCTGCTTTCGTGGAATGCTTTAATGAATATTGCTTTGATAGAAGCATCCAAACTTCCGGATGGAAATGATTACCTGAAGATTGCGGAAAATCACATGAATACCATGCTTGCCTGTTTTCAGAATCAAAAAGGTTTATATCATTTTTGGAAAGAAGGAAATGCGCGGGTGCAGGCTAATTTGGAAGATTTTGCCACACTTATTCAGGCGTTAATAAGACTTGCGGAAGTTACAGGAAACACTGAACATTTATTAAAAGCGTCCTCTCTTCTTGAAATTGTACTCGAAGAATTTTCTCATGAAAATGCGATTCTTTTTTACTACACATCCAAGTATTCGGATAACATCCCTGTAAGAAAAGTGGATTTATATGACGGTGCCCTACCTTCATCCAATGCAATGATGTGCGGTAACTTGTTGGCGTTGGGTTTGTATATGGGAAATCATGCATGGCTGGAGCGCGCTGAGTTAATGCTGCAACAAGTGTATCATGCGTTATCAAAACATACGTTGTCATTTTCTTTTTGGGCTTGCTTACTACAGCGAAAAATAGCGGGAATAAAGAGCATTATTGTTGCTGAAGAAACCAATATACTGTATGAAGAAATCCTAAAACAATTCCTGCCGCATGGTTTCATCTTTCATCTTCAGAAAAACACGGTGGAAATTCCTTTGCTGGAGCATAAGTTTTTATCCGGCGAAAAACATATTTTTGTTTGCACACAAGAAGCATGTTATACGCCGGTGGGTAATGTTCATGAAGCGTTGCAATTATTATGAAAAAAAATGTTCTTTGAAAATCACCGTATCACGCAACTATTTTTTTAAAGAACTTGCATTTTTGGAAAAATCTTTAAATATTGTGTGCGGTTTACATTTCAAAGATGTGTTAAAAACCAAAAAAATTACTTTTATTTGCCTAATTGCAAAAACAACACAATAACAAAACAAAGTATGAAACAACTTACCCTGAAGATTTCTGCTGTCGCTTTCTTAGCATTAGCTGCAAGTTGTGGAAGTTCAGGCACAGGCGGTCAATTGGTGGGTGCTAATAACACACTCAACTATAAGGCTCCTGTTCCACTTGGTATGGTATATGTGCCAACAGGTATTTTGAAAATGGGCGCAAGCGATCAAGATGTTCGTGGTAGGAATGATGCCTTGCTGCAGACCAAGCAAGTATCAGGTTTTTATATGGATGCCACCGAAATCTCCAATGCAGAATACCGTCAGTTTACCAACAACGTACGCGACTCCATAGCCCACGCTATTTTAGGAGATTTTACAGACGATCCAAACACAGGAGCACAGTTTATTGATTACAGAAAGAGGATCAATTACAGCAATCCTGATGTACAGGATCAGTTAATGGGTTTGTATCTGGATGGTACTCAAACAGGCTGGGGTAAAAAGCAATTTGATAACAGCAAGCTGGTTTACCATTATGAAACATTTGACTACGAAGAATCTGTGAAAAATCCGAGTCAGCCTCAGACTAATTTTATTCGCAAATATGATATCAACGTCTATCCGGATACTACTGTTTGGGTACGTCAGTTCAATTATTCTTATAATGAGCCGATCGCTTTGCAATACAATTGGTTTCCCGCATTCAACAACTATCCCGTTGTAGGGGTTAATTATTTCCAGGCAGAGGCGTTTTGCGCTTGGCGTACCAATCTTTGGAAAGCGGAAAGAGAAAAAAACAAGCAATATTTTGAAGGAAAGTTTATGCTGCCTAATGAAATGGAATGGGAATGGGCTGCACGTGGTGGACGTAACGAATCACCTTTCCCTTGGGGCGGTCCTTATGTTGTAAACAAGAAAGGCTGTTACCTGGCAAACTTTAAACCTCAGCGTGGTAATTATGCGGCTGATGGTGGTTTGTATACAGTTCCGGTAGATCGTTATTGGCCTAATGACTATGGTTTATATAATATGTCCGGTAATGTAAGCGAGTGGACTTCTTCGAGCTATTCCGGTACCGCTTATCAGACTGTTGCGGATCTGAATCCTGATATCCGTACAGAATTGAGAGAAAACGATCCGATATGGTTACGTCGAAAAGTAATTCGCGGAGGCAGTTGGAGAGATGTTCAATACTATCTTCAGGTAGGTACCAGAGATTGGGAAGTTGCTGATACGGCTAAATCGTATATTGGTTTCCGTTGCATCTACAGAGAGCTGGCAACATCTTTAACAAACAAACGATAATATAAACAAACAAAACAAAATCTCGAAAAACAATAAATCATCATGAATTCAATAGGGCTTTTTTTCGAAACGAAACAAGGAAAATACTTTAAAAACCTCATCATTGGGTTAGGAGCTTCTGTGGTACTTATTGGTGCGCTGGCTAAAATTCAACACTGGTCATGGGCAGGTCCCGCACTTACGATCGGAATGTGTACGGAAGCGTTTATCTTCGCTCTATTGGGTCTTCTACCGCCACATAAAGATTATTACTGGGAACGTTACTACCCTAATCTGGACGAAAATCCTCATGTGGAAGCTTACAGAAAAGGTGTTAAAGCTCCAGGTGCTAAAGTTGGACCTTCAGCTTCTAAATCTCTTGATCAAATGCTTGAAGATGCACAAATCACCCCTGCCAATCTTTCCAAGCTAAGCGATAATTTCCAACGTTTTGGACAAGTGGTGAACCAGGTGAAAGATATCAGTGAAGTAACAACTGCAACCAACGCCTATTCTAAAAGTGCTCATGAAGCTGCAACTGCCCTGGGTGAAATGAAAAATACTTTCCAGGGAGCTGCGAATACTATGAACTCTTTCAATAGCGCTGCCGATGATACTGCAAAATTCCATCAACAGGTTCAGGTATTATCCAAAAACCTGGGTTCACTTAATCAGATTTATGAAGTGGAACTGCAAGATGCCAACAATCATCTTAAAGCGATGAACAAATTTTACAGCAATCTTGTATCGGCTTCTGATGCAATGGCTTCCAGCGCTACGGATGCCGTATCTGCCAAAGAGCAAATAGCGATGTTGTCATCTAACCTGACTAAGCTGAACCAAATCTATGGCAATATGCTTTCTGCAATGCAGGGTCGTTAGTTTAGAGAATACTAGACTGAGATTGGGAATAAATAACTAAATAAGTAAACAAATAAATAAGTCACAGGATGTCTCTACCTAAAGAGCCGCGGCAGTTAATGATTAACCTGATGTACCTCGTATTAACGGCGTTACTTGCCCTTAACGTGTCATCGGAAATTCTTCATGCCTTTAAAACAATTAATCAAAGTATCAGTTCATCCAACGCATCTATTCAGGATAAAAATCAGAAAATATATGACGGATTGAATGCGTTAGCTCAGGATAAGGTAAAAGGAGAAAAGGCTAAAGCTTATAATGATAGAGCTATACAGGCTAAAGCTGCCTCACAGCAAGTAATTGATTATCTTGAAAGTTGGAAAAAACGCATTGTAGACGCTACAGGAGGGTATGAAACAGGACCTGATGGTAAACCCGCAATCAAAGGTGAAAGTGATATAGATGCTTCTACACGCCTATTAGTAGATGGTAAAGGTGGGGATACTGTAAAGCAGAAAATTATCGACTTGAGAAAAGAACTTTTGAGTTTGGTACATCCTGCTAATCCTGATGAGTTTGCAAAGCAAATGCCATTAAGCATTGCTGAAGTTGAGAAAAATGATAATAACCCTACTGCGGATTGGAAAGTTGCATACTTTCATAATATGCCTACAGTAGCGGTAATAACATTAATGTCTAAATTTCAGAATGACGTACGCAACAGTGAAGCGATGATTGCTAATCAGTTGATTAGTGAAGCTGGTCAGGAAGATATTAAGTTTGATGAAATTAAAGCAATCGCAGTTGCTGAGAATAACTATGCCCTTGCAGGGCAAACTGTAAAGGCAAGTATTCTTCTTGCAGCCTACAATAAACAGGCAAATCCTACTGTATCTTCCAGCAGCGGCAGAGTAACTAAAGTCGAAAACGGTGTTGCGAGTTGGGAAACAGTTGCATCCGGCGTTGGGTTGCAAACCGTGCGTGGTACCGTAAGCGTAAATCTTGGCGGTGGACGTACTGAATCACGCCCTTATGAATTCCAATATATGGTGGGTTCTACGGGAGCTTCAATTCAGCTGGATAAGATGAATGTATTTTACATTGGTGTTCCTAATCCCATAACTGTTAGTGCGGCAGGTTATTCCATAGAAGATATATCGGTTTCTATCCCTGGTGCTACAGCTAGCTCAACCGGAAAAGGACATTATGATGTGACCGTTACTACACCAGGAAAACTTACAGCATCTGTAATGGCAAAAACAGCTCAAGGTGTGAAGTCTATTCAGACTATGGAGATTCGTGTTAAGAACATTCCAGATCCAGTTGCAAGAGTCGGAGGAAAACAAGGCGGCTATATGTCTGCTGCAACATTTAGGGCACAAGCTGGCATAGTTGCGGCATTGGATAATTTCGATTTTGATGCAAAATTTCAAGTTGTTAGTTATGAGATGAGTTGGTTGCCTAAACGTGGCGAATACATGTCTGCAGGTACGATAAATTCAGCATATTTTGAAAAAAGCGGAAATGCACAGGTTGGGAGTTATATGAATAGCGCTAAAATTGGAGACAAAGTTTTTTTCGATAATATTAAAGCTCGTGGACCAGATGGCAGAACACGCACATTAAGTCCTATTGTATTAACTTTAAATTAATTAACTTAGCAATAAACAAAGTCTAAGGATATGAATATCTTCAAGATGAAAAAAGTTTTAATTCTTTCACTATCAGTTGTTTTAGCTACTGATTATGCGTCCCGTGCACAAAATGTAATGGATCAACCTCAATCTGGCTCAACAAATACAGTTGAACCTGTAAAAACCGGATGGCAGAATTCCTTGGTAAGGGATGGAGTTTATGATAAAACTCCACATGTCAATCGCCCTTTGGAATGGCAGCCTTTAAGAGAAGCTGATATTATGTGGAAAAAAAGAGTTTGGAGAGAGATTGATATCAGGCAAAAACAGAATATGGCTTTTCGATATCCTGGAGATGAACAAACCGGCGGAGGAATGTTTATTGAAATTATTTTAGATGCATTGAAAAAAGGAAAAATTAAAGCATACTCCGTCACTGATGATTGGTTTAGTAGCGCATTATCAAAAGATCAAGTATTAGAAATGGTCCAAGGTAAAGTTGATACAATTGAAGTAGTTGATCCTATTACACAAGAGGTTTCTCTAACTGTAAAAAGAAATGATTTCAACCCTGATTTTGTTTCAAAGTTTAGAATTAAAGAAGACGTTATTTTTGATCGCAACCTAGGAAGAATGGTTACCAGAATTATTGGTCTGGCGCCAATGATTGATATATTTAATAATGATGGTAGCTATCGTGCCACTACGCCAATGTTTTGGTTATATTATCCTGAAATTCGTGATTTGTTAGCTCAATATGAAGTGTTTAATCCTGAAAATGATATAGCAAGAATGACGTGGAATGAATATTTTGAGAATAGATTTTTTGCTAGCTATATAATTAAAGTAAGCAATCCTTTTGATAATTCATTTAAACAATTAAATATGTCTGATTTGGATGCACTCTACGAAGGGCAACGTGTACAGGAAATGCTTTTCAACAAAGAGCACGATATGTGGGTATATTAATCTGAACACATAAAATTGTTTTAATCGCCATGATATATAGTCATGGCGATTTTGTTTATAAACTTTATCTTGCGTTTGTAAATCACCTCAATATGCCGCCAGCACTTCCACGTCTTGAAGTATGTCTTTCACCCGCTTTATTGCATTTGTTTGATACCCAAGATACAGTTGTTGTTATTATTGATGTGTTCCGGGCGACATCTACTATTGCCGCGGCTTTGCATAATGGAGCCAAATGTGTGATACCGGTTGCTTCTGTGGAAGAATGCATTACCATCGGACAATCTATAGAAAACAGCCTTACTGCCGGAGAACGTGACGGGAAAGTGGCTCCCGGTTTGAAATATGGAAATTCGCCTCTTGAATATCCTGTGGATTTTGTAAAAGATAAAACTTTGGTGCTTACCACTACCAATGGTACGAGACTTTTACACATGATTAAAAACGCGGATGCCATTATTACGGGTGCTTTTCTGAATTTGCAGGCAGTATGCGATTACCTGATCCTGCAAAATAAAAATGTATTGTTGGGTTGTGCAGCCTGGAAAGATCGTTTTAATTTAGAGGATAGTTTATTTGCCGGTGCTGTAGTGAACAAAATAAAAGATCATTTTACAGTAAATTGTGATAGCGCCCGTGCGGTAGATCATCTGTATCAATCATCCGGAGGCAACTTTCTGGATTTTCTGAAAAACAGTTCGCATTATAAAAGGCTATCGGGTTTTGGGTTAGTGAAAGATATGGAGTATTGCACTACGCCTGATTTACACCCCGTAGTGCCGCTATTAAAAGGGAAAGAGCTGGTAATTGCTTAAGCGCTTTTTTGTGTATTTACTATTTCATAGATCACCTGCAATAAGGTGGCGCCTACGGCTTTTAAGGTGTTTTTGTCAATAATCTCAAGATTGTCCTGATGGGTGTGCCAGTGCGGCGCAAAACTTTTTTCGCTGTTGGTATTGAGGTTGATAATATCCACAGTTGGTATTTTAATGATTCTGTTGACAAAAACATGATCATCGGTTATATAAGATCCTTTATCAAAAATAAAATAGGAAGAATAGCCTGCTGTGCCTGCTGCTTTCCAAATCTGTTGCTGAAAAATATTCGCGTATTCAGAGGAAAACCCTTCTAAAGGGAAGCGTGCATTTCTGGCGCCCACCATATCCAGTAAAATTCCGAAAGTGGCAGTGTAACCCGGTACATGAGGGTGACTTGCCCAGTATTGTGTGCCCAAAGCATAACTTTCATCTCCCCATTCCGTTTTTCCGTAATCTTCCACATCGGTAAATAAAATATCAATACCCAGATCTTTGAAAGGCTGCGCTTTTATCTGGCGGGCTACCTCCAGCAAAACGGCTACACCACTGGCACCATCATCAGCAGCTAAGATGGGTTTGTCCTGGTCTTTAATATCTTCATCCGCCCACGGACGACTGTCCCAATGCGCTAACATTAATATGCGTTTTTGCGCAGTAGGGTTAATGCTTCCTATTACATTGATGCAAGGCAATAGTTTCCTGTCGCCGGCTTTTACTTTTGTATCCTGAATGTAAATGGTATCACAAAAGTCTTTGAGCATTGTCTGCATCCAATATGCACAATTTTTTTGTGCAGCGGTGCCGGGCACGCGGGGGCCAAAGCTTAACTGTTTTTGTATATAAGTATAAGCTGTGTCTGCATTGAAATCAGGCTTGCTGACAGCGGGTTGTTGAATGGCTGTGGAGTCGGATTGTTGCTCATGATCTTTTTGTTCATTTTTGCAGGCTGTGAAAAGCAGCAGTGAATAAGCAATAAAGAAGGAATTAGTAAAACGCATAAAAAAGCCTTGTCGTTAGATTGACAAGGCAAGTTAGCTGAAAAGTCAGAGAAGCAGAATTAATCTTCTGGTTTTAACTTAGTTTCTGCTGCCTGCTGCACTTCTTTATTATCACTATTATGTACTACGGCGATGATATTCATGTTGTCTACATTCCATTTCGCTTTTTTTGCATCCGGTATTTTATATTTAAAAACTTTTACAAAAACACGTCCTTTTTCGATACTGGGTAAATCGCTAAGTAAAGGTTGTCCGGTATATTCTGTAAGCATATCTCGGAGAACATGATTGTGTATATAATCTAATATAACACTCCCATCAGCCCCATCCTGAGCATCTTGAATGCCATCTTCAGTAATTTCTATTGTCAGACTTTGTTTCTGACTTACATCAGCCGTATAATTTCCTTCAACGGCAATGGTAAATTCTTCAGTTGAGGCATTAAAGGAAGAAGTAACAGATAAATTAAGCGGGGAAGGAGTAGCTAAGCGTTCATTGATTACTGATAGCCATTTAGTAGCCGCGTAAAAATAGGCGCCATTCTCTTTGATACGATCAATCGCAGCAGAAGGTTTATTCGCGTCTTCATCAAAATAACTATTTAAAAGGTTCTGCGCAAATACGGTTTGAAAAGTATCTTTAGAAACATTTCTGATAGGAGAAGAAAGACTTCCAGAATGTAAGCCTACAGCTACCACTAATCCGGGATGATCCAATTCAGCTTGTTTTATTAATTCGGCACCTGCTGGGCAATTAGTACATTGCACACCTGTATATTCTTCAACGAAAACTCTTCGTGGTGTTTGGGATTGAGGTGTGGTAACGTAAGTTGTGTCGGATACAGCAACACCACTTCCTCCGGTGCTTAAGACTTCTTTTTCCGTACAGGAATAAAAAATTATAGCTACAAAGGCACTTACTAGTAAAATATGTTTTTTCATTATCGGATAATTGCTACGAAATTAACGATTAATTTTTTTACAAATACAACCTGTCTCTGTTAAAACGTACCTTTACTTTTTTATGACAAAAACTGTATTATGGAAGAGAGCAAAAGACAAAGACAAGTCGGCAAGTTGGTGTTGGAAGAACTGAGTGCTATTTTTCAAAGAGAAGGTATCAATGTCATTGACGGTGGTATGGTTTCCATTTCCAAAGTGACGATGACGCCCGATCTCCTGGAAGCGCGGGTGTTTCTGAGTCTGTTTAAGATAAAAAACGCGGAGGAGCTGATGCATTCTATAAAAGAACGTTCCAAAGAATTCAGAAATCTGCTGGGCATGAGAGTACGCAATCAGCTAAGGCGTGTTCCCGATCTGCATTTTTTTGTAGATGATACGCTGGAGTATGTAGATAAAATGGAAACTTTATTCAAACAAATAAAAGAAGAACGGGAAGCGAAGGGTGATAAAGGCAGTTCAGAATCTTAAATAAAAAATCAGAAACTTTTTCTTGGCACTTACTGGACAATTAGCTTGGCGTTATCTGCGTGGCAAAAGATCGGGCAATGCCGTGCCGGTTTTATCCCGCATCAGTATGCTTGCAATCGCGGTGGGCACTTGCGCCATGTTTGTATTGTTTTCTGTTTTTAATGGTTTTGAAAATTTGATCAAAGACCTTTACAAAGCCTTTTATCCTGAAATAAAAATCACTGCCGCGAAAGGCAAATTTTTTCATCTGGATGAAGCGCAACTACAGCAACTGAAAAACATCAATGGCATCCATTATATATCCCAGGTTATAGAAGATAATGTGTGGCTGAGTGCTAATGATGAGGACGGCATCGCTACTTTAAAAGGCGTAGATACGGTTTATGACTATGTGAACGATATAAAGCCCTATATCTTTGAAGGTAAAAGTTCGGTGATTGATTCACCGGTGGCCAATACGATTGTGGGGCTGCATATCGCCAACAAACTGGGTTTGGATCCCAACAATGTTTTCAGCAAGCTGCATATTTTTTATCCCAATCCTGCGGTTCATAATCCTGCGCTTAATCCCGCCGAAGCGTTACAATCCATACAGTTACAGGTAGATGGCGTGTTTCAGGTGCAAGATGAATTTGACAGTAAGTATTTACTGGCTTCCCTGCCGGTGGTGCAAACGCTTTTCTTACAGGAAGGAAATTATTCATCACTGGAAATAGCATTAAATAAAGACGCTGACGCGAAAGAAATAAAAAATAAAATAGAAAGCGTACTGGGAGGAAAATATGAAGCAGCTACGCGTTACGAACAGAACAAGACATTATATATGGTGATGCGTACAGAGAAGTGGGCGGTCTATGCCATTCTTTTGCTGGTATTGATCATCGCGTCCTTCAATATGATAGGAGCGCTTACCTTGCTGGTGATCGAAAAGCAAAAAGACATTGCTATCTTAAAAGCCATGGGTGCCACTCCTGTTTCCATCAAAAAGATTTTCATTATCGAAGGACTGTTGTGGGCGTTGATTGGCGGCATTATCGGTTTGATAGTTGGCATATTGCTGTGTTACGGACAATTGCATTTTCAGTGGATTAAGCTGCAAGGTGCTTTTATAATAGAAGCCTATCCGGTTGTCATGAAAATAACCGATTTGTTGCTTATTCTTTTTACCATCGTTATCATCGGCCTGCTGGCAGCCTGGTATCCGGCGCGACGTGCTACCGTTGTGGAAGATCCAAGCCTGAAAGCGACTTAGAGCCTGTTTAAATTTTATTGATGAAATTTATTATGCAGCTATTTTTGAGCGAAATGAGGCGGATTTTGCAGACATAGTAGGCCACTATGGCGAAAAATTCAACGAAGTTGCAGCCAAAAATAGCCGTAAGAAAATCATTGAATAAATTTGAAACAGGCTCTTAAACAACTACATCTTTTCCGGCAGTTTTATTCCCAGCAATTTCATGCTTGCACGCATGATGGAAGCGGTCATAATAATGAGCATCAAACGCAGATGTTTCTTTTCATCATTTTCTGCCTGCGATATGCTGTGTGCGTCATAAAAAGAATTGAATTGTTGTGCCAACTGGAATGTATAATTACAAATTGCGGAAGGATTAAGTTCGCGTGCTGCATCTTCCAGTACATTGGAATATTGCTCCAGCAAAACAGCCAGTTTTTTTTCGGCAGGCAAGAAAGCTTGTGTGCGTTTGAAGGTTTGAAAGCGAATGTTTTTAGGCAACATTTCATAACCTTCTTTTCTGAGAATGGAACAAATGCGCGCATGTGCATACTGAATAAACGTAGCCGTAAAGCCATGCAGGTCTATGCTTTCCTGTGGGTTGAAGATCATTTTCTTTTTAGGATCAACTCGCAAAAGATAAAATTTCAGCGCTGCCAATCCGATCATTTCATATAATACATTCAGTTCTTCTTCCGAAAAACCTTCTGTTTTTCCTGCGGCTTCTGTTTGTGCTTTTGCAAGCGCTACCATTTCTGTTACCATGTCGTCAGCGTCTACTACGGTGCCTTCACGGCTTTTCATTCTTCCGGTTGGCAGCTCTACCATACCGTAAGAAAGATGATGAATGCCATCCGTGCAGGGTTCTTTCAGCTTTTGCAAAATAAGCTTGAGCACCTGCATGTGATAATTTTGCTCATCGGCTATTACATAAATGCTTTGATCCAGTTTATAATCATCGTATTTAAGTTTTGCGGTGCCGAGATCTTGCGTGATATAAACGGAAGTGCCATCTCCACGCAATAATAATTTTTCATCCAGCCCGTCTTTGGTAAGATCTACCCATACAGAGCCGTCTTCCTTTTTGAAGAGCACATTTTTCTGAAGCCCTTCTTCCACTATTTTTTTACCCAGTAAATAGGTTTGACTTTCGTAATAAAATTTATCAAAATCAATCCCTAACTTTTTATAGGTTACATTAAAGCCACGATATACCCAAGTATTCATTTGCTGCCAAAGTGCGCGCGTATCCTTATCTCCGGCTTCCCATTTGCGCAAAAGTTCCTGTGCGGCTTTCATAATGGGCGCATTTTTTTCCGCTTGTTTTTCATCCATGCCACTCTGCACCAGCTCTTTGAGCTGCTCTTTATAAACCTCATTAAATTTTACATAGTAATCTCCAACAAGATGGTCGCCTTTGATGCCGGAAGATTCGGGTGTCGTTCCGTTTCCATAATCCATCCACGCGATCATAGATTTGCATATGTGAATACCGCGATCATTGATAAGATTGGCTTTTATAACCTGATTGCCGGTTGCTTTCAAAATTTCTGCTACAGCGTATCCCAAAAAAATATTTCTCAAATGCCCAAAGTGTAATGGTTTATTTGTATTGGGCGATGAGTATTCTACCATCACGCGTTTGTCTTTTTTCGCTTTTTCACCAAAGTGCGGATCATTAAAATGATTTAAGAGAAAAGAAGCCCAGTAATCATCTTTAATACTCAGGTTTAAAAATCCGCTTACGATTTCAAAGTCAGAAAAAAGATCGGGATCCTCTTCCAGTAACTGCTTTCCGAGTGTTGCTCCCAATGATTCCGGTTTTTGTTTCAGCAGCTTTACTAAAGGAAATAAAACAACGGTATAATCTCCCGAAAATTCAGGCTTTGTTTGATTTACTGCAATGCTGTTTGCTGGAAATTGTATCTCAGGAAACAGGGTAGCCAGAGCGGTTTCGGCGGCATTTTTTATTTGAGCGGTCAGTGTCATGTCGTTCCTCTGTAATTGAGTTGCAAAATTAGTTGATTTGTTGAATGATTGGGAGTGCTGAATTTTACAGGTTACAGCTATTGCGCCATCCAATATTTTCGCAACAGCCATTCTGCTACAGCCAGCAACAAAATCAGAAAGAAAAACCATTTCCAGTCTATAAGAGGGATGCTTTCCTGAGAAGAGCGGATTACAGGTTGCACCGCTTTATTGTTTTTAATACTGTCGTAAAGCGATAAGATGTTTTTATAACGGATGGCGGCGCCATTGTACTTTTCGGAAAGCGTGTAAAGCATAGGAAAATCCGCACCGGTTTCCATCATTTCCAAAGGCATATTTTCTACCCGGAAACTCCCGCTTGCAGTATAAGATTTTCCATTGTAAGAAGTTTTAGCAAAGTAAGTATAGCTGCCCGCAGCGCGCGTTCCGATGTTTATCTTATAAGCGCTTCCGTTTTTTTCAAAGTTGTAAGATTGCTTTACCCCGGCACTGTCCGTGATTATCAACTCTACATCCGCCGTGTTTATCTGTTCATTGCTGGCATTCAGCAGATAGGCATTTAGTGTTATCGGTTCTCTGTCGCTCCATACATATTTGGGCAGCTCGGTATGGAACGGATTTTCATTGACGTTAGCGGCGAGAAAAGAAACAGTTTGCCGTATCACTTCATTAATGGTTTGATGTGTGCTGAAGAAACGGTATTCATAAAGCCGCCAGCGCCAGAGTCCTTCACCTAACAATAATGCTTTGGGAACATTGGCTTGTTGCAAAAGCCAAAGCGGCTGATTATTATTTTTTGAAGAAAAGAGAACGGTGCTGTTGGCCGCGGCTTGTACATTTCCCGAAGGTGAAGCCAGAGGCGGCATTTTATCCATCACTGCATTTATGTTTTGCGGCAGTGTGAAGGTGTTAAAACTCTGATTGTATTGTGCAAAGTTATTGCTGAGGTTGAGGCTGTTTACACTCAGCTTCGCAAGCTGTGTTTGGTTAATGGCGGCGATATTGGTGCCGTTACCGACAATCAACCAAACAGGTTTGTTGTTTGTAATGTTTTGGTTGTCTATAGGAAGATTGTGTAAAATGACAACCTGAAACGCCGAAAGATCAGCAGGAATCGTTTTCGTAATTTTTATAGTAAGGTTGTAATTGTCTAATCCATTAAGCGCTTCGCGAATAGTGTTTACATCAGGATGCGGCGCGGCAGCAAGAAGCAAAATATTTTTCTTTTCGCTTACCACTTCTACAAACACGTCTTTCCGGTTATTGTAAATGTTGGCCTCACCATCTGCCGCAGGTGCGGTAATGACATAATGATGCAACCCGATACGCTCCGCTTTCAGCACGAATGCCACCGCTTTGTCAAATTGCTCCGAAGATATATTGATTGGAGAAGAGCCCATAACATTGCCGCCAACTTCCTTTATGGAAACTGCATGGTTGTATCCCTCGCAACGAGCTGCCACAATATCGGCTCTTATTTCAAACTGACTGTTGAGCAAAACTGTTTTGTTAGCATAAGTCTGCGTGATTTTAAGATCTTTTTGCGAAGAAGTATCGCCGATGACAGCTGTGTAAATACTGCCCTGAAAAGGCACCTCCATAAACTGCGGATTAATGCCCTGGTTATATCTTCCATCGGTTGCCAGGATGATAGCGCCCAGATTTTGCTGCCTATAATAATCTACCGCCTGAGTAAGCGCATTGCTGATATCTGTAACTTGTTGCTGATACTGAAACAAGGTGTCTTTCTGAATGGTATTTCCGAAACCCCACTTTACTATTTGGTATTTTCCGGAGAGCTTGTCCAGTAATTCTGTTGCATTTTTTCTGAAGAAAACACTATCGTTTTTCAACGCGTCGGCAACAGATTCAGAATTGTCCTGGAGAAAAAGAATAACCGGTTTTTGCGTTTCATTTTTTTCTACAGAAATAAAAGGAGCAAGCAATAGTAGACACGTGAAGAAAATGATACAACTACGGAGTAATGCAGTAAGCCAAGGGTAGGGTACAGCTTTTTTCCGGTCCGTTTTATACACCCAATATCCCGCAGCTACAGAAATAAGAATAGCCAGCAGCCAAAAGATAATCTTCATGTGCTGCGAATATAACAGTTAATTCAAAAGTAAAAATGCGAAAAATAAAAGAGTGAAAAATTCATGAAAGAAATTCTGTAGGGGAAAAGATTCTCCTTTTACTGAAGTTTTTTAAAGTCCGTTTAGAACGTTAAGGGAGGCAAGCCTACGGAGGTTCTCAATGAATCAATTTTAGATGTGTCAATAATAGGATACAATTGAAACTTTGCACTACCACGACCAGTCTCTATAATTTCAAATTGGCTACCGAAAACCTGTTTATGTCCTAATTGCACTAAATATCTGTCTAACATCATCGCACCAAGAGATTTTGGTATTTCTCCTTTTTTTACCTCATCTAATATAAGCGCTAAATATTGCTCAATATGAGCAGAGTGCTGAATTACATACCAAGCCACCTCATTGGAAGGTACCCCACTCGCAAAACTTCCGGTACCTACCATAGATTTTCCCGGGTATCCGATTTTTCTAATTATACTATCTATAAAAATCTGGTTCAAACTATCCAAAATAATTTGCTTATATAGAAAGCTTTGTTTTAGATTTTCATAGTTTAGCCCGTAGCTCTTTTTATACTCGATACATTGCGAAGAATCCATTTCCATTATGTGTATTTTTTTTCTGTATAACTGATCTTTTATCATTATGCTGTCTAAAATATACGGGAGACGGATATATTTATTCTTTTGCTCTGAACGCGCACAACTGCAAAAAGAAAATAACACGGCATAAATAATCCAACTTCCAGAAATGTGGTAGTTCTTTTTTCGCAAAGAGATCATATAATGATTGAAGAACTTATTCATTCGGAATCTATTTACGAGAGTAAATTTTTTATAATGTCGTGAACCTTAAACTTTGCAGTTTTTATAATAGCGTAGTTCCTTTTTGTAAAGAATTGAATAAGGCTATTTTATTGTTCATCAGAAAGGCTATGCTTTTTGATTTTGAGATAGCATCATCTGCAATCTTTCCTTCAAAGTTCTCTTTCACTGTTTCCTCCCACAGTTGCAGCCATCGCTCAAAATGTTCAGGTTGCAGCGGCAGATGTTTGTTCAGTTCTATGTGTTTCAGCATGGGATTACCTTTGTAACCCGCTGTGGCAAATAATACGCTTTGCCAAAAATCTGCGATTACAGGTAAATGTTTTTCCAGTACAAACCCTGGCGCGTTATGAAAAATATAACCGATCACATCATCGGCAAATGCTTTTTCATAGAAGATCGCTACTAAACGGTCTATATCTTTTCTGTTTTCAATATCAGTTTTCATCGGCTTGTATTAAAAGGCATAAGCTGTCTTCCCGTGCTTCCACGCTGTGCAGCTTTTCCACTGGTATTTTTATTTCCTCATATTTTTTGAGTACCTGAGTTTTTTCTCCTTCTTTATAAACCACTTCTCCATCAAAAATATACAAAGTCGCAGGTAAATTCGTTTTGTGTTCTTTCATCAGCATTCCCTTTTTAAAGCCAATGCAAAGGACTTTGCAATTTTCATTGTGATGCAGAGATTTAGCTACGGGATGCGTGCTTGTTTGTAGTTGTTGTACTATTTCGTTAAGTATCATTTGAAAAGATTCATATTAAGTGAAGTGATGGCAAAATACATACTCCAGCCTACAAAGCTAATAACGACTACCCATATCCATGCCGGAATGCTTCGGGGAGTTTCGCTTCCATCTATCAAAAATTTTTTCTGATCGCCTTTGCTGTATGCGTTGATCATGATGGGCAAAATACCATCTACAACATCATTTTCATGAAGTCCTTCAATGGCAATGGAAGGTCCGTTTTTTACAGTAAAAGGAATTTTGCGAATTCCTTCCCGTCCTGTGCTGCCTTTGCTCACAATCTTTAATGTGTGTTCGCCATCTATCAGTTTGGTAGTGTCAAATTCAAAATTGACAGGCACATGATATTCACCCAAGGGCTTTGGTTCATTATCAATATAGATCAGTATTTTACTTTGTTGCATGATTAGTGTTCGTTTAGTATGGAGTATTTAATATGATCCTTATTGTTTTCATTGGGTTTAAAAAGCCATTTTACGGAGTAGTAAAGTGTGAACATGCCAATGATGGCTACTGCGGTCACGATTACATAATCCCAGTTGCTATCCGGGTTGCTGCCATGTGTAATGCCTTGTAAGATTTTTGGTTTGTTCCGTTCGCATACAGGACACGCACTTGTAACGAATGTCGAAAGCAAAAACGTCAGGATAAGAAGCTGTGATTTCATTTGGCGGAAGCTTTAATTTTTACAAAATCCATAATCTTTTTTATTTCTTCGGGAGTTACCTGCTTTCCTTTATTGCCCCAGCTGCTTCTTTCATAGTTGATGATAGCTGCTACGTGCTGCTCGGTAAATTCCATATTTGTTCCCACAGGCGCCATGACACCATATTCGGCACGTGCATCATATCCGTTCATAATGATGTCCACATAAAGCTCAAGATTCGCGTCATCATTCACTACAGGACTTCCTTTGAGCGGCGGAAAGGCGCCCGGTAAACCTTCACCGGTTGGTTGATGGCAACTTTGACAATTGGCTGCGTAAAGCGCTTTGCCGTCAAACTTTGCTTCGCCAGTTTTTGTCGTTGCTTCTTTATCGGGTTTTTTATATAAAAACTCTTTTTCCAGGATGTTGCCTGGCAAAGGCGCTTGCTTTAATGACTGAATATAAGCGACCAACTGTAATGCTTTTTTTGTAGGGACCACCTTGCCTGTATGCCCATACATAAATTCCTGTGGCATACTTACGATTACATCAGTGCTATCAGGATTTTCTTTTATTTCAAAAAGCCATGAATAGGAGGGCATGATAGACTGTTTTACTACGCTGCGTGGGTTGAATAAATGCATCAGGTTCCAGTCTTTGCCACCATTGCGATTACCTACATTGGTAAGATCAGGGCCGGTACGTTCTGTGCCCATCAGCGTTGCTGTATTTTGCCAGATGCTGGTACGTCCTATCGCTGCATAATCTGCCGGGATTCCCGGGCGAATGCCGAAGTCTTTGTCCATATCTACATTGCGCACTTGCTGGGAGTGGCATCCTACGCACCCTTCGCTTATGTAAATTTTTTTGCCCGCCAGGGCGTCACCGCTTAGAGGTTCTGTGCCGGGCAGTGGTGCATTGTTCTGTTGGTTTTGCAATGCAGGATTGATAGCCGTGAGAAAGGTAAGCAAAAAGAAAAAGGCTCCTGCGATGCTGTACAACTGTTTATGATTATTGAAGATGTTCATGGATGGTGCTGTTTCATTATTTATGGTTTCGAATTATTGTATTCAATCTTGATAGATTATGTTGTGAGAGTATTGTTTGTTTTTTCTGTCCATTCATTTTCCAGTTGTGTCAGCGCTGCTTCTTTTATATCGATAGTATCAATTGGGTTTATAGACATACGGTAAATGTTGTAGAAGTAAATAATGTGGGAGAAGAACATAAGGCTGCCGCCCACAGCGCGCCACACCCAATAGTCGAACATCTGCACTACGCTGTCTATAAAAGGTTTATGATCCATCCACATCAATCCTTTTACAGTACCGCCAATCATTAACGGAATGCAGTACATCAGCAATCCGATAAAGGCCAACCAGAAATGCGCACCAACCAGATGTTGCGGCGGTTCTTTACCCGTAAGCCTTGGTACAATAGCGTAAGTTCCGCCCCAGATGGTAAAAGTGATAATGCCGTAGAAGCCAAGATGGGAATGCGCGACTGTGAAATCTGTAAAATGCCAAAGCAGATTGGTAAAGCGGAAAGCTTCAGCCGTACCCTGCATACTCACTATGAAATAATAAACAGCAGCTGTGAGAAAGAATGGAAGGGTGTAGCTGTTGGATATTTTATTCCAGTGTCCTTTGAAGGTCATCCCGAAATTAATGGTAGCAGCCACCACGGGTATGATCATGCCCGCGCTTCCTACAATGGCCACCGTTTGCAACCACCAGGGAATGGCGCTGAATACAAAGTGATGCGTACCGATAATGGTATAGAAAAGTATTTGTGTCCAGAAAGCCAGTATGCCTAAGCTATACGCGTAAATAGGTTTATTAAGCTGCTGCGGAATAAAATAATACAGCAGTCCCAGACTGAATAAGGTGAACCACATTCCCACACCAGAGTGCATATAATAACCCTGTATGATTGTTTCCCCCAAACCATTTTGCCAAAAAGGCAAATACGCTGTAAGCGCGATGATGATGGTAAAAAGTATCGCTCCGATGATATACCAGTTAGAGATATAAATTTCTTTGGTCGTGCGCTTTGCAACTGTAAACAGGAAATTGAAAAACGTCAGGATCAGTGCAATTGCGAAAAGCGCCATAATAGGCCATATATATTCGCGGAATTCACCACCGCCATTATTAATACCCGCCATCAAACTTATAGAGCCGAGAATAACCTGCACATTAGTAAGCCAAAGCGCAATCCATCCCCACCGGATGCTGTACAATTTTGTATTGCTTACCGTTGGTACCACGTAATAACCTAAACCCAATATGCCCAGCGATGCCCAACCCCAGAATACGATATTTGTATGCACAGGTCTTAACCTTCCAAAGCTCAGCCAGCTAACATGATCTGCATCGGGCGCAACAAACTTAATTCCCACATACTCACCGATACCGCTGCCTATTAGCAGCCAGAATGCAGCGCATCCCAAATACCAAAGCACCAGTTGAGTGATTTCAGGATCCAGAGCCGGTCGCGGTACCGCTTTCTTTTTTACAGCGGTAAAATGAATATCATGCTCTGTACTGATATTATTAATGATGCCTTTCGTATCCTCCACCTGCTTTTCGCCGGATAATTCATTATTGTTAAGTTGAAAGCTGAGCGCTTTTTTTCGCTCTGTCAGCGCTTTTGTTAATGCAGCGTCGTCCTTCTCTAATAAGGCTTCAGCCAATTGTTTTGTTTGTTTTACTTTCTTTTCCTGCGCCGCTTTTCTTACATATTGCGTAGCGCGGCTTACAAATAATACGCCAGCAAGTATCAGCGGAATCATTAAGAGAACGATTGTGATAATAATACCCGGCTGTGCAAACAAATCGTTTCTTTTATCTTCCAGACCTTGTGAGAAACCAGAGAAGGAAGAAAATAAAAATCCCAACAGCAAAGTGATTGTTTTCAAGCTGTCACGGTGTTTTTTGGCAGCTGCTTTAATGAATTTGTCAATTTGTGTAGCAGTAAGATTGTCCAGCGGTGAAGCATCTTCATGTGGAGGTGTTACATTGTCTTTCATGGCATTTCTGAATTGGTAATATTTATAAAGCAGTATGATCATGCAGATGAGCAAGAGCATTAGCCCCGCTACATTCAAAATGTCGTAAGCATCGGAGGTTTTAATATAATTGGCTGCATTCTGCGCATTACTCGCCCCCGGTGATAATAACATACACATAGCCAATATCAGAACGTTGAAATATTTTAGCATATAAAGACCTTTTTATCTTTTATTTTGAGTTTAAAAAAAATTATTTTGATTTCAGGAAAAAATTTTTGTTGATAAGATCCGTGTTGAAACTCCCAATGGTATTTTTTTCCAGCATGTCAATTATTTTTTCTTTTATTACTTTAAATTCATTGTGCACAGGACAAGGGTTTTTCTGCGAGCAGGCACGCAATCCCAATACGCAGGTATTATAAAACTTATCACCGTCCAGCGTTTTTACAATCTTGCCGATCGGTGTTTTCAAATCGCCTCGTTCCAGATAAAAACCACCGTTTGGGCCTTTTATGGAATGTACAATATTTTTCCGTACCAGCTCCTGGAGTATTTTGGCAGTAAAATGCACCGGTGCGTCTATATTCGCTGCGATCTCTTTCACACCCACACGCTCACCACCATTTGTTTTATAAGCGATGTACATGGTTGCTTTTATGCCGTATTCCGTAGCCTTTGAAAACATGCTGAGGCAAAGGTAAATGTATTTCTTAAATAAAAGACAATTTTATCCTTTATTTTTTTGAATTAATTTTTTATAAGAAAATTGCTATTGCATAGAAAGTGGGGTTTACTTCCTTTTGTATAATATCTTCAGCCCGTTCATCAAGGCTCTGTGCGCTATTGTCGCATGATCTTCATCAGGATAATAATCGAATGAAATATCAAGATTCGGATTTTGGAGCGCCTTCAATTTATCTACCAATACATTTGCATCCACTTCCATTACGTGCGGATTTTTTGTGGGCGTCATTCCTTCTTTGCCTACAGCTATAAATATTTTTGTAGGTTGATTGGCTGTTATCGGTGTAATAGTGAGTAAAGCGCCATCGCTCCACCAAAGACTGGGACTGATAATGAGATAGCGGTTGAATAAATCCGGTTTTTTGAAAAGAATTTCCGTAGCTACCAGACCTCCGAGCGATTCGCCGATGAGGGTGGCGTCATTGGTGGTTTTATATTCTTTTTCTATAAATGGTTTTAATTCTTTTTCTACAAATGCTATAAACTTTGCAGAGCCGCCGGAGTTAGGGATGATCTTTTTGTCGTCTGCAAGGGAAGTAGGAAACGTGAAATCTCTTTTACGATCTACATTCACTACGCCCACTACAATACATTTCGGAACGATCTGCAACCATTCAAAATTGTAAAACTGCACCAAGCCTACGGTGTGTATGAAATCTTCTTCCATGCCGCCATCCAATAAATAAATTACCGGATAATGAACCGTATCGTTTTCCTTATAACCTTCGGGAAAATAAATATTCAATTGTCGCTCTTCAGATAAAATGTTAGAATGAAAAGTTATGGAATAGCCGATAATTAATGGTTTTGAGTTGTAGGTTTGCGCAAATAGTTTTATTGGGAAGAAGAAAAACAGAAGAACCAAGACGTGTTTCATGATGGTAAAATTAAGAGGATTGATCTGAAAGTAGTTAAGATATATTGTTGAGCGAAACTTACTCTTTACACTAAGGTTGGGAACTACAGAGCATGTCTTTCAGTCGAAATTTTCCAGTTTTACTGCACATCAGTTTTTGAAAACCTTGCGTGATGAAACTCCTTATGAACTTGCCAATTATTTGAGTACCCAAGCCGATCGGACTTATCATTTCTGGGAACGCAGACCGAAATGGATAGCTATATGCAATATCCCGATATTTCAACAAAAACTTTCTTACCTACACAATAATCCGCTTGCTAAAAAATGGAACTTAGTTTGTCGCGCGGAAGATTATCTTTATTCCAGTTGTTCGTTTTACGAAACCGGTGAATCGCAGTTTGCAGATATGCTCACTATGGTGTTGTGAAATTGGATTGAAGAGGATGTTAGTATGTGGAAATTTGGTTGGCGTCCTCGCCAACCAAAGGGGAATGTATTTCGATTAAACAAACTAATGAGTATGAAAAGAATTTTTCTAATTATTGTTTTCTTTGGCTTGATACCAAAAGTTAATTGTCAAACCAGATTGTATGTTGAAGATGCAAATAAGTTATCGATATCCTTGTCACCATCATCTATTCCGTATTTTATCAATTCTAATTACTTGGATGATTCAATAATAAAATGCACTCTACAATTGACAAACAATGATTGTGTTGATGTTAGAATGATTGGTGAATTTGATTATCCTATCGATGTCCCAAATAACCCTACAATTAAGATCATAGGTGATCTAAACTATTATTATGAGGTTGAATATTATGATAAGAGTTTTGGGAAGTGGATTAAAATGGATAACAGCTTGTTATATAATGATATAAACCAAGCTGCTAACAATCAGGACCAGGTTAATGAAAAAATATTACACCCTCACGAGACATTAAAGTTTCAGATTAATTTAAGGAGAGATTTGCATTTAAGTCATCATGGGTTATATAGAATAGGAGTTAATCTTACTTTAATAAATAATAATAAGACGGTTCAAAGGATTTACGGCAATAAAATCACCGTGGAGGTTCGATAGTGCTTGCTCTTCGGGATGTTAGCGAAGCGCATTCCGAAGTTTAGATAGAACGGATTTAAAATCCGTTTTTATCTGTAGTTCGACATACCCTCCGGAACATGTCGAACAGCTGCAAACTCGCGCCAGCGGCAGATAAGAGGCAGGTATTATTTATTGAATTCGTTTAAGATTTCTTGAATGCTTTTGTTGTATGCTTCAATTTGGGGCTGATACCTATCTGTGTTTTCTTTTATGCCCTTTACTATTAATTCGTAACTCTCAATTCTCAATTGGCAATAACGTTTTAATTTAGTATTGCGTTGATGAAGATCTTCTGGCAAATTCAGTTTGTCCAATTCATCTAAAAGTTCAATATTTTCCTCCCAATAATAAATTCCTCTATCATTTAACCCATAAAGTAATTGTTCTTTAGGCGTATTTTGAGGCAGTTTATATACTTCAAGTGCCATAGATTCCATTGATATAAACCGCTTCATTTCACTTTCATACCTGCCAATATCATTCGTTGTGTTTTTATATACGAATATTGAGACTATAAATACAAGAATCGTAGATGCACCAATAGTTCCATATTTCCATTCTGTATCGCCTTCATTTCTTAAGCTAGCAACAAAAATATAACCAATTGTTGCTCCACTTATCAATCCTCCAATATGTGCAGCATTGTCTATTCCTTGTTTCATGCCATACAATAAGTTGTAGCCAATAAAAACTGCGATGCTCGTTAATAATGATTTTCGAGTATTTTTTTCAATAAAATTAGTTGTAAGCAAGGCAAGAAATACACCATACATTCCGAAAATTGCTCCTGATGCGCCTGCACTTATTGTTATGTCATGCCACCACAGACTTGTGATGCTGGCAACAATTCCTGTGAGAATATATGCGCTTAGAAAACGAATTCTCCCCAACAGCGGTTCAAGCAAAATACCTATATATATTAATGCGTACATGTTCATTAATAAGTGAACAATGCCGATATGTAAAAAGATGCAAGTAAACAATCTCCACCATTCACCCTCTAGCGTGATAGGCTTAAAATTCGCACCCCACTTTATCAAACTTTCATTATCAGGCAACAGAATATTGACACCACTGCTAACCATAAGAATGAAAAGGATGATATTGATGTCTACAAGTAAAGGAGTAACAAAAAATCCTTTTTGCGGAATGAAAAATGAAAAGAAGTTTTTTATACGTTCCACCTTTGTTGGCGGAGGCATTGCCAGGAAATCATCTTCCTGACTAACAATTTGTGATTTCAATTCTTCATATTCCTTTGAAGTATCATCATGGGCAAGTTCGGACTTGACAGCATAGAAGTTTTCAAGAAATGTTTCAACATACTTTTTATTTTTCCCGAAATCGATCATTTCAGTTCCCGTAGAAGCGCTACAAACAGAAGCAATACTGTTTTCAATTTTAATTGTCACTTCTCCTTTCGCTGCAAACATGCCCTTAGTTGTATAGGCTATTATCCCAGTTTTGCTAACGTAACTAATCTCCCAGCCAAGTCTTTTAATAGCTTTCATAGCAAATACAAAAAATTGTTCACTACTTAAATCTTCAATAGAAAATTTAGTTTGATATTTTGGAGTAAAACCTACAGCCATTTTCTTTCTTATTCAGGTATATAGTGGGAAAATACTCATTTTTATTATTTGCAATTCACATCTGCCGTCTTAAACTCGCTCGTAAAATGAAACTCAATATCCGGATTGTTTTGCCGCTCGGTGTTGAGGAACCATTCGCTCTGTGCCAGATAAACTAAATTACCGTCTTTGTCTTCCATAATATTCGCTTGTTTGAAACGTGCAAAATCCTCAATCTTCTTTTTGTCGCCGGTAATCCAACAAGCTTTGTAAAAACTTAGCGGCATAAACGCCACCGATGCGCCATACTCCTGCAGCAGCCGGTATTGTATCACTTCAAACTGAAGCTCACCCACACAACCAATGATTTTCCGGTTGCCTCCATGCTGGGTGAAAAGCTGTGCTACGCCCTCATCTGTAAGCTGACGAATACCTTTTTCTAATTGCTTCGTCTTCATCGGGTCTTTGTTTACCAGTTCTTTAAAAATCTCCGGTGAAAAGGTAGGAATGCCGGTAAATTGGAGGTCTTCGCCTTGTGTGAGCGTATCGCCGATTTTGAAATTCCCTGTATCAAACAAGCCCACCACATCGCCGGGATATGCTTCTTCAATCACATCTTTTTCGCGGGCGAGGAAAGAATACGGATTGCTGAAACGCACCTCTTTTTCTATACGGGTATGCTTGTAATAAGTGTTGCGTTCAAACTTGCCGGAGCACACGCGCAGGAAGGCGATGCGATCGCGGTGGCGCGGATCGAGGTTGGCATGTATCTTAAAGATGAAGCCGGTAAATTTATCTTCGCCTGCTTCTACAAAGCGTTTATCGGTCTGCCTGCCGAGCGGCTTCGGCGCTATATGAATAAATGTGTCTAATAGTTCTTTTACACCAAAGTTATTCACCGCGCTGCCAAAGAAAACAGGCGCTACTTTCCCTTCGAGATATGCCTCTTTATTCAGTTCACCATATACGCCTTCCAGCAGTTCCACATCTTCGCGAAGCTGTGCGGCATCACGTTCTCCTACTTTTTCATCCAGCAGCGCATCGTTGATGTCAGGTATAGGAACCGTGTTTTCATCGGTTGCTTTCTGGCTGGCTGTAAAAAGATTCAGACTTTTATCGTGCAGATTGTAAACCCCTTTGAAATCCTTACCCATATTGATGGGCCAGGTCATTGGATGTAGCGAAATATTGAGTTCTTTTTCTATTTCATCCAACAAATCAAATGGGTATTTACCATCACGATCCATTTTGTTTACAAACACAATCACTGGTGTATCTCGCATACGACATACTTCCATCAGGCGGCGTGTTTGTTCTTCCACACCGTTTACACTGTCAATTACGAGAATAACACTGTCCACGGCTGTGAGTGTGCGATATGTATCTTCCGCAAAGTCTTTGTGTCCCGGCGTATCCAGCAGGTTGATCAATACATTGTTGTACTCAAAACTCATCACCGACGTAGCTACAGAGATTCCGCGCTGGCGTTCTATTTCCATAAAATCGCTCGTAGCATGTTTCTTGATCTTATTACTTTTTACAGCTCCGGCTACTTGTATGGCGCCACCAAATAATAAGAGTTTCTCAGTCAGAGTAGTTTTACCGGCATCGGGGTGTGAGATGATGGCGAAGGTCCGGCGTTTATTTATTTCTTTATCGTATTTCATATTCAAAGTCAAGCATTGGCATTTTTATTTCACACGAAGAACGTTACGAATACAACGAAACAATATTTTTGTTACTTCGAATTGCTTGTGATGTGTGAAACAAATCGTACCCAAAAAGTCTGCAAAATTACTCCAAACCATACTATTATTCACCTGCTATGTTTTTAATTTTTGACTTCTGGCTTTTCGATTAATTTTACACTATGAAACCCAACACCTCACTTTATCAGGAGTTAGTAGAAGATTTTAAAGAGCAGAACACTATAATAGATCAGCAGATTAATATTTTTGAACCACTTACGGCATCACTGAGAAAACCTGCGGCACAGCGGCTTCTTAACAAAGGTTCCCTCGCGCTTTTTGAAATCGTTTTTTATATTCTTTTTATCGGCTCTCTTGTTTTCGCGTTTATGCTCAAGCATTTGGTGCCGTTCTATATTTTATATCTCTTAAAGCAACGTGGCGCCGAGAGCGGTTTTCCAACATCGGATGTCAATACACTTTACTGGAGTATTGTAGCGATGTCTGTATTGTTAGCAATCGTATTTTTATATATCGCGCGGTTACTTCGCAAAATCCGTTTGAAGAATACGATCATTCACACGGTTAATAAACACATAAAAGTATTATTGCAAGAGCATTTGAAACGGAAATCGAAAATTGATACAATTGAAAAGAAATATTTTACGGAACTGCCCACTTTAGAATCCGGAAAAGTGGATGTGAACGATGTGCCGAATCCGGGTTATGAATAAGCATTGCTATGAAACAAATTCTGATACTATTTTATTTTACTTTTTTTCTTTTTTCTTGTAATAAGCAAGACCATAAGCCTACTGAAAACTTTTACTTTACCGGCAGAGCGTATGATTTGGAAACGGAAGAACCGGTAAGTAATGTGCAAATTGAAATTATTTTGCATAGTGTTCCACCCGGTATTCTTAGTAAAGAAATAAAATACACAGTAGCAAATGTAACTACCGATGGAAAAGGTTTTTACAAAGTAAAACCGGAATATTATCCTTTAAGCGATAAAAACTATAATTTTTATACCTACAATTTGAATGCTCCAAATTCTTACAATAGAGTAGAGGAGATTCATATTGATATAGGAAAGGTAGATACAACTGCTGCTTATGAAAATGTAATTAATATTCCTTTATTAAAATCCCCGTTGGTAAAACACGGATATCTGAAAATTAATTTCTCAGCTACAGATACTATAACTTCTGAACATACGTTGCAAATTGCATGTTATAACAACAACGATGTTGTAAGTTACGAATACGGTACCTTTATATATTCTTACCCATCAGCTGAAACAGACAATCGAGGTTATCAAACTTTCAATGGGAAAATAGGCAATGGAAGTATCTTGTATAACGTACTAAGAAATGATACTGCAACAATTTTATATAGAGCCAAACGAAATCCGGCTACTGGTGGAACTTTTAATGCGATGAAAATATTTTGCGGCATAGAAGATACCACATTCATAAATCTTTCTTACTGAAGAAAAAACGCAACTTACGCAGCTTTTATCTTAATAATTCTTATAGCATGTAACAAGCGCATAGCCTGGTAGCCCATATCCCATTCAAACCATTTGCTGGCATTATTAGGAGTAGTGGGATGTTTGTGATGATTGTTATGATAAGCTTCTCCCCAAAAAACCAAATCAAGAGGAAGGATATTTTTTGACGTGTTGTTCATCCTGAAGTTTTCATAACCAAATTTGTGCGCCCACCAGTTTACCGCCACACCTTGCAAAGATCCCATCACAATGGTTGCAGGTAAGAGAAGCCATTGCCACCACGCAGTTGCCAGCCAGGCGTATATTAAAATATAGATAATTATCCAGCTTACACGCGTGATCCAGTTATGCGCTATCTTTTCAAAAGCTTCCCAGTCGGGTAAATTCTTTTTATACTTTGACTCCGCATCTGTTTTGCCAATGTAAAGACTGAAATAATTGTTGCGCGTCGTCCACATCATAAGAAAGGGATTCGGATCATTATGCGGTGAGTGCGGATCTTCGGGCTTATCAGTATGCGCGTGGTGTAATCTGTGCATCACACCATAAGTATAGGCGCTGATGTAAGAAGAACCTTGCGTGATAAAGCATCCGATATAAAATACGCGCTCCCAGAATTTAGACATCGTAAACATACCGTGTGCCGCATAGCGATGATGAAATATTGATTGGAAGAATAAAGAAGCGTACCAGTGAATAATGAAAAAAATAAGAATTTGCATAGCGGAATGTTGTAGAAATATGAAAAAGACAACATCCGGAAATTATACCTGAGTGCTGAATATTTGCGGAAGGTATCACTAATGTATTTCTGAAACAAACAAACTTTAATATCTTGCCCAACTATATTGTTATATTAACTTTTTAATGGCACTTTACGATCAAATTCAGGAAACGGTACGGTTTATAAAATCTAAAATAAATGCGAATCCTACTGTCGGTATTGTTTTGGGAAGTGGGCTGGGCGGATTGATGGATATGGTAAATGTTACCTCGGAAGTTTCATATAATGAAATTCCCAATTTCCCCATTGCCACTGTAGAAGGCCATGCAGGAAAACTCGTCTTTGGAAAACTCGGTGGTAAAGAGGTAGTGATGATGGGCGGACGCTTTCACTATTACGAAGGTTATACCATGCAGGAAGTTACTTTTCCTATTCGTGTGATGAAAGCTTTGGGAGTGGAAACGGTGATAATCTCTAACGCTGCGGGCGGCATGAACGTTGATTATAAAGTGGGCGATCTGGTAATTATCAAAGACTGCATTAATCTTTTTCCTGAACATCCGCTGCGCGGCAAAAATGATGAACGGCTGGGTGTACGCTTTTTGGATATGAGCGAGCCTTTCAATTTGCAATTAATAGAGAAAGCGCTAAACATAGCGAAGCAGCAAAACATACAAGTGCATACCGGTGTTTACATAGGTTTGCAGGGGCCAACATTTGAAACGCGCGCTGAATATAAATGGTTGCATACCATTGGTGGCGATGTGGTGGGCATGAGTACGGTTCCGGAAGTGATTGTGGCACGACACGGAAATATGAAAGTATTTGCCGCCAGCATCGTTACTGACCTTGGCATTCGCGATGAACTGAACACCATTACCCATGAAGAAGTATTGGAAGCGGCCAACAAAGCAGCACCTGTTTTAGCGGGATTGGTAGCTGAACTGGTAAAAGAAATATAAGACCTCTTAGTGCTGAACAATAATTTTTTTGGAAATATAGCCGGATAAATCTTTCGTATAAAATTTCAGGAAATAAATTCCATTGGGTAAATCAGAAACATCAATTTGTTGATTAGAGCGGTTGAGTTTCATTTCCTTCATCTTTAATCCTAAAGTGTTGTAAACAATTATAATGTAGTTTTCTAACGGCGTTTGTATTTGAATGAATCTATCGGCAGGATTGGGAGAAATTGAAAAATCGACTTGTTGTAGTTCGTTTATTGCAAGAAGGATTTTATTGCCGCAGGAAATACCATTTTTCAAAGTGTAATATAAACCAATATCTGTATTATTGTTTGGATACGAACCAGAAAAGATATAGTTGTATGTGAGCCCAAATCCTATTTTATAAATATATTCAGATGTTGTTGGTTCGAAATTATTTATAACTCCATTGTAAATATTATTACTTGTCGTAGTATACTTAGATGTTTCCAAACAGTGTGTTTTGTCAATAGGATTATATTTTATAAAGTTCATATTATGTGACTCATCGGGCATTAACGTGCTGTCAAACCATTTTAAAACTTCATAATTAATATTAACTGTATCAAGATAGTTGCGGGTAGTAAGATTAGGACCATTAATTGATATTTCTTTTGTTCCTAAAACATATTCAAGTTGCGAGTTAGAAACAAGCTGCCTTGAAATAACTGAATCCTCTTTTTTATAATCTTGAATAAAGTAGAAAGATCCGTGGTATTGAAAAATATCTCCGGGTTGAGAATCATATAAATCGAAGGTTGTAGGATTTGTAACGAGAACCTCTTTTTTAAAAATTTGAATTACGTCATTGACTTTTTCTGTCATATCCATATAATAGTCCATTGCCACATACTGAGTTGGAAACGGAAAAGTATATAAAGCAAATGTCTGATAGATGCCGTGAGCTTTTGAAAGAATGATTTGCTTTCCGTTAATACTATCAGCACTATTTAACCCTGAAGCATTATAGGCAGAAATAGTAATTGTCTTTATCGAATCTGCCGCCCCGGAAATTGTTGTTGTATCTAAAGCCGTAGCAGTGGCGACATAATAGTTTTGTGAAGTGTCATTATAAAACATCCAGCTGTCATTGAGATTTGCTTGTGTATGTATAATTACTGTATCGCCCCAAAGATTATTAAAGAGCGTTGCACCATCCGTTTTTTCAATCACTTCTTTTCCTACCCACGAGCCACCATTGGTATCTAATTGTGGCATTGAAATATTGTAACTGCCTCTCGGAGTGTGGTAGAGAAAAAAGTGTGTGTCGTTATTAATGTTCTTTACAGAATCTACTCTGATGCCTTTTAAATGATGCTCCTGACTGGTGAAATATGGAACGGAACCAAGTTGCAGACAGCGGTAATCCTGCGCACTTGCAGAAAAAGAAAAGCAAATAATAAAAAGTGTAAGTAGAACGGGTTTCATAGTCCGTCGTTTCTTACAAAATAGGAAAATTCGTATGGAGTAGGAAACAGCAGCGATAATTTTGACATTATCGAGACAAATCAGATATTAAATTGATCGCTTATTTGCAGGTAATTTTTTCTGCCTATGGTAAAATAGTAAAGCATTAAAAAGAATGGAAGAATCATTAAGTAAATGAGATATGGAAATTTAAAAACTGAGCTGGCCAAAAGATGTAAAGCAAGAATACCCCAAACGATATAAGTAAGATAACGCCCCATTTTAAATCTGCTTAAATATAAAGTTTGCGCCTTATCCTCCCTCAAAACTACCTGAATATCTTGGCTGCTGCACCAATTTATCGTTGCGCGGATAGTATGTGTGCCTTCCGGCAGATCGAATTGTTCTGTAGCTCCGTTAGCGATTTCTCCAATCTTGTTTCCATCTGCAATAATTTTATACTTGCTAAACCTATTATTGGGTTCACTGTTGCGTACAATTCTTAAAGTTGCCATAAGATAAAATTTACAAAAGACAATTAAGCACTCACTTCCTCATATACTTTGATCTCATTATAAAGCGTATCGCGTTCCACAGGAACCTTACCCACAGCAGCAATGAGGTCACAAAGCTCTTCTGTACTCATAGATGGTGTTTGCTCTTCAGAGCCTGCCATTGAGTAGATTTTAGTGGTGTCATCTATTGTGCCGTCGAGGTCATTTACTCCAAATGACAAACTTAATTGTGCACTCTGCCTTCCAAGCATGGGCCAATAGGCTTTCAGGTTTTTAAAATTGTCCATGAAAACACGTGCTATTGCATAAAGGCGCATATCTTCTATAATAGATACTTCGGGCACCGCGCTCATGTCATTGTCTTTGTTGCGGAACTTGAGTGGAATAAAGCAGTTGTAACCACCGGTTTTGTCTTGCGAAGCGCGTAAGCGGCTCATGTGGTCTATGCGATGCGCATAATTTTCAATGTGCCCGTAAAGCATCGTGGCGTTGGTGTGCATTCCAAGACTGTGTGCTGTTTCATGAATTTTCAGCCAGCCGTTTGCATCTACCTTATCCGCGCATATTTGTTCCCGCACTTCAGGATGGAAGATCTCCGCACCACCACCCGGCAATGATTGCAATCCGGCGTCATTCAGTTTTCTCATGCCTTCTTCCACGCTCAGTTTCGCTTTGCGAAACATATAATCCAGCTCTACCGCTGTAAAACCTTTGATATGCAGATCGGGGCGGTGTGTTTTTATATCGCTGATGAGTTCACAGAAAAATTCCAGATTCATTTTCGGATGCACGCCTCCTACAATATGCACTTCCGTTACAGGCTCGCCATCATATTTTTTTACAATATCCAGCATTTGTTCTTTTGTCAGTTCCCAGCCTTCATCACGGTGTTTATATTGTCTTGAATAAGAACAGAAATTGCAGGTGAATACACAAACATTCGTTGGCTCTATATGAAAATTTCGGTTGAAGTAAACTTTATTGCCGTGTAATTTTTCCCTCACGTGATTGGCTAAAGCGCCGACAAAACCCAGCTCGCCTTTTTCAAAAAGCAAAACGCCATCCTCTTCGGAAAGGCGCTGTGCATTGAAAACTTTTTCTGCTATGTTTTTTAAGTTCTTGTCTAAATCACTTTGCTGAAAGATGTCTTCCAGGCGTTTACTTTCTATCATTGTAAAATAATTTTCTTCGTCAGTTTACCGTTTGCAAAGATACATTGCACGTAGTAAACTCCGGCATTAAAGCCGTTCATATCCACATGATGAGTTTTGAATTGCTTATCAGCAATATTGATAGTTTTTACAGTCCTTCCCAATACATCGGTTATTACAATGATATTCATTGAGTTTTTATAATCCACAATAATATCAAAAGCATCTTTGGTGGGATTCGGATAAAGCTGAACAATGTTTTCATTGATAAGAGTGCCTACACTTGTTGGGTATTCCAATAATTCCGGATGTTGGGACAGACCATAAGCATTCCCCGCAGGGTCGGTAACCTGGTAATTGATAACGCCTGCCTGTTCCAATGTAAACATTTTATAACAGGCATCGTCCACATAATCCATAAAGTTCATATACATTTCTCCTTCCGGTGTATTGTTGCAGTTTGGTCTGAATGTGGTGGGACAAACGGTATTCGCGTCATTTTGCTGAGGCGTATCGGAGATGCCGTCATCGTCACTGCAATCTCCTGATCCTACACTGGTATTGCCCCAGATGTGAAGCAACTCAAAGGTATGCCCAAGCTCATGTACCAGCGTGCGGCCTTCGTTGGCTCCTGAAAAAAAGTATAATTGTCCAGGGCCGCTTTTACCGAAGGTTGCATAGCTGATAGCGGGACCAATTTCAGCTAAAGGCACGATGCTGTTAGCAAAACTGTAAGGCGGGCTGATGCCTAATAAGCCACTTGTGGAAAAATTGATTACCCAAACGTTCAGATATTTTGTAGGATCCCACGCATCCGCACCACCCGCGCTGGTATATTTTGCATCGCTGGCAAACAACGTGGAACCGGCGGTGCCTGAAACCGGTGAAAATCCTTGTTGTGTGATGGTGGTGATTTCATAGCCTGGTGTACCAGTGCCATCCGGTTTGCGATGCGCCAATCCAAAATGAATTTGAGGATTTCCATAAAGCGGTTGAAAGTCCGCAGGAATCTGCGCCTGATCCAAAGAAGCGCCATTGTAGTCTCGGTTCAATACCGCCAATTGGGAATCTACTCTTAACGCAACCCCGGCAGTACCTCCAAGATTATTTAATTGACTTTGCGTGACTACTATGTGAAATACGACAGGAATGGTAACCTGTGCGGTAGTCTTATTTGCAGACACTGCTTTGTCTTTCAAATGAGCAAGTATAATTTCATTGCTGTGTTGTTGGTTAATTATGGCGGCTGCTTTTCCCGGATGCTCCAAAATGATTTTGTGCGCTATTTCATCATTCATACAACGCATCTTTTGTGCCTTAGCTGCAGGCTGCAGTAAAAAACTTATTGCCAACAAAATCCCTAAACGCTTCATATAATTTAGTTTTTATAAAAGGGAAATTTACGGATCTTTCCTTTTGTTGATCTCATCCCGGATGTTGATAGCGCGCACATAGTCTTCCTGATCCAATACTTGCTGTAAGAGTTCATTCAATTCCTCCAGCGACATTTTTTTCAGGTCATCGGTGTTCTGGCTCATTTTAGAAGTTGTTTCCATTTGCTGCTCTGTTGCCGGTGGCGTAGCGTTGCCTTCTGCTCCACCTTCGGGCTGGTCTAAATAAAGACCGGCGGCTTCCAGTATATTTTCATAAGTGAAAACTTTGCAGCCGGAGCGCACAGCCAAGGCCAAGGCATCTGAAGTGCGGGAGTCAATTTCCGCGTTTTCGCCTTCTGCATTGGTGCAATATAGTTTGGCAAAGAAGATTCCTTCTTCCAATTTGTAGATAATGACTTCCGACAGTTCAATACTGAAAGAATTCATGAAATTATTAAAGAGATCGTGCGTGAGCGGGCGGCTTGGCTGCATTCTTTCCAATGCCACGGCAATGGCCTGCGCTTCGAAGCCTCCGATAACTATAGGTAATCTTCTTAATCCGTTTACCTCGCCTAACACCACAGCGTAGGAATGAGTTTGTGTAATGCTGTGAGACAATGCAACTATTTCCAGTTCTATTTTTTTCATTGAATTAAGATGCGCCTTCGGTAAGAATTTTTGGATGTGTAAGATACTTAGTTTTTTTATAAACTTTAATTCAAAAAATCCAAAACATTATGAGAAGTATTTCTTTATAAAAAAAGTCCGGATCCAAACTTAGAGCCGCGTAACACTATTGAAAAATGCGACCCGGTAATGGGCTCCAAGAGGAAGCAGAATATTATCTATACATACCTGCTGATCTTCGATACGGGTTATTCTTTTTATATTAATTGCATAAGATTTATGAATGCGGATAATATCCTGAGAATCCCAGGTGCGCAATATTTCTGCTAAAGAAGCAGCCAGCGTGTATTTGCGGGTGGAAGTATGTAAAATACAATAGGCTCTGGCAGCTTCAAGATATAATACGTCACTGCCGGATACTTTATCAAACCCATTTCCCATACGTACAAACAAACGGTCTGCCACTTGATAAAAGGAGGCTTTGCCATCAGGCTGCAGTAACTTTCTTTTGGCTGCTTTGTGCAAGGCTACTTCTATGGCAATGTTGAGGTCGCTGTCTTTAAAAGGCTTTACCAGATAAGCTTCCGGTTCGGTGTCTCTGGCCCGTTCCACGGTACGGCGGTCGGTAAGCGCCGTGAGATAAATGATGGGCGTAAATGCAATTTTTCTTAGTATTTCTGCTGTTTGTATTCCATCCATTTTACCTTTTAAATTAATGTCCATCAGTACCAGATCGGGAATGTGACTGTGCGCCTGTATCAAAGCTTCTTCACCGGTATCGGCAATGGCATCTATGGTATAGCCGAGTTCTTCCAGTTTTTGGGCAATGTCCATTGCCACTACTGCTTCATCTTCTACTATCAGAATATTCATAAAATGAAAAAATAAGGGAAGTGGATTTACTGTTGGAGGGTTATAGAGGTTCCTTTTTCGGAGGTGATAGTAAGCATGCTGTTGATTTGTTTGGCAAGAGCGGCTACCAGCTTCATTCCAAGGCTATTGGTGCGTTGTTTTTCTTGTTGTATTCCTTTGCCATTATCGTTCACTTCCAACCGCAGTTTACCGTTTTGCTGGCTAAGGTTGATTTGCAAAACCGGCTGCGGAGCCGTTAACCCATATTTCAAAGCATTCGTTACCAATTCGTTCGTGATTAAGCCCAGGGGAATGGCGGTATCTACCGGTAGGGTAAGTGCATCTATTTTCATTTTTAAATCTACAGGGGCACCTTTGGCAGAGAAGGATTTCATTAAACCAAGTACCAAATCTTCCAGATATTCTTTTGCATTGATACTGGATATATCGTCATCCATATAAAGTTTTTGATGAATAAGGCTCATAGCGTCAATACGGTGTCGCCCTTCCTGCATTACATCCCGAGCTTCTGAGTCTGCAAGCGTACGAGACTGAAGGTTGAGCAGCGAAGAAATCATCTGCATATTATTTTTTACGCGGTGTTGCAGCTCCTGTAAGAGTGTTTCGATACGTTCATTTTTGCCGGCAAGCAGATGAGTTGTCTTTTGTTTTGAGCGATAACGTTGTATTAAAAATAATATTGTCAATGCAAATAGTGAAGCAAGAACGATTGCTGAAAATACATAAAATCGTTGTCGAGTTACAAGATTCTTTTGCGCAGCAATAAGATTATCTCGTTTTACAACCTGATATTGAACTGTAAGTTGGTCGATTGTTTCTTCTTCTGTTTTAGCTTGGAGACTATCCTTTAGCTCAATCATTCTTTTGAATGTTGATAAGGATTTTTTGTACTCCCCGGCTAATTCATAAAGGTCGCTTGCTTCATAAAGTGCGTTTATTTGTACATAAGCCGGTGAATTTTCACTGAATTTCAAGAGATCATTTATTAATATCTTGGCAGAATCTTTATTGCCGAGTTTATATAAAGAATGCGCCAATACGCCGGTCGCTGCCGCAATGTTTTCTTCATCACCAAATTGTCTTGCATAGAAAAGAGCTCTTTGAGAGTAAAAATGAGCTGACGGATAATTTTCTAAACTATAATAGTCTAACGCTTTAATAACAGATATTGAATGCTTGGCTTCTATTTGCGTTCTTGAGGTTGGTGAAAGTACCTCTGCCGAATCAAGATAGGTAATTGATAAGTTATATAGCCCGAGTTTATTATAATATCTGCCAAGATCTTTGTATGCATCTGTTAATTCAATTGAGTCTCCCAATTCTTTAGCATTTATTAATAGTTCTTGCAAATTTTCTAACACACGGCTTGTATCATGTGATTCATAAATCTGTCCCAGCAATCTAATGATTTGAAACTCTACATATTTGTCATTTTGTTGCCCAGATGATTGAATACCTTTTGCCATAACAAGATTATGTAAACTTGAATCGTCCTTTCTATGTATACTATAATATACAGCTTTCAATAGAAGTGTTTTTTTTCTACGATCGCGCATACTTACCACATTTTCATACCGCGTTGCAATTTTATCAGCTTGGTCTAAAAAAAGAAGAGAACTATCCATTAAACTTTCATTAGTGACTTCTCGCACAAATAAATCTCCGGCGAGTATCAAAGCATCAACCTGAAAAGAATCATGTAAGTGTTTGGCAGCTTCTATGGATTTTAATGCATATTCTTTATAATCTGATTTATTTGAAAGAAAATGCTCTGTGGCCGTCTTTGCATATGTTATGTACAAATTTTGAAATTCTTTCTTCTTTAATTCAGTTTCTTTTTTTTGCCCACACGCTACCAGAACTAAAATAGAAAATAGAAGTAGAATTTTTTTTGCCCACATATATGATCGAATTAATTATAGTTGAAGTCAATTAAAGATTTATAGCTTTTATACACAAGAAAATAAATCTCCGATAGCTTTCAAAATTGTTTTTGGGAAACAAAAAAGCCACCTTGGGAAAATACCAGTCACATCATAAGAAACTGCGATGTTATTATTGTGAATAAATCTTACAATATGTATAAACACTATCGTTTTATCCTCATCGGCATATTGCTATTGGGCGTGGCAGCAGCCTTCATGCTTTTTCAGGGATGTAAAAAACAAGATAAATCTCCATCCGCCAGTACAGAAAACAGCGCAAAACTATTTGAGTATGTAGGCGTTATTGTAGGCTCATCAGGACATTATAAAGTGGAAGTAGATACCAATGGCGCTACCGCCTTCGTAATGTTTGACAATGAAGAACACCGCCTGAGTGTTTATAAAAAGATTGAAAAAGACAAAGACATTGACAGCCTGGTAATGAAGGATGATGTTGTGACCATAATTTACAGTTACAAATACGCTACACAAACACCCTACATCACTATTACCATCAAAGGGCATGATGTGGAATACACGGTAAGCACGCTATATGATCACCGGCATCCGCAATATGTGCAGGATAATATAAGGCTGTATGAAGGCTCTTTTCATACTACCATTGATGAGCGTCTTGGCACTTACAATGATGGTGTTATGAATGTGAGTTTGGACAAAGAAGCCCATACCTTTAAAGCAATATCGAAACTTACCGGCTCTTCAGACCCTAATGAAATAGGTATGGTTATACATTCTATGGGTACATATACAGAAAATAATGAAACTCTTACCGTGAAAGCTACTGGAGAGAATGAAGGTGTTGAATTCAGAAAAGTGGGTAATGATTTAAAATATGAAGAATCAATTGGAACTTATGTGTATCTGAATTATGTGAGTTTTTAAAGCAATGATAAACCCTGTCATCTATGAAAAATATTCCAGAACCTCGATAAGATGAAAAGCACTTATAAGCCGTGTATATTCTTTTTAATATAGACGGAACTGAATACCCCTTCGATAACCCAAAGTAAAAAAAATGAGGACAATAATTTATTTGCTTATTATAATAGCGAGCCTGTACGGTTGCAAAAAAGAAACAGATGAAGATAACTCAGCAATTATTTATAAAAATATTGATCTGACTATTCCATTAACTAAAGGATTCGTTTACACATTTGAGCCTAAAGATCAATATAAAACGGAAATAACATTTTGGTACACAATAGATCCATTAGATTCAACTAATTACATCGCTGAGTTTGCGGAGCATTATAGGTTATTATTTCAGTGCAATGGAACAGACGATTATACCAATACGGCAAATTTGGGAGATTCGATAGTGCCGGTTGCTACCAATACTACTGCGTATAAATTTCTTGAAGCAAAAGTAGAAGGTGGAACCATAACCTATGCTAATACCAACAACATAAAATTTGATCAGGAAGTATATATTCCCTTCTATGGATTTCTATATGGCTCACAAAAACTGCCTTATGTAGGTTGGCTAAGAATAAAATGTACGCAGACAGAGCTGCACGTTTATGATTTAGCCTTTAGACGTACAGGTTCTATAAAAACAGGTGAAAAATAAAATGAGTGCCTCTTTACATAAATTTTATTTCAAAAATTATTCAATGCAAAAATTAAATCTATATCTCATGCGTAAGACTTCAATTAAGCTAATGCTAAGCCTGTTATTGACTTGCATGGTTGTTATTTCCTGCAACAAGGAAAGTGATAAGCCATCTTCACCATCTTCATCTCACAAAGGACAGGTTACTTTTTATAATCTGGAAAATAATTGCAGCTCAGTAAAGATTGTATGTGAAAACCAAAACGGAACAATAACCAAACAATATTATCCTGATAGTGTAGAGTGCAACGGAGAAGGAACATTTACGCTGACATTGGATACGGGTGTGCATAAATTTACAGCAACCTGCGCCAATTTAACTGTAGAAAAAGAATTTACCATAAAGGAAAATGAATGTATTAAACAAGGGGTAGGCTGGTATTTAGACCCCGCAATGACTGCAGGTATATGGACAATGGATTTTGCTTTAGGTGCCGGCGACTGTGACGAAACCGACCTGGAAGATGAAAGAGGCATTCCTCCCACATTCCATTTTAACAGCGGTACTACGATTACTTTTAATACACATGCGGATGGAGCCGCAACCGTGGCAGATCTGAATGACTCTACAATATATAATAATACCTACTTCTTCAGGGAAGGGCTGTTGCATATAATAGTAGCCTATGATGGTAATTCGTTAGGTTATAATGAACAAGCAGAAACAGAATGTATTCTTCAGTACGACGCAGGATCCAAAACATACTCAGGTACCTATGAATACAAATATTGGGGGTATGGAGAACCTACACTAACCTGTTCAAATTCAGTAAAACTGTATCACTGAAAAGAGTGGTGTCAGATGGTGCGCATTAAACTGATCGTGCACAATGAAAATCTTGGGAAGAGCAGCAACAATATAAGAAACTGTTTATCAGCACATGATTCACAGAAGGAGTAATATGAAAAATATTAGAGTAATAAATTGTAAAAACCAATTAGTCTTAAAAATGAAACCATGACCAAAATTAAAAACCAATTATTTATTCTGCTTGCCTGTTTAGGGTTGCTCTTTTCGTGTAAAAAAGAAAACGGTGGTAACACACCCGGTTCTCATAACAATGCTAAAAATTACAGCATTCTCGTGGTAGATGAAAACAACCAGCCCATAGCAAATGCCAGCGTCAGCGATGGCGATAAAGAGGTTCTTACAGGCAGCTCGGGCACAGCTTCATTCGGCAGCCCGAAGGAAAGCTATGGCAAATACCGGTTGGGCATTAGCAAAGACGGCTACTTTACAGGTAGCGTGAACCTGCCAACCCTTGCCAGTACAGACAGCTCTTACAAGATCATGCTGCTAAAGGCTACCACTACAGGGACGATACCGAGCAGCGGCGGTACGGTTTCCGGCTTCGACTGGACGTTTACCAGCACTGGTGGATTTAAGTATGAAGACGGAACAGCGGTAACCGGCAATATTGATGTAGCCATACGCTATATAAAGCCGGATAATTTTGAAGCGGTACGCGCAGCTTTCCCCGGTCAGGACTTTACGGGCATAAATGGAGGCAATGAAGGACGAATGTATGTATATGGATGGGTAGCTATAAGCTACAGCCAAAACGGAATAAAAGTATATCCTGCTGTCAGTAGTGTTATCATAAAGGTACAGGTGCCGGGAAAGTATGCAAATGCAGTACAGGATGGCGGAAGCGTATTTTATTATGATGAAGCCGCCCATATTTGGGAAGAATCCGCTTCTCCCACTGTTTCCGGATTAGAGGTAACGATGCCACTGCCTTCGCAAACTACTTTTTGTGCTTTGGGTAAATTATATCCTACTGCGATAGTAAAATTTAAAAGAACGACTTGTACTCCTGGTGATGGTTATATTTATGTTGACCAGATTGAAATGGATTCTGAAAAAGAACAGAGCATAGAACAGAGCCTGCCAGGATATTGTATGCCAATAGCCAATTCAAATAGTTTGTGGTACGGTTGCTTAAGCTCTGATTATATGATCTATGGCAATTGCCCCATCGGATCTCAAATTATTGTTGATGGAACAACAACATTAACTGGCAATCATTTTACTGAATACGATGAAGGCTTTTACCGGCCTATTCTTGCCGGTTATGATTATGGAATAAAAATTCATTCGGTAAGATGCCCCTTGTCTTTTACTGTTGACTATCAGGGACAAAATGTTTTTGATTATTTACGTACCCACAATCTTATAAGCGATAAAGTTATCAAGGAATACTCATCATTTCCTGCAGGTACTACCAATCTGGGTGTGATAAATACGGTGTGCGATGGTTCGATTCCCAATCCACATGAGAATAATAACCCGAACACAGGCCAGGGGCAAGTTACCTATAATGGTCAGACAATAAATGGGAGTTGCACTTCCATAGTGGCGCAAACTACCGGATGCACAGGTATTGATGTGGTGATAATGGGTGATGAAAATTTTGCTATACAAAATATGCCTGCTGCTTCTTCCGGCACATTCAGCGTAAATGGAGATGGAAACAACTGCAATCCATATGCCCTGACACTTTGGGGTGGCACGGCCAATTCTATTTCGGGAAGTATTACCAAAACGGGAGCAAAATCTTTCACGTTCAATATAGTAATGAAAGATATATCAACAGGAGTACAAAAAACAGCTACCGGTAGCGGAGTCTGGACAAACTGACATTTAAAAGGAATATATTGCTTGGCTGTCATGACGGGCGTAACAGCCCGTCATTTCTTTTTACAACCCGCACTTCAGTTTGCATAAAGTTACTTCATTGCAAGAAAGCTCGTAGCCATCTCTGTTTTCATAAGCATTGTTGCTTTCTTTTAAAACAGCGTAGGCGCTTCCGTACTGCTGTCTTCTTCAGATTCAGATTCTTCTTGTATCAATATTATTTCTTTAAGATCACTACCTGCCAGTTTCGATCCTACTGTTTTCCATCCTGTGGTATCTATGATTTCATAAAGGTTTATAGTTTCTTCAGTAAGTTCTGATTTTTTCTTTCCGGATTTCATAACTACAACCGGCTCTTGTACCGTAGTTATAAACTTTAAATAATTTCCTTCGCCTTCTTTTATAAATTGATATTGGCTCTTGATTGTTTTGGCTTCAACTATGAAACGTTTGGCATTATATTGATCGGTTTTGGCATCGTAATAAACGGCGGTGATTATTTTTTCCGGATTGAATTTTTCGATGAGCATCAGGTTATCCATATCGTAGCGGTTGGTCGGTTCAAAATCCGTAAGTTCATAAGTGCCATTTTTATAAAATGCGATTATATTTTCACCTTCTTCAAACTTGCCAAGCAGTTTGCCAGCACCATCCTTATTTAATCTTCCCACAGCTTCATCATACCATATCTTTTGTCCGCTTAAAGTAGAGCGTCCTTTTTCTTTGAGTTTAATGCTTTTAACAGGATACTTGGTGACTTGATTGCCTCCTGCACTTCTGCTTTTTATATCCAGTTCTTCAAAAGCAAAATCAAGATGTTTGATGCGTGCTTTGCTGCCTGGCGATAATAGAATTGAAACGATTTCCGCTTCGCCATTGGCATTGGCGCTGAAGTAAAGTACTTTGCTGCTTGCATTCCCTTTGGTAAGATCATATTCTTTATCACGCGTGATGCCGGTTACGTTAAATCTTTTTCCATAAGCGATACCCGTTTTCCCATCTACATAGATCATGTTATAAGTCATGCGTTCATCATGCTTTTGAAAAATAGCCAGATGAATAATGTCCTTACCTACAAAGGTTTTATCGGATACTTTCGTTACCATCATCTTACCGTCTTTTCTGAAGACGATGATATTGTCAATATCCGAACAGTCGAAAGCGAATTCATCTTTCTTTAAACTTGTGCCGATGAAACCTTCTTTTCTGTTTACATAAAGCTTGGCGTTGGCAATCGCTACATTTGTTATCTGTATAGTTTCAAAAGGGCGGATCTCTGTTTTGCGACTCCGTTCTTTGCCATATTTTTTCAGGAGATTATCATAATAGGCGATCGCGTAATCGGTAAGATGCTCAATATGATGCTGCGTTTCTTCTATGTCTTTTTCAATGCCTTTTATAAGTTCATCAGCTTTGAAAGTATCGTATTTTGAAATCCGTTTAATGCGGATCTCTGTAAGTTTGATAATGTCTTCGCGGGTTACGGCGCGCTTCAGTTTTTTAATGTAAGGTTTCAACCCTTTTTCAATGGCTTCAAGTACACCTTCCCAGGTAGTTTCTTCTTCTATATCACGGTAGATTCTTTTTTCTATAAATATTTTTTCAAGTGAAGAATAATGCCAGCCTTCTTCCAACTCGCTCAGTTTTATTTCCAGCTCACGCAGCAATAAAGACTTGGTATGCTCTACGGAATATTTCAACAAATCGCTGACACCGAGAAACTGAGGTTTATCATCAGCTATCACACAGGCATTTGGAGAAATGGAAATTTCACAATCTGTAAAAGCATAAAGTGCGTCAATAGCCTGATCGGTAGAAACGCCTGGTGTAAGGTTTACGATCAGTTCCACATCTTTGGCGGTATTGTCCACCACCGATTTTATTTTGAACTTACCATTGTCATTTGCTTTTAAAATACTATCTACTAACTGTGATGTGGTAATGCCATAAGGCACATCTTTAATAGCAAGTGTTTTTTTGTCTACTTCTTCTATTCTTGCGCGCACTCTAACTTTACCGCCACGCAATCCGTCGTTGTAGTTGGAGACATCTATCATGCCGCCTGTTCCGAAATCAGGGTAGAGTTCAAACTTTTTTCCTTTCAGATGTTTGATGGCGGCTTCCAGTAATTCGCAAAAATTGTGGGGTAATATTTTTGTTGATAAGCCCACCGCGATTCCTTCTACACCTTGTGCCAGCAACAAAGGAAACTTCATGGGCAGCGTTACAGGTTCATTTTTACGACCATCATAACTCAGCTGCCATTCGGTGGTTTTGTTATTAAACGCTACATCCAACGCAAATTTGGAAAGACGTGCTTCTATATATCTGGGTGCCGCAGCATTATCTCCGGTGCGTACATCGCCCCAGTTTCCCTGCGTTTCTATAAGCAGATCCTTTTGTCCAAGGTTGATGATGGCATCGCCGATAGAGGCATCACCATGCGGGTGATATTGCATGGTTTGCCCGATGATGTTTGCCACTTTATTAAAACGACCGTCGTCCATTTCTTTCATGGAGTGGAGGATGCGGCGTTGTACAGGTTTCAGCCCGTCTTCAATAGCAGGCACGGCCCGCTCCAGTATTACATAGCTCGCATAATCCAGAAACCAGCTTTTATACATATCATCCACGTGTGTGGAAGCAGGTATTGATCGTTCATTGTTTTCGTCCATAACAGCAGGGCAAAAATAAGCGGAAAATAAAAAAGAGAAAATGGAAGTTTGGTTGCTGCGATAGTTTTAATACTAATAATAGTTATTAAAATGAAAACTGGTATATTCTTTATTTTGGTAAATAAGCGGTACCTTGTACTGGAGGAATTTAGTTATGAGACCATTATTCATCTTCGTCTGTATTCTTAGTTCTTTTCAAAACTGCTTTGCACAAACCTATAACCTTTTCCAGCCCAATGCAGTTCCTTATTTTATTAGTCAGGATCATCACCTGAAAGGAATACGGATAGATTCTGTAAAAAATATAAATGGCGAAACGCATTATTTTCTCTATCACACACCAAGAGGAACATTGAATTATATTCAAACTATCATGGACCGTAATGGAGGTTCCTGGGTGGGAAAAGAAGTGATAGAACATCAGGACGGTTTAATGATCATTCCAACCTATTGGAAGGATACTGTTTTTATTCATACACAAGCTCGCTTGAATGACAGTTGGCGTTTTTATGATGATACTTCCCAAAATTATTATGAGGCTACAATAACTGGCTATGATACAGCCACTATCTCAGGAGTGCTGGATTCTTTGAAAATTATTACTATTTCGGCTTACAATGATATAGGTATGAATCCCGCAGATAACATTCACGGAAAGCAAATTGTTTTGTCTAAAGATCATGGTATATATCAAACATTCGCTTTATACACTTTTCCATTCAGGCAATTATCATTATACGTTGAGTATTACTCCTTCAATACCGAATTTGATTATTTAAATAATGATGTTCAAATTTTTATACAGCAATCTCCGCCTTATCCCACGCAATTTCAACTTTATGATTATACGCCCGGAGATTATTTTATTTACTATACGGTAGATAAATCATCTTCTTGGGGGAACGTGGATACAATTTACAAAGAAAGAGACTCCATAATTTCAAAAAACTATCTTACAGCTTCACAGATAGAATATGTAATCAGGGTAAAATCGATTCTTTGGCACGCGCAGGCTCTGATTCATGATTCAGCCCGCCGCGATACCGTAAACAATATAGTTACGCTGGATTTTGATACGACTTTAATGCCCGATGAATATGGAAGTAAATATTTTATAAAATATTTCCCTATTGATACTTCGTATTGCTTGTCCTCATCTTTAATAGTAAGAGAATACAACCGTCTGCAGCCAGACTTGTCATTAGACCCTGGTGATAGACAAATTTTAACCTATAAAACAGGCTTGGGAGAAATTCGTGATGAAACTCCTACAATATCACCCTACTTTTATTATAAAACATTGTCTTCTTATCATAAGAATAATCTAAGCTGTGAGCCTTTATTGGTGAAAGATGCAAATAATGTTATAGAAGAGATACAAATACACCCAAACCCTGCTACTGACAACTTATTTATTAAAACCGATCTTAGCAACTACCAACTCTCTGTTTATAATATGCTCGGTTTAGAAATCTTTAGTAAAAGCGATGTTACAACGAATACTGAGTTGATAGTAAAAGATTGGGCTAATGGTTTTTATTTTCTAAAGATTTATTCTAAAGAGGCAAACGCATTTGAAACAAGGAAGTTTATTGTACAACATTAATTGATAGAAAAAGAGCCGCTCGAAAGCGGCTCTTTTTATTTAGTTAAAGCTTATCTTAAGCTTCTGCTTCTGCATACGCACTTGTAGGTTCACAGGTGCAAACCAAATTTCTGTCGCCATAGGTATTATTTACTCTTGCCACACTTGGCCAGAATTTATTGATGCGAACATAGTTTAAAGGGAATGCGGCAGTCTCTCTGGAATAAGCATGATCCCATTCATTTGCCACAACTTCAAATTGTGTATGAGGGGCATTTTTCAAAGGATTATCTTTTTTGTCTGCTTTGCCTTCTTCGATATTGCGTATTTCATTTCTGATAGCAAGCAGCGCATCACAGAATCGATCAAGTTCCGCTTTGTCTTCACTTTCGGTTGGCTCTATCATGATGGTGCCCGGCACCGGGAAACTCATCGTAGGTGCATGGAAGCCATAGTCCATCAGGCGTTTGGCCACATCTTCCGCTTCGATTTCCGCTGTTTTCTTAAAAGGACGAAGGTCCACGATAAACTCGTGCGCACAAGTGCCGCCGGTTCCTGTATAAAGAATGTCAAAGTCTTTTTTCAAGCGGGCACGCATATAGTTGGCGTTGAGAATCGCATATTCTGTTGCGTTCTTTAATCCTTTTTTACCCAGCATACGGATGTAAGCGTAGGAAATAAGTAAGATGCTGGCAGAACCATAAGGAGCAGCAGATACTGCGTGTTTGGGTTGGATATATTCGTCTTCTGTAAAACCGGGAAGGAAAGGAGCCAGATGTTTTTTTACACAGATGGGACCCATACCAGGTCCACCACCACCATGGGGAATAGCAAATGTTTTATGAAGATTTAAATGACATACATCCGCGCCGAGAAGCCCGGGTGCCGTCAAGCCTACTTGTGCATTCATGTTTGCGCCATCCATATATACTTGTCCACCATATTCGTGAATGATGGATGTAATTTCTTTTACCGTTTCTTCATACACACCGTAAGTGGAAGGGTAGGTGATCATAATGCCTGCAAGATTTTCAGCATATTGGATCGCTTTTGCTTTCAAATCTGCTGTATCAATATATCCGTTTTCTAAAGCTTTTATTACCACTACCTTGTAACCTGCCATTACCGCGGAGGCGGGATTAGTACCGTGTGCGGAAATAGGAATCAATATCACGTTCCGGTTGCTCTGCCCTAAACTTGCATGGTAATTTTTTATAGACAAAAGGCCCGCATATTCGCCTTGGGCGCCACTGTTCGGTTGAAGACTGCAAGCATCAAAAGCTGTAATCTCAGAAAGGTATTTTGAAAGCTCCCGAACGATTTGTAAATATCCTTGCGTTTGTTCTTTGGGTGCGAAAGGATGGATCTTGCTCCAGTGGCTCCAGCTTAACGGTATCATTTGCGTAGCTGCATTCAGCTTCATGGTACAGGAGCCGAGAGAAATCATGCTGGTGTTTAAGGAAAGATCCTTGTTTTCCAGCATTTTTATGTAGCGCATCATTTGCGTTTCGCTGTGATGGCTGTTGAAAACAATGTTGGTAAGGAACTCTGAAGTGCGGGTGAGCGCAGATGGAATATGCGTCAATGCCTGATCATGGTCAATAGTGAAATGTACTGCTTCATCTTCATGGACAGAAAATACTTCGAGAATGCTGAATACGTCAGATACCGTCGTTGTTTCATCTAAAGAAATGCTGAGCAGTTGATCCGCATGATACCTGAAATTTATTTTGGCAGCTTCCGCCTTGCTACGAAGGGCGTTCGCGTCTTTTACTTTAAGTGTAATCGTATCGAAGAATGAATTGGAGACTAATGAAATACCTGAAGTAGCAAGTGTTTCAGCTAATGTTTGCGTTAATATGGCAATACGTTTGGCGATATTTTTCAGTCCGTCTGGGCCGTGAAATACGGTGTACATGGCAGCCATATTGGCTAATAATGCTTGCGCGGTACAGATGTTTGATGTGGCTTTTTCACGTTTGATGTGTTGTTCACGCGTTTGCAAAGCCATACGAAGTGCTCGATTGCCTTTTGCATCCACGCTTACTCCGATAATTCTTCCGGGAATGTTTCTTTTAAACTCTTCTTTGCAGGAAAAGAAAGCCGCATGGGGACCACCAAAACCAAGAGGTACTCCGAAACGCTGTGCAGACCCAAATGCTACATCCGCATCCAGCTCGCCGGGAGGCGTGAGTAGTGTAAGCGCCAATAAATCAGTAGCCATTGTTACATAAGCTCCGGCATTGTGCACGTCTTGAATAAAAGTTCTGTAATCTTCTACGCTTCCTTTATCGTTAGGATACTGTATCAGAGCACCGAAATAGGTTTGATCGATAGCAGTAGTGCTATAATCTCCAAAAACAACTTCAATGTTGAGAGGCATAGCGCGGGTGACAATCACATCCTTCGTTTGAGGAAAGACTTCCTTATCTACAAAGAATTTAGGACGTTCCAGATGATCTGCATTTTTATTCAATGCATGGAAGAACATTGCCATAGCCTCCGCCGCAGCAGTGGCTTCATCCAATAAAGAAGCGTTCGCGATTGGCAAGCCTGTAAGGTCACTGACCAAAGTTTGGAAATTCAAAAGACTTTCTAAACGACCTTGAGAAATCTCTGCCTGGTACGGCGTGTATTGGGTGTACCATCCCGGGTTTTCAAAAACATTTCTAAGGATGACACTTGGCGTAATTGTGTCGTAATAGCCTTGCCCAATATAGGTTTTGAAGATTTTATTTTTAAGGGAGATTTCCTTTAATTCACGTAGGTAATCGCTTTCGCTGATAGAAGAAGGCACACGTAGTTCATGGTTCATACGGATGCTTTCCGGCACAGTGCGGTTTATAAGCTCCCGCATATTATTCACGCCGACCGTTTTCAGCATTTCCTGTGTTTCCTGAGCATCAGGGCCAATATGGCGTTCGATAAATTCTTCTTGCTGTAAAGTGAGCAAATCCATAAAAGAAAATCCTTTGTTTTTGAAAAGATTTGCAAAATTAAAGGTTGATAAGGGATTTGCAAAAAAACTCAGGAAGCTAAAAATGACAGAATTGTGATACGGTTCCCTGTTTTTCAGTTACGTTTCAGGCAATGTTTGGTATTATATAAATAAAATGTTCGGACATTTTTAATTATAAAAAAAGTGTTGAATTGAAAATGTTTTTCCAATTCAACACCCTGAAAATGTTCCTGTCTATAACTCAAGCAATTCATTGAATGGCACAGAACATAAGGCGAACGCTCTTCTTCACTATGAAAACTTTATTTCAGTTCAAAAGTTTCAATAAATTTCGTGGTGAAATTTCCTTCACGGAAATTCTTATCTTTCATTAGTTGCTGATGGAAAGGAATAGTAGTTTTCACGCCTTCAATTACATATTCGCTAAGTGCGCGCTCCATAGTATCAATCGCTTCTTCGCGGGTTTGCGCTACAGCAATGATTTTACTTACCATACTGTCATAATAAGGCGGAATGCTATAGCCCGCGTAAATATGGCTGTCTATTCGCACACCGTGTCCGCCGGGAGTATGTAAAATGGTAATGGTGCCCGGGCTGGGACGAAAATCATTGTAAGGATCTTCGGCATTGATGCGGCATTCGATAGCGTGCATTTTAGGCTCATAATTTTTACCGCTGATAGGAATGCCGGCAGCTATTTTTATTTGTTCTTTGATAAGGTCAAAACTGATTACTTCTTCCGTTACACAATGTTCTACCTGAATGCGCGTATTCATTTCCATAAAGTAGAAATTACGGTGTTTATCTACCAGAAATTCTACCGTGCCTACGCTTTCGTAATTGATGGCGGATGCAGCTTTTATAGCGGCTTCACCCATTTTTTTACGAAGTTCCGGCGTCATAAAAGGAGAAGGAGATTCTTCTACCAGTTTTTGATGGCGCCGTTGAATGGAACAGTCTCTTTCACTCAGATGGCATACGGTGCCAAACTGGTCGCCTGCAATCTGAATTTCTATATGTCGCGGCTCTTCTACAAATTTTTCCATGTAGATGCCGTCGTTTTTAAAAGAAGCCAATGCTTCCGCTTTCGCTGTATTGTAGGCTCTTTCCAGTTCATCGTCAGCCCATACTACACGCATACCTTTGCCACCGCCGCCGGCTGTCGCTTTTAAAATGACAGGAAATCCCATATCCTTTGCCAAAATCCTCGCTTCCTCCAGGCTTTCCAATAAACTTTCTGAACCGGGAATGCAGGGGACACCGGCACTTACCATGGTTTCTTTCGCAGTCATTTTATCACCCATCTTACGGATCATCTCCGGTGTAGGACCGATAAATTTGATATTGGATTGCGCGCATATCTCTGCAAATTTGGCATTCTCGGCGAGAAAACCATAACCTGGATGGATGGCATCAGCATTGGTTATTTCTGCGGCTGCCATAATGTGGGGAATATTCAGGTAAGAATCTGAGCCCTGAGGTTTGCCGATACACACTGCTTCATCCGCAAAACGAACGTGCAGGCTGTCTTTATCTGCGGTAGAATAAACTGCTACGGTTTTAATACCCATTTCGCGACAGGTGCGAATAACACGTAATGCAATTTCCCCGCGGTTGGCAATAAGTATTTTTTTGAACATGCAATTAAATGAGCCGTTAAGCCGGTTTTAGAATTTATTAAATATACCGTAAGTAAAATTTAATTTAATTTTTTTCAACCTCGAAAAGTGGTTGATCATATTCTACGGGTGAAGCGTCATCAATCAGTACTTTTACAATGCGGCCGCTCACTTCACTTTCTATTTCATTAAATAATTTCATGGCTTCGATGATGCAAAGCACATCTCCCTGCTTGATTTCATCGCCTACATTTACAAAGGCAGGTTTGTCTGGCGAGGCGCTACGATAGAAAGTACCAATCATTGGCGATTTTATAATGGTCGTATTACCGGAAGGTGCTGAAGTCGGTTGTGAAGCAGGTGACGTAGAGGGTGCCGGAGCTATTGCAGGTTGCGTAGCGGCTTGAGGAGCCATCATTTGCGGCATTTGCATTGCCGGGCCTTGCACGGCTACAAATTGTGTTTCACTGATCTGAGATTGTTGTTTGATCGTGATTTTAAAATCCCCTTCTTCAATCTTCAGTTCGCTGATGTTGGATTTATTGATGGCTTTGATAAGTTCTTGAATTTGCTTGTATTCCATCTAAAATGTATTTAGGATGATGAAAAATATATTGGGAGAATGAATATACACTATTTCACGCGTTCTACGTAGGCACCTGTTTTTGTATCTACTTTGATCATTTCATCGGTATCTACAAAAAGAGGAACCATTACAGTAGCGCCTGTTTCTACAGTTGCGGGCTTCAGCGTGCGTGTAGCGGTATCGCCTTTAAGTCCGGGCTCAGAGTAAGTAATGCGTAAGTTTACGGTTGGAGGCAGCTCTACGCTCATTGCGAGGTCGGTTTCGGTATTTACCAATATAAAACAATCTTGTCCGTCTTTATAAAGTTCCGGTCTGTCAATTTTATTTTCTTCCATCGTGATCTGCTCAAAGGTGGTGTTGTCCATAAAATTGTAACCGGTGTCATCTTTGTATAAAAACTGATAAGGACGACGTTCTACGCGTACGGGATGAATGGTATCACCGGAATTCCAGGTTTTTTCTATAGAGCGTGTGTTATCTACGCCTTTAAGTTTTGCCCAGACTTTTGCAGCCGCGCGCGCTGTTTTATTTTGTCCGAATTCTACTACGGAGTATAAGCCATCATCAAGCTTGATGATCATACCGTTTCTGATGTCTGCTGTATTAGCCATTTTTTATTTTTTATGCGGAGGGCAAAGGTAATCAATTGGCGCAAAGTAGTGCAAGGGCAGGTTACAGAAGTTTTCAACGTTACAAATGAAAAACGGATTTCTTTTTGCAAAACAGAAATGTAACCAACAATAATTTCTTATTTTTGGATGTTTTACAGCGTACCAATGGAAGAAATTGCCGCAGGGCCTTTACTAAATCTTATAAATACACCCGACGATCTTAAAAAACTCGATAAAGCACAGTTGCAGGAAGTGTGCAGCGAATTGCGTCAGTTTATAATAGATTGTGTGAGCGTACATGGTGGACATTTTGGTGCAAGCCTGGGTGTAGTAGAGCTTTCCGTAGCCTTGCATTATGTTTTCAATACGCCTTATGATCAATTGGTATGGGATGTGGGGCATCAGGCTTATGGACATAAAATATTGACGGGAAGAAGAAAAAAATTTCATACAAACAGAAAATATGGCGGCTTGAGCGGCTTTCCCAAAAGAAGCGAAAGTGAATACGATACTTTTGGCGTGGGGCATTCTTCTACCTCTATCTCTGCTGCTTTGGGAATGGCTATCGCTTCAAAACTAAAAGGGGAAGAAGACCGCCAGCACATTGCTGTAATAGGCGATGGCGCCATGACTGCAGGATTACCTTTCGAAGCGCTTAATCATGCCGGTGTCAGCAATGCCAACCTTATCATTATCCTCAATGATAATAATATGTCCATTGATCCGAATGTGGGCGCGCTGAAAGAATATCTTACAGACATTACTACTTCACAAACCTGGAATAAATTTCGGGACGATGTATGGAAGTTTCTGGGTAAGCTGCCTTATGCGGAATTTCAACGGGAATTAGCTTCTAAAATAGAGGCGAGTGTAAAAGGCGTGGTTTCAAAATCGAGCAATTTATTTGAAGCGCTCGGGTTGCGCTATTTTGGGCCTATAGACGGACATAATGTGTTGAAACTGGTGGAGATTTTGGATGACCTTAAAAAAATTCCCGGTCCGAAACTTTTGCATATAAAAACTGTAAAAGGCAAAGGCTACGAACTTGCGGAAAAAGATCAAACCTTATGGCATGCGCCTGGTACGTTCGATAAAATTACAGGCAAGATCAACAAAAAAATAATCAAGACTCCCGAACCTCCTAAGTATCAGGATGTGTTTGGTTATACCATTATAGAACTGGCTGAGAAAAATCCAAAGATTATGGGCATCACACCGGCGATGCCTTCCGGTTGCTCTCTAAAATACATGATGGAAGTAATGCCCGACCGTGCCATTGATGTAGGAATAGCAGAGCAACATGCGGTGACATTAAGTGCAGGATTAGCTACGCAAGGCATGAAGGTATTTTGCAACATCTACAGCAGCTTTATGCAAAGAGCGTATGATATGGTCATTCATGATGTAGCTATACAAAAACTACCCGTTATTTTTTGCTTAGACAGAGGGGGATTGGTAGGCGAAGATGGACCTACTCACCACGGTTGCTATGATATAGCGTATATGCGATGTGTACCTAATATGGTGGTGAGCGCACCGATGAACGAGGCTGAGTTGCGCAACCTCATGTACACAGCTCAGTTAGATGAAAATAAATTACCGTTTTCTATCCGTTACCCGCGTGGACAAGGTGTAATGCCTGAGTGGCGCACGCCTATGAAAAAAATAGAAATAGGGAAGGGGAGAGTGGTGAAAGATGGAGAAGAAGTTGCCATTCTTACATTCGGACATGTAGGTAATTTTGCTGTTGATGCATGTAAGATGCTTAAAAATGATGACCTCAATCCCGCTCATTATGATATGCGATTTGCAAAACCCCTTGATGAAGAATTGCTTCATCGTATCGCTAAAAAGTTTAAAAAAATAATTACCGTTGAAGACGGAACTGTATTAGGCGGCTTTGGTAGTGCTGTTGCTGAATTTTTTGCCACGCATCATTATACTCCGGAACTGAGAATATTGGGAATTCCTGATCGGTTGGTAGAGCACGGCAAGCCCGAACAATTATATAAAGAATGCGGTTTTGATGCAGAAGGCATTGCAAATGTAGTGCGGGAAATGGCAGGAGTAAAAAGTGTAGTTGTTTAAAAATGTTTCAAAGCTTCTCTTTTGCTTAAACTACTGAGATCATTGTTTTCTACAAATTTAAGCACCCAATTTTTATCGGTATAAGCATATTCCCGCAATATCCAACCTATTGCCTTCTGGATAAAAAATTCTTTGGAAGCCGCCGTTTGTTGAATGTGACTTTCCAACAATTTAAGATCAGTAGCCTTTTTATATTTTAGTTGGAATAAAATAGCAGAACGTTGCAGCCAAATATTTCCGGATTTTATCCATTCTTCCGTTTGGGTATAAATAGTTTCAGGAAACTTTTTAAAATACGCCGCGACTAAATGACTGGCTATGGTATCTACCGTATCCCACCAGGATTTTTGCAAGATTAATTTCTCAAAAAGTTTTAAGTCTGAAATTTCCTGATGTTTAATGTATTTTTTAGCCAGATCCAAAGCGAAATACTGAAACTCTCTCTGAGGTTGTTTCCAGCAATTCTGAATCAATTTATCAGCCTCTTTTTTTACAGGCAAGTTTTCTTTAAGCAGGTAAGGTTGTTGAATATTTTTTCTTATGGGGTTTTTAATGCCAAAGAAGTCGAATTTATTTTTCATATAAGCGCTTTGCCCTTGCGCTATATGATTATCAGCGTGATCAGCGAATTGCACTTTAAGATCTTCTAACAAGTCTTTCATTAAATGGTATGCTGATGTTGAAGTTAGTATACTTTTATAATGAGGTGAAATTTTTTTACAACAAAAAAGCCCATCAAAATTAGATTTGGTGGGCTTTTTATGAATGAATATGGCGGTTACCTACTCTCCCGGATTGGACGTCCAGTACCATTGGC